>Ga0310345_10000987_pt1 | contig 34599 bp, 38 predicted proteins | sample HC15DNA20500_MG_FD_204667 | JGI IMG/M metagenome (GOLD analysis project Ga0310345, IMG submission 204667) | Marine microbial communities from station ALOHA, North Pacific Subtropical Gyre - HC15-DNA-20-500_MG | ecosystem: Environmental > Aquatic > Marine > Oceanic | place: Pacific Ocean: North... | reverse complement strand
GGTGTTTGGAGCACCGTCGCGTTCTCCTGTGATCCAGTTCAGGCCACTCATCGCCTGAGCTACCGGGTCTGTACAGACGTGTTCAGCATTATAAGCGAATCCGCCTTGGCCATACCCGGTCATGGAACACATTATTATGCCAGGATTTAAGGCGCTCAGGCTTGGATAGTCCAGGCCATAACTACGCACCACATGGGGCGTATAATTCTCCACGAACACGTCCGCCTCCTTGACCAGGGAATGGACGATCTCCAACCCTCGGGGATCTTTTAGGTCGACACACAAGCTTTTTTTCCCACCGTTTAGGTGCAAATATGGAACACCATTCCTAGTGGGTAACGATTCAGGGGTAAACCGTTCGTCCTGGTCTTTCGCAGGCCTCTCAATCTTGATAACTTCCGCTCCCATGTCGGCCATGATTCGACTACAAAACGGGCCCACAAAGGCCGCGGTAAAGTCCAGGACTTTCAAGCCTTCTAGTGCTCCCGGCCCCATAATCTATCTCCTCGAATCCTGTTATATTGCGGATAGTCAATCGCTTACCACTGTCTTTATCTCTGCCCAGGTTTCTGATTTAAATAAGGGGCTATAAGAAACGAAATCGGTGCTAAATCGCCTGATGCCCACTAAGAAGAAGCCTCCGCTCATTATGGGGCGGAGGCTTCCTTTTACCAGTTCGTAGCCGAACGTCCGGTAAACCGACTGGCTGAGGATCCCAGCAAGCCGGAGCGGTGTTATAGCCCGTCCACGATCGCGTTCAGCGTAGCGCTGGGTCGCATGGCTTTGGAGGCCATATCATCGTCGGGAAGGTAATAACCACCTATGTCCACCGGGTTGCCCTGAGCGTCGTTCAACTCCTGAACGATCTTCTCTTCGTTGGCGGCTAGCTTCTGGGCTATCGGGGCAAATCGGGCTTGCAATTCAGAATCTTGGGACTGCTTGGCCAGCGCTTCCGCCCAATAGAGAGCGAGGTAAAAATGACTGCCCCGAGTGTCCAGTTCGTTCACCCGGCGTGATGGCGCCCGTCTGTGCTCCATATGCTCTCCGATCGCTTGGTCAAGGGTTTCAGCTAAGAGCCTCGCCTTGTCGCTCTCAAACACCTGGCCGAAATGCTCGAAGGATGCTACGAGGGCACAGAATTCACCCAGGGAATCCCACCGTAAATGGCCCTCTTGAAGGAACTGCTGGACATGTCTGGGGGCCGATCCGCCGGCCCCGGTCTCAAACATCCCACCACCCTGAAGCAGAGGCACGACAGAGAGCATCTTGGCGCTGGTGCCCAATTCCAGGATGGGGAAGAGATCAGTCAAGTAATCACGCAGTACGTTTCCAGTCACAGAGATCGTATCTTGGCCAGCTCGGCTGCGGGCCATCGTGTACCGGATCGCATCAACAGTGGGCATGGTTCGAATCTCCAACCCTTCGGTGTCGTGGGTGGGAAGATATTTGTCGACCTTCTTAATCAGCTCAGCGTCGTGAGCCCGATTAGAGTCCAACCAGAAAATGGACGGCGCACCGGTGATTCTGGCTCGGTTAACCCCAAGCTTAACCCAGTCCTGAATCGCCGCGTCCTTGGTCTGACACATCCGGAATATATCGCCTTCCTCGACTCGTTGTTCCATCAGGGTGGTGCCCGACTCGTCCACGACTCGAATAATCCCATTACCGGGACCTTTGAAGGTCTTGTCGTGGGACCCGTACTCTTCGGCTTGTGCAGCCATCAACCCAACATTTGAGACGCTGCCAATGGTGGCCGGATCGAACGCCCCATTCTCCTTGCAATCTTCAATAACCGCTTGATACATGGTCGCATAAGAACGGTCAGGAATCATAGCGACAGTGTCGTGCAGTTCGTTGTCTGGCCCCCAAGTACGGCCTCCGTCGCGGACCATCACCGGCATGGTAGCATCGATAATCACATCACTTGGCACGTGCAGATTGGTAATACCCCGGTTGGAGTCGACCATCATCAGTTCCGGTCTAGCACTATAGACCGCCTGGATATCTGCTTCGATCTCCGCTCGTTTGGAATCTGTCAGTGATTGAATCTTGGTGTAGAGTTCGGCAATCCCATTATCGGGGTTCACCGCAAGCTCGCCCATTTCAGCCGAGTGTTTGTTCAGCACATCCTCGTAATAGACCGACACACAATGACCAAAGATTATCGGATCTGACACACGCATCATGGTCGACTTCACATGCAGCGAGAGTAATACGCCGTCGGATTTAGCTTTTTCCATTTCTTCTGAGTAAAACTGGCGCAGCTCCCCAACATTCATCACTGCACAATCGACGATCTCGTTGGCCACCAAGGGGATACCAGTTTTAAGTACGTTCACCCTCCCGTCCAAGGCGACAAATTCGATGGTGGCAGATCCCGATGACGTGACAGTCACGGCCTGTTCAGTACCGTAGAAGTCTCTACTGGTCATGTGTGCAACTCGGGATTTGGACACTTCCGGCCAATCCTGCATCATTCGATGTGGATTGCGTTTGCCGTGCTCCTTGACCGAAGTGGACGACCGGCGGTCGGAGTTACCCTCTCGCAGGACAGGGTTGACCGCACTACCCAACACTTTGGAATATCGCTGGAAAATTTCGCGTTGTATGTCGTTCGCGGGATCATCAGGGTAGTCGGGAATATCATATCCCTTATCCTGAAGTTCCTTGACCGCTGCTTTCAACTGGGGAATTGAGGCGCTAATATTGGGTAGCTTAATGATGTTCGCCGCCGGTTCCAAGCACAACTTGCCAGCCATGGTCAGATAATCGGGGACCTTTTGTTCATCTGTCAGATTATCTGGGAAGTTGGCGATGATGCGACCCGTCAACGAGATATCCCAAGATTCTAGTTCTATGCCGGACCCTTTGGTAAACGCCCGGAGGATCGGCAACAACGAGTGTGTCGCCAGAGCCGGAGCCTCATCGATTTTGGTATAAATGATCTGGGATGCTTCTGGCATGTCCTTCTCCTTAGATAGACGGGTTTCACTAGCAGCTACGAGTTGCCAGGAGCGGTTCAACCATAGTCCTGGCCGATGACTAGATAGAGATTATAAGGTAGCCAGATTGAGGTTGCCTAGCCCCACGTTTAGGCCTGCTAGTGGCGCCTCACCAATACAGCAGCTTTACCCTCATATATCACGTAGATCTCGCATACAACCACTGTCTGGAAAAGGAATGCTTACATTTCCGCCAGTTAGTCAGGTCGGTTCATTCTAGGATAGTTAATACAAACAATGTCGCGGGAAAACCTAGACGCATTCATCAAATCCTGCATATTTTACATGTAGGACATGGGATACAGGCTCAAATAGAAATACAATATTCGTTCGGCGTCGGTTTTGACCACGAGTATGGGGAATTATCGGTCAATGAACACTGGATCCTTGCGATTCGCAGATATTCGGCGATCACGGCCTCTTGGCGACTGCCGGAGATTACTCCCGGTTTGTTCAAATGCCTCCGAACATGTGCAATTGGCAGGAGCCAGAATCATGAGTGAAGATTCGGTCAAAGAGTTGACCAGTAACCAGCCGGGAAACCGAGTGGTATAAGGATTTTCCAGCTCTATACCGGCCATGCCAAATGCGTTCTCGTTAGGCGCGGGCGTAGGTGAATCGGGTTTGATTTGCAGTTGGACACTAGTGTTGAAAACGGCGAGGATCCGCCGGGAAGCTCCAGTTGAGCAGAGTTGTACAATACCTATCTCTAGCAGAACCACTAAGGGCGTTATCAGCGGTATTTCTGTCTTAAGTGTTGCCCTTCTACAAGAAATGTTGTATACGGCTACTAACCGAGTTTAAACAGAGGATTCACGGCTCCCGGGAATGACACGATGGGTTGCTGTTCCTAAGCCGGTTGGGAATGATCAAGCATCGGAGAGTGAAACGCCTAAGCCCAGGCCTTAAAAGACCTGAACTATCTAGGAGTTGAAATGCCTAACGATACCATCGGCGGAACGCCGGATCTTGTTCCCGGTACACCTGGCGCTTTGGACGGAATCAGAGTGTTGGACTTCACTTGGGTCCGAGCCGGTCCCTGGTGCACGCGGTGGCTCGGCGCGCTGGGCGCTGAGGTTATCAAAGTCGAATGGCCCCAAAACCCCAATACCAGGGGCGCTGGCATCACGACGGGAGCTGGCACACCAGCAGGATTGCCCATTAATCTCAACACCAATGGCCATTTCAGCGACACTAACTGCAACAAGATGAGCGTTACGCTCAACACCCGGACGGAACGGGGCATCGATCTTACCCGGCGCTTGGTCGCCATGTCCGACATTGTCATAGAAAACTTCGCTTATGGGGTTTTGGATCGGTGGGGGCTAGGTTATGAGGAGATGAAGAAGCTCCGCCCAGACATCATCTATCTCTCGTTGTCTGGGTTCGGCCATACCGGGCGCGACCGAGACTACCAAACCATGGGAGCCATCGCTCAAGCCCTGTCCGGCATGACCTACACGTCGGGCCTGCCAGAAAAGCCGCCGGCCGGTTGGGGCTGGTCCTATCTGGACGATACGGGTGGATTATACGGGGCCATGTATGCATTGAGTGCTATCTACCATCGCAACATGACAGGACAAGGGCAGCATGTCGACAGTTCCCAATGGATCATCGGTGTGCCCCTGAATGGCTCCGCTTTTCTCGACATACAGGCCAACGGGCGGTCTACCATGCGCCAGGGTTACCCACCGGGAAATCGCATGCACTGGCCAGGCACACCGTTGACGAGCAGCTACCGGGGCCCAATGGCGGCGCCGCACAACGCCTACAAAACCGGACCGGGCGAGTACTCGGACTGGTGTGCCATAGCCTGCTTCTCCGACGGAGAATGGCAAAGGTTGGTGGGATTAATGGGTTCCCCAAGTTGGGCCACCTCAGTCAAGTTTTCCAGCATTGAAGGCCGCCTGGAGCACCAGGAAGAGATGGACCGTGGGATAGAGGTCTGGACCAAGACTCTTGGCAAATACGAAATCATGGAACGGTGTCAAGGCGCCGGGGTGCCGGCCATGCCCGTTCAAAACAGCATGGACCGGGTGAAAAACGACCCCCAGCTTAAACACCGGGAGATCTTCAGGGACGTGATGCATCCCGCGCTGGGAACATGGCCCCTTCAAAACGCTCCCTTCACAATGTCAGAGACGCCGGCGTTCAACAGTAGGTCCGGCCCGTTGATAGGCGGGCACAACAAAGAAGTCTACGAGGGTCTGCTCGGCATAAGCCACGAAGACCTATTAAACGGTTTTGAGGACGGAACGTTCTGGCCAAAGAACCTCGCCATGGATGACTATCCTTATTTCAAGGAGATGATGGAGAATGCCTCGTCATTGCAATGGGGAGGCAATAAGCCGGCAGCGAATCCCGGCCCCGCCCCATCTCGGAATCCAGATACGGCCACTGCCGGAGCCTTTGGCGGGCTGAGGGTGTTGGAGATGGCCGACGAGAAGGGGCAATGGTGCGGTAAGCAGATGGCTGATATGGGCGCAGACGTCATTAAGATAGAGCCACCTGGGGGAGAGCCATCCAGAAGCGTCGGACCCTTCTACCAGGACATACCAGACAAAGAAAAAAGTCTCTACTTCTGGCACTACAACACCTCCAAACGCGGCATCACCCTCGACCTGGAGACCGAGGACGGGCGCCGGATTTTACGGCAGATGGCCGAGAAGGCGGACGTGATATTAGAGACATTCCGGCCCGGATACATGACCTCTCTGGGCTTGGGATATGAAGACCTCAAAGATAGCAACCCTGGCTTGATAATTTGCTCTCTGACTCCATTTGGCCAAACGGGACCGTGGAAGGATTACTTAAGTAGCGACCTGTTGCACTTAGCAGCTGGTGGAGAGATGGCTCGTTGCGGATATGACGACGAGACCGTGTCGGGTTCACCGCCGATCGCACCTGGAGGCGGACAGGCATGGCACATCGCAAGCCATTACGCATACATCGCGACCGCCGCTGCTTTAGTGAGTAGGTCTGTGACAGGCCACGGTCAGTACATAGACGTATCGGTGCATGATGCGTGCGCCCTCACTACCGAGGGCCACGTAAATCAGTACCTATACACTGGAAGCGTGGTTCCCCGCAGAGTAGGAGGAGGCAACAGTGCCACCGGCCCCAACGCCCAGGTCATATGTAACGATGGGAAATACGTTAACGTCGGACAAATCACTCCAGACCGCATCCTTTCTCTGGCGCAGTGGATGGACGAGCACCACTTGGCAGGAGACCTACTGGATGAACAATACCGAGATCCGGCGGTGGTCTCGGAGAATCAGTCCCATATTCGTGAGGTTTTTACAAACTTCATCGCCGGAATCACCCGGGATGAAGCCTACCATGGCTTACAACAGCGTGCTGCTAACGCTGGGGCCATCCGATCGCCGGATGAAGTCATGCAGGACCCGCACCTTGAGGATCGAGGGTTTTGGACCAGTGTGGAGTACCCAGAGATAAACAAAACATTCCGGCACCCAGGCCCTGCGGCTATCTTCAACGGTTCCCCTTGGAAGATATCCCGACGCGCGCCCCTCATCGGGGAGCATAACGAAGAGATCCTATGCGGAGAGTTGGGGATTTCCAAGGCTGCATTGACTGGCCTGGAAGAGATGGGTTCTGTGTAGGCCAGGATCTTCCCGGGCTGTGGTCCCAGGGGCTTAGCCAATGGCGACTTGATTACAGCCGGCCTCACGGCCGGCTATTTAACCTAATGGGCACGGCTAACCTCATGTTCTAACTGCCTCCGGTCTTCAATCGACGCACCAAATTACCCCAGTGCCGCCCCCAGTTGTTGCACGTTGCCTCGACCTCCTCTTGCGACGACTCGCGTAACGCAATCGGTCCGTAGTGGGACGAGTAGGCATTCCCTTGTATGACCATTCCATGGTTTAGCAGTATATGAAGCATACTGAGTAAGGCTAGTTCGGCTCCACTGCCAGGACGACCACCGCCGGTGAATGCCCCACCAGCCTTCCCCGACAGCGGGCCAGGATAACCCTGGTAGGCGGTGATGTCGAACAACTTCTTGATCTGCCAATCTACATCACCAAACCGGACCGGCGTACCCACGATTATGCCGTCAGCGGCCAGCATCTCATCCCACTGCACCTCTTCGACGGTTCGGACCGCGGCGGAAACACCCACCTCTACGATTCCTTGCCAGATTAGATCCACCATGCCGCCGGTACGCCCGTTCTTGGAAGTATAAATAATCAAAATATTACCGGCCATTGATATCCCTCCAACGGGTTTCCATGTCGTCATCAACCACTCTCAACCGAGTCATAGACCCAACCCATCTGTGCATTGCGATGAGGCATCAAGCGAATGGAAAGGGCACTGACGGCCCTTCGATTCTTCAGAGATATCGATCAATCGGACCGGGAGGAGTTATCCGTGGATTCATCATCGGTACTCATCGCCACAGTCTCCGATAATCTGGTAGAGGTCCTTCGACCGGCTGGTCACCGATTCGATCAACTCCAAGTCGTCGGGCTCCAATCTAAACTCAAAAACTCGCGCGTTGTCTTTCCGATGATCAGATAAACCCAGTCTGGCACCGATAATCACCCCGGCAACAGCGGGACGGTCAAGGACATACCGCAGGGCCACATCAGCGATACTGACCCGCCGCCTTCCGCCAATAACTTCAAGGGCAGCCAGCAACTCTTGAAACAGCTCCCAGCCTCCCCAGACATCCACCATGCGTTTGTATTTAGCCAGGCTGGCGGTATTTAAATCAGCGCGGCCCGGCTCCGGTTGCCTTAAAAACCTTTCAGTCAGCAGTCCTCCAGCTAAGACTCCATAAGCCAGTATATGAATTCCTTCCTCACTGCAGAACGGCGCCATTCGAACTTCTGGGCGACCGTCGATGAGGGAGAACTGCACCTGGTTTGACGCCACCGGATATCCCTGGGCGACCAGTTCTTGAACATGTTGCGTATCGAAGTTGGTAAGACCCAGATTCTGAATCTTACCTTCGTGCCGGAAGTCCGACAAATGGCTCATAGCCTCCAGGTATCTTGGATCCCGGTAGTCCCACCAATGAAACTGGAGGAGGTCCAATGACTCGACACCCATCCGGCGCAGCGAAATGTCGACGTTCTTTTCCACCCAGCCTCGATCCATAGGACCTGGCTGTGGTACCCATTTGGTTAACGCCTGAATGTTTTGCGAAGCTTGAGCCCCGCGGTCAGAGGACAACCGACGGCGAAACTCGCCGATGAAGTCTTCGGCAGGTCCGTAATGGTCGGCCAGGTCCCATGTGGTGAAACCCGAATCCAGATAGGGGAACATGCCATCCACCGCGGCCCGCGGTTCTATGGAACCGTGCGCGCCAGAAACTTGCCACATACCGTTCAAAATACGGCAAATCTGGAGTTTCGAGCTGAATTGGAATCTACTGGACGAAGGCAGGATTTGATTTTGATCAGGAGTCATCGAACTTTTGGCCTCTATCATTGCAGCGTTTTGAAATCGGCTGTGTCATTCAGGACTCGGTTAGGTTGCGGTCAGACCAGTCCGGCGTCACTTACATGCGACCCATGAGCGGAGGTCTAAATACAACTAGACCATTGAGGGTCTTGGTAGATTCAGACATGAAACTGATCCAACTATCTCTGGTGGCTCAGTCACATATAAGAAACACAGTTATTTACCAGTCGGCTATCGGACCTTACCTTTTTCGATATAGCCGGATATTCTAAATTCCATTGTAATTTGGCCTAGAAGGTGGACTTTTAGCCACGGGTTACTGATTTGAAGTAATATGTCCTTGCTGACCGGCAAATTCCATATACCAGTTGGACCAGAGTCACGTGAAGGAGAAAAACTGTGCCATACGCAATAAATCACGTACATATCAGGTCTGCCGACCCCCATGCGACGGCCACCTGGTACGAGAAGCATTTCGAAGCCAAGATCATCTCAGAAAGAGAGGTCATGCCGGGAACCATAACCATTGGCATGGAAGTGGGCGGACCGGTGCGGCTAAACGTTTCTTCCAAACCCGCTGGGTCGTCCAACGAAAGATCCACCGCCGAACTGAACCGACTTGGACTCGAGCATTTCGGTTTTAACGTGGAGGATTTGGAGGCGGATCTGGCACGGCTGGAGTCCGCTGGCATTCGCATCGTGTTGCCGCTAACCGAGGTGGCAGGAGGAACACGGCTAGCCTACATCGAAGGGCCCGACGACGTTCTCATCGAATTGGTACAACGGGCCTAAGGCGGCCGCCAAGTCCCTAATACTTGATCGCCCGCTCCATCCGGCGACGATTGCGGCGGGTACCTAACCACCTTGAATTAAACTGGTTCCGCTAGGAAAACCGGGATAACACGGTCCGTTCTTTCCTGGTATTCTTGGTAAGGAGGGTAGGCTTCGACCGCGATGTCCCAGAGCCGTTGCCTCTCAACCCGATCCGTTACCTCTCGGGTCCGCATAGAAAAGACCTGGGTCTCATCGCGAATCTCCACTTTCGGTTCAGCTTTAAGATTATGGTACCAAACGGGGTGTTTCGGCGCGCCTCCTTGAGACGCTACCAGGATATAGTTTTTGCCGTCCACGGCTCTCATCAAGGGGGTTTTGCGGATGGCGCCTGTCCGCCGACCTAGATTGGTCACGATTATGACGGGCAAACCCGTGTCCCTCAGCGTCAACCCTTCCGTGCCTCCGCTCCCTTCGTACAAATCAACCTGGTCACGCACCCATTCCCTGGTGCTAGGTATGTATTCACTCATAACCACCTCACCGTCTGGCGTTGAATCCGACCGGAACGATACCAACAACGAGTCATCAGACTCCGAGAGCCATACTGGGCGTCCCTGAAGTCCTGAACCGTAGGGATTATCGAACTATATGACGGCCAATTACTACGGTCAACCGTCTGTGGCTTAGTGGGTTGCCATTTTGGTGAAAAATCAATCCCCCCAGCCGATGGCCCATCATGTCCAAATAACTTTGATGACTTCCAAATCTGGGAGGCTCCACCAGTTCTCGTTGGCGACTCGATTAAATGTCTTTGGGAATAGCGCAAAGGTTTGGTGGGGCTAAGTTGATTCCAGGTTGATGGACCTTAGGTGCCCATACGATTGGAAGGGCTGATTTGTAGGGTTTTCAATTGGAATCAATCAACCAGCAGCCCCATAGTAACATGCAAACCAACAAGGACTTAAACAGGCTGACCATCATCAAAGCGAGTCGGGGAAATTGGATCAGGATGAATCGAAGCAAAGGGTCGAAAAGTTAAACTCAGGGTGCGGGACTTAGAGGCCGCGGTCCAACAAAAGGCTATAGATACCGGATACGTGTATATTCAATCCAAATGGTCGCTGATTCGTTGATACTTCGATGAAGCAGAAGACCAAGCCGGAAAGGGTTCCTATACTCACAGCCGGGCAAAGGAGTCGGTGGAAATCATCCACCACGCCTTTTCTGAAGTCTAAGGTGGATTCGTTTGGAAGCCAATCCCAAGCGCGCCGCTTATCGATGGTGCATCGAGACGACTGCTACCATCAAGCAGCATAGCTACACCTTTCTAGACTCAGCATAAACTGACAAATGCGTGCCTTCCGGCACAGGAGGATTCACGTGATTCGCCTAACCGAAGAAATCCGCCACCTGGTAAATGGAGCTCGCGCTAGTGGCAACCCATGTATTGTCACCAGCGCGTCGTCCGACGGAACGCCCAACTCTAGTTACATCGGCACGATGATGGCTTACGACGATAGCTCCTTTGCCTACCGGGACCGCAGCGGGCGTGACCCGTTGGAGCACATAGAAACCAACCCGAAAGTGCTTGTGTTGTTTCGCGACCCTGCAGCAGAAGTAGGTTGGAAGTTCCGGTGCACTGCGGCAGTGCATCGTAGTGGCCCCATTTACGATGAAATTATGCAGCGTCTAGACTGGTCCGGTCTGCCCCTGGACCCGGAGGTCAAAGCGGTGGTGGTTGTTCTCCGAATCGACCAGATCCTGACCCTGTTTGGCGAGGTTCTGCAAGAACGAATCGTCGGAAGCCTATGGTAGACGGGGACTATTGGTTACGGAACCATGGGTTAAAACAACCTCATACTTCAGTGTTCATTCTGGAATCATTTTACACATTCGGATATACTCGCCCCAGTCAAGTATTTACGCCGGTTTTGAAAAAATGAAAACAGCCAATAGATCTTAAAGCCGCGAATCTATCTGCCTGGTTAGAGATCAATTATCTGCGGGAGCGATGCCCATGCGAGTCGGCCTCATATCTGATACTCATAACCCCAGCGTTGGAGTGGAGCCGCCTCCGGAAGTCGCTGCAGCATTCCAGGACGTGGAAGTGATTCTCCATGCGGGAGACATCTACTCCCATGCCTGCCTGGACTGGCTGGAAGCCATTGCGCCGGTGTATGCCGTCGAATTGGGGGCTGAGGCTCATTTCGAGACTGATCATCGTGTGGTAGACAAAAAACGGGTGCTGAATCTTGAAGGTCACTCTATAGGCCTCATACACGACCTTATGGTACCGGGAATGGCCCAAGAGTTGACAGAACATAGCCCTTTGTCCAAGCATTTCCCTCCGGACGCCGATCTTTCCAAGGCTCTTGAGACAGTGTTCGATAGCACCGTGGACATCGTTATATTCGGCCACACCCACTATCCCGTGATAGAAGAATACCAAGGAATCCTGATGGTCAACCCCGGAAGCCCTCAGCTACCGAAGCAGTTGAGACGCCTGGGCCAGGTAGCTGTCATGGAATTGGAGCCAGGTCGAAAGAGCGCCGAGATCCTGAATCTATCCACCTTCAGCTGATCAACGATGCCAACGGTGGTAGACTCCACATCAGATTTGAACGACCAGCAAGCTAGTGGTTGTGCTGCGCCAGTTCTATCAGAACTCCACCTGCTGCTGAAGAATCCAAGAACCCGATCTGGCCTCCCATCAGCCCACTCCTGGGCACTTTGTCCAGTAGTGGAATACCCAACACCTCCAGGCTCTTCAGCTTTTCTGCTACCTCACCCACCTCGAAACAAACGTGGTGAAGCCCTTCACCGCTCCGGCTGATGTGCTCAGAGATCATGCTGCCAGGGTCGGTTCCTTGTAGTAATTCCAGATTAGTCTCACCAACTGGAATGAAGCACCCTCGGACTTTTATGTCATCCCGGACGATTATGGGGCCTGGCTCCAATCCAAAGAGTTCACGATAAAAGTCCATGCTACTGTTAAGGTCCACCACCGCTATCCCAATGTGGTGCACCAGATCAGTGGGAACAGGGGGATTGCCGGGAAGAGTCATCAAACACCAGCCTCTATCCGTGAAAGAATCTGGGAGCAGTACGGTCCATGGGGTCCTCTGGTCGGCCCAGATATTTGCTTGTCAACCGGTCCCACAGGTATAACCGGCTCCAATCCGGTCGGTCGACGAAATTCTGGTCTTCGTCGAGGTGAGGGTTAGGCAGCAGGACCGTCACCTGCTGTTCTCCGGCGCCATTAAACATACGGAATCCCCATGAGGTCGGCTGCGAATCAGGATTCAATCGCCTATACAGTTCAGCACGGCCGGTGCGTCGATGTTTCCCGATATCCGGCGGAGAACCCTTGGTTTCCCCGATGCACAAGTGGCAATGCCAACTCTGGAAATCCATCGTGATGTATCCATCCTGGAAGCCGATCCTGGGCGTGCTAGGAAGTTTTATCTCCCAAACCGCTCCGGGGATGAGCGGGCCGATTCGTATATGCTCCCATTCTGCCAAACAGTCCTTCATGATTGACCACAGGGAGTCTTGATCCACAGGAACAGGGAATAGCTCGTAGACCCCGTCCATCTGCTGGATTATCTCGCCACGAGGCAGAGAAGTATCAGTAGCCATGGTTCCTGACTCCGATCAGCAAAATGTCATCTCGATTCAGACCGTGTTAGTACTCACCGGAGCATTTCCCTTCGGACGTCATCCAGATGGGCCCGCTCCTCGGGGGTTAACTCGGGAAATCCCTCCGCCTTCTGTCTGATTCCGCCGGTGAAATTGGGCGTCCTCTTCTCTAGGAAAGCCTTCCTTCCCTCGTCTCCGTCAGTGGTGAGTTGCGTCAACAGAGAGTTGATCAATGTCTGAACCCGCCAAGCTTCAGTGACGGGTATGTCTCTAAACCTGGACACGAACTCCTTCATCATGCGCACCGCCAGGGGAGGCATCCCGGCGATTTGAGTCGCAATCTCTTCGGCGCGGCTCATCAATTGGTCGTGAGGGACCACTTCGTTGATCAAGTTGATCCTTAACGCTTCCTTGGCGTCGAAGGCTTCATCGGTAAGCAATATCCTCATAGCATCGGCGTGCGCTACTTGGCGCGTCAGGAAAGTCGCGCCCGGTCCACCTCCAACCCAACCCTGGCTCAGCAGGGCAAACTTAAACCGTGCGTGTTCGTCACAAGCGATGCGAATATCCGTAGAAGTCAGCATAACGTAGAAACCGGCGCCCGCAGCCCAACCGTTGATCGCTCCGATGACGGGCTTCCAGATCTGGGGGTAGTGATCGCCCAGACGGCCATCTGCCCCGATGTTGGCTCCGTTTACCGTCCCAGCCAAAGGCCAGAAAACGCTCTCGGTCCGTATCCGCTCCCGGTCCTCCGGGGAGACACCAGGAGGCGGCGCTAAGTTATGGCCGGCGCAAAAGTGACGATCTCCGGTGCCAGTCAGAATCGCGGCACGTACGTCCCAGTCTTCCCAAATCTCCTTCCACACCTCACTGATCTCATTGGAAGTCTGGTGGTCGAAAATGTTGCCTTTGTCAGGATTGTCGATGGTGACGTATGCGATATGCTTCCTTTTTTCATAGAGAACGCCCATGTGTAGACCCCTTAGCCCCTATGGATTTTGTCCGCGATCTCGCTCGCGGTGTCTCAGTAGATAACTTGTTCTTCGGCCAAGCGGCTGGCCTCTTGTTCGGACAGGCCAAGTAACTCCTGATAGACAAAGGAGTTGTGCTGGCCAAGAGCCGGAGCTTCGGTGAGGATAGCATCTTCCTCACCTTGGAACCGCCAAGGTAGACCTGGCATTTCCCTGGATTCACCGTCCAAGGTTTGCAAAGTGCTAATGTATCCACCTTCCCTCAATTGTGGGTCGTTAAATACCCGGCCGATGTCGTGTGAGGGTCCAGAAGGCACGCCCGCCTCTTGGAGAAGCTGCGTAGCCTCATGGTCCTGGCGCCCAATGGTCCATCCGGTGATCGCAGCATCCAGCTCATCCTGGTACTTCATTCGACCTTCGACTTTGAACAACCTCGGGTCTTCAGCCAGTTCTGGCCTCTGTATCACCCGGCACAAGGATCGCCACTCCTCTTCATTGGTGATCGCAATGGCCACCCACCGGTCGGAACCGGCACAGTGATAAACACCGTGGGGCGCATACCGAGCATCCCTATTCCCCATGGGCTGCGGCACCCGCTGGTTCATCTGATAATCTAGGATGGCCCCAGGGATTCCAGCGCTAAGGGCCTCGGCCATGGAGAAATCGACGTACTGCCCCTCACCAGTTAGGGCGCGGTTGTTGAGAGCAGCGGCTGTAACCATCGCCAGTTCCATACCGACCCAGGGGTCCGCCCACAGGCCGCCTGGCACTGGATCTCCATCGGGCCTGCCTGATATGGAGTTCCATCCGGTGTAGTGCTGGAGCAGGCTGCCGTAAGCCACGTAGTCTTTGTGAGGCCCGAAATGCCCCGTACCGGAGGAAGAAACCATTATGACATCAGGCCGGCACTCGCTAAGCCTTTCGTAACCCAAGCCGAGTCTTTCAATGACGCCCACCGCGAAGTTCTCGATGACCACGTCAGAGATGGAGATGAGATCTTTGGCCATCTCCAACCCCCTCGCATCAGCGATATTAAGGGCGCAGTACGATTTGGATTGGTTATACACCTGAAAGGCGGGGCCCCGAGTAGATGGATCAGGCCGACGGGCGCTACCGACTTTGATCACCTCCGCACCCATGCCAGCCAGAAACCTGGTGGCGGTAGGTCCAGCAATGATCCAGCTAAGGTCGACGACTCTTACCCCTTTCAACGGCGGTTCTTTCATAGTCTAACGCAAAGCTCCCAAGATCGAACCGTTGTGCTCCCCCAGAAGTGGAGCGGGGCGCGCCGTCAGCGGCAGATCACAATTGGAGAATTTATAGGCGGTTCCCGGGTACTTAAGCACCCCGGCCACCGGATGTTCTATCTCAATAAAGAACTCTCGGTGGGCCAAGTGTTCATCATTGAGGAGATCCAGCACAGTGTTCACCGGGAAACAAGGGACCCGCTGTTCCTGCCCCAAACGGGCAATCTCATGCTTGGAATAGCTGCTGCTCCATTCGCTTAACAGCTTCCACAGAGCAGGAGAGTTTTTCTGCCGGGCGTCGCGGGTGGCGTACCGGTCATCGACGGACCACGCCGGGTTTCCCATGATCTGAAGCCACCGTTCCCACTGGGCATCCTCTCTTGGGGAAATGGCCACGTACCCGTCGTTACACGGTAATATGCCACCGATCGCACCCACCATGCCTCCGACGGCCGCCTCTTCAACCTTGCTCAGATCCCTGGGAGGAGCGGGCCGTCCCCAAGCGGAGTTGGCCAAGCCACTGATGAGTTGGTTGGCCATAGCTTCGAACGAAGAGATGTCGATCCGGCAACCCTCGCTGGTCATCCGTTTCCGGTACAAGGCCATCAAGGTAGCGGTCGCGGCGGCCAGTCCGCCCACCAGCTCGGCTTGATGTCCACCAGCCCGTAGTGGAGGATCGCTATCCGGGTCTTGTACCGCCCCCAACAACCCATGGGCATGGCCACTCATATGATAGAGAATCAAGTCGGTGGCTTTGAAGTCTTTGTATGGCCCCCGGTTTCCGAATGGCGTGATCGACGTGAAGATAAGTCCTGGGTTGATATCCTGTAGAGACCCATAACCAAGGTCACGTCCTTCAAGGCAACCTGGAGGCGGGTTCTCGACAACGATGTCAGCACCCTTAACCAGGTCTCGGAAGGCCTCAGCCCCATTAACCGAGTCGAGGTCCAATGTCACGCCAAATTTGTTGGCGTTGAGAGCCATATACAGACCGCTTTTCTCCAGATGGGGAACGTCGCCCGGAAACGGACCTATCCGTCGCGCGTCATCTCCTTCAGGAGGCTCCACCTTAATGACTTCTGCCCCCAAATGGGCCAGGATCTTCGCGCAATAAGGTCCAGAGATACCCTGCCCCACATCGAGCACTCTCACTCGCGGCAAAAGTCCGATTGCCATTAACCACCCTTGCTGATCGCGTTTCCGATTATTGCCGGCGGCTAAGCCGTATGGCAGCAGAAATTGTACCGCCACATCGCTAAATATTCACTTCCGATCGGGAGGCGCAGTATCTATCCTGCTACCGGACCGGCCACACGGGATCGTGGTAGCCCAGAGGGACGGTTGGCCGGGACCAGTGTGGTTGGGTTTCTGAGAGTTTTAATACTGGCCCTAGGTGGTGCAAACGGCCTGCTGGTGTTTCGCTGGTCATAGACCACTGTTCCAATTCCTGGGAAGTGAATTCCCTTGGCACGTCTTTCAACAGATCTTCCGACACTTGGCCGCGTTCGACCAGCCAACGGCCCGTCTGAGCCAGAGAGATCCGCACCAACCAACTACCTCCTTCCCGTACGCGGCGAGCCAGAGCCACCATAGCTCCGAAAGCCATGAGATAGCCGGTCAGGTAATCGATAGCCGACACTGGATAGAACTGCGGCCCCGGATCTGCTCCAGGAAATAGGTCGCCCTGGCGGCTGGTTATGCCGCTTACCGTCTGCACCACAGTGTCGAATCCGCGGCGGGACGACCAGGGTCCAACATGGCTGAATGCAGACAGCGATACATAGACAAGACCGGGCCTCAATCCGGCCAACGCTTCCGGCGAGAGACCTCGTTCTCCCAGAGTCCCCGGTCGGTAGCCTTGGGAGAACACGTCCGAATCTCGGACCAGGCCCCGTAACGTCTCCAGATCCTCCGGTTCCCGTAGGTCCAACTGAGCAGAAAGTTTTCCATGACCGGTGTCGTATTCCTGCTCACCTCTGCTGGGCAGATGAGGAGCCGTAATCTTCAAGACGTCGGCGCCATGTTCTGCGAGAGTTCGAGCGCAGGTGGGGCCAGCCAGGACCCGGGTCAAATCCAGCACCCGAACACCCGACAAAGGCCGATCACCTTCAGGGAGCTTTTCCGGGGGGCTATCGCCAATCTTGACGATCTCCAATAGTGGCAATGAGGCGATCGCGGCAGCTTGGGGATGTTGGCCCCATTCTTCCATGGTCCGAACCATGCCCCCAGCACCCTTGGCTGAGATGATAGCTTCCTCGAGTTCGAGAGCATCCCACTGGGCCACAGCTTTGGTCACCGCATCCCGGTCTTCGGCCACACCTAATACGCTGAGGGCGGCGGCGCGATGATTAGGAAAGTTACAGTGAAGGTAACTCCAACGGCCGTTCTTAGCCGGATAGACACCCATAACCTCATTACGCCGATTGGAAACGGGAGTCTCTTCCATCTTCATATAGTTGCTACTTCGGAGGGAGGCTGTTGAGTGCCGGACGTCCACGGCCACGTCTTGGTGACGTCCAGTGCGCAACTCCCATAGGTCCGACGCGGCCAGGCCTATGGCCGACAGGGCAGCAGAACTGGTCTCGCCGATGCGAAATGGCGTAGGCAATATCGGATCAAAATTACCTGAGATCTCGACAGTGTCGGCGTGGTCTTCGGACCAACCCGCTAGCGGCAAAAGCGTTTTTAGAGCATCAGTAGCCATTTACCCATCTCTCTTTCCGCAGGACAAGGAGACCTCACTAAATCTAACCTGCCCTGACAATCATTCGATAACAGCGTTAACACCAGTACCTGGCCATGGCCATGGCCATGGCCATTCTACCTGGGGAAGTTCGGCGGGGAAAGTCATGCCGCGGCTGGCATGACGGACCTGTCTTCATAGAGGAAACCCGGTTCTCTCTGCACCCCAGATGGTTAGCAATCATAACGGCGGCCCATTCGCAAAGATAAAGGTTGTATATGAGGTCCCAGGCCGGCATAGGTTCGATACCGATTCATCCCCGAAGCGCCAGCCTAACACACACCTGACAACCCAGACGTCTAGCCAGACAAGATCGTTACACCTAAAATACGGTTCAATCGTATGTCTTGACGAAGATCCATGGCGCAAAGTCATAAGGAGCGAATATGCGGTTTGGAATGTTTGGGAGTGCTCAGGCGAAGCGAGGAAGTCCGGACGACGACAGCGGCGCGGGATTTCGGGAGTTCGTCGAGCGCAATGTTGAAGCGGAAACTCTAGGCTATCACAGTACTTTCCTCGTAGAGCATCACTTCACCGGTTTTGGCCAAGTTTCCGCTTCGTTGAATCTTTTGACATGGATCGGATCCAAGACCCGGACTTTACGTCTAGGGACTGCTGTCATAGTGCTCCCATGGCATAACCCCGTCTTACTGGCTGAACAGATCGCCACCCTCGACCTGCTGTCCGATGGGCGGGTCGATGCAGGAATCGGCAAAGGGTATCGACTCAGGGAATTCGATGGGTTCTGCATCTCTCCCGAAGAAGCGGATGCCCGCTTCGACGAATGTCTAGAAGTGATGACCAAGGCTTGGAAGTTGGACTCCCCTTGGTCGCACCAAGGGGCTTACTGGAAGTTCGACGAGGTGGTAGTGGAGCCTCCCAGCGCCCAACGCCCCCACCCACCGCTGTGGATGGGTGCAGGCAGCCCATCATCCGTGAAGCAAGTGGCGGCACTGGGATTCAACATGCTATTGGGTCAATTCGACTCGTTCGAAGAAATCACAAACTCCATCGCCCTTTTCAAATCAGAAGTTGAATCCAGCGGGCGAACATTCGACCCCATGAGCGTAGCGGTGGCCCGCTCCGTGAATGTCGTGGATTCGGTGCCGGAATATGAACATGCGTTGGAGACCCGCATGGCGGCGCGGCGGCGAACCCAGACCTTGGCCAGCCGTCCCAATTTCCAAGATACCCGTGAAGCTGCCGAAGCGGGTACACTCTATGGCCCAGCCAGCGAAATCAGCGAAAAGCTTCAAAGTCTTCGCGATTCCGGAGTGGAATACGTGCTGCTCAACAGTCCCGGCGGCATATCCACACTGCGCCGTTTCGCCAAGGAGGTCATGCCGGGATTTACCAGTTAATCATGTTGGAACACCCCAGTCAGCCCGTTGCTGGAAAGCATTCAAAGGCAGTACGAGCTTGAAACTTATTCTACAACTCCGGACGAACGGATCGCATTCAACGGGAGTCATAGCGAGCAATTTCATTGCGGTACTCGGAGATCAGTTCATCTGCGGCTGTGCCAGACAATCCGAAAGGCTTTCTTCTGGTCATCGGCGCTACTAAATAATGCCAAAAGGCCAACCATACACGCTCGTAGCTCTGGTCCGAACTGCTCTGCAGAGCAGCTGGAAGGTATTGGGCAACGAACCGTTCCACCAGATGGGCGGCGCCTTCCAGGTTATCCTGTAGTTCGGACTGCTTGACCGCGATGCCAAGCCACAATGAATGCTCGAAAAGCTGATTTTCTTCCATGACCACTAGACTAACAGGACTGGTATCAAGTGACCACGTTTTCGGTCGGGTTGGCAAATCACTGACGTTTGGCGTATAGCCCGACCCAGGGCACCATACTAAGAACCCTTTGGGCATTGCTTGCCAAAATACTAGGAGGGTTTCACATCCAAATGAGGACCAGCATCTACAAGATTCACTCAGATCGTCTCATACCAGGATCCACAGGTGCGCGTCACTGATCCATCATTCCTAGCCAATGCTGAATTGCATTCAACCGATGTTTTTGGGATAAAGTAACTGGCTATGATTCAGCACAACTAATTCGGCGGGCCCCGAAAGGGCCTCTCTGGGACCGCGTTATGGACCCGGTGGGTTGCCCGCATTTGCCAACATCAGTGTGGGGTCATATAGTCATTGTTGTCCTTGCTTAGTTAGTAGGAACGTTTGACGGACAGGAAGGTTAAAACCGATGCTTGAAATGAGGCCGATCACCGCTGACGAGTTCGGTGAGTGGTGTCGCGTCGAGTCGCGGGCTTATGGCAACCGGTTGAACATTGACCCAGAGGTCCTGAGGCCACGTTTCGACTTGGCTCGTTCCATCGCCGTCTTCGACAAGGAAGACATCGTGGGAGGGGCTCACTCTCACCGGGTTGAGATGTCCGTTCCAGGACGCTCTGTGAGCATGGCGGGTGTTGCCAATATCGCTGTGCAACCAACCCATCGGCGGCAAGGAATCATGACCAGGATGCTCCGCCACCAGATCAATGACATCCACCAACGCGGAGAACCTTTGGCGGCTCTGTTCGCCTCGGAAAGCATCATCTACCGCAGATTCGGATACGGGATCGGTTCACTACACGAGCAATGGATGATCGATCGTCCGTACAACACTTACGCCCGGCCATTTGAAAGTAATGGACGAGTCCTCTTTGTAGACCCCGCGGATATCCTCACAAAGTTCCCTGATGTTTTTCGCCGTAGCACTTCGGGACGTCCGGGCCTATTCCAAAAGCCGCTTCGCCAATGGGAGCGGGAATCACAAGCATCGGAACACCAACAAGGAGGCCGAGGAGGCCTTTTTTACGCTGCTTACGAGAACGCTGGCAGCATAGACGGCTATGCGATTTACCGTATCGCTGGGGAAACCCTGACTGTCAACGAGCTGATGGCAACGAATCAAGAGGCAAATACGGCACTGTGGCGGTTTTGCTTTGATACGGACCTGGTCAGCCGTACAGAAGCACTAAAACGTCCGGTGGACGACCCTCTACCGTGGCTGTTAGCAGACCCGAGGCGGTTGGAGCGAACGGTCCGGGATGGGATGTGGCTGCGGGTGATAGATGTGGCCGCTTCACTAGAACTCCGCAGTTATATGCACAGCGGCCATCTGGTTTTTGAGGTACGAGACGAAATCTGTCCCTGGAACGAAGGGCGGTTTGAGTTAGACGGGTCTACCGAAGGAGGCTCGTGCCATACCTCGAATGCATCCCCAGATCTGGTGCTCGGAGTCTCTGATCTAGCATCGGCTTACTTGGGAGGTGTAAGTTTCAGCACTCTCTCACAAGCCGGGTTGGTGGAAGAGCGTACCCCCGGGGCATTGCTGCGAGCTGATCGCATGTTCTCCGTACAGTATCAGCCTTGGACCCCGAACGGCTTCTAACGCTTTAGCGAGCCAGACGGTGTCATTCTTCGAAATGGGCCTCTGGTCTTTATGAAGTAACTACGGTCCGCTCTTGTATTTGGACCCTTTGCCAATGGCCCATGTGCGTTTCTGGCACTCTCTCACCTTAGCGCTTCCGATCCCGGAATGACCCCGCTCATCGACACCATCCAACGTCTCATCGGCCATGACCAAAGGCATATCTACATTGGCCTTCGGATGCGTCACCGTCCTCTCCACTCGCACTCCGCAAGGAGACTCCAGGGTTTTTCCGATAGCTTTTTTAGTCGGTTAGTCAGCCATGATAGCCTGAAAACTACTCCCTCCAGAACCGCTTCTGGAACTCGATGAACTCGTCCGTACGGTTAACCTGGCGCAGCAACTCCGCGTTAGCTTCCCGAGACGCCAGTTCTTCGACCTTGCCGCCATCCTTCAGATGCTTGAAGCAATCGTAGATCGCTTGTATGGCCATCCCGAACGCTGGGTTGCCGGCCATCACTATCCGAACGCCGTTGGACGCCAAGAACTTCTTGTCTTCCAGCATTCCAGCAGGCGGACTCAACACCGTCAAGGGCAACGGTGTCGCTTGATGCACCGCTTGCAGTTGTTCCCGGGTTCGGAGACCCGCCAGTCTGATGGCCTCCACGCCCGTCTGAGAATAGGCTTTGATCCGCTCCAGAGCCTGGTCTAATGGGAATCTGGTAAGCGCGGTGGTCCGAGCCACGATGACCGTGGTGGGATCGGTTCGGGCCGCTACGGCGGCCTCTAGCTTGCCTATCTGCTCCGCCTCGGAATACAGTCCAAGGTCCTCCTGATTGAAACGGGCCGGCGGAATGGCGTCTTCTATCTCTATGGCTGATACTCCGGCGGCCTCCAACTCCTTGACTGAGCGAACCACGTTGACCGCATTGCCAAAACCATCTTCGCCGTCGTGCATCAAGCTCACGTCGGCTATGCGGGTGATGCGCCGACAAACGTCTACCAAGTCTGACATATTGGTCATCACGACGTCGGGCATGGCCAGGTTGGCGACCTTATGCACCGAGCCGGATAGAAAGCACACCTCGTAGTCCAACATATGAGCTATACGGGCCGACAACGGGTCGAAAATGTTTGCGGCCTGGGTGCAATCCGGTCGGGACAATGCAGTTCGGAACCGCTCTCGTGCGTGGGACATGATGTTTCCCCTTTCGATTCATAGATCACCGCGCTTGATCGGATGACCCATTCCTTGGCGCAGAATCTAAGTCTTATACATTCCGCGACCTGGGTCAACTACGCTTGACCTCTAGGATTCGAGAGCATATTCCTAGGCATACGCTGATCGACGGGTTACACTATCTGGAACCCACGAAGTCACAGGTGTTTCTAGCCGCGAATCTAGCCTCCACGGAGCACGAGAAGGGGACTTGAAATGGAGATCGAACGCAAAGATTATCCGGGTCTGCCCCAACCGGCAGGCGCGTTTCACCATTCGGTGCGCTGGGGGAACTTACTTTTCATCGCCGGGAGCACCGCTAGGGGGACTCCCGCTGAGACCGGGGACATCGCCGCCCAAACCGAGGTGATCCTGCAAAAATTCCAGACCATCTTAGAGGCCAACGGCGCCACCCTGTCCAACGTGGTTAAGGTGACCAGCTTTGTCACCGACCTCAGAGAGGCTCCAGCGTCGGGAGAAGTACGCCGCAGGTATTTCGAAGGCGGTTTTCCTGCCAGCACCCAGGTCCAGGTGGCTGCTCTTGGCACGCCCGATATCAAGATTGAGATAGAGGCCATCGCCGTTCTCCCAGACTAGATCACCGCCCCCTACAGCCGTCCATGAGCAAAGGCTCCCAAATCTCTGTTGAGGTGAATCTACATGTCCACTTTCGAATGGAAAGGCGAGGAGTATAACGAAGGCCAGATCACTGAGCGCCAGTTCGTCATAAAAAGTGGCAAGAAGCCGGTACCCGGGATTATTTGGACCCCAGAGGCCTCCAAAGGGCCCATTCCCTTGGTCTTGTTCGGACACGGAGGCAGTGGGCACAAGAGGGTGGCCAGATCCCTGATGCTAGGTCGCAGACTAGCCGGCGTCTCCCAGTTTGCGATGGCGGCCATAGATGGGCCGGCCCACGGCGACCGACAAGGCCCGGGGGAATACAACCAGAACACCGCCATGACCGAGGGCAGCGTCGACCAGGTCATCGACGGTATGGTGGAAGACTGGTGCGCCACGTTAGGACATCTGACGAGCCTTGATACCATCGACGGAGGACGAGTGGCCTACGCCGGATTCTCGATGGGCACCCGTTTCGGCATACCTTTTGTTGCGACCGCTGGCGACAGCCTGCGTTGCGCCGCCCTGGGCAAAAATGCCCTAGAAACCAAGGACCCGTCCCGCGTCAGCGCCAGCGCCGGCCCCCGGTTACAGATGGATGCTCCGAAGATCCGGTTGCCCGTGCTGTTCCACATGCAGTGGGACGATGAGTTGTTCTCCCGGGAATCCCAGTGTGCGCTGTTTGACCTCATTGCGTCGGAAGACAAACGCCTCATTGCCTATCCGGGACCACACGGGACATCGACTCCTGAGGCGGTAGACCAATGGTGCCGGTTCATCGAAGACAATATTTAACGCAACTGAAACTCGGCTAACGGAAGGCGGGGGCGACTTTTTCGGCAAAAAGCCGCAGGCTATGGGCCGCAGCGTCGTAGGGCATGGCTCCCAGGCGGAAATGGATTATCACGCCGCCCACCCCAATATCATATAGCTGATGTAAACGTTCGGACACGGTATCCGGTGAACCGTAGATCAGTCCATGCTCCAACGAGTCCCTGGCCGGTCCAGCCACCGCTGAGGCTTGGGCATCAAGTTCTTCAACAGTGTTCATGCGTGTCCGATTTTCCGATAAGTAAGCCCGCATGGCCCGGAAGTAAGGAACGCCCACGGATTCGGCCTCGGCGTCGGTGTCGGCGACGAAGATGTTTCGCCACACCCACGACTCAGCCAAGTTCTGGGCGATGGCTTCTTCACCGTAGCCGCCTTCGGCCATCGTCGACCGATAGAGTTCCACACGCCGTCTGGTGGTATCGTCGCTCTGGAGATTCATCAGGAAAGGCCGTCCCTGACGGGCCATATCCAACGTGGATTCCAGACCTGAACAGGCCCGAATGATTGGCGGATGGGGTTTCTGGTACACCTGAGGCCGCAACGAGGGCATCTCCAACTGCCAGTATTTACCCTGGTGTTTGTAATTTTCCGTGGTCCATGCCTTGACCAAGACATCCTCCACCTCCAGCAACATTTCATGAGCGTCGCTGGGGTCTATGCCAAAGCCCCGGAATTCGTAGAAGTTGTAGGCCGTCCCGCGGCCAACGCCAACTATCATCCGGCCACGGCTGATGTTGTCGACCAAAGCTATCTGCTCGGCAAACCTGGTCGGATGATGTAGCGCCATCTGGGCAACAGCGAAGCCGATCTTGATCTTGTTGGTCCTGGCGGCGATGGCCGAAGCAAATGTGATGGGGTCCACGTAGGCACAGCCACCATCAAAATGGTGTTCCGCCAGCCAAATCACTTCATACCCCAATGCTTCGGTTAGTTCGGCTTCCTTTAGCGACTCTTCGATGACCTCGAAATCCCCGTCGGGAGTTTTGCTCTCAGGAAAGAGGAAGTTGCTAAATCTCATGGACCCTCTTCGGCTACAGGCCGGTTTTATGGATCTTCAAGGGGGATTTGCAGATATCCCGGATTGCCTACTCCGGCAGCGGCATGGAAATGCTTACCGAGGGCACGGGGAAGCGAGTCCTATGTCCCGTGCCAGTGACGTCCTCCCAAAGGCGCAGGTCGTTGGGGCCAAAACTGTGGATTGTTCCATCGGCCAACTGGATATCGATCTGACCACTGAGCATTGTCATCCAGCGACGGAGCGGGGCAGGATGGAATTCTGATTGTTCATTGATCTGCAGGGAACATCCGGTGCAGGCCTTCATGGACTCTACGATGGGGTCATCTTCTTGCAACTCTTCCATGACACTCTGACCATCAGACCCTGTGAACATCCGAAAAATGCCCATTGGCATCCCCCCATGTAGAAGTTCGGCTTACCGGAGTTCCACCAACTCCACTTCGAACTTCAAGGTGGCATCCGGAGGTATGACCCCACCCGCGCCCCTTGCCCCGTAGGCCAGGTCGGGCGGAATTATCAGCTCGCGTTTGCCGCCAACATTCATGGTACTAACCCCTTCCTCCCAGCCAGCAATGACTCGGCCTTGCCCAATCACGAAATCCAATGGCTGTCCCCGGTCCAGAGAACTATCAAACTTGGTGCCGTCCATAAGCCAGCCGGTGTAGTGAACGAAAGCTGTAGCGCCCTGACTGGCTGCTTCGCCGGTTCCAACTTCGATTTCCCTATATTGAAGTCCAGAAGCAGTGGTAGTGGTTGAATCCATATCCACCTCATTTGAAGAGCCGGAGCAAGCCACTGGCAACAGGGCCGCGGCGGCGAAGATGACCAGAATCAATGGCCAGCGCACTTGTATACTCCCACAGCTCAAGATTTTCCCAGACAGCATGTTAGCATATTCCCATGATTCCGATACTGATGTACCCATCGGGTAGCGGGGTTTCGGCATCCCATAAATGCGGTCTAAGTCGGGCGGGTAATCCCTCTCGGAAAAGGTGAGACTACCTTCGTTTTTCTATGGGGCAACCCGGCCTGCCTTTGTATAGGATGTTTGGGAGATTTAGCCATCCCAAACAAAAGCCATTCTAGATCTAGGCCAGATAAGCCGAAACGAATCACTGACTGGAGCCGTGGAATCTAATCATCAGAGCCCCATTGCCTCCAGGCCTACCCGGGACAAATCTTCGTCGGATTGCCCACTAGGATACCCGCCAACTCCGATCCCGCCTAAGATGACTCCATCCTTAATGATCACCAAGCCTCCTTGGCCGTGGGTCAGTTGTGGGTCTCCAAGTTCGCTGATGCTGCGGCCCTGACTGTGAAGCCTCTGGGCGTTGGCTCCGGTATCTGTGCCCAGGACCGCAGCCGAATAGGCTTTGCGAAGGGCGTGGCGGCGGCTGAACATCCTCAGGTTATCCATTTTGGCGTATGCTTCCAGATTCCCAGCTGCATCTACTATTGCGGCGGCCACCGGTTGATCCGGCGTCTGCATGGCCTTTTCCATGATGGCGTTCATCGCGGCTTGAACCTGCTTCATAGTTAACATGGAGCTACACCCTTCTAATATTAAAGTCGACTGGATATTCCAACTACGCTGGGCATTATACAAATAAATCGATGGACCATGACTGCAGCGGACCTCTAGAGATACAATTTCATTCCGTTATGGGAATTAACGAATCCCAGCCGGCGATAGAACCTCAGCGCGCCGGGCCTTTGATGGTCCGTGGTCAGTTGCACCATATGGGCTCGCCTATCTTTGGCCCGTTGAATAATGTACTGAAAGATCTCTTTGCCTATGCCATTGCCCCTCATTTCGCCTTTAATCCTCACTGCCTCGATCTGGGCGCGCATCCCTCCTCGGTGCGTTAGGTACTGTATGAAACTCAGATGAAACGTGCCGGACACCTCTCCATCCAATTCCACTACCGTCAACTCCTGGTTCTCATCGCAGCTTATATTCCGAAAGGCATCAAGATAACGTTGGGGCAAGGGTTTCCGAAAGTCTTCCCGCATGGCGCCCAATTCATCGTCCGCCAACATCTCGACGATGGCTGGAACATCCGATTCCAATGCAAGTCTGTAATTCAATCGGTTATTCATCTCAATCAACCTTTAAACACCTGGTTCCATCATAAATTTGGACCCAGCGAAATATGGTCCACCCAAGCGGTTCCGTTTTACATCGCCATAACATACTGACGATGTCTGCTAACAAACTGAAGAAGCAGAACGATACTTGAAGTTACCAGCCAAGACTCCAGCACTTGATAGCCTTTAGAGCTTTTTACCTCCGATGCGACGTAGCAATGGAATGCAACGTGCCAAATGCTTTCGGAGAAGTCATCGAAGGCGGATGCGTATCACTAGAGAATATAAGCCCGCTGACTCCAACCCTATATGGCGTATTCCGGCGTCGCCAACATCGATGAATCGTGTAAGCAAAAGTCGGCCTCGGGAGCCACGTTGCTGCTAGGCGGAACGAACATACCCGGCGTCAGCAGATGCGCTATTATTCAAGATCTCCAGTGGACTAAATTCAGCATCTTCGCCGGGCCTGACCCGAGACTCGGGACCATCAAGTGGACAACCAGGCCAGTGTCACGCTAACATTCTCAAACGGCCATTTAGATTCGCATTGAGCATCAATTTGCGGAGGTGATTCGTGTACAAGACAGTTAGCCAAGCCACCCTCGACGCCTTGCAGGGAATCGACGGACCTAGTATCTGCAACGCCATCGAGGGATTCAACTTTAGGCCCAAAAATCAGGGGTTCATGATGCCGGAGATACAGACGGCATTCAAGGATTTCCCGCCGGTAGTAGGATACGCCGTCACCGGTGTGATCAGTGCCAACGCGCCCGAGGGTCGCAACGTGGCCAGGGAAGATTGGTGGGATCTCATAGCCTCGGTCCCGGAACCCCGGTTTATCGTGCTCCATGACATCGACAACCCACCCATCGGTGCCTACTGGGGTGAGGTACAGGGCAATATCCACAAAGCACTAGGAGCGGTAGGAGTGGCCACCGACGGGACAGTCAGGGACTTGGACGAAGTTCACGAGCTCGGATTTCAATTCTTCGCCAAACATATCTCCGTATCACACGCGTATACCCACCTAGTCGAAATCGGCATACCCGTCAACGTGGGCGGTCTCACCGTCACCACTGGCGAACTCATGCACGGGGACAAACACGGCGTGACCCACATTCCTTTTGAACTCGCCGACAAGATCCCGGATATGGTGCAGACCATCGCCGACTACGAGAAGCAAACCATCGACGTGTGCCAATCGCCGTCCTTTTCCATGGAAAAACTAAAAGAGATAGCCAAGATCACTCGGCCTTACTAGCGGAGTCCTCTCCGGCAAACGTGAATGTTCTGGACCGGCCGGGAACCTCCATTCGAATGGGGAACGTCAAGACCATGAGGGTGCGGTGAAAATAACCGCACTTAAAACCCTTTGTTCTTAAGGGGGTGACTCGGCCATCACTCTTTTCTCCAGCAAACGGACACTCCGACGCTATCGTGAAATAGGCTTTGTCAACATCAGAATCGCTAAGGCCTAATTGTCGGGCAAGCCGCCGATAGCCTCTTCCATCGTGATCACTGGGTAGAACGTAGCCGTGTTCCAAACAGCGAGACCCAAATCCACAGCAGCGTCATCCACGGCGTGGGCACCTGGTCCGTCTATCAGAACGAATGTCATGTGGGCCGACTTGCTGACCCAACCACCCTGAAAGGTGCAACCATGGCTGGTCAACACATCAGTCATGGTAGCTGCCATGGTAACCACTCGGTCGCGTATCTCGGTGGCGACACCGGGACATTGTTCAGGGGTGTGGCTCAACGACATCATATACAACATTTCGATTCTCCTGAGATATCTCTAAAGATTCGCCTTTAAGTGGACAAACAGGCACGGATTATATACCGTAGTACCACCTGAAGGGGTGCCCCTTCGCCGCAAATCTGAGATGCCGTCTTATGGAGGCCGTCATGCGAAAGATTCGCATTTCCGAGGTGGAAACCATACCCATAGACACCGCGACGCCAATCCCCGGCTGGACCGGAGGCCCGGTGCGACGCACTAGGCAAAACCTGCTTCCCGAGGGTGCCAGTAAGAACTTCAGCAGTAGCGTAGTAAACTTTGAACTTGGGGCCACCACCGGATGGCACAAGCACACCAGCGACCAGATTCTGGTGATAACTGCCGGTGCTGGTATCGTGGCCAACGAGCAGGAGGAACACGAGGTGGTGGTGGGCGACGTGGTCCACATCCTGGAAGGGGAAAATCACTGGCATGGGGCGAAAAAAGAGTCATACATGTCCCACATCACCATAACGGCCGTGTAGGGCAAATTATTTAGGGAGGCGATGCCATGGCCATTTATCGATTGTATTCCGGCAGCGACGGCGAGTCCCACATCGAGGAGCTAGACCTGGCTTCCCATCCAGAGCTAACGTCGCCCCAGGCCACCACCAACATAATCTTCCGAGAAACGCCTCCCGGAAATTTTAGCGATTGGCACACCGCCCCCAGACGCCAATACATCATCACGGTCTCCGGCCATTCGGAGATCGGTTTGGGAGACGGCTCCATCGTTCACTACGGGCCAGGAGACGCCCGCCTAGTAGAAGACACCACTGGACATGGCCACACCACCCGCACCGTGGGGAATGAGCCGGTGGTCAACGTGACCATCCCGTTAGCAGACCAGTAATACGCCCTTAAATGACGGCCAGTGTTAAACCGGCAGCGGTTCCTCGCTGGGCCGATCCGGCAACTCAACGCCGAAGGCATTGACGTTGAAGGCCAGCATGGCGTAACAGCCCATCAGAGTTGTGAGTTCGGTTAAACCCAGCACTCCAAACTGGGCCAATGCTGCGTCGAAATTAGCCTGGCTTACTCGGCGGCTTCGAAAAAATTCCCGCCCATAGTTCACCACTGCCGCTTCGTCCGGCGCCAGATGGGGAAGCTCTTTTTTGTCCCGCAGGGCATCTACTATCTCTCCTTTCAATCCTGCGTTTCGAGCCGCTGGAGCATGGGCGTTCCAGATGTATTGACAGTCGTTCTCTCGGGCAGCCAGTATCATGCCTAACTCCCTGATACGCGGCTCCAGAGACGTCTCCGTCCGTAGAAACAGCGCAAGACCCAAGGCGCGTTTCGCCACCTCGGGAGCGTTGAGCATGACCGATCCGGGCCCACCCGTGGGCACCTCACCTCGGTCTTGAACCAATTCGTCAAAAGCTGCCCGCTGGGTTTCAGGAATGTTGTCTCGATTCAGTGCAGGTACACGCGCCATATCAACCTCCGATGTCCATTCTTCAGATCATTTCGGTTGCCGTAAAATCACCACTATACGCCATTGTTAGATTGCCCGCGCCGCACCCGTCCTGTAGAATGCTCCACGACCAAAGTCAGTCATTCGACAATCCTTTAACCGTTCGTAGGAGGCGCCAAATGGACCTGGGATTGAAGGGAAAACATGCTCTGGTAGCCGGGGCCAGCCGAGGCATCGGAAAGGCAATAGCCCGTGATCTGGCTCAGGAAGGGGTCGACGTAGTCATCGTCTCCCGCACTTTCGCTGATTTGGAGATGACGGCTAAGGAACTGGAAGACGAAACGGGATCTAGAGTCATTCCAATAGCCTTAGATGTCACGTCGACGGACCAGGTCAACCAGGTGGTGGCCGAGGCTTCTGAGAAACTCGGAGGCCTGCACATCCTGGTCAACAGCGCCTCTCTGCCTGGTGGATCAGCTTCGGCCGTGGGCCCCATCGAAACCGTAGACGAGGACGCCTTGATAAGCGATTTTGACGTAAAGTACGTTGGTGCACTGCGTTGTGCCCGAGCCGCCATTCCCTTCATGAAAGAGCAGGGTTGGGGCCGAATCGTAAACATCAGCGGCGGCAATGCCCGAAACGCCGGCAACCTCAGCGGAGGCGCCCGTAACGTATCCATGGTCCACTTGACCAAGACTCTTTCCAATCAGGTAGGCCGTTTCGGCATAACCGTTAACTGCATACATCCCGGGACCACCCGAACCGAACGCACTCCCAGTCTGTTGGCCGCCAGGGCAACTCAGCTAGGCGTATCTCCAGAAGAAGCTGAGCTTGCGGACTTCGCCCCTGGCTCTTCTAGAGGTAACGCTATCGGACGCATGGTAGACGCCTCGGAAGTTGCCTATCTGACCACCTTCCTGGCCTCCGACAAGGCATGGGCCATCACCGGGGAGATCATAGCAGCGGGAGGCGGAGTCGGTAACGCCGTTTACTATTAGATTTCCGATATGGCCTTCAGTGTATGATGGGTCTTTTCTTTCGTATCAGATTTCCGCTCAGGTAGGAATCAGATGCCACAACCAAGTCACGGGAGGCTGACAACCACCCGGCGATGGAAGTTGTTGCTGCAGCTAAACTGGTCTGCTACCCTAAGCCTTAGCACTTCACCGGGATTGAACATGTACCATGACGCAGCACTCAACGATCAAAGCTTCTCTTTTTGCCACCTGCATCGTCGACCAGATCTATCCCCAGGTGGGGGTGAGCACAGTGCGGGTTTTACGAAATCTGGGCGTTGACGTCGACTTCCCTCCGGACCAGACATGTTGTGGCCAACCTTTGTACAATTCAGGCTTCCACCGTGGTGCCAAGGAGTTAGCCGTAAGGGTCTTAGACAGCTTCCAAGCCAGCGACTATGTGGTGGTGCCTTCGGGGTCGTGTGCCGCTATGATGCGGGTCTTTTACCTCGACCTGTTTCATGACCAGCCCGATCTGCTGCGCCGAGTGGAACAAATGGCCCCCCGAACCTACGAGTTCTCCCAGTTTCTGGTTCAAGTCCTCGGGGTTACCGACACGGGCTCGTCATTCCCTAGCAAAGCCACCTACCATCCCAGCTGTCACCTGCTCCGTGAGATGGGCGTGCGCGGCGAACCACTAGAACTTTTAAGCCAGGTCTCCAATCTGGAACTGGTAGACCTCCCTCAGGCCGAGAACTGCTGCGGTTTCGGTGGCTCCTTCTCCATCAAGTTTCCCCACATATCAGAGGGCATGTTGGACGATAAGATATCCAGCGTGGAGACCAGCGGGGCGAATACCCTGGTGTCCTGCGACATGGGTTGTCTGATGCACATAGGCGGCGGTCTCAGCCGTCGGGGTATAAGTGTGCAAACTCGGCATTTAGCCCAGATCTTAGACCCAGATGCCGGTTAGGATATTAACCGATGGCTGACGTCAAAACACAAGATTTCTTTGCCGCCTCGGCGGTTTCTATCCAAGACCCCATCCTTAGACAAGCCCTCATCAAAGTGGGGACGGGATTTGATGGCGCTCGGCTGGCTGCAATCAAGGACGTCACTCCCGATACTTGGGAGGCCTGGCGGGAGGAGGCCCGGCGGATCAAGGTCCACACCCTGGACCACCTTGACTATTACTTGGACCTCTTGGAAAGGAACGTAACCCGCTCTGGAGGCCACGTCCATTTCGCAGCTGATGCCGCCCAGGCGAACGACATTGTCGCCTCCATAGCGAAATCCGGCAAGGTGAAGATTGCCACCAAGGGCAAATCCATGGTATCCGAGGAGCTTTCGCTCAACCCTGTTTTGGAATCCATGGGCATCGAGGTATTTGAGACAGACCTGGGCGAATACATCATCCAATTGGCAGGGGAAACCCCCTCACACCTGGTGGCGCCCGCTCTTCACAAAACCAAGGAACAGGTTGCCCAACTGTTCAAAGACAAGCTGGGACTGCCCTGGTTAGAAAGCATCGAAGACATGGCCAAAGCCGCGAGGGAGGTTTTGCGAGAGAAATTCCTGATAGCCGATATGGGAGTCAGCGGGGCCAACTTTTTGGTGGCGGAGACTGGCACATTGGCAATCATAACCAATGAAGGGAATGGCCGCATGTGCACCTCAGCCCCGCGCATCCACGTCGGCATTACAGGCATGGAAAAAGTCATCCCTTCACTGCAAGATTTAGCTGTTTTCTTGCGGCTGCTACCCAGAGCGGCGACTGGCCAGCGCATAAGCAGCTATGTGACCATGGTAACCGGGCCCCGACGAGAAACCGACGAAGACGGTCCCGAAGAGTTCCACCTGGTCATCGTCGACAATGGCCGTTCCAAGATGCTGGCCGACCCGGAGCTCAGAGAGGCTCTGTATTGCATCCGCTGCGGAGCCTGTTTAAACATATGCCCTGTTTATAAGAAGGTAGGCGGACACGCCTATGGCTGGGTGTATCCCGGACCCATCGGAGCGGTGGTTTCGCCTTCCCTGACCGGGTTGAAACAATCCAAGGACCTGCCCCAAGCATCCAGTCTCTGCGGTGCGTGCCGGGAGGCCTGCCCTGTCCGGATAAATATCCCCCGTATGCTACTCCACCTAAGGAATAATTTGGCTGAGGGAGACGACTCACAGGAAAAAGCTTCCGGTAACGCGGAACGCTTCATAGCTCGAGGATTTACCAAGTTGATGAGTTCCTCGATAATGTTGCACCTGGCCCATAGAATGGGCCGAATCTTGCAAAGCCCACTACTCATGCTGCCGCTATCTCCACTTGCCAAGGGGAAAACGAACAAAGACAGCATTGGTAGCGCTCATTTACCGCTTCTGTCACGGTGGACCCGGTCTAAAGACCTGCCTTCATTACCCCCGCGCACGTTCCACGAAATCTGGCAGAACGAATTGTACCGGTCGCCAAAACGAGACTCCTGAAGTGAATCCTGGACCTGGCATGGGCAAGGAAGAATTTTTAGCTTCGGTCCGCCGGTCTCTGGGCCGAGGTGCGGGGCCTCCCGAGGCCATCTATCCACCGCTGGAACAAACAGCCGAAGTTCTCGACGGCCAAGTACGGGAAATGCGCCGTCACCTGGAAGAGCGGCTCCCTCAAATAAGTGACCGTCTCGCCCAAGTAGCAGAAATGCAGGGATGGCACGTCCACAGGGCTGTAGATCCCGAAGAGGCCATCGCTGCGGTGTTATCGATAGCAGGATCTCTGGGCATTCAGAATGCCGTCCGGACAAATCAAGACGTGTTTGACGAAATCCCTCTGGACATAGGCGCATCGAACTGGGGTTTGACGATCACCAATGCTTCCCAAAATGAACTCTTCGACCGTCCAGGGGTTCGTCGTAGCATCATCGATGCGGATTTGGGAATCACCGGGGCAGACTACGCTGTGGCGGAGACTGGGTCGTTGGTCATCGTGCCGCGCCAGGGGTTGAGCCGACTGGCATCCCTGGTACCACCGGTTCACGTGGCCATCGTCCGGCCCCAAGACGTGGTAGAGACATTGGACCACGTTTTTCTCTTGCGGAGGCTTGAATATCACAGGAACGGCGGCGAAATGGGCAGCTACCTGAACTTCATCACCGGGCCCAGCCGTACCGCCGATATCGAGCAAACTTTGGTGGTCGGAGTCCACGGCCCTCGAGAGGCCCACATGGTATTGCTGGGTTAAACATGGCCAAATTTTATCTGACCACATATCATTCATTGGCCAACGCGTTAAGCCATGTCATTCTGTGCTAGCCGCAGCAGCGGAATGTCCCGGGAGAGTCTTATGAACGAATCTGGGACCATCAACTTCCCCAATTCCCAGAAGCCAAGGTGAAAACATGCCAGTGAGAGTAGGATTCTCCTTGTTCCGCAAAGAAATGCTGGAACAAGCGTTGACAAGCATCGAGGAGCTGTTGCCTATTCTAGGCGTGGAAAAGGTCATACTGGT
>Ga0310345_10000986_pt1 | contig 34619 bp, 70 predicted proteins | sample HC15DNA20500_MG_FD_204667 | JGI IMG/M metagenome (GOLD analysis project Ga0310345, IMG submission 204667) | Marine microbial communities from station ALOHA, North Pacific Subtropical Gyre - HC15-DNA-20-500_MG | ecosystem: Environmental > Aquatic > Marine > Oceanic | place: Pacific Ocean: North... | reverse complement strand
AAACCAGACACACTTATATCAAAATGTAAGGAGTTCGATCAAGAAGTATAGTATATGAAGTGGGCACTAGTAGTATATTTTTTAGTAAATGGTATGTGGCAATCCGCAGAGTCATTAAAGTATGACGGATGGTATCGTATGCATTTTGAAACACAAGAAATATGTGAGCAATATGCAAATAGATTTAATTCAACACCTGGTGACAAGATAAAAGGCGTTTGTGAATTATCATTGACAGACGAATTAAAATAATGTTCAAAGTTGTTGTTATCTTATGTGCATTAAATCTCGAATGTTATATGTTCGTTGAAAAGCCACCCAAGTTTTATGAAGATGTAGAAGAATGTTTAGTAGTTGCTAAACAAAAATACAATCAAATTGTTGTAGCTACTATGAATAATGGCTACACAATTGAAGATGCAAGGTACACTTGCGATTTAGTTAATTCGAATATTTCCAAATAACTTCCCCATTAACCAGATAAGTACTACTATAAGTACTAATAGTATGTCATTTAGACGAGCAAATAAGCCAAGACCGTTTAATGTCGTAGGCAAAAAGCCAAAAGCATATAAAGGCTTTAGGATATTAAAAGATGGTCAAATGCAACATTGGGATAAACACGCCAATGGACATAATAAAGGTGGGTGGAGACCCAAAAGAAGCCAGATGAGTAGTACATGGAAGCCTGGCTCATAAAAGATATCGCAGTAATGAAAAATATGACAAAAAAGAAAGAAGAAAAATCAGGGAGTTGGATAAGAGTAGATGAAATAAGACTACGTTCTATGGACTATAGGAACACCCGAATACTTCTTGAAACATTAGCGACATTAAAAAATACTGAGGTAGGATATTTAATAGATGATCTTAATGACCAATATGGAACAACATTTAGATACAACGACTATCTAAGAAATAAAGAACTACCAATGGACTTAAGAAATGCGTGTCGTACTATGCACCAAACTTTAGGCAAACAAGAAGAAAAGATTATTGAAGAATGTTTAATTGAATCCAAAAAGTTATTTCCTTTCTTTGGTAAATGTATCATGGTATTGATAGCATTTGTAGTAGTTGCTAATTGGTTACGAGGTTTTTAATATGAAATTTTATATAACATCAGCGATTCTTTTAATTTTATTAATAGCCTTCTTATATTCTTTATGGCTACAAGGAACACCAGTAGCATGAAACAAAACAACAATTATTTTAAAAATGGTAACAAACAACTTTTAAAAGAAGGCATAGCAGTATTAGTTGTTATGTTATTCCTTGCTGGAGTAGGCTTTGGGTTAGCTTGGTATAAAGGACATACTATATGGCAACCTGATCCCATAGAAAAGGAATATTAATGATCCATGACCTTACCTTGTTTACTGAAAGCCTTATACTTGGATCTTGGACGTTCGTAATAGGGGTAGGAATTATTATAGCAACAGTACTATTACTATTCAAGTGGGTACCCAAGTGGAAAAAGCGAATAGATGACAAATTAGAAGACCTATGGAAATAACAGTTCGATAATAAATACTCATATTATGGCAACACACGGAAAAGCAAAAGAACTTATACCTTTATTAGGTATTACTGACGCTAGTGGTCAATTGTTTGAAAACATTGACGAGATCGGTGATGACCTAGTTATTACTTCAAGTAATGCTGGAGCAAAAACTCTTGACATTCAAGCTGAGAGTGATACTAAATCTCAAAAAGGTCCAAACATATGGCTATCAAGAACTAACTCTAATCCACAAAAAGGTGGATATGGTGGTGCTATATGGTGGTCAACAAATAATGACGCTGGTGAGATGGTAGACTATGCTAATATGAACTTGGTTATATCAGATGCTAAAGACGGAACAGAAGACGGTAAGCTGGCTATTAATTTAAGATCAAACGGATCACGAGAAACTATTTTAAAATTTGATGGTAATGGAATTGAATTAGCAATAGACAAAAGTTTTTGTTGGCAAAATTCTGGATATAAAAAGACTTTCTTAAAAGCACAGGCGACAGCTAAAAGAACTATTAAACTTCCTGATTCAAGTGGAGATGTTCTTGTTAATGATAGTGGAGCAGTATTTCTAACTGACCTTCCAACATCAGACCCTAGTGTTGCAAATCAATTGTGGAACGATAGCGGTACATTAAAAGTATCAGCAGGTTAATGGGCGAATAAATCGATCCGCCCACTAATAAAAGTTAAACTACTTCTTTACTACGTCTCTTCCAGCATCTTTAAATGCTTTCTGTACACCAGTACTAATTTTAACTCTCTTAGACAAATATCTAAGTAGTAATCCATAAGCTGGTAAGAATACAATCAGACCAACAAAGATTTTTAGTATAGTTTGAGAACCAGCAATTTCCATCCAGTTAGCCGCCATATATTCGTTAGCAGAACCAGAGAATGCTGTGAAGAAGAATGCATATGTATCAATTATGTTTGCAAATACAGTAGAAACTGCAGGTGCTAACCACCAATAAGAATATTTCTCTCTTAAGTATTGAAACACATAAACATCTAACAACGTACCAATTGCATACGCAGTCGCACTAGCAAAACCTATTCGTAATGCTACCGACTGTGGAGCACCTTCAGCCAACACAACAAGTATTGATGCGATAATGGCTAATGGGTACGCCGCTGTAATAGTTGAACGTGCGATATGCTTTCCTAAAATACGTACTGTCAAGTCTGTTGCCAATACTACTAATGGGAAAGTAAATGCCGCCCACGTTAATTTCACTCCAAGTATCTCTACTGGAATTCCAACCAACGCATTAGAAACTGTAATAACTGCAACGTGCAGTAATACTAATTTCATCAGCATTTTTTTATCTATATTTTTAAAATTAAACATTAATCCTCCTCTATAGAATTGTGATTAATCTTGCCCATTATAACATATATTTTGGCATACGTCTATACAAGAGTAAGTTGTATACACATATTTGCATAACAGAGTTGTGCTAAACGCATAAGTACTTTTATGAGAGATAAAATACATTTGGTTAAACATTCAGAAGGCTTATCAAAAGAAGCCAAAGAAAAACTATTGTTTAGAACACAACGTCAACCTGTTGAAGCAGGGGCTAATGGCACACTTCATTACACAATCAAAAAAGGTGCAAATGAAGGTAAGATAGCCAAACTCAAAAAATTAAAGAAACTTTCCGACTAATTTAGTAATTAAATTAATATGTGATGTACTAGTGTTTAAACAATGTACTAGTTTGAATTCCGTTCCGCCTGCGTTTCTAAAAATCTTCTGACCTTCATTACCAATTTCATCTATAGTTTCTAAACAATCTGCTGAAAAGCCAGGACAGACTACTAAAATTTTGTGTGGACCTTCTGCAGGTAATTTTTTTAAAGTTTCATCTAAAGCTGGATCAAACCAATCCTTTTTACGTCCAAGTCTACTTTGAAATACTGTTTCTATTGGAATGTTATAAGGTTTCATTTGTTCTCTAATAAGTCGTGTAGTTTTAATACATTGACAGTAATAAGGATCACCTTTATCTAAAGTAATTTTTGGAACATTATGATAACTTAAAACAATAGTATCAGGAGTCCACTCTAGTCTTTCTATTTCACGTTCTAAAGAACCAACTATTGCTTTAATATAATCATCGTCATCAAAGTATCTTGGAATAATTTGAACTTGTGGTTGCCATCTTTCTTTCATTAAAACTCTAAAAACTTCATCAGAAACAGTTGCAGTAGTAGATGAACTATACTGTGGGAACAAAGGTAGTACAGTTATTTGTTCACATCCTTTATCCTTTAAACTTTTAATACCATCTGCTATACTTGGACCACCAAAACGTAAAGCCCACTCTACATCAATACCTGGCATATCAAGTTCTTTATCTAATAATTCAGCTTGACGTTTAGTAGTTGTTCTTAAAGGTGATCCATCTTTAGTCCATATACGTTTATATGCTTTTGAAATCTTACCAGGTCTAAAAATTAAAATATAAAAGTTAAGAATTAACCACCATAGTATTGGATTAATATCTACTATTCTAGGTTCACTTAAAAATTCTTTAAGAAAATGTCTTATTTCTTTCCATGACGTTCCACTTGGCGTACCAAGGTTTACTACTAGTATTCCTTTACGTCCATGAGGTATTTTAGGGTGGTCTTTATGAATCATCTCGACCAATTCGACTTATAAGAGTTCGCATTTTACTATCTAATGGTTTTTCTTTAATTGGTAGATCCTTCCGTAATTCTTTTCTAACTCTTTTTGCTTCTGTAATATCATAATCATCTTCACCTTCAACAATCATTTGGGCATTAATATTAATTCTAATTCCTTGACCTATAAATGGATAAACACAATGCGGTGTATGACCAGGAAAAATAATTGCAGTTCCTGGATAAGGTCTATAATGATGCACTACTCCATTAGGCATTACTCCATCCCACCCACCGGTATACACTTCAGGAGGCGAAACCCCTTCCTTCATTTTAGGAGGTTCAACTAAAAGTTGAACAGGAGTAGCAAGGTAAGTTGTCATACTTAATTCTTCTCTATGTGAATGAACAGGAAGAAAATTACCTTCAGAGTGCCAATTTATCCAAGCCGCATTAACAAACATTTTATTATTAGGTTTAGAATCAGACCAGTAATCATTTTTACGACCAAACATAAGTTCTTTATATTTTCCACCACAATAAGCTATAAAGTCTTTTCGTCCAGTCCATTCAACCATTGCTACGTTTCCTGTATCAGTTTTTCTTCTTACGCCATCTTCATCAGTATGATAAGGTTGTACTGGTTGAACTTTTGGAGATTGTCTTATCTCTATTGCTAATTGTAATAAATGGGCAGTCCATTCTCGAGTAAGTTGTACTTGAGCAAAAGGAGTATTAGGTATCATACGAACTTGTATATCTTCAAGTTTAAGACTATCACCATCTACATTTGGAAAATCTCCAAATAAATTTTTGAAGTTATCATCTTTTTTAAGCATTCTTTCCCCAATTCTTTTTCGATTCTATCGCCCAGCCTGGTTTAACATCAGGCCAATCTAAACATTGAACAGTTGCTCCAAGAGCCCATCGCTCTCCTTCAAATTTAAAAGGATAGCTAGTGTGTAAAAGATTCGATGGAAGAATAACAATACGTCCAGGATTAGGCCTTAAAACTTCTGTAGCTTCAGGCAAACATAAATCTAATCCACCTTCCTTGGCTTCCTCTAGATAATAAGGCTTACCGTCTACCCATTTAATTTTTTGGTCGGCCCCTAATCCTTTTGATTGATCTCGAAGTTCAGCAGGAGATTTTAAAAATATTATTACATGAAGATGTACATTTGGATCCTGTGCGTGATGATGCATAGGTTGATATTCATGTTTTGATTGAACTGTTAACCATTGTTGATCAAACTTCACTCTAGTTATTGGCTTACCAACATCTCCACAATATTGTAAACAATAATCCATTAATTCAGGTATCCATTTAGTTGAGTTCCATTTCCAATACCAAGCTCTATTAGGATCTTGTTGACTCTTTTTTATTTTTTCATCTTCTGGTCGGCCAAATTGTCTAAGGATTCTAGCTTCTTCTAATAAACCTTCTAAATGTTCTTTTGATACTGTACCAACCGAAAAAGGAAAGTCTTTGTTTGTTTTAATCCCCGGTCCTTGTAAGGCAGTATGTCTAGCCTGTTCTTCAAAACTACTCATCTTCTTCTCTCGCTTTTCTTGAATATTCTTCTAATGCTTCTTCTTCCTCTTTCATTCTTCGTTCAAATTCTGCAAACTTATATTCATCAGTTTGTTCGTAAAGTTTAGTTTCCCACTTATATATTATATTTGTAAGACTTTGAAAATGAGGATTGGATTGAGCTACCAAATCATTCCTAACTTTTCTTATATCGTCCAATATTTGTTTTACAAAATAATATGACTCACTCATAATCTTCCCAACCTTCGCATTTGACTAATGCATTCATTGTCCATCGTTCTCCTTCACCTTTAAAAGCATATGTTGTTTGAAATATATTAGAACGCATAATAATCATTGTTCCAGGTCTTGGTGGAATATATTGTTGGCGTTGTGGTAATATCAAATCTACTCCTCCGGTTTTATCAACATAGTCAGTATCAGTCTCAGGTAACTTAATATGTTCTGGTAACTTTAGAAATACAATTATAAACAAATGATTTCCTTTGTCAACGTAATTGTTTACCGGCTTATATTCATGTTGTTTTTGGATATCCAACCATTTATGTGTAATTTGGTTAGATGTTGCTGGTTTTAAAATTTCTTCTTGAAAATGTTTAACAGAATTAAGTAACAAATTATCGTGTGTTTGTCCTCCCCAATTAAATGTACCCTTTGTTACTTTTGTCATAAACGCACCTTCCCTTGTAGGGTAACTAGACGTTAAATTAGTTGCTTCATGAAACATACTATCTTGAGCATCTTTATCTACGGCATAGCAAATATATTTTCTCATTTAGCAATTTCCATATTATAGTTTAAAGTTCTTCTAATTCCTGGCCCATTAAATGGATATACGATATGCATAGTTTGAGCAAGAAATATTAATCCTCGTCCTTCTATAGGCCTAAAGTGAAAGTTTTTCTTCTCTCTAGGAAATATTAAATCTACACCACCATCTTTATTGTCTACGTCAGCAAGTTGTTTAGGAACATCTATATAAGTTATTCCACTTAAGAATCCATCGTGTTCATGTGCCGGAAGGTAATTTTTTTCTTGTTGTATGTTAATCCAAGCCGATGTGATATTCATTTGTTCTGGCTCCTCAAACTTTAGTGCTTCATGCCACAGTTTACCTGCTTTATCTATCCAACCTTCTTGATCTTTTATTTTATAATACTTGGCCCCACCATGTTCTATAAAACCCGATTTAGAAAGATTTATTCTCTCTGACTCTGGTGGTGTTTTCATGGCTTTAAAATGCTTTAGCCATTCATCATTAAATTCAATCTGAACGACTTTGAGTTCATGCCATACTTTAATAATTTTTATACCACCAGGATCAATCATTAATCTTTTTTAACTGGACCTCCCCATTTATTAAAAAGATGTTTTAATACAGAACCATGAAAATTCTTTTCGTCTGTTTTAACATCATCCTTCATTTGGTATCCAAGTCCATGAGGACTCATCTTATGTATTTTAGGATCAAATGTTGAATGATTTTTCATATCTCTTTGATTTTTCTTGTGAGACCATTTACTTTTAGAAAATAGGCCACCAAGTCCTCGTTTTTTCTTTTTTCCGAACCATTTTCGGAACTTCTTTTTGTTTCTTTGAAACATTGTTCTTCCTTTTCCTTACAAGGTACGTTTCGTTATTGCAAAAAGGCCATATTGTTTTTATAATTTTTGTTTCGAGGATTTTAATTTGATGTGGTTTTAAATGATTTAAATTCCACAATAATACTGGCAAATTCATAGGATCAAACTTGAACTTACATTTAAAATTTAAGTTCACAGGTTTAACCCTTCCGCTTGGTGTCTTCTCAAAATGGATAGGAATAGTCGGACTTCCTTCCAATACATACTTACTGACACCTTCTCGCCAGCCTGCCGGAAATTGTTTGTAAGGCTCTTTTTTAATTTGTCTATTGTCACCCTTACCACAATATAATCCTCTAAGATCCACGTTTAATTTTAGTACGTGTGTGTCCATTCTCTTAAAAGATATTTGAGCTCCTAGACTTTTTGCTAGGCCCAAATAAAAATTCTTTTCCGGCCAAATATAATATAAACCTCTATGTGTACCTTCTAGTCCCTGGGATACTCTTTTTACTGTACTAGCTTTTGGTACCAAATGTTCATGGCCTTCATCTATAAAAATCTTTTTAATCTGTGCTAATCTCTTTAGAGTATCCATAATTGTACCTTTTAGACGCTCACAGTTGCCCGTATTTTAGCGATGTATGTCATATGTACATAATAGCACATGAGTGCCAAACTGTCAACTAAAAGTACGTTTTTAGGCAATTTTTATTACATAGGTATTTAACTTTTGTAAATACATCATACAATAAACCAGATAATAACAAAAACAATAAAATTTAAATAATTACAATATATGACTAAAGTAGAATTTGATCCATACCTAGACGGTAAAAAAGTTTTCAACCCAGACATGACAGTCGACATTAAAGACTTCATCGGAGTATTCGAAAAGGCTTATACTAAAGAATGGTGTGAATCTGCTATAAGATATTTTGAAAGAATGGACAAATTAGGATTCGGCAGATCAATTCAGGAAATAATAGGAACACCCAGACATTTAAAAGATACTAACAATTTTAATACATCTAGATTATACAGCCAAGGAGAAAATATGTTGAGTATCGTAGGAGTTCCTGCAATACAAGATGTATTCTTAGAAACGTTTTGGTCTTGTTATAATGGAATATACAGACAAATGTTTTCATCATTACAACCAGTTGAAACTGCTCCGCAAATGGTTTATGAAATGAAAATTCAAAAAACAAAACCGGGCGAAGGATATCACGTTTGGCACTGGGAACAGATGAGTAGATCAGATGTAACTAGATTTATGGTTATCCAAGTGTTCCTAAATGATGTTGAAGAAGGTGGCGAAACAGAATGGTTATACTATCCTCGAAGAATCAAAGCAAAGCAAGGAACATTATTAATTTTCCCTGGTAATTATACTCATACACATAGAGGTAATCAACCATTAAATGGATCTAAATATACAATTAATACTTGGCTAGAATTTTAGAAAGATCTTTAATGTCTAATGACCTTATTGAAGTTAGAGCTATTAGACCACCAAATGTTGGCTGGTTAGAAGTAATCCTCAACAAAGAAGCAATGGACAAACTATGGAGTTATGTCGATGTCGCTAAAGAAAATGTAAATCATAAACTTGCTGGACAAATTACTGAAAGTTTAAAATTAGAAGACAAAGACGATTGGTTTCTAAATAATGTTATACTACAAGTTAGACAAAAGTATGAAAAGGAATTTGGAATTCCTAGTGAATATAAAAGTTTTATTAATGATAAATGGTATGTCGAATTGAAATCTTTTTGGGTAAATTTTATGAATCAAAATGAATCAAACCCATACCATAATCATACAGGAGTTTATTCTTTTAATATCTGGATGAAGATACCAACTGACTGGAAAGAACAACATGAACTTCCTATTGTTAAAAATTCCAACTTTCCGACGGCTTCAAACTTTCAATTTTTTTATACTGATATGATGGGAAACCAGAGAGCATTTGATTATCGTTTAGATAAAAGTTGGGAAGGAAAAATGGTATTTTTTCCTGCTAAATTAATGCATACAGTTTATCCTTTTTATAATTGTGATGAAACAAGAATATCTATTGCTGGTAATCTAGGAATTAATGTAGTAAACCATGACTAAACCTAAATTAAGAATATTTGGAGACAGTTTTGCTGTAAATCCTCCAGACAGGCAATCAAATTTTTATTCTGTAGATAAAAAACATACCGCTCTCATAGATGAATTTAAAAAAGTAGAAGACAATTATAGACCCTGGATGCATCAAGTCGCTGATAAACTTGATATGGAATTAGTAAATCGTTCAGCCGTAGGAATTAGTCAAGACTGGACTATGGATAATATTCATCATGTTATGAATGAAATTAGCCCCGATGACCAAGTTCTAATTCTTCTTACGCACCCTGCAAGGTTTTGGTTCTTTCATGACAAACCTACAATGACAAACGCCAATATAGCTAATATTGATCAAGAAGTAGATAGCAATCGATTAGAAGCTGTTAAACATTATCTACAAACTATTCAAAGACCACCCCTTGACCTTTTAATGCAAAGTGAAAGAATGGGTTGGCTATCAGCAACTGCTCATAGATTAAAATGGAAACCTATTCAAATTGTTTATGGTTTTCCTCCTGTTATGTATCCTCAACAATCTGCTGACAATTTTTACGGACCTTATATGGAATACGAAAAGTTTGAAAATTTAAAATGTTCTAAAGGTAACTTGCTTGATGATGTAGAATCTCTTGAAGTTAAAGAAGGAATAGATGAATTTGAATTATGGGAAGGATACGATACTAGATATAATCATTTAATCAAAAGTAATCATGTAATCCTATCTAATTTAATTGTTGAAGCAATTAAAAACAAAGAGTGCGTTGATCTTAAATCAGCAAATTGGGTTAAACGAGTTATAGATTTTGATCTATTTGATAATGTAAAGTTTTGTGAAAAAGAAATGAATCCATATTACTTAAAACTTCGTAAAAAATTCTTTAAAGGTAGCACTAAAGAAGCAAGGATACCTTGGGCTGAACGACTTGGGATTTTTGAGAAATTTGCGAAAAAACCTAAAAAAGATTAATCTTCGTTTAATACTTTTTTACTTGTACTCGATTTCAAAAAGTTTTTTAAAGAAACTAACTTACCTTTCGTAGCAGACAGTTTTTCTAATTGTTTTTCTACGGTTCCTACGTAATCAATATGTTCTGCAACTTGGCTTGATGGACTATTCAAATAAATGTATAAGTTGGCTTCAATAGCCTTTACTTCAGCTTCTAGCTTTTCTACAAGTGCATCTGTTATTTGTGTCATAATTAACTACCCTTATTATTTATACTTAAATTTGGTGGAGGATCTGGGAGTTGAACCCAGGACTCATCCATGCCATGGATACGTGATCCCGCTTCACCAATCCCCCTTAAAGGTTTACTTGACTGGCTCCTTCACCTACTGTTCCTCGAACAAAACAATTAAATGCTAAAGACCATCTTATTGTATTTTCAGTTAAGTTAGGACTAACACTATGTAATAAGTGACTAGGAAACATAACCAAGTCCCACATTTTTGGTTTGAAAGACCAACCTTCTGCATTATAAACATTTAAATCTATTTCTGTTGGATCACCATAATCTATTCTGGCTGTGTCTGTAAAAACATTCCTCCACATTCTATCTTTATGAAAATTAATATTTCCTGTGTCTCCTATATGTGATAGGTATAACACTCCGCTAATCAAAGAGTTGGCATGAGAGTGTTCCCCACTCCAATCATTTCGTTCGTATTTGTTCATCCAACTAGTCTCCATTACAAATGTATGTTTTTTATCTACGCCTAAAAAATTATGTACATAACTATCAAGTTTAAATTGAACTTCTTCTTTTAATGGTTTACAAATAAGTTCGTCTAAAACATGAACATTAGTTGTATTTTGAGCATTAGAATATAAATGTGGTTTGTATTCCAAATTCTTAAGATAATCTATAATTTCATCACTGACAGGATTTATATTAGTTTTGCATAAAGGTATTGCAAATAAAGGTGTTACTTCATTATCGGTAACGTGTTGTTTTGCTGTAGTCATTATTTAAAATTAGGTCCAGTAAGCCACCCTGTCATGCTTATTCTATTTCCTGATGTAACCGGTTCTACACCATGCAAGGTATATGGTGGAAATACAACAACCGATCCTTTTTTCATATCAATATATAATCTATTATCTTTATGGAAATCATATTGAATATAAAACTTTCCGCCTTCAAATTCATCATTAAGAAGAGCTACCACTGATAGTTTACGACACATACCATTATCAAAATACATTGTGTCTTGATGACCATCATAATGATCTCCTTCTTTATAAAATAACAATTCAAACTGTGAAGGGCCTGATAAAACATATTTCCAAACACTATCATTAGCTTTATTTGTTAGGCCATATAAAGTTAAACAAATTGGATCAAATTCATCAAGGTGTACCATTGTAACACTTCTTATGGCTTTGTCTTTAGTTTCTTCTGAAGCTATTTCTCCTTCAATTCTCTTTTTATCTTCAGATCTTTTTATAGTTAAATCTATAAGTTCTGTAGGAAGAGTACCTCCCGGAAATTCCCAATAAATATTTTCTCTAATTGGTTTAGTCATATTATCTTGGCAAACCTGCCCCGGAAATTGCAGAAGTGTAATTAAAAGTTATTACTACTCTTTGTTCATGTTTTTGTGGGCAAGTACTTGAATGATAATACTTTCCATCAAAATCTATCCAACTATTTTGCGATGGTGTACTTCTTGCCTGTTCTGTATAAGATTCAGAATCTTTAGTTTCATTATAAATTATGGTATCCCCATCAGAAGCAGTAATATAATATAATCCTACAGTATGTGGTTGTGGACACGCTTCTGGATTATCTACGTGGGGTGGATGAATTAATTCAAAAGGTACTCTTGTTAACATACCAAGTCTAACTCGATATAACTCTCTTAGTTCTAAATTTTGTCTATCAAGAGCTGATAATAAAATTGGTAGTGCAATATCAATTACATCTGACGTTTGTCCTCCTTTATCTCTAGAATATATAAGATGACTAAAACTAGAACCATAAGACTTAACTGGATCGTTAAAATTAGCAGTAACAGTTGAACGATACCATGGCGTTTCTTGACTATCTAATTTTAACCTCACCATATTATAATGATTTGGTCCAAGTAAATTACTGATTTGTTTCATGTGTTCCTATTTATTGGCCTTCTTTGACGTTGCTTTTCTGAATTGAAGAAACTCTCTATTTTGCTTAACACAATTAGTTAGAGTTTCAATAGTTTTTGGGTCTGTTGTTTTTATAATTCCTCCGCCTAAATTAAAAATATAAGATGAATTTTCAAATTGTCTAAGATACCATAACGCATTTCTTAAAACATTAATTTTTCCTAATGATGGATCAGCTGTTAAAATTTCTGGATCCATTCCTCCTTGAACAGTATAATTAGGTAAATGTTTCATAGCCCATTTAGGGTCAACATCAGAACTGATACTAATAACATCAACGCCAGTCCAATGACAAAATTCTTTAACATCTTTTCCTATATCTCTAGGGTAACCAATTATTGGAACATTTGGAAATTCTTTTTTTAATTTTTCAACAATATAAGCAGTTGGATTATAACAAAAGTCAATAAGATAATCTTCTCCTAACTCACCTGCCCAGCTATCAAAAATTTGTACGATATCACAACCAGCTTTAATTTGTTCTGACAAATGCATAACAATAAGATCACACAATTTTTCTAATCTAAACATTGAATCAAATTGATCTAATGATGCCGGATCTGTATTTTTAGATATAGTGTATGGTGAATTAGCATTTGATTTTGATCCAGACATCATATATCTTAATAATGTCCATGGTGCTCCAGCAAAACCTATTAATGATTTTCCTTCATGTAATTCTTTACGAACTAATTTAATTGCTTCATACACTGGTTTAAGTTTTTCTTTTACAACTTCAATATCAGCATTAAACACCGCAGGGTCTAATGGATCTAACTTAGGTCCAGGATTATAAACTAATCCTTGCCCCATAGCCCAAGGTATAACCAAAATATCAGAAAAAATTATCGCGGCATCAAGATCAAATCTTTCCATTGGTTGAAGAGTTATCGTTTTAGCTGTTTCAGGAGTAAGGCACATATCTAAAAATCCTTTACTCTTGTTTTTAATTTCCATATATTCAGGTAGATAACGACCTGCCTGACGCATATACCAAACTGGAAATAAACCAGTTTCACCATTCATTATTGTTCTATGAAGTCTATTCATATTGACATTACCTTATAAATCTATTATAATACTAATTATCTGGTTAAACGAGTATATAATTAAAGTATGAAACGTAAAAAATTTAGATTAATTAGTAAAAAGAAATCTGTAGCATTTAGAGAACTAGCAGAAGGCTTTTGGTGCATTGCCATTAAAGGACGACATTGGGCACAATTCAAGCATTGGTACCAAGAGTGGTGGAAGCCATTATACTGGGATTAAACACAACCATAGATCCTATTGACATAAATCATAAAATATACTACAATAAGAATGCCTGATAAAGTTATGGCTGGTAGTGTAATCGTTAAGAAAGCACACTAGGATCTCCAATCCTAAAATCTTGGTTCAATCCAAGTCAGTTATATGAAAATATTAGGTATAACACGCGAGTGTGGTGGAAATGTGATTAGACACACCGATTTCAGAGATCGGCACCCGTAGCCGGGTTTTATGAGTAAAATCTCATCACTCGCATATGGGGGTGCTAACGTGGCACCCCTAATAACTAATAACAGTTAATAAACGTTATTAACAATATGGAGATGCCAAATGGCTAAAAAGAAAAAAGCTAAAGCTAAAACTAAGAAAAAGAAAAGTAAAAGCAAAAGCAAAAAGAAAAAAAGTAGAAGATAAGAATAAAATCCCTTCACACTTATATTGGAATTCGGACGAGTTGGTTCAACTCTGACGTCTATAAGTGTGACTGGGGAGTTAAAAGTCCTTCAAAGACGCTACTTAACAATCCGTTGACAATACCAAAATAACCAACTATAATATAACCATAACTGGATCATCGCTGGGATTTATATCCTAGAGGAAAGTCAGGACACAGGTGGATATGTGCGAGTTCAAATAGGATGCCAAATATTCGACCACCGGGGCATCGGGTAGAACGCTTAGATTAATGATGATTTAAAACAGAATCCTGCTTACGGGTTATATAAAGGAAAAGGTATGGTTAAAACATTAAAAAAAGAATATGAAAAAGGTGGCTCCCAGCGACAACATATTTTAGATAAAGCAGTCAAATATATATTAGATACTCGCTTTGGTACGCAAAATCATAAACACATTTTCTTAATAGAAGAAGTAGGTTTAACTGAAACTGAATATTTAGAATGTTTAAATAAAGCTACCAATGGGGGAGTAATTTGGAACACAAATTAAAAATAAGTCGAATGATAGATATCATTCAAGCTCATGCCCTGAGCTATCCGGGTGGCAGGCATATTGATAAAAGAGTTATATGGGCAATGACTCAGGTGCCTAGACATTTATTTGTAAAACACTTTCCATACGAAGATAGACCTGTACCAATCGGACACGAACAAACTATCTCTCAACCTTTCATTGTTGCTTATATGAGTGATGTTATTGGCTTACAACCATTGCATAAAGTATTAGAAATAGGAACAGGCTCAGGATACCAAGCGGCTATACTATCTCATTTAGCACATGAAGTTTATTCAGTAGAAAGAATTCCAGAGTTAACTGCAAGTGCAAAAAAATTATTTGAACATTTAGAGTATGACAATATTAAAACAAAAATAAGCGATGGCTATGATGGATGGTCTGAAAACGCACCTTATGATAGAATTATTGTGACAGCAATGGCTAGTGAAGTTCCTGTTGAATTAACAAAACAATTAGTAGATGGAGGAACAATGATTATTCCTGTTAATGGATCATTATTACTAATCACTAAAAAGAAAGAGTTAGCAGGTGTTCCAATAATAGAGGAACAAACTTTAATAGGAGTAAGGTTCGTACCGCTTGTGAAAGGCATAAATGCATAGTGGGGGTGTAGCTCAGTTGGTTAGAGCGATCGCCTGTCACGCGATAGGTCGAGGGTTCGAGTCCCTTCACTCCCGCCAAAAAAGGACCACTAAATGAAATGGATAATAATTTTGTTTTTTATTTTTATATTTGGTTTGCCTATGTACGCCTATTATTCGGTAAGCAGTGGACATTTCTTTCAAGTTAACGCAGGGTGTAAAGAGTGTACAGTAGAAGCAGTTGAAAAAATAAAGGCAAAATTAAAAGCAGAAAATAATATACGAGTAGAAAAAAATAAAAAAGCACTTCATGACGGAACTTATAAAGCAAAACCGTGGGCCGGGTGGCCGTGGGATAGAGAATAATGGAACAAGACAAAATACTTAGAGAACGATTTAAAAAAAAATACGAAGCAGGGTTCACTACTAATGTTGAATCAATAACATTACCACCTGGACTTGATGAAAGTGTTATAGAACAAATCTCAAAAATTAAAAAAGAACCTAAATGGTTACTTGAATTTAGATTAAAAGCATATGAAAGATGGAAATTACTTAAACAACCTGACTGGGCTAATCTTGAAATAGAACCAATAGACTATCAAACCATATCATATTATTCAGCACCCAAACCAGGACCCAAGTCATATGATGATGTCGATCCTGAAATTAAAAAAGACTTTGAAAAACTTGGTATACCTTTAGGGGAAAGAGCCCAACTTGCAGGTGTGGCTGTTGATGCCGTATTTGATTCTGTATCTGTTGCAACTACGTTTAAAGATAAACTAGCAGAACTAGGAATTATATTCTGTCCATTTTCAGATGCAGTACAAAATCATCCAGACCTTGTAAAAAAATATATGGGATCAGTTATACCTATAAGTGATCATTCATTTGCCGCTTTAAATTCTGCTGTCTTTACAGATGGTTCATTTGTATATGTTCCTCCAGGTGTAAGATGTCCTATGGAACTATCAACATATTTTAGAATTAATGCGGCTAACACAGGACAATTTGAAAGAACATTAATTATAGCCGATGTAGGAAGTTATGTAAGTTACCTTGAAGGATGTACTGCTCCAATGAGAGATGAGAGTCAATTACACGCCGCTAATGTAGAACTTGTAGCACTTGATAATGCAGAAATAAAATACTCAACAATACAAAATTGGTATCCAGGAGATCCTGTAACAGGTAAAGGTGGCATATACAATTTTGTAACTAAACGTGGAAAATGTAAAGGAAAAAATTCTAAAATTACTTGGACACAATTTGAAACTGGATCACGAATAACTTGGAAGTATCCATCGTGTTTGTTAATGGGTGACAACTCTGTAGGAGAATTTTATTCTGTTGCACTTACAAACGGTAAACAACAAGCAGATACAGGAACTAAAATGATCCATTTAGGTAAAAATACTAAAAGCACAATTATTTCAAAAGGAATATCTGCAGGACATTCTAAAAACACATACAGAGGACTTGTAAGAATTTCTAAGAATGCAAGTAACTCAAAAAATTTTACACAATGTGATTCATTAATGTTGGGTAGTCATTGTTCTGCTAGTACAGTACCTTATATTGAAAATAAAAATTCAACAAGTAATTGCAGTCACGAAGCCACAACATCTAAACTAGATGATGAACAATTATTTTATATAATGTCGAGAGGATTAAAAGACGAGGATGCTAGAAATATGCTCGTAATGGGTTTCTGTAAAGAAGTATTTCAAAAACTACCAATGGAATTTGCCGTAGAGGCTAATAAACTATTAGAAGTTAGTATGGAAGGAGCAATAGGATAATGCAAGACTTAATGTATAAAAAAGTTTCTAAAGTTATTCCTGAAATAGAATGGAAATTTCATTCTCCTTATGTTTATGAAATTAATAAATTAAAAAAAGAAAAGAATGCAGTTATTCTTGCTCACAATTATATGACACCAGAGATATACCATTGTGTTGCTGACATAGTAGGAGACTCTTTAAAATTAGCACAAGAATCACAAAAGACAAAAGCAGATACCATTGTAATGTGTGGTGTAAATTTTATGGCTGATACAGCCAAAATAATGAATCCAAGTAAAACTGTTTTAATACCTGATCCACAAGCAGGATGTTCTTTAGCAGAATCTATTACAGGCAAAGATGTACGTTTATTAAAAGAAAGATATCCTGGTGTGCCTGTTGTGACTTATGTAAACACATCTGCTGACGTTAAAGCTGAAACAGATATATGTTGCACATCAGGTAATGCAGTAGAAATTATAGAATCGTTAGGAGTAGATAAAGTTATCTTCCTTCCAGATGAATACCTTGCAAAAAATGTAGCCAAACAAACAAAAGTAAAAATTATTACTTGGCATGGTACTTGTATAGTTCATGAAAGATTTACAGCACAAGAAATTAGAGAATATAGAAAAGACAATCCAGGTATAACTATTCTAGCCCATCCAGAATGTACACCAGAAGTTGTTGCTGAAGTAGACTTTACAGGCTCTACATCTAAAATGAGCAACTACGTTAAAGAAAAACAACCTAACAAAGTATTAATGGTTACAGAATGTTCTATGAGCGATAACGTTTCAATAGAAAATCCTAATGTAGAATTTGTTAGACCTTGCAATTTGTGTCCACATATGAAACGAATTAGTCTTGTAAAAGTATTGGAATCATTGATGTTAAATATTCACGAAGTAAAAATTGACCAGGAAATCCTAGAAAAAGCTAGACTTCCAATAGAAAGAATGCTACAATTTAGTAAATGACCAAAACAATTTTATTTTCTATAATCATTGTTGTGATTATAATTTTAGGAATTTTGGTTAATTTCTACGATAAAAAATTAGTTAAGGAAATTGCAGAACACGAAGAAAAAATGAAAAAGAAAGGTCTTTACAAAAGGCATTTTATAAAAAAATGATATCGGTTTATATATTAGTAATTGTGTTCATAGTATTTGCAATCATTGTAGGTAATATATGAAAAATTGGACAATAGGTTTTTTAAAAAAACATTACGGTAAAGGTTCACATAGGTGGGCGTTTTGGTTTGAAGGTATAGTAATTGGATTATTAGTATATCATTTTTTTATAATATGAAAACTTTATATAAAAAACTAACTACCTTTTTACTTCTCTATTTTAGATTTGATCTACAATTACATTTCTTCTGGTCTTTCTTTTTAACTATGTTTGCAATTGTTTGGTTACCATTAGTATGGTTAGGACTTATTGCAACAATTATTAAAGAAGGATTAGACTGGTGGAGCAAAGGTAAATGGAATTGGGATGACTTCTGGTGTGGCTTTGCTGGTTGGATCTGTGGTGTAATTTTTCTTTATGTTCAATCACTTCCTTTAATCTTTTTATAGAGCCCCTCTAGCTCATTAGGTAGAGCAACTGATTTGTAATCAGTAGGTGGCCTGTTCGAATCGGGCGGGGGGCACCAGTTTAATCGGGTGGCATAAGAGATAAATACATACTTAATAGGAGAATACAAATGATAGAAGAATTAAAAAACTGGATTATTGCTATTGCTAAAGATTTTGTTAATGGTACAACTGCTGGTGCAGGCGAACTATGTGACGAAACAGTAGAAACTGCAGGTACAATTTGCGACGAAACTAAAAAAGCAAATGCAAGTTTCGTTAAAGCAATAATGGACAGTATATAAGGAGACGTTATGTGGAAACCAGATCTTAAAAAACTTACTGATCCAATTAAAAAAGCTAAAGACAAAGCTGTTGGAGTTGGTAAAGGGCTAGGAGAAAATGCCAAAAATATTGGTAAAGATTCTGTAGGTAAAGTTAAAAGTGGAATTAAGAAATTAAACCCTTTTAAAAAATAAACTAACTGATAGGGAGACTAGTTATGTGGAAATGGCTAGAAAAAGTAATTGGTACATACGACCCGACGGGTACATACGACAAGCCTTTGCGTTTAACCAAAGAATATAAAAAACCTAAACGAGCAAGAACTAAATTAGGTAGATACAGAGCGGACGATAAATCTACTGCTGATCATAATGAAGCTTGGGTAGGTGGAAGAAAACCTAGAAAGAAACGTAAAGTTTATACAATACGGGGCAAAAAATATGTCCTTAAAAAAGGCAAAAAGAAAGCCAAAAAAGATCCGTACGCAGGTAAGTGGCAAGGTAACATCTAGAAAGAAAAGATTAACACCTTACGAAATTTATTTAAAAATATTAGAAGACCCTTCTTACGTTTTTAAGGACGATAAAAAATAAACTTATTTGTAATAGTCTAAATCTTTTTCCTTCTTGAACTTACTTAAAATCTTTTGTACAAATTCAACAACGTATCCAGTCCATTGTACAAGCAATGCCCATATTATTACACTTAAAAATAATACTACGCAAGTTGGAATCCATATCATAAAGAATAAGGCACTTCCTATAGTTTCTATTATATTTTTTACCATTTGACCTCCGGTGGTAACGACATTAATATTGCGTCCATATTTCCTCCTGTTTGTAATCCAAATTTTGTTCCACGATCATACATTAAATTAAATTCAACGTACCTTCCTCTTTTAAATAATTGTTTTTCTTTATCCTTTTCATCCCAAACATAATTTTGATTTTGTAAAACAATATTACTCATAAGAGAATTAAAAGTTCTACCAATATCTTTCACAAATTCCATATCTTTATCAAAGTCTTTAAAATGATAATCAAAAAATAAACCACCTATACCACGAGGCTCTTTTCTGTGTGGCAAATAAAAGTATTCATCGCACCACTCAGAAAACTTAGAATAATACTCTTCATCGTGTTTGTTACACATTAATTCGAGTTGAGTATGGTACCAATCTTTTTGTTTATCATTTTCAATACAAGGAGTAACATCCATTCCGCCACCGAACCAACATTTCGTAGTACAAATAAATCTAGTATTAAAATGCATTGCAGGAATTTTAGGATTCTTTGGATGTAGAACAACCGAAATACCTGACGCCCAATAATTAGGATCTTTCTCTGTACCTGGTATTTGTTTTCTCATAAGGTCATTAAACTCTCCTGTTACTCTTGAATAATTTACCGTTCCTTTTTCAAAAACATTTCCTTGAATAACAAAATGTTCTTGATACCATCCTTCTCTTTGTGAAGTTTTATGGCTTTTCATTTTAGCAGGATTTGTTGGATAAAATTCTTTTTCTAATGCATCTATATTTTTACGAATGTCATGTTGTAAAGATTGAAACCAAGTAGTAGCTATCTCTTGGTATTTTAATTTTGATTTGATTTTCACGGTAGTAATTCTATTTCAACAGGTATAACTGGTACTGCAACCGCAACATTTCGTTCTTCTGCAAATGTTTCTGTTTCAGGTAATATAAAAGTTTCATTAAGTAAATTTTTAGGTACTCCTATTTTAAGAGGTGCGTGTTGTTGTTGACCACAAGCACTTAATAATAAAAATAATATTATACTAATTCTTAATAATCCCATTGGCAATTAATTTCTTCTTATTCTTTTTATGCTGATTTTGAATAAGTTTTTTGTTTTGTCCATAGTAAGCTACTGCATAGCCTTCTTTACACATTTGAAGATTAATGTTTTTACCACTAATAAAAACCTCTCCTAATATTCTTCCAAACTTTCCTGTTTGTTCTCCTTTATGTGTTTTAATCGTTAATCTTTTACCAACTGCTAATTTGTCTTTTAAATATTTTTTAGATAATAGTCCTAATTTCTTTTCTTCAAGATCTCTTGTTCTGCTTTCAGGAGTATCTATACCAAATAATCTAACTCTACTTTTATATTTGATATCAAATCCCATATCTATTCTAACGTCTATTGTATCTCCATCAACAACTTTTAAAACTTTATCAATACGATATGAAAAATCTGTTGGGTCTCCTAATTTTGCCATTAACTTCCTTTCCCTGGTTTCTCACTAAAATGTTTTATTTTATCTTTAACGTCTCGCCATTTTGCCTCATCGGCAGGAACGTCTTCCGGTCTCTTTTTACTTATATTGGGCCACTGAACACTATATTTCTTATTGAAGTCAACCCATTCATTGGCTCCGTCATCTGTATCTGGTTGTATAGCACTTACCGGACATTCAATTTCACAAACTCCACAATCAATACACTCATCTGGATGTATTACAAGCATATTTTCTCCTTCATAAAAGCAATCCACTGGACATACTTCCATACAATCCATTAATTTACATTTAATACAATTTTGGTTAACAATATAAGTCATTAAAAAATTATCCTTGTAAGTTTTTTAGCACAATCTTTCATACCATTAGTATGCCATACAATATTCTTCTTGGGTACAGCAGTATATAGTTCTATCTTTTTTAATTCTGGGTCACGAAGTTCTTTATCAGTATCTAAACATAATGCATCAGGGTGTATACCTAGTTTCATTGCTTCTTTAGTTACGTGTTGTACAGGTTTAGTTTTTAATTCTCCTGCTTTTTCTAAATATGGTACTGGTGCATATAAAATAATCTTTACATTTTCACGCATACGCATTTCTCGTATTGATTCCAACACAACCAAGTTTTCCATATCACCTACATTACCACCTATAACTGTAATTGTTTTATCAGCATTTGTATTAACTATCCATTGTCTTATTGCTTCTGTAACGTGCGGTGTGACTTGTACTGTAGCACCTAAATAATCTCCTTTACGTTCTTTAACAATTATATCATCCATTATTTGTCCAATGGTTATGTAATTGTTTGTTTTAGGTTTTAGAACATTTAAACAAGGATCAAGATACTTGTAGGAAGAACTTCCTTTTATATTTTTTTGGATTTCTTTTGCGAGACCGACTTTATTTAGAGCTGAATGAACACCACTTACAATTACGCAATGGGTTTTATTTTTTGTCCTTGTCGTCTTTTTTGACTTCTTCAAAGTCTGCATCTACAACATCTTCTTTCTTGCCATCATCTTTTGGTGTTTCAGTAGTTGTTTCTCCTTTACCTTGATCAGGTTGAGAGTCTTTGTATACTGCTTCACCTAGTTTCATGGAAGCACTTACTAGGTCGCTAACTTTTTTCTTAATGTCTTCTGAGTCAGTTCCTTTAAGTGATTCTTGTAGAGCTTCTTTTGCCTTAATGATATTCTCTTTATCTTCTGCAGATATCTTTTCACCGTGTTCTTTTAAATTCTTATCTACTTCGTGTAATATAGAATCTGCCTGGTTTCTACTATCAACTTCATCACGTTTCTTTTGATCTGCCTCTTTATTAGCTTCAGCTTCTTTAACCATTGTCTCAATTTCAGCTTCAGTTAATCCACCATCTGATTTGATTGTAATTTGTTGTTCTTTACCTGTGCCTTTATCTTTAGCAGATACACTTAAGATACCATTTGCATCAATATCAAATGTTACTTCAATTTGTGGAATGCCTCTTGGTGCTGGTGGAATTCCTTCTAGATTAAAACTACCAAGCATTTTATTATCAGCCATCATTTGTCTTTCACCTTGAGCTACTCTAATTGTAACTGCCGCCTGATTGTTTTCGGCTGTAGAAAATATTTGACTTTTCTTTGTTGGTATTGTTGTATTCTTTTCAATTAATTTAGTTGTAACTGCTCCTAGTGTTTCAATACCAAGTGATAAAGGTGTTACGTCTAATAACAATACATCTTTAACATCACCTTGTAATACTCCACCTTGAATTGCGGCACCCATTGCCACTACTTCATCTGGATTAACTCCTACGTGTGGTTCTCTACCAAAGAAACTTTTAACTGTTTCAACAACTTTTGGCATACGAGTCATACCACCTACTAACACTACTTCACCTATTTGATTAGCATTCAAGCCAGCATCTTTTAATGCTGTTTTGCAAGGTTGAATAGTTCTTTTAATTAAATCTTCTACAAGCAATTCAAATTTTGCTCTTGTAAGTTTTACGTTTAAATGTTTTGGTCCTGTTTTATCAGCAGTAATAAATGGCAAATTAATATCTGTTTGAGCTGTAGAGGATAATTCACATTTTGCTTTTTCTGCCGCTTCTCTAACTCTTTGGATCGCCATCTTATCTTGTGTTAAATCGATACCGCTATCCTTTTTAAATTCTTTTGCTAGATAATCTGTTAAAACTCTATCAAAGTCTTCTCCTCCTAATGTTGTATCTCCATTAGTAGATTTAACTTCAAATACTCCGTCACCTAATTCTAATATTGAAATATCAAATGTACCACCACCTAAGTCGTACACTGCAATAGTACCTGATTTCTTTTTATCTAAACCATATGCAAGTGCCGCCGCCGTTGGTTCATTTATAATTCTTTCTACTTCTAATCCTGCAATAATTCCTGCATTCTTTGTTTCTGTTCTTTGTCTATCATTAAAGTATGCTGGTACAGTTACCACAGCTTTTTTAACTTCTTGACCGAGATATTTTTCTGCGGTCTCTTTCATCTTCTGAAGTACTTTTGCTGAAATTTCTGTTGGTGAATATTCTTTGCCGTTTGCTTTAACCCAAGCATCACCTTTTTTAGACTTAATAATTTCGAATGGTAGTGTTTTAATATCCTTTTGAACTGCTTCTCCTTCAAAAGTTCTACCTATTAATCTTTTGGTAGCGAAAATCGTATTTTTGGAATTACCAACTGCTTGTCTCTTCGCTGGTGATCCAACTAACGTTTCGTCGGCTGTAAAAGCAACTACCGATGGAGTAGTCCTTGTTCCTTCATTATTCTCTAGTACTTTGGCGTCCTTGCCTTCCATGACAGCAACGCAACTATTGGTAGTACCTAAGTCAATACCTATAATTTTACTCATAATTTTTATTTCTCCTTTATATTATATACATATAATGATGATTTGTCAATTGTCAAGAGCACTTTGGTGAAATTTATTAGTGAATAGTATCAAAAGGCCCCGCACAACCATGTTCTTCAATAAAATTTATGTTTTTTACTGCCACCCAGGGTTCATTTTTGGACAATGTGTCCCAGGCATCTGATATATCCATGGCATAGACACCATAGGCTTGATTGTAAGGAAAATGTATTATGTATAACTTAATTGCATAATTTAACATATTATACATTTAGTTATTATGGAATTATTCTTGGAATCCTTCTGGTACTTCAGTGATGACGTCAAAAGTGTAATAAAGAAGACAACCCATTTCACTTCCTGGAAGAGTTAACATAGAGAATTTTTTCGTTCTGTCCTCATCATAAAATGTTGTTATCATATAAACAGGAGCACCATTTGGGTCTCCATCTTGTCTACCTAAACTATACTCTTGTGCTGTAAAGCCCATACGTTTAAGTTTGTCTTTAGCATGGTCTTTGGTAGAGCAAACTACAGGAATTTGTTGCCACTCAAATCCTTCTAAGGACCAATCCTCATACTTTGGTTCTTCAGCTTGTACATTAAAAAGCATAAAAAACACAATAACAAATGATAATAAAAACGTTCTCATCGCTTGTTATTTAGAGTCGTTTGATTACTACTTCTAATACACTTTAACTTATTTTCTTCGTTTTGATTTCTTTTTGGATTTCTTTTTTGTTTTAGGTTTGATAAGTTTCTTTTTAAAACGTGAGAATTTTTTAAATTTAGATTTAAAACGATTTGCTCCTGTGTCCTCACTTCTCATCCCATACGGAATTTGCTGAACTTTACCTCCCTTTTTAAGGAAAGCCTTCATTAATTTTTCAGCTTCTTTTCGTTTGGCTTCTTGAGCCTCTAGAGAACGGTGACCACCGTCGTCGTCTGTACTATAACCTTTCATAATGTCTTACGACATTATATACTCAATTAAGTTATGCGTTAATGAAGTTTTGGATATGAAGCCAAGCAGTTTGAGTCCACTCAATGATATGACTCGCCCATTGAGGTTGTACAAGATAGATGTACATTCCAATTGCTCCAAATATTATACCTTTTATCATAATCAGCCTTTGTTGCCTTTCTTACTATTGTAAGCTCTTTGTACCAAATTGTCAATATGGAAAGAATCCGCTATTTTATTGACTAATATGGTAAAAATACCTTTTGAATAAGCAATAATGCAATAGCCATACCCATCCAAAACCATAATTTATTGTTTTCTTTTAAAAAGTTCTTGAACTTCTTCATTTAAATCTTCTAATGTTATTTCATCTACAGGAGTGCCGTCTTCCTTTATTGCTTTTTCTTGTTCCGGTTTTTCCTTGTCTTTAGTTTCTTGTTCTTGTTTCTTTTTATCTTTGGCTTTTTGTCCCCATCCATCATATGACATATCAGTTAATGGATCTTTTATTTCTTTTACATTAGTAACTTTATATCCTGGAAAACGAGTTTCGATGTCTGTTCCAGTATCACTATAAACAAAAGTTTTAATAGTCTTCTCAGGTAATTTTAATTTAAATTGCCAAGCTCTTTGAGTCATTTTTTTATTCTTTCCTTTTCAAGAATTTTTACTCTTTTATGCCAAGCCCATACACTTATTCCGCTGGCTATTTTTTCTATTATATGATAGATATAATTCATCATTTTAAATATTTCCTTGCATACCATTTATAAAATTTTTTATGTTTAAAATACCACATTACACCTGAATTAGAAACCTGATCAGATCTTATACAATCTGCAATATCTTGGAATTCGGATTTTGGGAAAGGTTCTGCATGAGTTTCTTTTATAATTTTTATTAATTTTTTATGATTCCTTTTCTTCTTTACACCTTTGGGTTCAGCCTTTTTTAATGCCTTTTTATGTTGCTTATTATATTCATCTTCACTTATATTAAATGAAAATTCAGCATCACCATCCCAGACATTCTTTTTTCTAGCCATTAATGCAATCTTCCTTTTCCAATTGGTTCTTCAGTAAAAGGTCTAATTTCTTTAGCAGTTTCCAAAAATGTTTCTAACAATCTTTGAAAATCGTGTTCATCTAATAATGTTCTGTATTGTCTTAAACCTATAGCAACCATCGTACTAGCAACCATTTGTGGATCTAATTCCATTGATTTTTCTACCATGATCTTGAATAAGTCATCATATACTTTTTGATGTGGATCTTGAAAGTCTAAAAATGTTTTCTTCTTCTTCATATTATTTTTACTAATATAACAACTTGTAGAATTATAATCACAACTGGAAGAATTGTTCTAACCAATTCCATTGTATGATTATATTCATCTAGTTTTCTTTCAAATTTATTTCTTTGCATTTTTTATTGTATCATCCCCTTTTATTTTTTCAAGTAATTCTCTTTGTTGTATTCTTTTCAACACTATTTGTTCTTTTTGAATTTGTTCATTAAGTTTATGTGACGCTTCATATAAGCCAGTTATCTTACCTAATTGTGCCATATGATCTCCGTGACTATATTTTTTTACTGCCATTTAACCCTCTAACATTCCTATAGTCCATAAAGTTATGACTATTATAATCCATACTTCCATTATTTTACAACCTCCTTCATATACTTCTTACTTCTTCTTTGCATTGATTTAAGAATCTTCTTACAATCTTTAATCAACACTAATGAATAGATTGATCCGAATAAGATAACCAATAACATTACTACTGAAATAATTAACTCTTTTTCCATAATATTCTCCTAATTTAATTTTTTATATTGTTTAAGTAAATGCACATATACTTTTTGCCAGTATTGTTTAAACCATGGATCTTGTGCTTTCTCCATCATTTTTTTGGCATTAGATATTAATCTATCTTTACTTGGTTCAAACATTTTTGCTAAGGTATTCATTTTCTTAAATCCTTAATTTTTATAATTTCAGTACCATTTTTCCTACTAGCTAAAAAGCCGTGTCTAATTAATTCGTCTATTATTTTACCTGTAGCTCTTCCATTAGCATAATCATATCCTAACATAAATGCTATTCCTACAATTCCTAGTACATACGCCGTCAATAATATTGGACTCATTATGCAGTACACCCTTCAAGATATCTTTCATTAATCTTTCCTTCATCAATTAAGTCATCTTCAATTTCTTTTGGAGACATTCCACTATATCCCTTTTCATTTCTCCATGCTAATTCATCCTCAGCTTCATTCTTTCTTATAATGTCTGATACTCCAACACCGCCTAATTGATTAAAGCCACCTATCTCAGCGTTTAATTCGTCCTCTGTCCACGCTTCTATTCTCATTGAATAATGAGTTCTATGCACTTTCTTCGCCATTGTTCTCCCTTTTTGTTTTTCCTGGAAAGCCATTTTTACCTAGTAATATATCAATTGTATGATTAAGCTCATACAAATCGCCTTCCAATTTAATGGTTTGCTTAATATCTGATGTGAATTGTAATTGGTCTTGGATTGAAATTTTTTGTCTAGTTAACTCTGCAACTCTTTGTTTTGTTTCTGTTCTGTCTGTAATTTGTGCCATTTTGTTTCTCCTAATATACTACTAATTTTAGCATATTTGGTAGTGGAAGTCAATGACGTAGAATCCGCTATTTTATTGGGTTTTTAATAAACAAACAGGTGGTATGTTGAGGAATCAGTCCATCTAAAACCACGTTTATGCATTTCTTTTTGTGCGTGGAGTGGTTCGTTGTTAAAAAACTTCCTTTGTTCACCGTTAATAGTACAAACATCATATGTTTTATACCCTGGTGCACATGAACCTTTTGCGAACTCAATTGTACCACAACTTGTAAGAAATAATCCTAACATTATAATGGTAATATATCTAATCATAATTTGCCTTTTTAGCCTTTCTTATCATTATAGCTTCTTTTGGCTATTGTGTCAAGTAGGTTTTTAATAAGTAGTTGTGCTATGAAACCGCTAGTACACGAACATTTTTTATTAAGAGCTGAAGTTGAAAATCCTTCAACAAATAGACGCCAAGTCACGAAGTTTCTGAACAAATTAGTCAAGAAAATCAAGATGAAAACAATGTATGGCCCTGTGACAAGTATTTGTAAACAAGAAGGAAATCGAGGAATAACAGCTTTCGCTATTATTGAAACATCACATATTTCTATGCACGTATGGGACGAGTGTAAACCGGGCAAAGTACATTTTGATGTGTATTCTTGTGCTCCATTCAAGCCCGAAGATGTTATTCAACATTTTAAAGAATTTTTTACAGTATTAAAAATGGATTATAAATTTGTAGATAGAGAAAACAGATTTACAGAAGTTAATCTTTAATTTTATTCTATTTCATACCATAACAATAACGATGGATCTTTAGGTCTCCAACCAAAACGTGGCTCTTGCCAATCGTCCTGACTCATGTCTGCCCACATGGCATCAAATATAACGTCAGAATTAAATTCATCCTCGTCACATTCAAGTTTTTCTGTAAGCATTTTAATCATATCTATAATCTTCTCATGCAACACTTCTTTGTTAAATGCCTGCAATCGTTGATGGTCCCAATAAGGTTTTAGCTCTTCGTATTGTTCTTTGGTTATCATTGAACAACTCCTAGTCATATATTTACTGGTCATCGGATTTAAGTTTTCTGTTCTTTTTATAATCTTGGTTCTTATGGCTTTTATATGAGTGACAAATTTTACATAATGTTTGTGTATTATCAGCAGTATTGTTTAAAGGATCACCATCTATGTGGTCTAATTCTAATGCTCCCTTCCAGGGAATAATAGCAGTACATTTATAGCCAAGTCGTTCATCTATATTTTCACAATAAGTTTTCTTAACTTCAGTAACTCCTTCTTCTAGCACACTTGCACCATAAGATGCCTCATGACATTTCCAACATACAGGTCTCCATCTTTTCGTACCATTTTTATGACTGTGTGAATATGTCACATTTCTAGTACAACCGTTGTTAATACAAATTGGTGCAATCATATTAGGCATAGTACTAATATGTACTTAAGAAGTCAAGTAATAAGATGTGTTGACTTTGAATGTATTTGACACTAAATATTTGTATGAGAGCAATTGAATTTGTTTATAACGAAGAAGGTCCGGCATCCAAGGCTTTGTGTAAAAGCTCTAAACCAGCTTCTGAATTAGGAGCCAGTCAATTAGCTTCATGTAAAAGCCAAGGACTTAGAGCTAGATCCGGTAAAAAATCATATAAAATAGGTAAGAAGAGAGTTAAGGTTGCAGGCAAAACAATCAAAGGCAAACCTTATGGAGGCCCTCTTCCATTGTACAGCAAATGAGTTCAATAATGCAAAACAATTGGATTAGAAAAATATTGGTGTCTACGCCTATAATGGGTAAAGATTCTACGTTCAATAGAAGTGTAATTTTACTTTACGAAGAATCAGTTCAACATATTGCAGGATTAGTTCTTAATAAACCTTCAAAAACTCCAGTACAAACTATTTTTAAAATTAAAGGATTTAAACCTCTTGGTCTTAAAGATATGGTTTTTTCTGGCGGTCCTGTAAGTCAAGAAGCTGTAATGATTTTACACTCTGACGAATGGAAATGTAATAATACACTTAATTTAGGTAATGGTTTTAGTTTAACTAGTGATGCTAATATGTTAAAAAAAATTCATGAACAAGACAAACCAAAACAATGGAGAGTGTATAGTGGATTATCTTTATGGAATCCCGGCCAATTAGAGGGAGAAATAAATTCTAAATGCTGGTTAGTTATTCAAAAACCTACCCAAGACTTAATTTTAGAAACAAATCCTTTATTGCAATGGCAGAAAGCTATTGACCTTTGCAGTAAAGAAACAATGGATCAATATATCTAGTCTAATAACCAACCGTTAACATAGCATATAAATATCTTTATGGTACCAATAGATCCCTTCAAAAAAGTTATCGACACATTAAAAGCGAACGGCAATTACAGAGTTTTTAACGATGTATTGCGAGAAGCCGGACATTTTCCTAATACAATTTGGTATGGAAAACATAATATTAAAAAAGTAATTAATTGGTGTTCTAATGATTATTTAGGCATGGGTCAGCATAAAGTTGTTATGGACGCAATGAGAACAGCATTAGAAACTACAGGTGCGGGTAGTGGTGGAACAAGAAACATATCAGGGACATCACATTACCATGTAGCTTTAGAAATGGAGTTAGCAAAACTTCATAAAAAGCCAGCATCACTTTTATATACATCAGCCTTTGTTGCAAATGAATGGACATTAATTTCTCTTAAAAAAATTATTCCAGATATAGAATTTGTTAGTGATAGTGAAAACCATGCTTCTATAATAGTAGGTATTAAAAATAGTAGAGCACTTAAACATATATTTGAACATAATAATTTAGAAGACTTAGAAAAAAAATTAAAACAAGTAAAAGGTACACCTTGCGTAATATTTGAATCTGTATATAGTATGGACGGTGACATAGGACATATTAAAGAAATTTGTGATATTGCAGACAAATATAATGCAATAACATTTATTGATGAAGTTCATGCAGTTGGATTATACGGTCATGAAGGTGCAGGATTTTTAGAAAAATTAGGACTACAAGATAGAGTAGATATTGTTTCTGGTGGCTGTGGTAAAGCATTTGGAGTAGTAGGTGGTTACGTTGCCGGAGATGCCACAGTAATAGATGCAATCAGATCTGTGTCTTCAGGATTTATTTTTACTACTAGTAATAGTCCAGTAATATGTGCAGGTGCATTAGCTTCTGTAAAATTTCTTAGAGATGACGGCGGAAGAGAATTAAGACAACAACACCAACAAGCGGCAAGTCAATTAAGAAAGTTATTATTAGATGCTAATATTGATATGGGCACCTCTACATCACATTTAATTCCAGTAATGGTTAGAGATCCAATTAAATGTAAAAAAATGAGTGACGCTTTATTATTAGAACATGACATTTATGTTCAGCCTATAAATTCTCCTACGGTTAAACCTGGGACAGAACGATTAAGATTTGCTCCAACACCTTTACATTCTGAATCTATAATACATGATTTAGTAGACAAACTAAAGAAAGTTATGTTACAATTAGAAAATGAATGAATCCGATTATAAAATAACCCCATTATGGGCAACACCTTTATTTCAATCGACTCTTAAAAATATACCACAAGAGTGTAAAGACTATATTATGAAAAACGTTGAGTATAAAAGATATCCTGCTAATAATGGATTTGGATCAAAAAGTAAATTCTTATTAGATATTCAAGCTCTTGCTCCACTTAAAAAAGTATTAACAGATGTTACACATGAATACCTTTATAAAATATTAGACATAGACGAATCCGCAGATTTTCAAATGACTAACAGTTGGTCCGTAAAACATATAAAAGGAGATGAGGCTGGACAACATCATCATGCTAATTCTATGTTAAGTGGAATTTTATATCTTCAAACCGATGAAAAAACCGGTGATGTTTTATTTGTTAAAGAAAGAAATCATTTTCCGTTATTCAATGATACAATACAAATTCCTTTTAAAGGCAACAACTATAACTTATATAATGTAGAAGGATGGGCAATAAAACCCAGAAACAATCAATTATTGTTATTTCCTTCACAACTTAGACACGAAGTATATCCAAACGAAAGCGATACTGAAAGATATTGTATTGCTTTTAACTTCTTTGCATTTGGCAAATTTGGCTATGACGACCAAGTTCAATTAGGTATTAAAGATGTCACCCGTGACTGATAAAATTATTATAGGAACCCGTGGCAGTAATTTAGCTTTATCCCAAGCTCGAAGTATTCAAAAATTATTAGAAATTGATTCCGAAATAAAAATTATAAAAACATCTGGGGACATCCATGAAAATAAAGCTATTGCTGATATAGGAGGCAAAGGTGTATTTTCAACACAAATTGAACAAGAATTATTAGATTCAAAAATAGATTTAGCTGTTCACAGTTTAAAAGACCTACCAGGCATAATGACAAAAGGTTTATGTATTAAAGGTGTTGCAAAAAGAAATGATCCCAGAGATGCATTGTTAGGAAAAATTAAAAAAGGATCTAAAATTGGTACTAGTTCTCCTAGAAGAACTGCCCAATTAAATTATATAAAAAAAGATATAGAAATACTTCCTATTAGAGGTAATATAGATACTAGAATTAAAAAACTTAAAGATGGACAATATGACGCAATAATATTAGCAATGGCTGGTTTACAAATGCTTGGTTTAGAAAACGAAGTTGATAAAATATATGATCTTGATGAAATAAAACCTTGTGCAGGACAAGGCATCATCGCAATACAAACTAGAGACAACAATGATCCTTTAAATGATTTAATTACCAAAATAAATGACATACCAACATTTTATCAAGCCCAAGCAGAACGTTCCTTGCTAGAAGCAATTGGAGGAGATTGTCATACTGCATTAGGATGTTATACTATGGTATCGGCCTACCATCTTTATCTAACAAGTGAACTATATGTAAATGATAAAAAATATACTGCATCTGGTTCTGGTAATGTTATTGATGCCAAAGACCTTGGAATCAGAGTTGGTAAAGAATTGTTAGCTCAAACAGACTAAATATTTTTATGCATCAGAAATACAAAGAAGAATTTATTTCAGTTACAGAATTATGGCAAGATGAAATCAATGAACTTGTAAATTCTATTTCAATATTAAAAACTTCAAACAATCCATTAGATCAAAGATTACGTTGGAAATACGAAATAGTAATTGATTATTTAAAAGGAAGAATAGAAGAAGAAACTAGAGGCAACCATGAACATCGTTTGCCCGAGAAACGTACATTACACTAATACGGTCCACAAGTACTAATTACCATATACCAAAGCTCATCATATTCCCAAATGTAATCAAGTTCTTCTTTTAGATACTTTTGTTGTAAAGGCCAAGCATCTTTCTCCATTTCTTGAACACATTTAAACTTAACATTATTCATATCTTGAATATAGTGTATAAGTTCATGAAGTAATAACCCTTTAGCCCAAGGGTCAGACATATCGGTTTCGCCTCTCATATAAATGATCTTTTTCTTTAAATCATAAAAGCCGTGAACATCAGTATTTTCAGGTACATCACCCTTGTAATAATGGTATTCTAATGGTGCTTTGTCCATACGAATAACCTGCGGTACGGGCCAGTCCACATTATAATTTGTATTTGCCCCTATCCAGAGCATTAAAGCTACAATAAGTTCTTTCATAATTTCTAATATTTATTTTTTTATTTTTTAGACTATTAACGAATAACACATAACAGCATTGTTATATGCGTACATTATATTACAGTTATGATTTAAGTTAAATACACTTACAAGAGGGAAGGGAGTATGTCAGACCATTCAATTGGAAAAATTACAATTGCTGATGGTATCGTTGTAATTCAGCGAGATAATCAGTCTATAGAACTACAAGAAGGTGATTCTATCTATCTTAATGATATTGTAGAAGCTAAAAGCGGATCTGTTGGTATTACATTTACAGATGAAACTACATTTTCTATAGATGCAGGTTCTCAAGTAGTTGTAGATGAATTTGTTTATGATCCTGGTAACACAGGATCAATGAATATAAATGTCTTGGCAGGAAACTTCTCTTACATATCTGGGGAAATTTCTAAAATGGATGGTGACGTAGAAATTGTAACCCCAACTGCTACACTTACAGTTCAAGGTACCAATGTAGCAGGTAAAGTATCATTAGAAGGTGGTGGAGACCAAATCGTATTACTTCCTAACGCAGATGGAACAGTAGGACAAGTTTTAATTACCAACCAATCAGGTAGTATATTATTAACTGAAGCATTTCAATCTACAACAATTGCATCTGCTTTTATGCCACCAACTGTTCCTGTAATAATTCCTGAAGAAATTGTATTAAAAGAATTTGGTACTACAATTAATACTATGCAAAAAATAAAAAAATTAGCAAAACAAGAAGCAGAAGAGGAAGTAGAAGAGGAAGTAGAAGAAGAAGTTGAAGAAGAAGTTGAAGAGGAAGTTGAAGATCCATTTGAGGAAGAAATTAACGAAGAAGAATTAGAAGAATTAGAAGAAGAATTAGAAGAAGAAACACAACCAGTTGTTGACGAAGAAGTGGTTATTGAAGATGATATATTTGAAGAAGAGCCAATTATTGAAGAACAAGAGGATCAACCTGTCGTAGAAGATACAGTTGTAGAAGATGAAGTTATAGAAGATACTACAGAAGAAGATACTACAACAGAAGAGGATACTACAACAGAAGAAGAGGATACTACAACAGAAGAAGATACTACAACAGAAGAAGAAGATACTACAACAGAAGAAGAGGATACTTATATACCACCTGTTATTCCTGACCCTGATCCTCCTGTTATTGAAGAGGACGAAGAAGAAGACATTTATGTA
>Ga0310345_10000984_pt1 | contig 34691 bp, 47 predicted proteins | sample HC15DNA20500_MG_FD_204667 | JGI IMG/M metagenome (GOLD analysis project Ga0310345, IMG submission 204667) | Marine microbial communities from station ALOHA, North Pacific Subtropical Gyre - HC15-DNA-20-500_MG | ecosystem: Environmental > Aquatic > Marine > Oceanic | place: Pacific Ocean: North... | reverse complement strand
TCAAAAACAAATTATAATGGGCTTTAGTAAAACTCTAAAGTCCCATTATATTAGCACTTTATAAGCTCATACACGTCGCTACAAGGGTCTTGTCTGTGTTTTAATATACGTGTCTACCATCACCAAAACCAAGCCTAAAATAAGATTTTCTTTCAATTTATAAATATTTTTCATGCTAATAGATTATACCAAATACCAAGACTTTAATAAATTAAATGACATTTTTCAGGAGATCAAAAAACTTTATGATGTTGAAAAAGACGTCAAAGAGTTTCGTGTAGAGGACTGGAATGACAATTGGGATTCTGGTAAACACGATGAAAAAGTTGCAACTCACAGTTATGATATCTATAATAGGTTTGTCAAAAGGACTCCACCCAAAAGATATGAATCGGTAGTTAATAAAATTAAAAATTTAAAAGGTATAAGTTATTCTGCTATTATAGTAGTGAATCCTCAAAGTGAAATGGTATCACATACGGACTGGAGTCATATAGAAGGTATGGATGAAAATGATGTTGATAAAACATATACAATAATGTATTATTTGAAACAACCAAAAACTACAGTTGAACATTGTGGAATGAAATGGCAAGACAAAAAATTGTATCTACCAGAAGATTCTGTGCTATGTTTGGATGGTGGAAGAACTCTTCATGGAGTTTACAATTATACTGATGAGACCAGAATAACTTTGTGTATTTCTGTATTAGAAAGCAGTTTTGATTTATGAAAATAATTGATAATTTTTTAGAAAAAGAAATGCTAGAAGAGTTAGAAGCATATGTGAAAAGTCAATTAGACAAACCTGTCTGGGTGCATGGACATCAATTTTATAAACAAGAATTAAAAAATTATATTGTAGAATCTATGGCTCCTTATATTGCAACTGTCGAAGGTGACATTAAAGAAAAACTTAAAAAATATTTGTTAGATAAAGAAATATTATGTAAAGAGCCTAGTGATTTCCTTATGTTAATATACAATACATACCCTTTGAGTTCAGTAGGTTGGCACACTGACAAACATGATGAGTATGAACACGGTGGGGAAGACTGTGTAGGTTGTAAAGAAATTGCAGGAATTTCAATCTATCTTAACAAAGAATGGGAACCCAATTGGGGAGGATTTTTTCTTTTAAAAGATAAAAAAGAAGATACACAAGGAAAGTTTTTTGAACCTCTTTACAACAGAGCAATTATAAACGATGGTTATGATGTTCACGGAGTATCTGCGGTTTCAAATGGAGCAAAGAATAGATATAGTGTACAAGTGTTTGTAGATCGAACAGCACTATCAACAATTTTATGATAGCAATACAAAATTGTCAGCATTATAATTTGTTTAATAGTCTTTATGATTTGTGTAGGAAAGATTGGGAACAATGGAATCAACAGCACGATATTGAAAGTGAATCAGTAAATGCAGGAAAAGTTTATAGAGCAGAAACATTGGACGACAAATGTGGTTGGTGGGGAGTACCAGTTGTCCATTTTTATAAGAAAACTAAATGGAGTGAACAGTGGCCTAACACTTATAAAGCCACAAAAGATATACCCGGTATTATTCACGTGGCTGTAAATTTTACAAAACCTGGTTGCACAATACCCATACACAAAGACAAAATTGATCGTATAGATAAAGAAATTGTGGAATTAATTCCAACTATTATAGGCATTAATATTCCTAGTGACGATATGGAAACTGTTGGCTTTCAAGTAGATGAAGAAAAAATGTATCTAGCACAAGGAGATATTTTAAGTTTTATGCCAGAGGAACCTCATGGCAGTTGGAACTTTTCAAAAGATTGGAGAGTAACATTGTACATAACTACAGAAAGAAAGTGTTGGAAATTATGAGAACATATCCAGGACTAATACCAGGACCGCAAAGTTTAATATGGCATGAAAGTCCTTATTGGCAGTATGGTAATTTTGTTAATGGTAGGAAATACATTGATCCTGTATTGCACCTTGGTTGCTTTGTATTGGGATTTGAACGTTGGGATATTATAGATTATGTCAATGAAAATATGAAGAGGAAACCTGAAGTAGCAGAAAATTTTATAACAGTAGACAAGCAGTATAACTTTTTGAGATTAAATGATGTAGCCTGGCAACTTGCAGAACAACTGTATAGTATGTGTGGATATAAAAGTATTTTTGCATTGAGTGGTAGTGATGCAAACGAAGGAGCAATTAAACTTGCTAGTGCTTATCAAAAGCAATTAGGTCAAATGCAACGCACAAAAATTGTAACATTTGAAAACAGTTATCATGGATCTACGTTTTTGAATTACAATATGGGTGACAGTTTGTTTAACGATCCTTTTTACACACTTAAAAAATATGATCAAGTAATTAGACTAAAAAGAGATTTCGACGTAAACCATACTAACTGGGACGAAGTTATGTGTGTAATGGTTGAGACTTGTTCCTACGGACAAGGATTGGCTCCCAACAGTAAAGAGTTTTGGAGTAAAATAGAACAGATCCAACAACAAGGAGTTGTAGTAATCCTAGATGATATATTCATAGGAGGCGGCAAGACAGGTAGTTTTGTCGGATGGTATAATTTACCTGTTAAGCCTGATATATTCACTATGGGTAAAGCAATCACAGGCGGCTATTATCCGTTGAGTATTACAATGTACAATTCTAAAATTGATAAAGTGTTGCCCACAGAGTTTGATTGGGAACACGGATTTACTTACAATTACAGCCTCCCAGGCATATTAAGTTGTTTGAAATACATAGATATTCTACACGCCGAAATGCCTACGGAAGAACATAGTAGGATTGTATTGACTGCAAAAGAAACATTTGAGAAGGCAGGTTGGAAAATTAAAAAACAATTTGGTACGTTGTTTGATGTGACCAGAGGTAAAGAAAACAAATTCTTTGTTATTCCAATTAATGCTACAGATGAATATTATGAAGTATTGAAACAAAATTTAATATGATATACACAGAATATGATCCATTAGAATCTGTAATCGTAGGAGACACGTATGCTCCTGGCGACGTGGATCATTTGTTGACTAAAGGCAACATTAATCAATTTAATCATATCCTAGAAGAAACTAAACAAGATTTAGATACGTTAGCAGACTTCCTTACAAAAGGCGGTGTTGAAGTAACTCGTCCTACTGTATACAAGTATGATGCCATAAAAATGCCACGGTTTAACGTAGATGTACCAATTGCACCAATCGTACCAAGAGACCAGTATATGGTTATGGGAAAAACTATTATTCAAGCCTATACAAGCTATACAGACAGATACTTTGATGCTATTAACTATTACAAGATATTTGAAAAATTATTCCGTGAAGGCTACCGTTGGGTAAGTCAACCTGCCCCTATGCTTATAGATTTAAACACTACGGATGAATGGTTTATGAATGATAGGACGTATGTAGAAAAATTATCTGATAGAGTATTGTGGCATATGGCTACAATGTTTAAGGCGGGCGATGCCTTTATTGTTAATACACGAGGTCCCGGAAGTCAAACGGGATTAGAGTGGTGTAAGCGTGAGCTATCAGAATATAGATTCGTTAGCAACGAAGGTACCCGGGTTAAAGAGTTTGGACATATTGATCATGGTTTTATTATGATAGACGATGAAACAGTAATCCACGCTGGAATAAACTGGGTACCTAAGTGTTTACATAATAAAAAGTTAATAGATGTTAGTGACTGTTTGCCCGAATTAAAAATGGATAGGTACGTTCAAGACTATGCTAAAGTACGAAATAAAATGGATATAGCCTGGTTAGACAAGTATTTAGAGAACTGGAGAGGGTACAGTCAAGAAGTGTGTTTTGATTTAAATGTATTAATATTAGATAGAAATAATATTGTGTTTGCAAGACACATACCTAAACTGTTTCAAAAACTAAAGTCCTTAGGAATTGATTGCCACGTAGTGGAACAGCGCCATTATTTGTATTGGGATGGTGGAATACATTGCAGTACGTTAGATGTCAAGCGTAGAGGCGTCAAAAGAAAAATCATTTAAAATCTGTGGCGAAAAGCTACCGCGTCGCTTCGCGACTGCTTACTTCTGGCGGGCGACCGCTTTCGCGGCTTATACGCCATCTAGATCCCTCTCGCACAATATAACCTACGCAATTAGATGATCCACACTTACAAGGGTATTGTTTGTAGTCTGCTTTATCAAAACTAAACCCATAATCATAAGTTAACTCTTCGTCTTTTTTAATATTCTTTATAGCAAAAATCCATAATTGTCTGTTATAATCAAAAACTTCACAGTTAGGATTGCAGGAATGATTTATTAATCGAGCAGTATTAAATTTAAAATCACCATCAAGATCGTACTGTTCGTTTAAATTAAACAAGTAAATCTCTTTATCGTTATCATACTTTGGATCTGTTTCTGCTTTATTGTGACTAATTTTCTTTCCTTTATACTGGATAATTCTTTGACCTCTTTTAATATTAGTAGAGGCAGACAAGCCATTTCTATGTATGTTGGACCTTCTGGTCTTATATAATTTCATTATTACTCTTTATTGATGTCGGTTAGGAATTCTCGTAATTTACTTGAATCGGTTTCTGTTTTAGATTGAGTTACTCTAGTACCTTTACTTGGATCAGCTGGTACCGATTCTGCTGGTGCATCAGATGTTTTCTTTAATGTATTGTAAACTTGACTTATTCGTTTATCATATTTTTGGGCTTCTTCATCTTCAATAAGGTCTCTTATTCTTAAAGAATCCACATCAAATTCTAAATCTATTTTACTACCAATCCCACTTGATGACCTAGTTTTCATTAATTGTATTTGATATCTACCTCGTTCTCTCATTGCTCTACTAGTGAATATACCAAATACATTATCAGCAGTTTGAATTTTACTCAATCCACCTGCTATATGTGAATGATCAAATTCTATTTCTTCAACTGCACCTCTATTCAATTGTGATGCTGTAACAAATATAACCTGTAATTCCATTGCTAAATTTCTTAATTCTTCTGATACAAACTTATCTTTAACAAATAAGTCACTTGGAGAGACCTTTTTGGACATAGGCATCATTAAATCAAGGTAATCTATTATGAGCACATCTATTTTATTTTGTGATTTTATTTCATATTCTTTAACAAATGATCTAATATCATTTGTGTTTTTACCACTTGGCAAATATTTGATTTGAAATTTTCCTGCTTTTTTACCTAATATTTTTACTTTCATTTCAACGCCGTCTAATTCTTTAAAAATTTTCTTTGTTGGAATATCAGTAAGCATACTATCTATTCTCATAGATATTAATTCTTCACTTAACTCAAAACTAAGAAAGCAAACATTTAATCCAGCTAACGCCCAATTGCAACCTAAATTTGTAAGAAATAATGATTTACCTGCACCAGAACCCCCAGCAAATATATTAAGTTCTCCCCTATTAAATCCTCCAAATAACTTTCTATCTAATGTACTCCAGCCTGTACTAACTTGACCAGCCTGATTTTTTAATTTCATTAATCTTGCTTTTGGATCTTCAAAATAATCTGTTCCTAAATCTTTATGTAATCCTATTCGTACTGCCTTCTTGACCAAGTCTTCTACTGGACCATAGTCACCTTTTTCTAACATATCTGCAGATTTTAATATTGCTCGTTCAAGACTTTTGTGTCTAATAAATGTTTCAAAGTCTTCTAGTAACCAATCATAATGTTCTTCTCGTAGACCTTCGGTTGCTTTTAAAGTTGTTTTACAGTTTGCATTAACCATATCTGGTGTAGGAAGAGCGTTATGATCAACAACATACTTGTTAAGAAAATCCGCCGCACTTTGTAATTTTCTATCAAATAAAGTATGATCAAATATTGATTGACATCTGACAAACGTTTCTGCGTTGCCTAGCATCATTTCTAGATATACTTTTTGTATATCATATCCGTAATCTTTATTTTGTTTCGATTTGTCGTCCATTTTTATGTCTCTTATTATACCATAAGTCTGCATTAAAGTCAACATGATGTGGATATTTTGTCAAAACTGCACCCACACAAGAGCCTGGATCTCCAGGATTTGGTGGAATCCAAATATCATCCCATATGTGTTCCAAATGTTTTATTGCACTTTTGTTTAATGCACACCCACCTACAAAAACTATATTACTCGCCTTAATATGCATTTGACACCAGCTACTAATACAAACTAATGTTTGTTCAAAAATCTTTTGAGTAGTTGCCGCTATGTTGGCTAAATCTTCTTCTGAATTTAATTCAGGTCTCCACCAATTAGCTCCTCTATGTAAATTTTCTCTTAATTTAAAAGGCAATTTTGATAAAACTATTTCTTCCATAAATTTTCTATAGTGAACTCTCCAGTTGCCTTTTTTAGCAAGTCGTTCTGTTTTATGTTCTTCTGCGTTAGCTTTAAATCCTATTCGTTGTGTCATAGCACTATAAAATAATCCAACACTATGCGGATAACTTTGTGAGTATACTTGTTTTAAATGATCCCCTTTGCCATGCCAAATAGTAAATGTTTGAAACTCTCCTATACTGTCTAGTACAACTATTGCGGCATTTTTTTCAGAAAAAGGTGAAGTAAAATATCCGTATGCCGCATGACTATGATGATGTTTTGCATATTCAACAGGTTGAAATATTCCTTTTGTTCGTAAAAATTCTTTAATATTATTTTCTGTAAATGTGAATCCTTGACCTGCCCATAGTTGTCGTAAACTTTTTAAAAATGGTTTTTCATACCAAATAATTTTTGCTGGGTGGGCCCATAATGCATTTGATCTTACATGAGCTAACATCCTATTGCTTAAAGTAGGATCTCCAGGTTTACCACTAAAATCTCTAGAGAGTCCTGCCCAAAGAAGTTTAAGTGTATAATGATCTGTTAAACCATTAGGACTCCACTTCATTACTGCTAGACTGGCATCGTGACTGTTACCTGTTATTCCCCAAATTATCATTGTCCTACTTGTATATAAAAGGATCTCGTTTTTGTAGTTCTTTAATCTTCTTCTTATGATTTCTGCGTTCTAGAAATTTAGTTATAGGAGAGAATAAGAACAAAAAAAACTTTCTTATATAAACCATTTTTTCATCCTTAACTTTATCTTTAATTGTGAGTCCTGTGCGTTTTTTATAATTGCATACAACGTATGTAGTCGACCGTATTTACCAACAGCGTCAGAAATATCTTTAATATCATGATCCCAATCAGGCATACTCACGCTCCATCCCAAGTTCAGAGCATCTTGAACTAGCTTTTGTCCAGCGTCATCTCTATCAGGTACTACTATAACGTGCTTACCTAAACTGTTTAATAATACAGATTGTTGATCTTTAACTTCACTTCCTAATAGTGCAACACTATCTATAGTAATTGCATCTATAGGTCCTTCTACTGCTATTACATATTTTCTATCATCATCTTGGGCATCAATGTTAAAAACGTATCCTGGCTGTTGTTCAGATAGATATTTTACTTTATCTGTGTGGGTAACTCTTCTAGCAGTATACCCTACTATACGTGATTGATAATAAAAAGGAATGATTAATCTATCTCTGTAACCACTATTATTAGACCAATAAAACTCATAATCAACTAACTTTAAACTTCTTTTGTCCACATATTCTAAAACTTTATAAAAGTATTTGTCTTGCTCTGTCCATTCGTGTAATGGTTTTGCTCCGTCAGGAAGTTCTTTGTTCTTAAATTTTGGTAATTGGGTTATTGCTTGATATCCTACTGTATCTGTTTTGATTTGTAAAACTGCTAATGCCAATTTAGTAATTTGTTCATCTGGCATATTAAGCCATCTCATGAACTTTTTCATTTTATATGATAAATTTCTACCAACTCTCCAACTTGCTGTAAAGCCACAATTAAAACAATGGTAGCTTATACCTTCATCTGCACTACCAATTAAGCCTCCTCGTTGTCTTGTATCAGCTGTCGTTCCCATATGTTGACAACATGGAGCATTAAAAGATAGCCATCCGCTAGGTGTTTGTTTTCTTTTTTGGGGTAAGTGAATTAATAATGCATCATAAACGATATTCATGCATATATTATAAAACTATTTTAATGAAAAGTCAATTAATTTCGAACTAATATTTTGTCTATTGTACCAGCAGTTATTTCATGGCTAAATCTTAGATGACTAAACACGCCATTAAAATTTACATATTGAAGTGTGTCTGCGGCAACTAAATTGGTTACATTTATATCTGTCCAATTTGTTCCAGCACCAACTTGATTGTCTAAAGTACCTTGAACTGTTAGTGTGCCTTCAGCATCTGTAGTATAGTATGCTACTGTATGAAGAGCTGAATTTCCATTTATAGTTGGTTCTGCATTAACAGTAGATGAATTCCATATAGCAGGGTCATTTTGTGCTTGAACAAACGTTGCAACTGAATGTGAATCTTTTGGTCCTGGGAATTCTTTTGTATCAAGAAATACTGTTCCTTGACTTGCAAAATGTGTATTAGGATAAGTTAAAACGTTTTCAGTAGTACTTGTATTATACAAGTAGATACTATAACGTAGGTATTGTGATTTAAGATTTAATAGATCATTTTCGCTTACATTTACAGTAAATTGACCTACTTTGTTAGGGGTAGATGTTTCTATAACTGTTCCATCTTTTTCAACAACAAGAGTGCTGTTTTCATCCCACATTTTAAACTTAGGTGTGTAGGTATTAAGGATACTTACAGCCTTTTCGTCAGCATTTTTAACTTCAAATTGAAGGACATTGTCGATATTTCTATAAACATTTACATTTCTTTGATACACGGATCTATACCTCGTTACCTCTCCTGCCAAATTCGCAGTAAGCACTATTCTATTATTTAATAAATATCTTCGTATAAGTTGCATAATACACCATCAATATAACGTATTTATTAGAAATTAGAATGATTAAAGAGGACATAAAGAAAGACTTTCCATTCATCAGCGTAGTAGAGTACGGCGGCAAAGAATATGTCGGCGTAATCAACAATCAGGACCACGCAATCACCAGTATGTACATATATCAAGACCTTAAAACTGATACACAAAAAGCAGACTTTGTTGCTTTGTGCAAAACATGGTGGTGGGAGTCTAATAGAATGATTCCTATTGGTATATTTTTAAGAAAAGAAATGTCATCCTATAGGGAAATTTTAATGATAATGAATACTAAAGATGTTACAGTAAAAATGGGGCACATTACTAATTTAAACAACCTTGCTGTAAAAAGAACAAAAAGAAGATCAGTTCAATTAGTTAGAAAACCTAGAGATTTTATTGAACGACATATTGCAAAAGCAAAAGAAAAAGAAAATTAATCTTTCTTATCATGTTTTGAACTTGGAAGTTCATGTGGAAAATCAAAATAAGGAAATATAGTTGTATGTTCTTCAGGTCCAGGTTCTTTTGCCCATTTAATTTTATTCCATCCTCTTTCGTGTAGGTAATATAAAACCATTTTAGTTACGACTTCTATACCTGCAATAGCACCTGCTAAAGTTATTGCACCTGTAATAAGCCAACTTATTAAAAATGTATCTGTAGTTGCCAAAATTCTCCATGTAAGAGTTTTAACTAGACTTCTTTTTTTATGACTTTTGGTCATTATTTCCTTTTAATTGTTCGCATATAAGATTCATATGCACTACTACTGCCATTGCATATGAAGTTGCGTGAGATTTTTTAAAAAAGTAACTTCCGTCTGTAGGTTTTTTCCATACTTGTTCATCTATTTCATCCCAATTTTGTTTAATCAAATGTCTTTTTGCTGGTCGTATAATTGCTAAAACTGCCGCTAATTGTTCTATGTTTGTAGGTTTAAGTTTTTTTAATATTTCTACGTGTCCATTAATATGAAAAATTTGATCTACAAACTCTTTTGCTTCTAATAATTCCCACAATGGTTCTGTATTCATTAATTTATTAAGATGTTTTTCATCTTTAATATCTTTATAAATGCTAACGTTCAGACAATCTATTTTAAAATATCCTCTTTTTTCTGCTTGTTCATAATCAAGTGTACATAAATTGTTTACTGGATCGTGTGGTACTTCTGTAAAGTATACACCAGTATTATGTTTCTTACCAGAATCTAATTTAGCAATTCTGTGTTTAACTTTATCTAATAAAATAGATCTATCTGCAAAGTCTATATCTATATCTGGCATTTTATAACTATGGTTTTTTGATTTGGATTAAAAATATTAATTGGATCTTTAGGATATAATGCTGATGAACCACAATCACTTTCATCAGTAACCTCTATTAGAACATCTCTTTTTGGATATTTCTTTTGTATTTCCATAAACAATTCGTCAGCAATAGATTCACAAGTTCTATCTTTTATTGTTAAAGTATTAGGATATAAACTAATAATCCATTCTTTAACTTGCATGAAATCTAAATCCATGCTTCGAAATACTTCAATTTTTACTTTAATATTTTTCATTTTTTCTTTTTAGGTTTCTTCTTTTTAATAAGAGTTTTTGTTGTTTTCCATAAATTCTGATCAGTATAATATTGTTTTATACGATATCTTCCTTTGGCATATGTTTTAGTAGTATTTGTTGTCATTATAAATTTGCTTTCTTTGAAACTTCTTTAACCATTTCAATATCTGCTGGTAGTCTTTTAAATCTTACGATCCAATGTTTAGGATCCATTATATGACTAACTATTGTTAGTTGTTCATCGTTAAAGTTATTCATCATAGTTTTACCTGTTTTACAATTTAATACTAACCAAGGTGATATTTTTCCATCTCTAATATCTTGTGTTGCTCTATTCAAACTTGCATATCTAAAATAATCTTGCCATTGTGCTTCTTTTTCTTCTCCCCAATCCATCATAGTTTTAATAGAACGTTCAACAGCAGTTTCCATTTTTTCTTTTAAAATTAAATTTGTAGAATATTTGTCATATAATTCTTCTCTACACCAATGATCAAGTTTTACTCCACTAGTAACAACATAATCAATATACTTGTCTGGATATAAAGGTTTAACATTACTTAAAAAACTACCAAATTTAACAAATGCTGTATAGTAAGGACTTTTACAAAACTCTTCATATGTTTTTATGTTTTTCATTTTTTGACATAGTTGATAAAATCTAATAAAAGTTTGATAACCTAGTTGCACTCTTCTTTCATCTTTTTGTAAAAATCTTCTTTTTTGTTCACACATATGTACTGCTAATGTTTTTTCTTTAGTAAATTTTGCACTACAATATTTGCATGAATGTAATCTATCTATCATAAAACTTTTCGAATATCTTCCTTTGACATACCAAAATCCATTGCTAATGTTTTTACGTCACTAATTGAATTTATTTTTGCTAATAATTCTATTTCATCTTCCTTTTTAGTAGGATATAAATTTTTTAAAAACTTAACTACTTTTGATTTACTTCCATGATCTTTATGTTTATATCCTATCCATGGATGAAATGTAATCTTTTTCTTACTACTTGCAGTCATACAAAGTAAGTACCATAATAATTTTTTATGTCTAGATAAAGCAAAAAAGTTTTTATTATAATATTCATTTGTTTTTAAAAGGACTAATTCTTTATCTTCTTTTTTGCCTACTACTGAACTTGCATACCTATTCAATATATAAAAACCTATTTGTTTTTGTTCTACATCAGAAAACTCGTCCCAAATATTTTTGGCTTTCATATCTATAGCCGCAAGAATATCCTTTAACGGCAATTTATTCTTCTGAATGACCATATAACTCCAATAACATTATATACTTTTCCCAGGCTTTTTGCAATCCTTTATGTTTCCAACATAATTTAACTGCTTCTGGTGTAATGTAACGATGACGTCTTCTGAATTCTTCGTCTATATGCGCCTTCGAACTTTTAGATACCATAACTCTTTCGTCTGTATAATTGCCTACTTCACGAGCATATACAGTTTCGCCACCATCTGGTGATTCGTAAATATATTTTATTCCTAATTTTTCAGCTACTATTTCTTTTTTAGTGTTTATTTTTGTCATAATGTAATCCAAATAAAGTTGTATGTCTGGGATCATGAAAAGAAATTTTAATTTGACCTTTTGGTAATGTTTGTATTTCTTTCAAAGATAAATCTTTTGATTTAATTAACTCTATAAGTTGTGGTAAGTAATCATGTGTTAGCCATACTGGTTCTTTTTTGCTTCCTTTATTTGACGGTAACATTAAAAAAGGTGCCTTAATTGTAATACTATCTTTATGTTTTTTTACTTTTTTTCTCTTCCTCACAATAATAATCCATATTCAATAGTTTCACATTGTCTTGATATATCTTTAACAAAAAATGCACATAAGGGTTCTTTCCCTACTGTGATTGGTGTAGATATTAATTGATTATTTTTTACTTTAGGGAAATACCATTTAATATCATTATAGAAATTTAATACTTTAACATCCATAAATTCCGCTTTAAATCCATTTAAAGGATTGAATAAAAATGTTTGAAAACCTCGATCAGCTATACTTGTTAGTGGTACTACTTCTACAGAAGTACTATCCTCTTTATCACCTACACCTATACTCCAATCTAAAGGCATTATTAATTCATTACCACCTATATCTAAAACAATAGCAGGACTACTAAAACTTTCTATATAAATTAATGGAATAAAAAAGAAGTCAGGTTCTTTAGGGTTACTATTATCTAAAACAGAAAAACACATATCATCAGAGACGTGTTCTGGTAATTTGTTTAATAAAAACGTTTCGTTTTCTAATGTTAATATTCTCATTTTAAATTTTTTTCCTTTGGTAATAAATCATCAAACTCTTTTTGTGTAATCATTTCTAATTCTACTGCGTCAGCACCTTCTTTATAATGTTGATCAACTTCTTCCTCTATCATTTTATATGGCAAACTATAATGCCATACTACTTCCTTTTTACCTTTTGTTACTGTACATTTATAATTACAAAGTTCCATTCTTTCTGTGCTAATTCCATTGTACTTTTTCTACTGTGAAAGGATACTCTGCTTCTTTATAAAATTTCTTTCTTCGTGTAAGATGTCTTTTAGCAAACTTACAAGATGATGTTATATCCCATATTTGTACAAAATTTTTGTCTTGTGCCTTTCGTATGCCTCTGCCAATTGATTGTATAACTCTTATAAATGATTTACCTGCTTCTATTAATACTAAATTAAATATTCTAGGTATGTTAATACCAATAGATGCAACGCCATATGTTGCAACTATTACTTTATTGTTTGCACTAGAAATTTCATCATATTGATCTTTTCTATCTTGTAATTTTGTTTCTCCTTTAATAAAAACACTATCAGGAATTAATTTTGATAATTTTTCTCCAGCAATTAATCTATCTATTAATATAAGTGTATTCCCTGTGTCTTTAATTTTGCTTATAAGTTTTGCTATATATTTTAATCTGCCAGGAGTTGTAACCAAATATTTTAATTCTTCTTGATATGTTCTATGCACTTCAGTATCAATTAATTGTACTACATTAACATGACATTTAGAAAGTATGCCTTTATCCTGTAATTCTTTTGCAGATATTTGATTAATAACAGGACCTATAGCAACTAATAAACTTTGAAATTCAAATTGTTCTTTTGGAATTGTTCCTGTTAATCCCCATCTTACTGGAGAATTTTTTAAATGATGTGTCAATAATTTTTTTAAAACATCCGCTTTTGCTTGATGTACTTCATCTATTATTAATGTTTGTACACCACTTAAAAATTGTGAAAGTGTAAGAACTGATGTTCCTTCTTTTGCTTTTTTATCTAATACATTTAAAGATTGCCAAGTACATATAGTATGAGTTTTGTTTAATTCTTTACGATCACCAAAGTATACGCCTACGTCTAGACCTACATTAATATAATCTTCTTCAGTTTGTGTAACTAAACTTTTGTTAGGTACTATTACTACAGTTCGTCCAAGCCTTTCACATAAACTAGATAAACAAGCAGTAACAATTGTTTTACCTGCACCAGTGGCAACTTCTTGAAGTGATTGAGGTACTTTTATAAAATTATTAACAACCTCTACTTGATAGTCGCGAAGTACAATTTTTTGTCCTTCACAAATATGACCTTTAGGCCAAGTCTTATTTCCAAAATAATTTTTATCTATTGGTGCAAATTTTAAATCATATTTCTTTCTTTTGTCGTCAATTTCGTCTACTTGTACTCCTTGTTTTTGAAGTAAATCGATAATTTTATCTATATGATTAACATATCCACTGCCCCCTAAACCAAAGAAACCAATTTTACCATCCCATCTTCCTAATTTATATTGTGGAAGATATCTTGCGTATGGGACTTCCCATTTTAAAGTATTTGCTATTTTTCTTCTTACGTCTACAGGTAAACCTTCTATTTTTATGTTTACCTCATCACTTATAATAATTCTGCAACTCATATGCTTTCTACAACAAAATAAGGATTCCAAGGAGTATGTTCCTCGCTACTATATTGAATAACCAAATCAAATTCTTCCTCAAACTGATTTACTTTGCTGTAATTCCTTGTAGTATCTAGACATAATACTCCTTCAGGTCTCCAGCTAGATTTCAATAAAGGTTTTGGAATCTTTTTATTATTAATGTACACTATTTTTGTATTATTTGCAAGTTTATTATTGAGACCATTATCTCGTACAAATTCGTTAAATGCGATACCATCGTTAACGTTTTCTAATCTAAACAAAACCGAAATGTCTTTTGGATTGACAAAATTCTTTAAAATATTAAAGGATTGAATTAAATTATTAATAGGACTTTGTTTAGGAAATACAGGTAAAACAATTAATAAAGGAAGTCTTTTTAAAGTAAACATTGTCTTAATTATTTGGAAAGGGTTCCATTTTTTCTTATCACAAGTAATTACTGACGTTTTACGCATAACAATTTTTTGTGTATAATCATCTAATGGCTTTAATGATTCTTCAAGATGTGCATTATTAAAATGTTTTAATCCAAGATATTCACTTCTATCTTTATACAAATAAAGATTACTTAAATCTGGGTTACCAAATTTTTCTGTATAGAATTGAGATATTTTAGGTGAACAATATTTTATTTTATAATCATAAATTCCAGGAAGATATTTTTCTTTATTAATATCTATTTCTTCACATTGTTTGTGAATTTCTAATAATAAAGGATCTATATCTTTTATTTTATTTTTAAACCTATCAATTATTTTATAAGCTATGCGTTCTGTATAAGGAAATATATATTTGTTTTTATCATTTCTTTTAGAAGAATAACTTTGTAAAGGAAAAAGTTTTTTAATTTCTCCTATAAGTTTACTAAGAACTATATTAAATGGAAATCTTACTATAATAACTTTATCTACGTTATAAGTATCATATCCAAAAGGATTGTATATATGGTCTTTGTATTTTCCAATTTTAATATAAGAACTTCTATCTATTTGTCGTAATGTTTTACGCAACATCGTAGATGATACGTGAATGTCAATTTTTCTGTTTTTAAATTGGGTAGAATAATTATTAACTAGAAGCTTTTTTATTACAGCATATTGTCTATCAGTTAATGCTGTTCCTCGATAAACCTTTTTAGCAATATCAGTTAGTATTTTTTTGTCCTTGTTTAACAATATAAAAGGTGGGTTTATGGCTTCTTCGCCCAACCCTACGATCATCTCTAAACACTCTTCTATTGTGATTTTTTGCATACCTATATTATACTTTGGTATTGTCAAAAAGTCAATCGTTCAAACGGTAATCCTTCTGCTATTTCGTTGGTTGTCCACTCTGTATATGCGTAATCTTGTAGCCATTGTTGCCTGTCGGGCATTTTAGGGTCTTCTATGTGGGCGAGATCAGTGTTTCCTACGTCATATGCAAGACTCTGCTCTCCTACAAATGCTGGTATTCCATTAAGAATTGCTGTAGGACCTGGGTTACTACTCCAACTAACTACGGCCCAACAATTTTTTAAATCTAAATCAAAATCATCATAACTATCTTTAATTAATTTAGGCATCTGCATACCTACATCTTTTTCATCTCTTAAATTTATTTTAACTGGACATCTAGGATGGGTCCTAATTATTATTTTTCTTTTTGTATATTTTCTTATTTCCCATATAGTTTCGTGTATGTATTGATTTAAAGGTGGCATATTTTTCCATTGTTCACTTTTATCATGTTGAACACATAATATTATATGTTCACCTTTTTCTCTCCAAGGAAGATATTTTAAATTAAATTTGTTTACTCTATCTGGTCCATTATTTTTTGGACCAAAATCTGCTTTTCGATTTATTCCATCTATACCAACTTTCCATGTATGATTTCTTTTAATGTTTCCAACTTCTATTACTAATACTTTTTTATTTTGTGAATGAAAAGTTTCCCATATTGTTTTATTTGGAGCCATACGACCGTGCCAGAGTAATGACCATATAACAGGTACATCTACGTCCATAGAATTTTGAACTACTTCATGTCCTTGTTTTAATAAACCATTTATAACTGAGTTAAAAACGGGAAGACTATTTAAAGATCCGTTTTCTGTAAACACGCCAAATTTCATATTGTTTTCCAATAATTTTCAGATCTTTGTCTCATTAAATCTGTTTTTAAACTAGTTCCTTTTTGTTTTCTGGAATCACCTTTTAAATGATCTAGCCATGTACCCAATACGCAATTAATGAATGGATGCCCGCCTCCGCCCGTCTTTGCGGTCCTGTTGTATATGTTTTTACTATAATCTAGCACATTAGCATTACGTTGTTTTGCATCATTTAATAGTTTTCCAAAAACAAAAGAGTCATGCCATTCTGATAATAAAAAAATACCATTTTCAGGATCGTCATAAACACGTTTAAATTCTTTTAAAAATTCTAAACAAGCAGGTTGTTTTAAATTCATTCCATAAAATCCACACTCAGGCCAAGTTTGTGAACCTGGTCCTCTACCCACATATGTTAACCATTTGTCATCAGGGAATAATTTTAGAAAGTCTTGTATAGGCCAAATACTATGTACAACAATATCAGCATCCATCCATATTACCCAATCGCGGGTGTTATCTTCTGTAGCATGAAGTACTGAATAAACTTTATTTGAAAATCTTATAGCGTCCCATTTAAATTTTTTATGATGATCTCGTGGACGCTTTTCAGGAAAAGGACATATACCATTTGCTTTAGGAACATCTTTCCATTTATTTTTGAATGCCATTAAATCTGTTATAACTTCACTCTTATAAATTGTTGTTCTACTATCTCCTGTTGGATTACAATTTTCTGCATATACTATTAAAGGTATACTTTCATCCACATTTTTATTAAAAGAATTTATAAATTTTTGTCCATATAAATCCATTCCTTTTTTATTAAAGGTAGTTACTACTGTATAATTTTTCATTTAACCCATTTCCTTAAATGTCTCCAAGCAGTACCATCTCTTAATTCATTTAAAGTCCAATGTATTTGTGCCATTCGTTGTACCCATACTGTTCTATCAAATTCTTTAGGTTTTTCTATAAATTCAAATGAATGATGTGCAACTGGAGATGACTGAGCACGTAATGGATCAGTTACAAAAGTAGGTATTCCTTCTATAACACTAGATACAGTTGGACTTGAGTTATGACCTACAACTGCACAGGCACCGGCATATTCATCTCTTATATCTTTTGAAGTACTAATTCCAACATTACTATAATCTTTACTATTTGTCGTTATCCATTTTCTTATTTGTTGGTGATGTTGTCCTGTATTTTTGTCCCCTGGGTGAAATCTTACTTTAATTCTTCTACCAGAATATTTTCGAATTTTTCTAATAACATCTGTTAGCCATTGCATTACTGGCGTACCATCCATACTCCAACCACCATCTCGTTGGCAACAAATTAAAATCCAATCTCCTGCATTTTTATTAATTCTCCAAGGTTTAAGATCTACATTAAGATCTTTTTTAATTTTTTCCCACCTCGCAGGATCAGGAGTTTCATTACAATATTCTGCTGTATTTGGAAAAATTCCATTAAAGCCATATCTTAAATATGTTTTTTCTTGTTTAGGATCTGCCCATAAAAATAAACTACTATCAACAATTAAACATTTTTTCTTTAATTTTATTTGATTTTCATAAACATTTTTTCTTAAAAGTAAATGTCGTGTTTGTTTAGAATCTTTATGTACAAAACCTTGTATTACTGATACATCAGCATTTACAATTTGCCATGAGTTTATAACTAGCCCTTGATCGCCTGCTCTGTTTACTCCTTCTATAAAATTTTTAATAATTAAAGGCTTTTGTGGATTTTTATTTCCAGGCGGTATTACTCTCATATATGCAACTACTCTTAACATTATTTTAATCCCTTGTCTTTTATAAATCTTAATGCATTACCATTTGATAATTCTGCAGAAGTATATTGACAATATGCTAACCATTTTTGCCATTTATATATTTGTTCTTCGTCAGGATACCAAGGTGTTTCTATTTTTGTTAAATCTTTATTGCTTACAGAATCAGCGGCTGTAGGAGCACTAGTAAATGCTGGAACGCCTCTTATTATTCCTTCTATAGCTCCTATAGATTGATAAGTGACCAAAGCATAAATGTCATCATTTCTTATTTGAGTATATATGTGACCTGTACCTACTCTTAAACGTCTTTCCACTTTTTCTCTAATAATAATTTCTCTATCTGTATATTTCTTTAATGTATTCACAGTATCTTCTACCCATTTATCTCGGTCTACATTATAGAATCTACACGGTTTAGGACTAGGCGTTACAAGTAATATTGCTCGACCGTCCTTCCTCCAACCGGGAAATTTAAGTTCAGGATCATGCATAAAGAGCCAATCAAATCTGTCAGAAGGAACATCAATAACTTTTCGATGTTGAACATTATTAAGAACTACTCTATGCCATTCTTTTCTTTTTTTATTATTACCTATGTATCCTGTATCTACGTAATAAAAATCTCTTTTTGTTGCCCAACAATTACGAATAATTTTATGATTGGTCATTCCTCTAATGGATACAGGATTTTCTATAGAGGTACCTTTTATATGATCCCAATGATTATATTCAGATGGCTCTGCAACAACGTGTTTAATACCCGCCATCCAATTTTTTAAGATTTCATCTTTATGATCAACTGCGTACCATCTTGCCATTTGATTCCTATTTTATTAAATTAGTTTGTGTTGTTTCTTGTTTTAATTTTTGCCATTCGTCTGCATAATCACAATGCAAATAATCTACAAACCAAGGTCCACCTTCTGTAAAATGAACATTATTAACATCATCTTTCTTTTCATATTCTCCAACTAACCAATTCCATTCTAAAGGTAAATCACCTATTAGACTTTCATCTGCTAACCATTTAAATTGATGTAATTGTAATCCTGTTGCATTATTAACATAATCAGGAGTCAGTGCTGTACATTTATCACAATTCATTAACATAAAACTTGACCAATTTTTCTTTTCATATTTTGTTTGTACTTGTCCTAAAAATTTCTGTTCTTTTCTAGGTACATAATCGTGCTTACATACTTGTACAGCATAACGTTCATCTCTTAATCTCCATAACTCAGCAATATCTGTTAACATTAACTGGTCACAATCCATAAACAATGCCCACCCCTTATAATTCATAAGGTGAGGTACTATAAATCTACTAAAACTAAATTCAGTTGATTCTATATTACTACGTTCTCTAGTAAAGTTATCTTTTATATTTTGTAAATTAACTGGAGTAATAGCAACAGGTCTAGTACTATTTTTTATTATACTATACGATAGTACATTGAACGCTACTTTTTCTTTGTTATCATATCCTATAAAAACATTAATCATTTTTTTTAGACCCGGAATATTCTCTTTCTATATCATCATGATCAAATTGTGCCCAGTATAATTCAAAAGCAATACCATCTTCTACTCCTTCAAATTGATGATATTCTCCTGGTTTAATTCTTGTCCAGTCACCAGCATTTAATAATGTTTCATCTACTAGTCCTTGATCATCTTTCCAAACTCTTACAATCATTTTGCCTGAAACAACATAAAAGCCATTCCATTTATATTTGTGTTTGTGTTTAGAACAAACTCCACCTGCTTTAAAATCTATTCTATGAAATTCTAATACACCATTTGCGTGTATTAATTCTGTTTGTCCCCAAATTTTTCCTGCTTTCATAATTTTACATCAAATCCCTGTTGTGTTAAAAATTTTTGTACTGTCCATTTAGGTGACCATCCTAATTGTTTCATTTTACTAATGTCAGCTAATGTTTCTAGTCTTTCTCCTAAAGTAATTTCTTTTACTGGTAAATTAGGTGCTATATCTCGTATCCTAACACTTTGTCCTGTGCCTATATCTACGGGACCTTTAAAAAAAGGATTGTCAATAATAGTTAGTATTGCATCACATAAGTCTTCAATATGAAGGAAATCCCTTTTATGATTAGTTACATATTCTAATTTTCCATTTAATAACTTGTCAAAAAACATATTAAATCTTGGTGTATCAGAATAAACTGTATGAAATCTCATTACAACAGAATTAGGATGAGGAATATATTCAATTGCATTTTTACTAGCGGCATAAGGATTTAAATGTGGTTCATATTGTGAACTTGATCCAGCATATAACACTCTTGTATTTTGATAATGTTCTATAATTCTTTTAGTTCCTTCAACATTAACCGACCAATATTTTTTAGGATCTGCCAATGATTCTCTTACCCCACCTATGGCGGCTAAATGAATAACTAAATCAACTTCCGGAAGTTCTGCCGTAAAAATGTTTGAATTTGCTTTAGTATCTATACCAAAAATTTTATGATTTTTTTCTTCTAATCTTTTATAAAGAGCTGAACCTATAAAACCTTTATGACCTGTTAATAATATTCTCATTGGATTACCAATATTTATTAACCAGTTTTATAATGATGTAGTTGATTTGATGTTTTGTACTTTCGAATAATATGGATATGCGACTTTAATCCATGGAAAAAGTTGTTTACAAGTTATGGCATCATTAGGCCACCAACCAATTTCGTCTTGTGCTTTAATTATTTCTTTTGCGGCCCATGGTTTTATAACAAACGTACTATTACCTGCCATTCCTTGTGGTATTTCTTTTTTCATTACCCAAGGTGCTTCGTGTATTCCTTCACCTAAATTTTTTAATGTGTCATGAAAAAGTTCTGCTTTTGGTGTAGCTTTTGCAGGATCATTTAATCCTAAACAACCTCCTTCAAAATCAAATGGTGTAAATTTTCTAGTAAAGTATGCATCATGTTCACAAATTACTATTGGTTCATTTAATTTAACACATTTGTTCCATAAAGCATAATGGCTACCTGCCGCGGCAATTCTTTTATACATATCATACGTTTTATATGGTTTTAATAATAATTTTGTTTTTTCACAAATTTTCTTTTTATGCCAGGGCCATGTCCAATCAACTTTCCACATTGTTGCTGGAGTGACAGCTGGATAAACAATAGGTTCTAAATCAGAATTTGTTTCTTTAATTGATTTAATAACATTATTACTATAAGCAACACTATCTTCATTGTCAAAAATTGTTATTATAAATGCTTTCATTTTGTAATTTTATAAATGTAACTATCTAATAGTTTACATTTTTTTCTATTGTCGAACTTTTTTATTTTATATCCTTTAAGTGTATTAATAAACATTTTCCATTTGTTCTCTGTAAATTCTCCTTTACGATATTTTTGAGCCCAAGCTATTTGTTTTTTAAAATCAAATCCTAAATTTTTAAGATCTGATTTAGTCATTTGATCTATAGGCCAAATATCTTCTATGTAATATATGCCATTTGGTTTTAAAAAAGGAGCAATGCTTTTAAATGTTAATGCATTTGCTTCGGGAGTATGTCTACCATCATCTATTACAATATCAAATTCAGTTTTCCATTGTGCAACTTGATTGTGTACATCTGGGTGAGTGCTGTCTATTTTTAAATATTGTACTCTGTTGTCTTTAAGAGATTTAATACGAGATTCATGCATTCTTGTAAAAATATCTATAGCATAAATTTTAGCATTAGGAAAATAATCTAACCAAACAGCTATACTTCGTCCTTGATCTACACCTATTTCTAATATATTAATTGGTTCATTTCTTAATTTTTTAAAGTCAGCTTCATAAATTTCATCATATTTTAGGTCTATACCTTTAAGGCATTTATGTTTTAAAAACAATTTATTTAAAGTAGACATTTGTAATTTGTCTAATTGTTTTTGCCATTCCGCCGCATCTTTGTTTGACATTGTCATTATTTTTGTCCTATGAATGTATGATCTGACCAAATATTTCGTCTACTTTCAAATCTATAACTTTTTTTATCACAAACAGCATCATTTGTTATCCAAGATTCAATAAATTTAATATTACATTCCTGAGCTATTGATTCAAAACTGTTAGCCATGAAACGCCAACAATCTATATCATCATGATTTGGTCCTGTGCTTGGTGCTATTATTATCATATATCTATTTGGTTTTATAATTCTTTTTATTTCAGTCATCATTTTAAAAGGGTTCCTTACGTGTTCTAATGTTTGCCCAGATACTACTAAATCTATTGAATTATCTGCAAATGGTAATTTGTATTGTTCTGGCATAATGTGAGTAACACCAGGACCTTCATTGATGTCAGCAACGTAATAATGTTTGTATACGTCTTTAAAAACTTTTTGATAAGATCTAACAGGTATTTGTTTTGTTCCTCTACCACCTACATCTACTATTGTTATATTATTTCCTAGATCAGGTATTTTTGTTTTTGCTAAACGCATATTTTCCATTGACGTAGGGTGCATTATATCTTTACCTCAAATTGATCTAAATGAAAATTATTAAATTCATAACCTGTATCAGCAATAAACTTATCTACGGCTTTTTTTACATTTGGTTTTTTATCTCCATAATCATCACCAAATAAAGTTCCTCCTGGCTTAATAAATTTTACAGCATTAATTAAATCATAATAACAACCTTCAAAGCTATGACTAGCGTCTACATATATCCAATCTAATTTTTCTTTAAAACTTTCAAACCATTCTTTAGTTGACATACGATAAATTGTTACAGGACTATTTTTAAATCTTTCAACAACACTATTATAAATTTTGTCATAGTATTTTTGAAAATCTTCTGGATTATTAGACTTTACAAGTATAGAATATCTATCAAGATAGGCTTGGTAATTACCAAATTCATCAGAGTTTTCATATGGTATAGTACTCCAACTATCTACTAAATGTATGTGTTTTGCATTGTTTAGAAATTTTACAGAACTATCTCCTCGCCATACACCTAATTCTGCACCAATGCTATCTTTAGGAATTCTTATCCAGGTTTTATCTGTACCTGGATTTTTACCGAACATCATTATTTTTTCTCCGCTATAGCGTAAAAAGAATAATTTAAATCGTATCCATCAGTTACACATATGTTATGAAAAGGTCTTGCTTTGAAATAGTCTCTTAAATATTTAGGATCTAGTATATGAATATGTTTTCTATTATTCCAAGGTCGCCAATATGTTTGTTCATAATGAGGCAAATATAAAAACATAACTCCACCTGTTTTTAAATGTTCAGTCCAATAATCTAATGCTCCTACCCAATCATCTAAATGTTCTAAACAATGTGAAGAAAAAATATAATCATATTTTTTGTTTGGAAGATTTTCTGCATACCATTCGTCACCAAATATTTTATCTATAGGTGTAGCTCCAGGTAAAGCCCATTCCTTTTTATGACAACCAATGTCTAATCCTTCGCCTTTACAAAGTTCTTTTGCAAATGAAAATGCAAATTTTGAAGCAAAACCTTCGGCTTGTAATCTGTAAAAAGAATTACTATTATGATTTATTGTGTCTATACTCATACAAATTTTTCGTTAACTTTGGAACCGTTTTTATGAAATCTTAATAAATGATGTTCCCATTTTCCTTTTTTATTAGTATATATGTAGATGTTTTCTGGTTTAAAATATAGTTGAGCTAAATGCATATAGCCACTATCTACACCTACATGAAAGTCTGCATTTGCCATTGCATACCCTATATGTTTTAATGATCTTCTTAATTTTCCTTGAGCTTGTCCACCAACTACAAGAACTTCATAACCTTTCTTTTTAAAAGAATCATGTATTTCAGAAATTTGTTGACTAGATAGCATTCTGTTTTTAGAACCTGCGTCCCATTGTACAGTTATAAATTTTTTAGGTATTTTTACTTCATGACTCATATCATCTGCTGGTAAACATGGATACCCGCCATTAAGATAATCGTCAGCCCAAAAGAAAGGTTCTACTACTTGTTGTACTCTATGACTATTAGGAAAATCTTTATAATAATGTCCAATACATTTTCCTTTTAGTTGTGTAATATAATCTACAAATTCTTTATCTCCTTTAAACCACTTGTCGTGTCCTTCTACAAAAATTTTATTTTTTGGAAACAAAGAAATACATTGAGCAAGGGTTCCTGGTTTATCTTTATTATATTTGTCTTTGTCTAAATGCATTGTGACTTGATCGTTATGTGCTTTACCGTACAAGTAAGCTAAAAGAATTGTATGTATTGCATCACCAAACCCTGGCATTGTATAACGTAGATTAGGAATTCTAGTACTCATTATTCTGTTTACTATGTGTATCATGATAATTTGTTTACTCTACGTTTATGTCTTCCCCCTTCAAATTTTGTTTCGAAAAATGCTTCTACCATATATTTTGCTGTATCAGGATCAGTATAATCTGCGCCTAAACACATAACATTCATATTATTGTGTTGACGTGCCGCCTCAACATCATAAACATCTCTACAAACTACTGCTCTAATATGTTTAAATCTATTAGCCGCCATACATACACCAAAACCTGAGCCACATATTAATATACCATGCGAATAACCATTAAAATAAAATGCAAACCTTTTAACTATATCTGGATAGTCGACAGATTTTTTAGTATCGTGTGGTTTTAAATTTTGTATTATTGCTAGATTAAATTTTGTAGGATTCTCGTCATCATTTTCAGGAGAAACATAACTTAATATTTCTTCTTTAAGTATTACTCCTCTATGATCGGAGCCCAATAATAAGTCGTTTGTTTTAACCATTTATTTTTTTTAATAAACTTTCTATTTCTTCACCTTTGTTAGGTAATAAATCTTTTAAAAAGAAATGTACAAAGTATGCTTCTTTTAATTTGTTGTCTTCAACGGCTGTATATAAAGCATTCCATTTCCAATCTAAATGTTTAACAGTCATTTTTTCTGTTTTTACCCACCAATTTAATAACATTTGATCCGTAGACCATTTATAAAAACCCACACCATCTACAAAATCTTTAAACTCCGGACGTGATAAAAATTGTTTTGGCGTTTCATTTTTAAGATACCATAATATGTTTTTATTCATTAACATTAAACCCATATTAAAAAATTCTGCTCCATTTGTATTCCATTTCCAATTAACATCTGTTAAATTTTTAAATGCATTTCTAGAATATTTTCTTATTTTGTTAAAATATTTTTTTGTAAGAGGCATTTGTCTTTCAATAACTCCCCCAAATGAACAATCAAAAGGTAATAAATCAAATATGTTTGGTGCTATTGCTTTAATGTATATGTCACTATCAACAATGCATACTTGATCATGAGTGCGTAAGTATTCAAATGCATTTTCTTTTTCATATATAGGTAGGTATCCTAGTCTTGATACGGCTTGTTTACTTCTTCCTGTTCTATTAATGTCTGGTCGAATTCTTAATTTAGGTTCTCTTAATACTATATGTTCTATTTGATATTTTTTACAATATTCCGCTACACTTTTAATACAAAGTTCATATAATTTATTTGGTGTACCAACAGCAACTTGAAAAATTAATCGTTTCATTTTAAACACTTCTGGATGATTTTTCTTTAAACGGTCGTGTCTAAAATTAACATCCATAGTCCAATTTTGATTCATTTTAAATCCTTTGTAAAACTAAAAGCTCTTTGTTTCATTACAACTGCTTCGTTTGAATCAAACTTTATATCAACAATGCCATTGTTTAACATCCAATCTGCCGGCATAGCACCATTAAGTTTTGTCCAATCAATTATTTTTTTAGCACCTTTAGGTGTGATTAGATATGCTCTAGCACCTTCCCACCATTGACCTACAACAGGTTTACTTGGTTTAAATCCTTCTAATTTAATTACATCTTTAAATTTATATTGTTGTTCCATTGGCTTTTTAAAAATTACATCATGCTCATATATTGCTATAGTTTTATTAGTATTATAACACATATTCCATAACTGCCATTGACTTAAAAAGCAACCGGCTGTGCCTGGTCTAGACATATATCTTTTACATTTTTTATTTTTTTGATATATTGTTAAACCATAATCTTTAAGAGTTTCTTTTTTGCCATCAACGCCAGGAAATAATTGTAAATTCCAATTATATTTTTTTCCAGATTTTAATGCTTCATCACTCCATAGGACACTATTTTTATGATGTGGCAAATAAATTATGTAACCTTGCGTTCTCATTTGTTAAGTAAGTTTCTCTTTCTACCTTCTGTACAATTTAAAATATATTCTTTTCGTGCTTTTTTATCTAACCAATTTGCTCTTACATCCAGGTATCTCCAATTGTTTTTCTTTTTACCTTTTGCTGTACTGAATATATCTGCCGGTTTAAAACCCCAAGCATTCCAATGATAAGGAATAGATTCAAATTTAAATTTACTAAAAACTTTTTTTAATATAACTTGATCTATGAACCAATAAATTTCTCCAGCAAAAGCCGTAGTCATTTGTACAGCTAAATTAGTTTTAAATTTAGAACTTTCTATTCCTGTACCAGGTGTTATACAACTTGCAATTAATGTATTAGGATCTTTTGGTTTTCTCATTGCTGATGGCAATTTTGTAATTTTTTCAAAGTCTGTTAAATTAAATTTTTTGCGACAAAGTCCATCAGCATCTAGTTGTAATACGTGTTGGCTATTTTTAAAAAGTTCTTTTATTCTAATAAATCTTATACTAGCAAAATATATTTTTTGTTTAACTATTTTTTCATCTTTTGTATGTAGTAAATCATAACTTCTTGTTCTATAATATGTGTTGCTAGTTAACTTTAATGAATTTAAAAATTTATCAGTTACAAGTTCGTAAGAATAAGATATTTTTGGATCGTTAAGTTTATTAATATGTTCAACTTTGTTATTGAATAAAATATGTATGTGCAAATACACATCGGGGTTGTAAAATGTAGTGCTTTTAGCCAAGTATATTCCGTAATCATTCCAATAATTAGGGTCACAACTATAATAAATTATATGTGATCCGGATGATTTGTCACCTTCCAATTTTGGCAATTTGAATTCAGTCATGGTTATTTTGTAATATTTATTTGGAGGAAGTTTGGTGGAAGGTGTTAAACGGTTGCGTCTTCCATACCAGCAACTCTTAACTTAACTATATTAGTTATTTGCCACTGTTTTTGGTCTAATCCTTTGGTTACTGCTAACCATTTATTACGCAATAATGCAAATTCATTAATAATTTTTTCGTAGTCAACAACGTCTGGTTCACCATCTACGTATTTTTCTACGTCTCTACTAGACAATGCTCTTTGATAATTTTCTAAATATTTTTTGAAAAATTTGCTTCTTAATCTTCTTAATTCTATATTTAAGTATTCTAATATTGCTTCTATTTCTTGTAATTGATGGAATCTATTTTCAACTACACCAGGTAATTCTGCTGATTGTTTTTCAACATTACCTCTAATTTTTATTTCAGTTCTTGCACTTTGTAATTCAGTTTCAAAATACTTAATAGCTTCAGGTATTTCTCCAGTACTTCTAGATATTTTTGTATACCAATTTGACATTAATAATCTTCTAATTCGTCGTCGTGTTTATCCTCATTATCTACATCTAAATAATAATTTATTGCATCATCTAAAATATCATCATGACCTATTGCATCTTGTAATTCTACATCTGAAACTCCGTAGTCTGCTAATAAATCAACGTATTTTTCTGCAATTACTTCTATTTGTTTTTGATCTAGATATTCTTTAAAGAACTGCCATAGTTCTATTACTTTGTTAGAATCTAGCATAGATTACTCCGTTTCTTCTTCAATTTCTTTTGCTGTTGGATTATCTTGCATCTGGTCAAAATCATCCATTAACATCTTTAATTTATCTCCGGTCCATGCTTTTCTATAATCTAAGTGCTCTTTTCCGTCAGGTCCGACGTACTTTAATCTATTACCCGATTTGACTAAAATACCTTTTTTCTCAAATAAGTCTACTAATCCACTATATGGATCCATGCCTGTATCATATGGAATTTTAACTTGTACCGACTCAAACGGTTTTGCAAATCTTGTTTTCATAACTTTACAAGCCGCTCTAATACCACGTACATCTGTTATTTTATTACCGTCTTCATCTTCTTTTAACTTTAATTTTTTCATTGCTATTACAATAGATGATGCATATACAAATCCTTGTCCGCCTGATATTTTATCATCGGGATCAAACATATCTTGTGATGCGTAAGTATGATTTGTTGCAACAAGTCCTACATTCCAACTACCAAACATATTAACACAATTTCTTACAAGTGCTGTTAAAGATTTTGCTTTTCTACCTAAATCACCTTTCATATCACCCCTTTCAAATTGATCAACGTCAGTGGGTGTTAATAACATACCTAAACTATCTACTACAAATAAAATTTTTGGTGCATCTATTTTATTTTCTGCATATTGTTCTTTGTAATCTTTCATAAATGTTGATATAGTTTTTGCTACATCATCTATCATGGATAAACTTAATTTTAAAAGTTTCTTATCATCTGTATCTACGTTAAGTGCTTGTAGCCATTTTTCATCTAAAGCATTTTCTGAATCTATTAAAATTACAAAAATTCCTTGTTCTTGTGCTGACTTAATAATGTTACCTGATGCTATATAAGATTTTCCTGCTTGTGGTTCACCTGCTAATACTGTTACTTTTCCTAAAGGTATACCTCTGTTAAAATCACCGCTTGTTAAATAATTTAACGCATAGTTTCCTGTGCTTATCCAATCTGTTGGATCGTTGAACCCTATGCCTAATCCTTGAATGTTTTTTGTAATACTTTTTCTGAATTTTGATACGTCAAACGCCTTATTTGCCATTTTTTATCCTATATTAAGATCCAGATTATTATTACTAATAACAATATCCAAGCAGGTATTTGTTTGTATAATATCCAGTCTATTATCTTTTTAATTTCTTTTTTCATAATATTGTATAGTGGGGAATTAATCCCCACCATATTAATTAAGTTACTTTTGTTGTCTTGCTCTAATCATCGCTAAAATGTCTTCAGCTTTACTATTCTGTTTAGTAGTATCAGCATTAGACTTTGGCGTTTCCTGAACCGTATCCTTTTTAGGAGCCGGTGTAGACGCTTTTGGCGTTGCTACTGGATCACCTGTTCTTGCACCAATACCTGCTGGTCTAAAGTATTGACCATATTTTTCTTGGTCATATGCTTCGCCATCCACAGATGCTTCAAACATTTCTTTGATTACTTTAACGTCTACTTCAGATGGTTTCTTTGGAAGAAAGTCGCTCAAGTTCCACAAACTATGTTGTTCAACTGCTTTAGTTTCTTCTTCAGAAAGTGGTCTTGATTTTCTTGACCAAGTCGAAGTTGAATAATCTGCATAGCCACCTTTGCTAGTTTTGATTATTCTAAAATCAACACCGTTTACTGAATCCGTTGGCAAATCTTCCATGTCTGGGTCCATTAATGCACCTTTGATAATTTGGAAAATTTGTGGTCCAATTATAAATCTTCTAATTGGATTTTCTGGTGTAGTTTCCTCATTTAAAGGATTTGTTCCAACAAAACCTTGAAAGATATAAGATCTTTTCTTCCAATATTTTCTTCCCATATCCTCTAACTTGGGATCTTTAAACCATCCTCTAACCTCTGATAGTATAGGACAAGTTTCTCCATACATTTCCATACATGGAACTTGAACCTGTATCGGTTTAGAGTCTGTATCACTTTTAATACCTTGGAAAGGTAGTTTAATCATTAAACGTTCCTTCCAGAAAAAAGTGTTTTCTTTATTTCCATCCGGCAAGAAACGAACAGTTGCCTGCTCTCCTTCTTTCAGATTCCAAAATGGAAAAATGGCGTTGTCTCCGCCTGATCGGCTTCCGCCGCCTTGTCGTGCTTCTTGTTCTTTAAGTTTTGCACGAATGTCTGCTAATGTTGCCATAATATAAGCCTCCTATTTTTAGCCTTTGTTAATTGTGCCTTATTGTTAATGTAGCATAAGACAAGCATAATGTCAATACTATATTAACATTGTTATTTAGTCAAGTATTTTTTTTGGATAATATTTTAGGATTAAACGCCAGCCAATTTTTTTATTCTATTAATTTCTCTATCTTGGCCCGTCATTAATTTTTGGATAATAGCTTCAGCAGTTCTTACGTGTTTTTCACCAAATCTTTTTTCAACTGCTGTTAAAAGACCTGTTTCACCTTTTGGAAAATTGTTAGTTGTATAATCAAAATGGCTTTTAATAAATTCATCTAAATTTTTTGGATCATCAAGTTTTGGTTCTTCTTCTTTTCCTGGACCATCACTCTTTGGTTCTAAACTAATTTTGCCATCTGGTCCTTTCATTATAGAAACATTACCGGAATCATCTTCCCAACCTGCTGGCATTTCTGGTTTTGCTGTACCTTTTCTTAAGTCATTAAAATTGTTTCTTAAAAATTGTGTTGCTTCTTTAGAATCATGTGTTACAAATATGTCTTTTTCATCTTTGTCTAATACATGATATTGAACTTTATTATCGGCGTCTCTTTGTACAGATACATAAGGTTTAATATTTTCCCAAGTTAATGTTTCTCCTTCTGGTCTCATATCGCCTACATTAATACTTTGAGCTAAATCTGGTCTTTTGCTTTTAATATAATTCATTATTGTACCTCTTATACAAGTATCACTATCTTCTTTACCCATTGACACTATTTGATCGTTTAATTCTTTATCGTCGATAATACCTTGTAAACTTTCTAAACCATTAACACCATTTACTCCTGCAGGGAAATGTTTGTCCATTAAATTATTTAATGTTGATAATGATTGTTTAGCTTCTTCAGGATCAGATGAAAATAAACCATTTTCTGCTTCGCCCACAATAGAATCTAATGCTTGATCAAAATCTCCTATGTCAGCAATATGTTCAATCATATCACCTAAAACTTTTTCTACTTCTTCTGCAGATGATAATGTATGAATATGAACTCCATTATAACGCATTTCATCTGGATGTACTTCTGCTGTAATACCAGCGTCTGCTAATTTGGCTTTAATTGCTTCAGCGTCTTGATCTGATACGCCTCTTTCTCTATCGTAGTCACCTGCTAAATCATACTGAAGCATATGAGGTTCTGTTTCTCCTTGAAAGCCTCCTGCTTCTTCAAAATCTTCTGGCGTAACTTCTGTAGATGATGTTTTTTCTGAAACTAAATTATAAATGTAAGGAAATACATCTTTTAATTCTTCTTTAAAAGTTTTAATTGTTAATTCGTCTACCCAATTTTGTTTAATTTCTTCTGGTACTTCTTTAATTTCTGTTGTTTTGTAATCTTTAATTGCTTCTGAATAATATGAATTTTTTTGTAATTTTTGGCAGGTACTTTTAATTTCTTCTACTCTTTCATCTACAATAGATAGATAACCTTTAAGACCTTCTGCCATTACAGCTGAACGATTAATATATGTTTTAAATTGTTTTAATTTTGAAAGTTCTTCACTTAATCCTGCTATGTGTTTCCCAAAATCATCATAAGGAACACCGCCATTTGAAATATGTTGTGCCATTGCTCTCGCACCATTAAGATGTTTAAGGGGATATCTAAATCTTTCTCCTGTAGGACTTTCAATGAATAAAGATTCTATTCTTCGAGATCTACCACCACCAACTGTCATATCTATTGGAGCAGAATGTTTAATAACTAAACGTGCATTTCCAATAGGTTGAAAACTAGTTTTTGTAGTTCCGTATATATTAGACTCACTCATATTATTTTCCTTGCCATCTCTCCGTGTTTGACTCAAAAACTGATAGTCTCTTTTTTCAAGGTTACTTTTAGTAATATCCCTTGTATCAAAATTAAGCATTCTTGCTTTAGCAAAGGTTCTTAGTTCTTTAAGAAACTCAAACCACTTATGCTTTACTCCACTATCGGCATTTTCTATAAAATCCGTATTATGTAGTACTACTAGACCATCTTTGTCGTCTATACTAATACTTACCTTTCCTAGTTGCTTTCCGTCCTCCTTAAAATCGAAGTCAAAATAACGTGCTTCTTCGGGGTTATTAGTAACTTCTCCCGCATCATTGCCCAAAGTGACAGATGGAAATCGTCCCCTAATTTTATTGAATAAATCGTTTGCAACTACTTTTGTATTCATATATCTTGTATTTATCAACCTGTGTAACTTGCGAACACCGGCAGTGGTATAACTCTTTCTGTTGTATCCTCGTCTGCCTGGCTAAATGACGTATATACTTTAGGATCCCAATCCTTTAATACTTGTATAATTCTCATAGCTAATAAAGATGCACTAACTAGGTCATCATGTTCACCCGTTTTAGCTCTATAAGAGGAACCTGATGCTATATAAGATTTAAGTTCACTAATTAGTGGTTTACTATGAACTGTCATTTTGTTTCTTTCTATCATAGATTTTAATCTTGCACAGGCACTTATTTTAGTTTTGTGTGTTGTATTAAATCCTTTTCTAAATTTTCTAATATGACCTTTTCTAATAGGCTCATTTACAAACATACCAGGTATAGTGTCCTCACCAAAGTCTTGAATTACTAACAATGCTGACTCTCCTATTGTATTATTTTCTACACTCCAATATATATTTGAACCATTAGGATTTCTTGATTCATCTTTTATATAAGTTGAAATGTCTTTTAGAATTCTAACTTGTTGTGGTATACCAGTCATATTATGTTTCCATTCGCCGACTTGTTTGTAACTAGGTAATTCATAAACTTGGATTGCGGCATTGTCACCACCGGTACCCATTGCAGGATCTAATGCTATTACGTAAATACTTTCTGAATTAATTTTTTCATACCAACGTGTTTGTCCCATATTCAATATAGGTTCTTTTCCTTCTAACGTTGATAAGAAAATACTATTAATTAAAGTTTCTTCATAAACTAAAAATTCACAACCATATTCTCGTCTAAATCTTTCTTCTCCTATTCTAACTAATTCTTGTTGTTTCCATTCTTCATCACGATCCGGATGTTCATTCCACATACAAGTATAACCATGAAAACCATTTGCCCCAAGTTCTGCTTCATTACCATGTTCATCAAATTTATCTTGAGATTGTTTCCATAAAGTTGCAAACATATCTTCATCTGAATTAGGAGTTGATGTAACTATTGCTTTACCTCCTGTTGCTAATGTTGGTGAAATAGAAGTCCAAAATTCTCTAGCTATATTGGCATTTACGAAAGCAAACTCATCACAATATAATAATGATATTGCCATACCTCTTCCAGTATTTGTAGTTGTTGTTGTGCTAACTATTCTACTTCCATTTTCAAATTCCATAGAACCTTTGTTATAATTTATTACACCTGCTCTAATATGATCAGGACATAATTCATATCCATAACGAATACGTTGCATAATTTCTTGAGCGCCTGCAAATTTATGTGCGGCTATTAATATAACTTGATCTGGATGAAACATAGCATACCACAATAGATAACAAGCGGCTGAAGTAGTTTTACCACTTTGTCGCGGTAGCATATTAATATTAAATCTAAAATTATGATAACTTGTTAAAAGTCTATCTTGGTATTCATAAGGTACGAATAGTAATTTACCTTTTACTGGATGTTGAATATGAAAATAATTTTTAGCAAAATGTCTAAACCCTTGCTCTGGATCTGTACATTCAGTGAGATCTGCTAGTTGTTTTTCTGTAAATTTTTCCTTAAGGTGTGCTTTTTTGGTTAATACACCATCTAAACTTTTCATTGACATACTAATATTTAGTAGTAAACTGGGGGGTGGAATATGTTTTGAAAACTACTTTGCTTTGTATTCTTTGTATTGACTTGCTATATCTTCTTTAACTTTTGCAACAAAATCAACAGTTTCTTGTTCCATAGCCATTGGATTGTCTCCAGATGAAACTTTTGGATAAGTCTTTTTAGCTTTATTAATACCACCTGCGATATCCTTTGTCATAAAGTTTGTATCTTTAACTTCTGGATGAGGTGAATTAGTTTCATTATCTCCTGGAATTTTATCTTCAGTAGCATCTGTTTCAGGTTGAACTATATCTTCTACGTCTTGTGTAGTAGTAGCGGCATCCATTTTTGGTGCTTCTACTCCTGCGTTTTTAAAAATTTGTAAAAAGTTTTGAATGTCACCAAGATTGTCACCAACCATAGAAAACTGAACTGACTCTTTTATCGTTTCTTTATTAGCTTCTTTTCTGTTTTCTTCTTTGCTTTGAATCTTGTTTACTTTACCTATAAAATCTCTAATATCCATTTTTTATCTCTC
>Ga0310345_10000981_pt1 | contig 34721 bp, 29 predicted proteins | sample HC15DNA20500_MG_FD_204667 | JGI IMG/M metagenome (GOLD analysis project Ga0310345, IMG submission 204667) | Marine microbial communities from station ALOHA, North Pacific Subtropical Gyre - HC15-DNA-20-500_MG | ecosystem: Environmental > Aquatic > Marine > Oceanic | place: Pacific Ocean: North... | reverse complement strand
ATTCACCCTCAACAATGTATAGCTCACTCAATACTGGGTCACGCTCCTGGCAGTCAGCAAGCTTGCCCGGAAGCGACATGTTATCGAGAGCGCCTTTTCGCCGCACAAGATCCCGGGCCTTGCGGGCCGCCTCGCGGGCGCGAGCAGCATCAATCGCTTTATTGACGATGCGCTTAGCAATAGCTGGATTTTCCTCCAAGTAGCCGCCGAGCCGCTCATTAAGAATCGCCTCAACAATCCCTTTAACCTCTGTGTTACCCAACTTTGTTTTCGTCTGCCCCTCAAACTGTGGCCGTGGGATCTTCACGCTAACCACCGCCACAAGGCCCTCACGACTGTCGTCGCCGCTGATACTCTCCTTGAGGTCCTTCGCTAAGTTCTTCTTGTTGGTGTAGACGTTGATGGTGCGTGTCAGCGCCGCCCGAAAGCCGGACAGGTGTGTGCCTCCTTCCTGCGTGTTGATGTTATTCGCAAACGAATACACAGCATCCGCGTAACCATCATTCCACTGCAGCGCTATTTCCACCCCAATCCCATCCTTCGCGCCCTGCATGTAGATCGGCTTCACGTTGACAACACTCTTGTTCTTGTTAAGGAACTCCACGAACGAAATAATGCCGCCGTCATATTTAAACTCGTGGCTCTTACCGGTGCGCTCGTCGTCGAGGGTAATCATCACCCCTGCGTTTAGGAACGCGAGCTCGCGGAGGCGGTGTGCGAGAGTGTCAAAGCTATATTCGATCGTCTCGAAGATCTGCTTGTCAGCCTTAAACGTGACCTTCGTCCCTCTTCGTTTGGTCGTGCCAATCGCGTCGAGCCCGCTGGTTGGGCATCCTCGCCCGTAGGTTTGCCGAAAAACCTGGCCGTCACGCCAAATCTCAAGGTCAAGTGTTTCAGCCAGTGCGTTGACCACAGAAACACCAACGCCATGGAGCCCACCCGACACCTTGTAACTCTTGTTGTCGAACTTGCCTCCGGCATGGAGAACCGTCATCACAACCTCCGCCGCCGACTTTCCGCTCGCATGCTGATCTACAGGGATGCCGCGACCGTTGTCGGCGATGGTAATCGAGTTGTCGAAATGGATTGTGACGTTAATGGCGTCGCAGAAACCCGCGAGAGCCTCGTCGATTGAGTTATCAACAACCTCATAGACCAGGTGGTGAAGACCGGAGGCCCCCGTCGACCCAACATACATCGCCGGGCGTTTGCGCACGGCCTCAAGACCTTCAAGAACCTTTATCTTATCGGCACGGTAGTCATCAGCCGCGCCGGCGTCGACAGCTGGTTCTCCTGTTGCGCGAACCGGCAGGGCAGTTCCTTTAGGGGCGGGGGGCTGCCTACCCTCATCGTGTTCCAGTTGCGTCATTACATCCGTTTGATTGATTGTCCGCTGCAAGCGAGGAAGAGGCTTAAACACGCATCGGCATGATCACATACGTGTAATTGAACCCATCTCCACCGACCGGGTGCATGACCGCCTGGCTCATCTCATCCTTAAACTCCAGGCTCACGGCCTCCGTGTTCGCAACACCAAGAAAGTCGAGCACATACTGCGCGTTGAAGCAAATCTGTACCGGTTCACCCGTGTAATCCACAGCCAGGACTTCCGTTGCCTCTCCCAGTTCCGGGCTGCTCGAGGTCACTTCTACTTTGTCCTTCTCAATCTGAAATTTCACAGCGCGCGATCGCTCACTGGACAACAGCGCCACGCGTTTAATCGCGCCTGTAAGGCGATCCCGTTCGAACTCGATTCTCTTGTCGTTTCCTTTTGGAATCACTTTTTCAAAGGCTGGAAACTGAGCGTCGATCATGCGCGAAATTAGCAGACGGCCATCCACCTCAAAGAATAAATGATTTTCACCACGCTCGTACCGAACATCACCTTCGCCATCTACTAGCAGCCGCGCCAGTTCCCACAACGTCTTCTTTGGCAGGATGGCCTTAATTTCATCATCAACCTTATCGTTCGTCTCCTCCCGTGCAGCGGTGACAAGCGCTAACCGATGGCCGTCTGTCGCGACTAAATCCATCTGATCCGGCTTCAATATAAAAAGTGCGCCATTCAGAAAATAGCGAGTGTCTTCACCGGTGATCGCAAATTGTGTTTTCGTTACCATCTCACGAAACACGGCGCGCGATAACGCTATGGTTGCCCCATCCCCTGGCTCTGGAAGAGTCGGGAAGTCCTCACGGGGCAGTGTCTGCATTTGGGAATTAAAACGTTCAGCCTCCACTTTCACTGCGCCTTTTGGCCCCTGCTCAATACGGATATCCGTATCAGGAAGTGCCCGCACTATTTCATAGAGTTTTTTTGCCGGGATCGTTAATGAGCCCGCCTTTACGATCGCGGCTGGACAACGACTACGTAACCCAACTTCAAGATCGGTAGCTGACAGTTGAATGTCTCCACCACCGTTCGCTTTAATTAGAACGTTTGCAAGAATCGGAATCGTATTCTTGCGCTCGACAATTCCTTGGAACAACTGTAGTTCGCGCAGTAAATCGTTCTTTCTGACGCTCAGTTCCATGGAGTGGTTACCTCAACTGCAAGATTTGAGATTAATTAAACAGATATAAATAATTAATTTAAAACCTATTAAAATTATATAGGAAGAAGGTCTTGTTGAAAACGTTTATATTTAATTTAAATCTTTTAAAATCAATAATTTACAATCAACAAATACCCCACACAAACCACTATTAATAAACAAAAATCTGTGGATGCTAGAACGTTCACAAATTACCCTCATCTCACAAGTGTGTGTGTTGTGGACGATAGATAAAGTGACGGTCGAGACCCCTAATGAAGTGTCTCTAAAAAACTATTAATTAGAGTCTTAAAATCGCGATCGCGCTTACAGAGATCCGTAATCTTGCGGATGGAGTGGATAACAGTTGAGTGGTGCTTACCGCCGAAGCTTTTACCGATTTGTGGAAGGGAAGCGTTCGTCAGTTTTTTGCACAAGTACATTGCGACTTGCCGTGGAAGGGCGATGGCCTTCGAGCTGTTACGCGATTTAAGGTCAGTAACCTTTAACTGGTAATAATTTGCAACGAATTTCTGCACCCTCTCGACCGTTATAACCTGGTCGTCTCGCTCGAGGATATCGCGCAAGACATCCTGTGCTAAAGGAAGTGAGATTTTACTCCCAGTCAGCGAGGCATAAGCGATCAGTCGGATCAGCGAACCCTCAAGCTCGCGGACATTCGATTTAATTCGGTCAGCGATATAGAGGGCCACGTCATCAGCAAGCGGAACACCTTCAGCCCCCGCCTTCTTCTTTAGGATCGCGACTTTCGTTTCGAGGTCTGGGGGTTGAATATCGGCGATAAGTCCCCACTCAAAACGCGACCGCAGGCGCTCCTCAAGAGTTGGGATTTCATGTGGTGGCCCATCGCTACTAATCACAATCTGTTTTTGCGAGTCGTAGAGAGAGTTGAATGTGTGGAAGAACTCTGTTTGTGTGCCTTCCTTACCCGCGAGGAACTGGATGTCGTCAACGAGTAAGACGTCCATGCTCCGGTAGCGCTCTCGAAAGTCAAGGATGCGGTCGTAGCGGACCGCGTTAATCATCTCATTCATAAAGCGCTCGGATGAGATGTAGGTCAGTTTTAGGTTTGGTGTCTGGCTGAGTAAATACTGACCAATTGCGTGCATGAGATGGGTTTTACCGAGACCCACGCCGCCATACATGAACAACGGGTTATATGAACGGGACGGGGCCTCGGCGACGGCGATGGCTGCGGCCTGTGCAAACTGGTTCGACGAGCCGACGACGAACGTGTCGAAGGTGTAGCGTGGGTTGAGGCCCCGCGGGGGGCGAGCGCCCGGCGCCGGGACCAGTGGTCGCGCAGGCACCGGGCGCTCGGAAACCCTACCAGTTTCCCCGTCGATCACGAACGTAATTTGTACACCTTCACGCTGAACTTCTGTGGCCGCCTGGGCAATGACCTCGGCGTAGTGTTTCGTTAGCCAATCCCTGAACAGAATGTTCGGGACCCGCACAGTCACCGTCTGGCCGGCGTCCTCGACCAACACCGTCGGCTTGAACCACGTGTAGAAACTGTGCCGGTTGACCTTGGTTTCGATACGGGAAAGGACCTTGTTCCAGACGTTACCAGACATCATCGTCATGACCGCTCACATGTGTTTCACTGTGAGGACCTTCGCCCCAAACACCCCAGTCCTCGGCTCGGTGCCACCCGAAGGCGGTTCCCGAAAACGGCTGCAATACCAGCAGATCCACCCACTGACAACCCTCCGGTCCGACCGGCCTACGTGGCCGGGCGTCTAGCAGCAAGAATCAGGCGAAAACTCTTGGATTTCCACAAATTCTTCCACAGTTGTGGAAAACTGCGGGGAGGGACCCTCTGCAGTCGTAGGCCGGCGACTGTAACACACCCGATCTGTTCGAAACAATCTGCGAAGCTGGCGACGTGGATTTGCGGCTTCCCTTACAGGCCAAAATGGCCATCACGTGTTGTGAAACATGGCACAAACCTGCCTCAATGGCATGTACATGTACATGTTGTGCGTGCAAGTTCGACTGGCCCCTGCCAGCTAGAGACGCGAGCGCAATCATCGCTGTTCGCGTTGACAGTCTCTAGAGCGCTTCGCTACTATGTGTGGTTCTAGTTGAGTGTGATGCTGTCGCTGTGGCACACGGCGTGATCGTGGGGCTAAAGATTCGGATACCATGAAGCGTACATACCAGCCGAATCGGCGCCGCCGGAAACGCACGCATGGTTTTCGCAAGCGCATGAGCACGAAGAGCGGACGCCGGGTATTGAAGCACCGACGAGCCACCGGTCGGAAACGGCTATCTGTTTCTTAATATTTTAGAATCAACAAGTTAGATCGAGTGGAGCACGCCCTAACCCGCCGCGAACGGATACGGCGGAGGCCAGAGTTTCTGAGGGTGCAGCGGCAAGGTGTCCGGGAGCAGGGCCACCACCTTACGCTGTTCATTCTCCCGAATGGTCTTGATATGACTCGGCTCGGAGTGATCGCCACGCGCAGGCTTGGTGGATCCACACACCGCAACCGGTCGAAACGACTCGCACGTGAGCTGTTTCGACAGAACAAGGGCCGGCCGGGATTTGACATCGTCGCGCTCTTGCGACCGGGTTTTTCCGATGCATCGTTCAACGCCCTTGAAATCGACTACCGCAGTGTCCTTCAGCGTGGAACCGTCGCGCGCTGACGCCCCTTGGCGGTTCCCTTGGCCGACGACCATTCCGCGGGACTTCCTCGAATGGCTGCTAGTCAGCGTGCTGCTTGTGTCCATCAAGGTATACCAAGTTGTTATCTCACCATTTTTTGTGGGTTCTTGCCGGTTCGTCCCTTCGTGTTCGGTATACGCCGCCGAAGCGATCGCACGCTACGGGACTGTCCAGGGTGCCTGGCTCGCGATCCGCCGGCTAGGCCGGTGCCACCCCCTTTGTGAAGGCGGTCTCGACCCGGTTCCCGGACTGAAGGACCCGGTGGAACCCGGCACGCGGCGCTAACGCCAGCCACAGGCGACGCGATATGGAACGCAGGGTCCTTCTCGCTTTCTTCTTGTCATTTCTGGTGCTCTTCGCCTACCAGAGCCTGTTGGTGCCTCCCCCGCCAGCACCCGAATCGACGACCGTAGACGCAGACTTCACGTCTGATCCTGCACCTCCGGCCACGCTAGATGCAGTGCCGGCACCCGCGCCACCGCCACCAGCAGCTCCGGATGCCACGACTGCGCCAGAGCCTGCCCCAGTGGTTGCTGACACAGAGCCGCGCGAAAGCGTCGTTGAGGGAGAGGCGTTCCGTGCGATCTTTGCTAATCGTGGAGGCGAACTGATCAGCTGGCAGTTGAAGGACTATCTGGATGAGGGTGGCCGTGCGGAGGTAGAGCTAGTTCCGCGAGACCTGCCCTCTGATGAACCGTGGCCGTTCACTTTAGTCTTTGAGGACGAGGTGATCACCGCACGTGTGCATGAGGCGCTGTTTCGCCCGAGCGCCACTAATGTGCGCCTGACGGATCGTGCGCAGACACTGATCTTCGACTATGAGGAAGCCGGTGGACTGCGCGTGCGGAAGGAATTCCGCTTCGATCCCGCCATTCACCCGTTTCTGGTGGTGGTATCCGTCGAAGCCTTCTTGGGCGAAAGGAGGTTGTCGCCGACGATCCGGTGGGGCCCAGCGCTCGGTGGTGTCGAGAGCGCGAGGTCAGGGGTAGCGTATCGCGTCGGGCCTCGGGGCGTGATGTACGGACGTGTCCAGCAGGAGGATGGCGTTCTTGGCGCAGCAGATGTCGAGTGGCTGGATGCAGGGGACGTCGCCCGACAACCGAGCTACGAGGGACAGCTTGGCTTCGTCGGGGTTGACAACCATTACTTCCTTGCTGCCGCGATGCCTGAAAATCGTGCTACGCGTGTGACGTACCGTGCCGTTCCGTTGCCGCCGTCGGTGCCAGACGGTGATTCGCGCGATCTAATGGCGTTTGATGTCAACCTCGCCGACGGGGTCACCGAAGTCCCATTCTTTCTCGGTCCGAAGGATTTCGACATCCTTGAAACAGCTAGCCCCTCACTGGTTCGCTCCATCGAATTCGGCTGGCTCTCGTGGCTAGTCGTGCCGCTCCACCGCACGTTGAAATGGGTGCACGGGTTTGTGGGCAACTGGGGCTGGGCGATCATCCTCCTCACGATCCTCATCAACGTTGTCATCTTCCCGCTCAACCACAAGAGCGTAACCTCCATGCGGAAGATGCAGGAATTGCAGCCGGAGATGAAGGCCATTCAGGAACGCTACGCGCACCTGAAGGCGACCGATCCGGATAAGCAGAAGATGAACCAAGAAATAATGGGGCTCTACCGAGACCGCGGGGTCAATCCGGCGAGCGGCTGCCTGCCAATGCTGTTGACCATGCCGATTCTCTTCGCGTTCTATCGCCTGCTGTCGGTGGCGGTCGAGATCCGCGGCGAGCCATTCATTTTATGGATTCAGGATCTTTCGTTGCACGACCCCCTTTATGTCACGCCCCTTATCATGGGCGGAACAATGGTGCTGCAGCAGCGCATGACACCGACGCAGGCGGACCCGATGCAGCAGAAGATCATGATGTTCATGCCGGTCTTCTTCACGTTTCTGTTTCTGTGGGCCCCGAGTGGGTTGGTTCTGTACTGGTTGACGAGTAACGTTATCCGAATGGGTCAGCAAGTCCTGACAAACCGGATCATCGGCCCCCCGAAAGTGCGAACGGTGCGGCCACCGGCTGAGCGGCGGATTAAGAAGGCAGGAGCGAAAAATCAGGGGGCGAAACACCGCACTCAGGTTGCGGACTGATTTCGGTGGGGCACCGACAGTTCCAATGGATCGGGGAGACAATAGCATGGTAATTACGAGCGAGGCCGCCAAGCGACGAGTGCGCGACGTGGGAGAGAAACTGTGGCAGACGATCTGAACACGCGCATGATGGAGTTCGTGCGGGAGATCGGGGGTGCGATGGGACTGTCGCTGGAGGTCACCGTCGAGCTGGTCGAGGACGCGACGCGTATCACGCTGGCGGGTGATGACTGCGACCTCTTCCTTCAACGCAAGGCCGAGGCACTCGACGCCCTTCAACACATTGTCAACGCCGCGTTCCGGCGCGACCATCCCGACCGGCGCATAGTCGTTGATTGTCTCGACTATCGTAAGAATAAGGACGCTGAATTACGTGAGTCGGCGAAGCTCTTGGCTGAGCGTGCGCGCGAGACCGGTCTACCTCAGGAAATCGGTCCGCTCAATCCGTATGCACGGCGCATCGTGCACCTAGCGGTCGCGGAAGATCCTCAAGCCAGCTCTGAAAGTATAGGCGACGCGTTTATGAAGACAGTCGTCATCACGGCGAGTGAGCCCGGGTCGTAGATCTCTCGTGGCCTGACGACCACGACGCCGGCACGGGACGGCTCGGGCGCAGATGTTTGCCCCAGACGACACCATCGTGGCAATCGCGACCCCACCCGGGCGAGGAGGGATCGGGGTTGTGCGTGTGAGCGGCGCGCGCGCGGTACCGATCACGGCCGCGCTGCTGACCAATGAAGTGCCACTTGAGCCGCGCCGGGCGACGTTGGTGCAGGTCGTCGACTCGGAGGACGGCGGGCGGGCACTCGATCAGGTAATGGCCACGTACTTTCCGCGCCCGGGCTCGTACACCGGGGAAGACGTCGTCGAGATCAGCGGTCATGGCAGCCCCGTCCTGCTGCAACAGATTGTTACCGCCGCAATGGGGGCAGGTGCCCGACTGGCCGAACCGGGCGAGTTCACCTTCCGCGCTTTTCTGAACGGCCGGATGGATCTCATCCAAGCGGAGGCGGTCGGCGACCTTATAAACGCCGTCACACCACTACAGGCACGTGTCGCGTTCGATCAGCTCGAAGGCACCGTGACGATGTTGATCAGCGAGATCGATGCAACGGTCTTCGACCTTATTGCCCGACTTGAGGCGTCGCTCGACTTTCCGGACGAAGGCTACCACTTTATCAAGCCGGCGGCCGTCAGATCCGAAACCCGCGGGCTCGCGGACCGTATTTCGACGGTCCTTGCTGCGGCGCGCACGGGGCAACTCGTCCGCGAAGGATGCGAGGTCGTCGTTCTTGGCAAACCGAACGTTGGTAAGTCGACGCTGTTCAACCGGTTGCTTGGGTCACCGCGCGCTATCGTGAACAAGGTGGCGGGGACCACACGCGACCTATTGACTGAGACCGTGGACGTAGACGGAATTCCCGTGACCCTGGTTGATACAGCGGGTATCCGGCAAACGGACGATCCTATTGAAGCCGAGGGTGTCCAGCGAGCGCGCGGCGCACTTAGTGTTGCTGCGATCGCAATTGTCGTGCTCGATCGGTCACGTCCGATCGAACCAGACGACCATGCGTTACTCGAGGAAACGGCCGGGACTGACCGACTCATCGTGATCAACAAGATCGATCTGCCCGCATGCTGGTCGAGCTCAGACGAGTCCGAACTGTGGGGGAACGACGACGAAGTTGCAGTGTCGCTTGTTCGAGACGACGGCTTGCCGGCGCTACGGTTGGCGTTGGTGCGGGTACTGTGGAAGGGAGAGCAGCTCCGCGATACCGCCGCCGTTACGAACATCCGCCACATCTCGTTGCTCAAGACAGCAAGGGCTGCGCTCATGCGCGCAAGTAACGCGGCCGAGCGTGCCGTCGCAGAGGAACTCGTGCTCGCTGATCTCCAAGACGCTCGGCACGCTCTTGAGGAGATCTCGGGGCGGCGGACGCCAGATGCAGTGATGGAGAGGATCTTCGATCAATTTTGTATTGGAAAGTAAACGGAGTTGTCGGTCGGTAGCACCAACGTCGCGAAGGCATGCGTTGATGGTCTGATATCTGGGCCGCTCAATGGGCGAGGTTCGCATACTTTAAGTTCGTCGAACCAAAAAGATGGAAGTCAATTAGAGTGCGCGTCGGCTCAGCTTCGATCATCAGGAAGAAACTAGTTGTCGCTGACTTCGACAAAGGCAACACGGTTAACGCCGCTGCAGGCCAACACTAGGTCACCGTTCGAGGTGGCCATCATGTTTCGCACCACACCTCCACCTGACGGAATCACCCATGTCTGAAAGTTCTCTGTCTTGGTATCAAAGCGCACAAGCGAGTTCGGTCTGACCGACGATTCGCTGTACCACACGATGCTGCCCACCGTGGTAATGCCGTAGGGCTGGGAATCGGGTCCTCCAGGCGAGGGCCATTCGCGGACTGTGCCGGTATTGGGATCGAGCCGGCCCAGGTAGCCGCGAGCGTAATCCGTGTACCACAGCACGTCATCCGGACTGATAGCGATGCGGCGGGGGCGTGCATCCGGATTCGGCAACTGATGCTCCCGAATCTCCATTGTTTCCGGATCGACACGTCCCAGCCGGTTTCCCCGGAAATCGACGTACCAGGGAACGCCCGCTGAGTTCACCACGATGCCATACGGATAGCTGTTGACACTCGGTGTTGAGACAATCTTCATCACACCCGTCTTGGGAATCAGCCTGCCCACCATGCCAGACTGTAACGTGAACCACAACGTGCCAGCCTGGTCGAAAACCGGAGTGTGAGGACCGCGGGCGCCCTCGTCAAGTACCGGGTATTGAGTCACCTCTCCTGTCGTCGGATTGAGCTTACCGATGTAGTTCTGAGAAATACCGGTGAACCAGATGTTACCTATCGCATCCTCTGCCAGGCCATGAGGCCCCGAATCGGGTGGCAGGGGATGCTCCTTCATGACGCCCGTCGCAGGATCGAGTCGCCCCAGCACGTTGGACCACTGCCCGGTCCACCACACGGATCCATCCGCAGCTGCTAACGGATCATGAGGCCTGGAACCGAGACTCGGTACGATCCATTCGTGGATGAAGACGCTGGTGTTTCCCGGAATTACCACGGCTTCGGGCGCCGGCCGGACCGGGAAGTGAGTTGCTAAATAACGAGCGACCGCTTCTGCTTGTCCTTTGGGAAGGGTAACCATTGAGTTGAACAGATCCTCCCATCCCTTCCGTGTGTATCCCCAGGAGTTCGCGATCTGGTTGAGCCGATGACACGACGTGCAATGAGTCTGGACCAGTTCCTGTCCAGCCCCCGCGGGCAATTGAACCGGTTGGCCCCGGCCCCGGCGCTGTCCCTGAGCCGGCGCGGGCAGAACGAACCACAAGACGGCAACCACCATTAGGATCGAGAGGGCTCGCTTTCGCATCGTTCTTACCTCAAGCCAAGAAACAGAATGCTCCGGTAGAGAAGACTCGTGGCTACTCTAATGGAACGGATGGTCGGCAGCAACAGATCCTGTGCCGGCTTGACTTCACGTATAGATCGATGAAATCCAGCGGATCGGCGCTGACCGGATCACTCGCAGCGCCCTCGAGATGATTGGACTGCTGGGCCGGCAATAAAGTGAGCAAGCAGGCGCCCGATTCAGCGTGCTGTGTAGTTTCGACTGAACCCATTTCGGCTGTTTGTGACAGAAAACGTACCATCCCGGCCAGCCGATGCTCGAAGCCAGTGGCCCTCACACTCCGCGGTTTCTTGCAGGTTCGCTATCATTTCTTCGGCTGCGTTGTGAGCCGGCTCCGGATCGAGCAATGAACGATGACCCTGCCAAATGCCTTCTATGTTTGGACTCTCCGTCATCCGGTCGTAGTGCGCTGTCGTGACCTCGCTGAATCCGGGAGATGTGCCTCCCAGTCCCTTTCGCGGACCGTTGTTCACGACGATGACCTGGGGCTTAATCGCATAGAGGTGGGTCGGGGAGCCCGCGTCGTCCCAGGCACCGTGGCGACTCGTCTGATACAGCGTGACCTCGCCCACCATGTTGGTGGGACACGAGAGCTCAACCTCCTTAGCCCAGTTGAAATCCCCGAGGTCGAGAAAGGTGAACGGGCCGTAAGTGAACAGCACCCCGACGCTGCGCTGATTTTCCGGGCTGGCCTGTGGTTTTTGCTCGGCCGTCGCGCACAGCGGATTGAGGCGACCACCGTTGACCGGTGTCCTGAGAAGCCGACCATCTGAGGCGATGATGTCGATCCTGACCGGCCCGAACGGAATCGTCTCGCCTGGCTCAACGGCTGCTCGCTTGTCTTCGCAGACGCTGAGGTAAGCGTCGACCCATTGCTGGTTGTTTTCTTCGGTGGTAGTCCCATGGTCGAAGCATTTATCGATCGGAATCATCTCGGCGAGAGCTTGCAGCCCACCCACGTGGTCTCGGTGAAAGTGGGTGATGACGAGATAGTCAATCCGAGAGAGACCGGCCTCCTGGGTCGCAGCGAAGATTCGTTTCGCGTCGCGGTTATCGGCTGATGGGAAGCCGGTGTCCACGAGCAGTGATTCCCCAGTCGGAGACACAACCAAGGTGGCGGCACCACCCTCGACGTCCACCCAATAGATATCGAAGGTTCGTGACTGCACCGCGTTAGTTTTGACGGGGATGCACAATAGTCCAATGAGCCACATCCAACGCACGCCTAGTTTCCGCATGCTGAACTCCTTAGTGTCGAGACCTCGATCTTACGGCTAGCGGCGCCTAGCGTAGGGCGGCAAACGATTCAATGGCGCCGGGGTTAACGCGGGTGCACGACGTACGTTAGCTTAAAGAACGACCGCATCAGCCACTCTTGGTTGGCGCCGACGCATTTGTTCGAAGACCACTCTCGGGTAGCCGCTTCGTTCAATGTTCCCATGTCCGCACTCTGACCCAGTCCTATCTTAATGCCTGCTTCACTCGTGTATCTCTAGCGGTGTTTCGGCTGTGTTTCTGACGCCAATGCTCCTTATGTCCGAATGTCCGACTCTTGGAGGTCGGCAGCACAAAGGGAATGTATACCGCTGACACCTGCACCGGCATACTAACGAATATGATATAACTATATACTACTCAGAAAACTTGACTCTTATCACATAATATATGACAATATCGATTCAGTGAGAGAGTGAACTGGTAAGGAGGTAGCAGATGTTACGCATGACTCGTTGGAACCCGTTTGAGGAACTGACTAACCTACATAGTGAGATGGACCGCGTCTTCGGGGGGCCGAGGGGTTTGTACGCAGCTGGAAAGGAGAGTTCCTGGGAGCCGGACGCGGAAATATCTTCGGGGAATGAAGGCTGGACGGTGCGAATGGCGCTGCCCGGCATCGATTCGAAGGACGTTCACATTGATCTCCAAAACAAGGTGCTAACTGTCACTGGCGAACGCGCGCTGGATGGAGAGAAAATAGAGCCGCACTTGTCAGAGATTGCTTACGGGCGATTCGAGCGCAGCTTCACGCTTCCCGAAAACGTCGCTCAGGAGAAGGTGAACGCTAGCTTCGAGAAGGGGATGCTCGAACTGACGCTACCGGTTAGCGAGGCGGCTAAGCCGCGCCGGATCGAGATCGGGTAACACCGCGTCGAAATAATTTGAAGCGTAATGTGGTGTGCAGTGCCATGGCGAAGGGCCGTCGGCTCACGCGGTGGTGCACTGCCTTTGTTTAGGGGGCGGACCGACGTGTCAACAGATGGTCCTGACTGTCCTGCTCTCTTAGTGGCGCGGCGACTTGAGCGATTCACTTAGGAGATTAAGGAATTGTCTTCTGGCTGTGGCTGCACGCCGCATGGCATTGCGAATTTGCTGAAGCCGCACCGCTTGAATCCAAGGAACAACCCGAGAACACCTTCCAGAAGCAACTTGATCGTCCGACCGAGTATTATTTCGGATGAGGCAGACACATGTGGATGAACCCTGCTGCAAGTGCTATCGGTGTTCAAGTGTGTGTCCAAAGAGCTTGATGGCCGCGTGCAAAACGCACCAAATTGGTGAGGCCAAGGTTTTCTGTGGATACGGTAGAAAGCGAACTGGCAATGCTTCCAGTTCACGGTCTCGGTCCTGCCCGTAAGGTCCGACAGAGATGGCTGAACACTTCGATGTGATTGTGATCGGCGCGGGGCACGCCGGGTGCGAGGCTGCGTATGCAGCAGCGCGTATGGGCTGTGTGGTCGGTCTCTGCACACTTTCGGAGAACACCGTGGCGCACATGCCCTGCAATCCGGCGGTTGGGGGGACTGCGAAGGGCCATCTCGTCCGCGAGATCGACGCGTTGGGTGGGCTGATGGGATTAGCAATTGACGCGACCGGTATCCAGTTCAAGCTCCTCAACCGAAGCCGCGGTCCCGCGGTTTGGTCGCCTCGAGCGCAAGCGGATAAGCGCGGCTACCGCGAATGGGTAACGGCCGAACTGAAACGCCACCCGGCTATCCACTGGATCATCGGGCGTGCTGGTCAGATCCTGATCGATCATGGTCGGGTGACAGGCGTTGCGCTCGAGGCAGGGGATCGATACGCCTGCGACGCGCTCGTTGTGACCACGGGAACTTTCCTCAACGGCCTCGTTCACGTCGGTCCCGAGGTGAAGCCTGCCGGGCGAGCGGATGAGCCGGCTTCCCATCAACTTGCGGAATCGCTTAAGGCGCTCGGGTTTTCGTGGGGCCGGCTGAAAACTGGCACACCACCGCGTCTAGATCGGCGAAGTATCGACTTCTCCCGTTTTGAGGAGGTCTCAGGTGATAGTCCACCGATGCCCTTCTCGTTCATGACAGATCAGCTGGACCGACCAGAGGTGCCGTGCCACCTGCTCCATACGAACGAACGCGTGCACAAACTTGTACACGCGAACATCGACAAGTCACCGCTCTTCAACGGTCAGATTGAGGGGATCGGCCCGCGCTATTGCCCGTCGTTGGAGGACAAGATCGTGCGGTTTCCAGAGCGGGAGCGACACCATGTGTTCTTGGAACCGGAGGGGCTCGACACAAACGAGATCTACGTTAACGGTTATTCGATGAGTCTGCCGCGCAGTGTGCAAAAAGAACTCGTCCACGCATTGTCTGGGCTCGAGGACGCGGTAATTTTGCGGCCAGGCTACGCGGTCGAATACGATTTTATCCAGCCGACAGAGCTTACCCGTTCGTTTGAGACAAAACGGGTGGAGGGGCTCTTCCTCGCCGGTCAAGTCAACGGGACGTCTGGGTACGAGGAAGCGGCGGCCCAGGGATTGCTCGCCGGCATTAACGCCGCACTACGGTCACAGCGGCGCAGCCCGGTCGTGCTGATGCGTGACGAGGCGTACATAGGCGTTTTGGCTGACGATCTGACGACGACAGGGTGCCTGGAGCCGTACCGGATGTTTACGTCGCGTGCCGAGTACCGCCTGTCGCTTCGGATCGACAACGCCGACATCCGGCTCACACCGCGCGGGCGGGATGTGGGACTCGTGAGTGACGAACGGTGGGCACGCTTCGAAGCGCGAAAATTGCGCTTTGACGAGAACCTGCGGCGGGTGCGGCGCACGACGGTGACACTGGCGTGCGGTACCCGCGCCCGCGCGTCACGTGCGCTGCGGCGGGCGGACACGCGGCTCGCGCAGTTTCTGACCGCGGGCGAGCTGCCGCTCCTGGTCGTGGAAGGCCAGGAGCACGTTGACTTGTCGAGCGTTGAAACTGAATTCAAATACGCGGGTTATTTACGGCGGCAGCAGGCTGCGATCGAACGGGCACGCCGAGACGAACAGCGATGCATTCCCGAGGGGTTTCAGTACGAGGGAGTGCCCGGGCTGTCGCGTGAGATCGTGCAGCGCCTGACGGAGATCCACCCGGAAACGCTCGGACAGGCACTGCGAATCCCCGGCGTAACGCCGGCGGCAGTGGCAGTTATCGCGGCGTGCGTGGCCCGACCCTAATCGGCCGAACGGACAGAAAGTGGCACGAAAAGATCTCAGACAACGGCTATTACGGCGGGCAGCGCGCGGAAGGGTGCCGCTCGACGACACGCTAGCGGAACGACTCGCGGTGTATGTGGAGCTGCTAAGGCGTTGGAACGCCCGTATGAACCTGACGGCCCTCGATGATCGTAACGCCGGACTCGACCGTTTGGTGATTGAGCCCCTTGCGGCGGCCGCGCACCTCCCGCGTGCAGGCGCAATCGTTGACATCGGTTCGGGTGGTGGATCGCCCGCGATTCCATTGAAGCTGGCGGTGCCTGGGATCTCTCTGCGGATGGTCGAGGCGAAGACACGGAAGGCAGCCTTTCTGCGGGAGGCAGTGCGTTGGCTGGAGCTTGAGCAGACGGAAGTTGAAACTGGACGCTACGAGGAGTTGCTAGCGCGCCCAGATCTGCACGAGGCGCATGAAGTGCTCACGCTACGGGCTGTGAGGGTCGAGGCTCGGGTCCTGCGTGGGATACAGGCGTTCGTTGCGCCAGGGGGAAGCCTTCTGTTATTTCGCGGTGGAGGCGGAGCCGACGCCCCGGCGGATCTCCAGCCACCGCTAACATGGGAGGGCACCTTTCCACTAGTTGAGACCCTTCGGAGCCGGCTGGTCGTACTGCGGAAATTGAGAATCTAGGCCCAACGGAAAGCATAGAGTAGAAAAGTCAGACGCAGCGCCCCTCCCCGAGGCCGCCCCTTCTTGCCGATGGGGCTCTCTCAAGCGATCCACCCCCGCCCTACTGTTCCACGTGGAACGCCCTTGACGCTGGACGCGCTGGAGGTGTACGATGGTGATGTCCCCACACATAGGTCTTTAGACCGAAACTTTAGGCTATAACACCTAATACTGTTAATCTGGGTGTCCCGTGGTGCGGCTTTGATAACGTCCAAGAAGATTCTCGCCATCACCAACCAGAAGGGTGGCGTCGGTAAGACCACCACAGCTATCAACCTCGCGGCATCATTGGCCCTCGCCGATCGCACTGTGCTCATCGTCGACATGGATCCGCAGGCAAACCTTACAAGTGGCATTGGGTTGAAGAACAATAGTTTGCGGGACGGAACGATATACGAGGCACTCACGGCCGAGAAGACGCCGGATGTGAACCGTTTTATCGTCCCTACCGGGGTTGCTGGGTTATCGCTGTTGCCATCCAACCGCAATCTCGCTGGGGCTGAGGTGGAGCTCATCTCCCTGAGTGATCGCGAGTCACGACTCCGACCCTTGCTTCGCCAGGTGTACGATCAGTACGACCATATTTTTATTGACACGCCGCCATCTCTCGGGCTGTTGACGCTCAACGGCCTAGTTGCCGCTGAGGCGGTGCTCATACCACTAACCTGCGAGTACTTCGCGCTTGAGGGGTTGGCTGAGTTGACCGCAACCTTGCAATCTGTGCAAGCAGCGTTGAACCCGGAACTGGAGATCGCAGGCGTGCTGCTGACGATGACTGACCAGCGTACCAACCTTGGGCAACAGGTCGCGGGTGAAGTGCGCAACTTTTTTCGTGAGAAGGTGTTTGAGACGACGATCCCGCGCAACGTCCGTCTGGGTGAAGCACCGAGTCATGGCCTCCCGGCGATCGTGTATGACGTCAAGTCGAAGGGCGCAGAAGCGTACCTCGCGTTGGCGCGGGAGTTTCTAACAGCGGACCAGCGGACCAGCGGACCAGCGGCCAGTGACGTTTGAGATCTAAAGCGATAAGCAGAACAGGGAGAATAGATGGCTGTGCAAAAACGACCGGCCCTTGGACGAGGACTGAGCGCGCTGATTCCGACGATGCCACCCACGACGCTTTCGCAAGAATCGCCAAAGGAGGTAGACCTCGACCTGCTGCATCCCAATCGGGATCAGCCACGCGGCGACCTTGACAATGTGCGCCTCGAGGAACTCGCAGTGTCGATCCGGGCCAACGGGGTAATTCAGCCCATCCTGGTCTCGCGGAACTCCGACGGGACCTTCGAGATCATTGCCGGCGAGCGTCGCTGGCGGGCGGCGCAGCGTGCGGGCCTCCTGCGCGTCCCGGTGGTCGTCCGTGAAGTGTCGGCTGACAAGCGACTTGAGTTGGCACTAATCGAAAACGTTCAACGAGAGGATCTCAACCCGATGGAGGTCGCCACCGCCTACAAGCGTCTGGCGGATGACTTCCAGATGACGCAAGAGGAAATCGCGCGCTCTGTGGGAAAGGATCGGGCGACGGTGGCAAACTATGTGCGGCTTTTGACGCTGCCGGTCGAGGTGCGCGCTGAAGTTGCCGCCGGTGCCCTGACGATGGGCCATGCACGGGCGCTTGCGGGGGTGGCGGACGCCGGTGCACAGCGCCACGCCGCACACGAGATTCGTGCGCGCGACCTTTCCGTGCGAGAAACCGAGGCGCTGGTTAAAACGCTTACCGCGCCCCAGAGTCGCCCGGCACCCGCGGATGCCGGGCGTGATGTTCATACCAAGGCGGCCGAAGAGCACCTCCGACGGGTGCTCGGCACGGGCGTTCGCATTGTGCGGCGGGGTAAGCGCGGGCGTCTTGAAATTGCGTTTACGTCCGATGCCGAGTTGCAGCGGCTGTACGAACAACTCACGAACTCTTAAGGGTCGTCTGCAGTGGTTACGCTGGAGCCTGCCCCGCTTGCCTGGCATTCAGGCCGAATGGTATAAAAGGTTGTTTAGCCTGCTACGATTAGCCCACCTAGAGCCGTTTTCTTTTCGGTATAGCGGTTCCCGTGCGGCAAAGCCGGGCGAATGTGGCCTTTGGTTGCGACCATACTCCTTGGCGTCGCGGGGCACCGAAATAAGAATGTTTCTAGTCTGCCAAGGCGGGATCTGAATCAAGGATGACGGATCGGACGGCGGCAACGCGGTATGCACGGGCACTACTGGACGTGAGTCTGACGGATGGTGACCCGCGGCAAGTTGAGGTCGATCTGGCGGCGTTCGTTGGGCTTTTCAGGGATCAGGCGACGCTCGGAAGCGCGTTGCTCAATCCAGCGATCTCGCCGGTCCGCAAACGTGCGATCGTGTCTGACATTCTGGATCGTGTCGGCGACACCGATGCCGTTGTCGGCAGGTTGCTGATGATGTTGGCCGAGCGTGGCCGGCTCAGCTTATTGCCGGGGATTCTGGAGGTGTATCGCGGGCGGTTGATGGACCACCTGCAGGTGGTGCGCATTCGTATCACCACGGCAACATTGCTGAATTCCGAGCGGCTGAAATCGCTAGAGTACACGTTAGCTAAGGCAACCGGCCGCCAGGTTACGATCGAAACGAGCGTTGACCCGGCGGTCGTCGGGGGCATGGTGACGCAGATCGGCAGTACGGTGTACGACGGCAGTGTCGCGCGGCACCTGGACCGACTGAAGGAAAGGTTCATGGGTCAGGCCTAGTGCAAACGGAGTCGAAGGATGAACATTAAAGCAGACGAGATCTCCAAGATCATTAAGGATCAACTCGGGAGTTATTCGCTCGACGTCGATGTCGCCGAGGTTGGCACGGTCGTGTCAGTCGGCGACGGGATTGCGCGACTCCACGGCATCGAGGGCGCCATGGCGACAGAGATGCTGGAATTTCCGCACGAGATCTTCGGGATCGCGCTGAACCTCGAAGAGGACGGGGTCGGTGCTGTCCTGCTCGGCGAGTCGACAAAGATTAAGGAAGGCGACACGGTCAAGCGTACCGGGCGCGTCATCTCAGTCCCGGTCGGCGATTCAATGATCGGACGCGTCGTTAACGCCCTCGGTCAGCCGGTCGACGGCAAGGGCCCCATCAGTGGGACGCAGCAGTCGCCGATCGAGCAGATCGCGCCTGGTGTCGTCGACCGCCAGCCGGTCAAAGAACCGCTCCAGACCGGTCTCAAGGCGATCGATGCGATGGTCCCGATCGGCCGCGGGCAGCGTGAGTTGATCATTGGTGACCGCCAGACCGGGAAAACCGCCGTCGCGATCGACACCATCATCAATCAGAAGGGTCTCGACGTTGTCTGCATCTACAATGCTATTGGCCAGAAGCAGTCGACGATCGCGCAGGTGGTCAGGACGCTTGAGGATGAAGGCGCGATGGACTACACGATCGTCGTTGCCGCCGCGGCCTCTGACCCGGCGCCGCTCCTATACATCAGTCCGTACTCAGCCTGCACCATCGGAGAATACTTCCGCGACAGTGAGCGCCACGCGCTCTGCGTCTACGACGATCTGTCGAAGCACGCACAGGCGTACCGCGAGATCTCGCTGTTGCTGCGTCGCCCGCCCGGCCGAGAGGCGTTTCCGGGTGACGTCTTTTACTTGCACTCGCGCTTGCTTGAACGCGCTGCGAAGTTGAGGAACGAGCTTGGCGGCGGCTCGCTAACAGCACTGCCGGTCATCGAGACTCAAGCCGGCGACCTGTCAGCTTATATCCCGACGAACGTCATCTCAATTACGGACGGACAAATCTTTCTCGAGTCAGACCTGTTCCACCAAGGCATCCGACCGGCGATCAACGTCGGCAACTCCGTCTCGCGTGTTGGTGGCTCCGCGCAGGTCAAAGCGATGCGCCAAGTGGCGGGAACACTTCGTCTCGATCTCGCGCAGTACCGCGAACTCGCGGCGTTCGCCCAATTCGGCAGCGACCTCGACAAGGCGACCCAGCGACAGCTCAGTCGTGGGAGCCGCCTCGTCGAGATTCTTAAGCAGGCGCAATACCAACCGCTGCCGGTCGCGCGCCAGATCATCCTCATCTTTGCTGGAACCAAGGGCTTTCTCGATGAAGTGACAGAGGACAACATCGCGGCTTACGAGCAGGACCTCTACCAGTTCATGGACACACGCTACTCGGGGGTGGTCTCGCGAATAACTGAGGAGAAGAAGCTGGACGACCAGCTGACCTCCGACCTTGACGCGGCCGTTAAGGAGTTCACTGAGCAGTTCGTCGCTGCTCGCAAAGGCGCCGCAACTTAGAGGATGCCGTCACTCATTGATCTTCGGCGCAGAATTCGTGCAGTCAAGTCGACCGAACAAATCACGAAAGCGATGAAAACTGTTGCAGCGTCAAAACTGCGGCGCGCGCAAGAACGTATCATCGGTGCGCGACCGTTCGCACTGTTGATGCAGCGCGTGTTGAGCGACCTTGCCGCCGCGGTCGAAACGACGGCGTATCCGCTGCTGTCACCACCCGTCGCACCAGACGCGCCACCGCTGGTGTTCGTGGTGACGGCTGACAAAGGATTGTGCGGCAGCTTCAATTCGAATCTGCTACGCCGGGCGAGCGCCTTCGCGAAGGACGCTGACCGAGACGTGGTGATGGGGCTCGTGGGTCGGCGAGGACGTGACTACTTCGTTCGCCGTGGCGCCGAAGTCAGATTCGAGCTGATCAATCTCTTCAACGATCTGCAGTACTCACATGGACAGGCTATGGCGAAGGTCGCCATACAACAGTACATGTCGGGTGATGTATCGCGCGTCGTGTGCGTCTACAACGAGTTCAAGAGTGTCATTCAGCAGGAAGTCGTGGTCGAACAGCTGTTGCCAATCCCGCCCGACGTTTCGGCAGAAGTCGCCGAGGGTGGAGAATTGCCCGCGGGCTATCTGTACGAGCCGGCACCGGAGCACATCTTCCGAGACCTGTTGCCGCGCTATGTCGAGGTAGAGCTCTTTCGCGCGCTCCTCGAGTCGGCGGCGGCCGAGCATGCGGCTCGCATGACAGCGATGGATGCAGCATCGCGAAACGCCGGTGACATGATCGACGAGCTCACGCTCCACATGAACAAGGTGCGTCAGGCGGCGATCACACGCGAGCTGATTGAGGTGGTGTCTGGTGCGGACGCGTTGTGACGGAATCGGCGAGGGGTCAGGGATCAGGGAAGGTGACCGGATATGGTAGACGCAAGCGGAGATAAAGTCGGGAAGGTCGTCCAGATCATCGGACCGGTCGTTGACGTCGAGTTCGAGGGCGGCGATCTGCCGGCCATCTACAACGCAATTAAGATCGACGCTGGCGACCAGCCGGCAATTATCGCGGAAGTTGAGCAGCATCTGGGTGAAAACCGTGTCCGCGCGGTTGCCATGACAATGACTGATGGGATGCAGCGCGGCACGAAAGTTGTTGACACCGGGGGCCCGATCTCCGTTCCGGTCGGGCCGAAGACACTCGGCCGCGTCCTCAACGTACTCGGCGAGCCGGTGGATTTCCCTGACCGTCCCGTGCTGGCCGAGGAAAGGTGGCCGATTCATCGCGCCGCGCCAACTCTGGAAGATCAGTCTATTGAGCTCAAGATGTTCGAGACTGGTATCAAGGTCATCGACTTGCTTGAGCCGTATCTGCAAGGTGGCAAGATCGGCTTGTTTGGCGGCGCCGGCGTTGGCAAGACCGTCATCATTATGGAGTTGATCAACAATATTGCCCTTAAGCACGGCGGGGTGTCGGTGTTCGGCGGTGTCGGCGAACGCACCCGCGAGGGGAACGACCTGTGGCTTGAGATGCAGGAGAGCGGGGTCATCAATCCCAACGATCCGGATAAATCGCGCGCGGCGTTAATCTACGGCCAGATGACCGAGCCACCAGGTGCGCGCCTCCGGGTCGCCCTGAGCGCGTTAACCGTCGCCGAATATTTCCGCGACGCCGAGAATAAGGACGTTCTGCTCTTCATCGACAACATCTTCCGCTTCACACAGGCGGGTTCCGAGGTGTCGGCGCTGCTTGGTCGGATGCCGTCGGCGGTCGGCTACCAGCCGACGCTCCTGACCGAAATGGGTGAGCTGCAGGAACGCATCACGTCGACGAAAAAGGGGTCGATCACGTCGGTTCAGGCCATCTACGTTCCGGCGGATGATTACACTGACCCGGCACCGGCCACGACCTTCGCCCACCTGGATGCGACGACTGAACTTTCCCGTGCCATTGCGGCAATGGGCCTGTACCCCGCTGTTGATCCGTTGGCGTCGACGTCCCGCATCCTTGACCCACGCATCATTGGCGAGGAGCACTACGCGGTAGCACGCGCCGTTAAGGAGGTCCTCCAGCGTTATAAGGATTTGCAGGACATTATTGCCATTCTTGGCATTGACGAACTGTCGGAGGACGATAAGGTTTCGGTGACCCGTGCGCGTAAGATCCAACGGTTCCTCTCGCAGCCGTTCTTTGTGGCCGAGCAGTTCACCGGCGCCGAAGGGAGGTATGTGACGATCGCAGATACCGTGCGTGGGTTTAAGGAGATCGTCGATGGTAAGCACGACGAAGTGCCCGAACAAGCGTTCCACATGGTTGGTACGATCGAAGAGGTGCTTGAGAACGCCGAGAAGCTGAAGGCGACTGCCTAACTATGGCCATTCCATCACATCTCACGCTCGAACTCGTTACACCCGATCATGCTGTTGCGCATGAGACAGTCGACGAAATCGAGATCCCGGGGGCCGATGGCTACCTCGGTGTACTGCCAGGTCACACCCCGCTGCTAGTCACACTCCAGGTCGGGGAACTCTGGTTTAGAAAGGGTGAGCAGAAAACTTATCTCTCGGTTGCATTCGGCTTTGCCGAGGTCCTTCCGGACCGCGTCCGCGTACTGGCGCAGGTTGCCGAGCGTGCAGACGAGATTGACATCGATCGGGCGGAAGCGGCCGCCAAGCGCGCCCGCGAGCAAATTTCCTCGTCGGTGGGCGATCTTGACTTCAAACGAGCACAGCAAGCGCTGCTCAAGTCGACCTTGCGGCTCGAAGTCGCCAAGAAGGCGCGCGAGTCCGGCGTCTGACATCGCATTTGTAATACATAGGTGTCGGCAACGTTGTCTGATAAATGGGCAAATCATGCGACTCCGCTGCGCCGCCCGCACTGATCCTGGCCTCCGCCGCTCAATAAACGAAGACAGTGTCTGCGTCCGCGAAGACCTTGGCCTCTTTGTGGTAGCTGACGGGATGGGAGGGCATGTCGCCGGTGAGGTTGCGTCTCGCATCGCAGTGGAACAGGTTGAGCGTTTCGTCGACGCCTCAATCGGGTTCGGTCCACAGGACAACTGGCCCGTGCAATTCGATCCTGATCTGGGCCGCGACGGAAACCGCCTCAAAGCTGGTCTGGAATTGGCAAACCACCACATTGCCGAGCAGGTAGCGAGCACCAAGGATCTACGCGGGATGGCAACGACTGCTGTCGCCCTGCTCGTCGGGTCCGACGGCGCCGCCCTTGCGCACGTCGGCGACAGTCGCGCCTATCTCCGTCGCGCGAAAGAGCTGACTCGCCTCACCCGCGATCACTCGTGGGTGGAAGAACAAATGCAGGCTGGCAGGTTGTCGGCCGATGCTGTGCGGGACCATCCCTGGAGCAATATCGTGACCCGTGCGCTCTCGGGTAGTGCTTCTCTGGAGATCGAGGTTATAGAGGTCCCACTCGCGCCAGAAGATAGACTGTTGCTGTGCTCAGACGGGTTGTCATCAGTGCTTCGTGACGACGAGATCGCGGCGGTGCTTGCTAGAGATGCCACACTGGACGCGGTGTGCGCCGAACTCATCCGCTCTGCCAATGACGGCGGCGGCCCAGACAACGTGACCGCGCTGGTCATCGACGTTGATGCTGACTAACCTGCGGACACTGTTCCGGCATCGCACCCTAATCCAGACTCTGGTCGTGCGCGAATTGAAGGCGCGCTATCGAGGGTCTGTCCTGGGGTTCTTTTGGTCGTTTGCCAATCCGTTGCTCTTGTTGCTGGTCTATACGTTTGTCTTTTCGGTAATCCTGCCTGCGCGGTTCGCTGATATCGACAACTACGCGCTCTTTCTCTTTTGCGGCTTATTGCCGTGGACCTGGTTTTCATCGGCTTTGACCGAGTCGGCGAACTCGATCCTGAACAACGGCAATCTGATCAAGAAGGTGTTATTTCCCGCTGAAGTGCTGCCGATCGTCGCCGTTCTCTCCAACATGATTCACTTCTTCCTTGCCTTGCCGATTCTAGTGATCGGGCTAGTGTTCTTTGCAGCCAGTGTCCCCAGCGTGAGCGAAGTGTTCTGGTTCCCTGTGGTGATTGCCGTGCAGCTTCTGCTGTCGCTCGGGCTGGGATTGGTGCTCGCCGCCTTGACGGTTCACTTCCGCGACATCAAGGATCTACTCGCCAACCTCCTTACGCTTTGGTTCTTCGCGACCCCGATTCTCTATCCGATGGCGATGGTCGCCGAGCGAGGTCCGATGGTCGGCAATCTAGGGCGTGTGGGTAAGGTCGTCATGGACCTCAACCCTTTCACCCACCTTGCCATCTCCTACCAGGAGATCCTGTTCTACGATGGGCCGTTCGGGCACTGGCGGTGGCTGCTTGCACTCGGGCTAGCCTCAGTGGTGCTATTCGTTGTCGCTTACGCGTTCTTCGACCGGTTGCGCGATTCGTTCGTGGAGGAAGTGTGAGCGCTGCAGCGATCGAGCTCCAGAACGTCTCGAAGTTCTACCGCCGCTATGCGTACCGGCGCCGGTTCTCGACCCTCAAGAGTGCGCTTCTCAAAAGTACTCTGGCAAGCGAGCTCAACCCTGACGAAGCGTTCAACGCCGTCGACGCTGTCTCGTTACGAGTGGCCGCAGGCAGTACGTGCGGTGTCATCGGGCGCAACGGATCTGGTAAGAGCACGTTGCTCAAACTCATCGCGGGGATCACGAAGCCGTCCTCGGGAGAGGTCCTGATCGCGGGCCGCGTTTCGGCGCTAATCGAGCTCGGTGCTGGTTTCCACCCAGAGATTTCGGGGCGCGAGAACGTTTTCATCAACGGGGTGATGTTGGGTTTCTCGAGGCGCGAGATCGAACTCCGGTTCGACGAGATCGTGGAGTTTGCCGAGCTTGAGGAGTTCATCGACGCGCCGGTCAAGACCTACTCGTCCGGTATGTACATGCGACTAGGGTTCGCCGTTGCGGTGCACGTCAACCCCGACATTCTGCTTGTCGACGAAGTGCTAGCGGTTGGAGATGAAGAGTTCAGCTTCAAGTGCCTCGATAAGTTCGCGGAGTTCAAGCGGCGCGGTAAGACGATTCTACTGGTGACCCATAGTCTCGGCATCGTGGAGCGATTCTGCGATGAGGCCGTGTGGCTTGACGCAGGTCATGTGCGGACCAAGGGCGATCCGCGGCGAGTGGTACACGCGTACACGACCGATGTTGAAAAGACGGAGGAGCGCGTGCTTGCGGCCGGCGACCGGAAGGTTCAAAGAGTGATAGAGGCGACACGGGTGGGTGACGAGGGTCCGACGCGCGTGGGCGCAGACCAGACGGTCCTGACCGAAAGACCACCCGACGACATGTTCCGTGCTGCCCAAGGACGTTGGGGATCGGGGCCGGTTGCGATCGATCAGGTGACCCTGGAGGGCGACAACGGGGTAGGACGTGTCTTTCAAACCGGCGACCGGATGACGATTCGCCTGGAGGTAAGCACACCAGAAATGGTTCGGGACTTTGTCTTCGGTGTCAGCATCTTCAATGCGGAAGGGGTGTGCTGCTACGGAACCAACACCGACATCGAGGAACTGCACTCTAATGAGATGCTCGGTCAAGGAGAGGTCGTCTTTACGATTGCCAGCCTCGATCTCGTTGAAGGGACTTACAAAATCGATGTGGCCGCTCACACGCGTGGGGGCATGCAGTATGACTATCACCGACTCCTGTACACATTTCGTGTGAAGTCTCAGACCAAGGACACCGGAATCTATCGGCCCCGCCACTTGTGGACCTTTACACCGAATATCCGGTTTAAGGACACAAGAAAAACAGAGGACTCCTCGGTTTAGGTCGGCGAAGCGCACGTTGTCTGCGGCCGGAGCTGTGGCGTGCTAACATCCGGTTCGGGTGACGCCCCCGTGCCTTACGCGACCGCGTCGCTGACGCTCCGCGCGCTGTTGAACAGGTCGGCCAGTCTGGCTGGTCTAGGGAGAAGTGCGCCGGGCGGTTCCTTGAGCGGATTGACCCCGGCCGCGCAAGCGTTCGCTGTTGCGGTCTTCGTGGGTGACACCCCGGCGGTGGTCGTCGTTCCGACCGATGCTGACGTGGAGCGGATGACCGCGGACGCCCGCTTCTTCATTACGGCTCTCCACGGCGCTGCTGAGACCACGGTTGCCCGCACCGTCCTTCCACTGCCTTCCCAGGAAATTGACCCCTATCGAGAGTTAGCGCCACACCTGGATGTCGCGTCGGCGCGTGCGCGGGCGCTGACCGCTCTCGCGCGCGGGACGGCACGGGTGGTCGTGGTCTCAGCAGCCGGCATGCTGCCACGCCTCAGTGCGCCAGAGAGGCTCCTCCGTGCGGCGGTCGAATTCCATACCGGCGGCACCCTATCACCGATCGATCTCGCCGATCGGTTGGCTGACGCAGGGTTCACGCGAGAGGACCCGGTCGATGCACACGGGGAATTCTGTATGCGCGGCGGTGTGGTGGACGTCTTCCCGGTGGGCGACACTCACCCGATCCGCGCGGAGTTCGCGGGGGACACCATTGAGTCCCTGCGCCGCTTCGACTCGGCCACACAACGCTCGGTGACCACCATCAAACGCGCATCGGTGTTTCCGTTACGGGAGCGGTTCGAAACCATGTCGGATGACGGCGCCGTTGTCGATCGGAGTGCGACGTTCTTCGATTACCTAGCTTATCAATCGGTACGCATCATCGTGTCAGAGCCGGTCGACACCATGGCCCGCCTGGAACAAGTCGCCGAGCAGATCCGCACAAGTCACACCGAAGCGCTTGCCCGTGGCGAAACGGCGTTGGCGCCGCAGGGTCTCCAGGTCGACGTGGAGCATGTGCGGGCATGGTTGGATCGAGCGACGACGCTCAACACGCTCGGCCTCGACGACGGTAGTCCGCACGTGTCTAGCCAACCGACCGTCGTGATTCGCGGCCGATTGCGCGACTGGGTGGATGAGGTGAAACGGGGCTGCGCGCGTGGTGACACCCAGCTTTTTGTCGCCGCGACAGAAGGCCGTGCCGAGAGGATCATTGAGCTGCTGGCCGAGAACGATTTGATCGGCGTGTCAATCGACACGGCTGAGGACACTCATACGGCCGCCGTTCTAGTTGCCACCGGAGAGCTCTCGCATGGGTTCCGATTACCCGAGGCGGCGCTGCAGGTCTACGTTGAGGCGGATCTCTTCGAGGACGAGCGCCACGTTCGGCAGCGGCGGCGATCGGTCGCCAAGTCGTTCCTGTCTGATTTCCGCGATCTAAAGGTGGGGAACCATGTCGTACACGTTGAACACGGCATTGGAGAATTCGTTGGTCTGAAAACACTAGCGGTGGGTACAGCCTTACACGAGTTCATGGAGCTGCGATATGCGGGCGCGGCCAAGCTGTTCGTGCCGGTTGAGCATCTCGATCTCCTGCAGAAATACACTGGCGCGGCGGGGCCGTCGCTTGATCGGCTTGGCGGCACGACGTGGGAGAAGGCCAAAACCAGAGTGCGCCGGTCGATGCGCGACATGGCCGAAGAACTGCTGAAGCTCTACGCGGCTCGGCAAGCGCTTGCGGGTCACGCCTTTAGCCAGGACACTCATTGGCAGCGGGAATTCGAGGGTGGATTCGAGTACGAACTCACACCGGATCAGGAGACCGCCATCGTCGACATCAAGCGAGACATGGAGGCGTCGACCGCCATGGACCGGTTGCTGTGCGGCGATGTGGGTTACGGCAAGACAGAGGTCGCTCTCCGTGCTGCATTCAAAGCGACCATGGACGGCAAGCAGGTCGCCTTGCTGACACCGACGACGGTTCTGGCGCTCCAGCACTTCAAGACACTGAGTGATCGGTTCGCGGCATTTCCGATTCGGATCGAGATGGTCAGCCGTTTTCGGAGCCGCGCGGAGCAGCAGAAAATTCTTGCCGACCTCGTGGCGGGAAAGGTCGACGTGATAGTCGGCACGCACCGACTGCTGTCGAAGGACGTCCGGTTCCGGGATTTTGGGCTCCTCATCGTGGACGAGGAACAGCGCTTTGGTGTGGCGCACAAGGAGCGGATCAAGCAGCTGCGCCGCCGGGTCGATGTGTTAACCCTGACGGCGACGCCGCTGCCGCGCACACTCAACATGTCACTCGCCGGCATTCGAGACATGTCGATCATCGAGACACCACCCAAGGATCGGCTGTCGGTTCAGACCAACGTCGTCCGGTTCGACCCGCAGGTGATCGCGCGAGCAATTCGTACCGAACTCGTTCGCGGTGGGCAGGTGTATTTCGTGCACAACCGCATCGAGTCGATCAATTCCATGGCCGACCTGCTCTCGAGGCTGGTGCCGGAAGCGCGACTGGTGGTAGCACACGGTCAGACGACGGAGACCGGCCTGGAACAGGTGATGCTCGACTTCGTTGCGCACAAGTACGACATCCTGGTGGCGACGACGATCATCGAGAACGGCCTCGACATCCCGAACGTCAACACCATTGTCGTCAACCACGCGGAGCGCTACGGCCTCGCGCAGCTCTATCAGTTGCGGGGCCGGGTTGGGCGGTCTGACCGCAGGGCCTACGCCTACTTGGTTGTGCCGGCCGACAACACGCTCTCGCGCGTTGCTCGCCAGCGGTTAGCCGCGATTCGGGAGTTCAGTGAGTTGGGTAGCGGGTTCCGAGTTGCGGCGCTCGATCTGGAGATCCGCGGCGCGGGTAACCTACTGGGTGCGGAGCAGAGTGGGCACATCGAGGCAATTGGATTTGACATGTACGTCAAGCTGCTTGAGCAGACGGTACGCGAACTCAAGGGAGAGGAAATCGTTGACGAGCGCCGCGCACGCGTCAACCTTGGTCTGGATCTTCGAATCGACGACGCCTACGTTGGCGAGACCAACCAGCGGCTGGCCGTCTATGCCAAGGTGGCAGCAGCGACCAGTGAGGTCCAATTGGCGGCGGTGCTCGACGAGGTGACCGACCGTTATGGACCCCTCCACCCGTCTCTTCAAGACTTGGCCGAGTACGGCCGCATTCGAATGCTAGCCGATGGGCTCGGTGTGGAGTCGATCGACCGTGACGGCTCGCTGCTCGTCATAAGGTTCAGGACCGACGCTCCTCTCGATCCGCAGCGTGTCGTCGACTTCGTGCAAACACGGCCGGCGGCCACTTTTATGCCGCCCGGGGTGATTCGGCTCGACCTCGCGGCGGATGAAAATCTAGCTGGCGCCAGGGGGTCGGCACACCGTGGAGAAGGTCGCCGCGGTGACCTGGCGTCGTGGTGGACAGATCGGGCAACGGCAACTGCGGTGACGGGCGGCTTTACGAAAGGTGAGATGATCCATTCGGTGAAGATTGGATCAGGCAGCAGTCTCGAATGTCTCACCCGGGTAAGTGGGGTGCTGTGTGAGCTGCGGGGCGACGAATGACGTAGAATCGTGAGAAGCAACATTGATGCAAACGAGGCGCGCGACATGGTGAGACCTAACGGAATGAGACTGTGGACGGGTACGTTGCTGGCAGTGATAGCGGTGCAGGTGTGCGTCGATACAAGTGCGCAGCAACTGGGCGGTGCGACACCGGAGATGGCCGTGGGCGAAGTGCTCGAGCGGATCCTGGTTAAGGTGAACGGCGACATCATCAGTCAGACCGATCTCCAGAACCGTCAGATCACGGTACTACGCCAGCAAAACCTGCAGCTGTCGACGGACGCTGATGTGGCCAAAGCACTGCAAGATGTCACGCCGGGAGTGATCTCCGAGGCCATCGACGAGCTGTTGCTCGTCCAGCAGGGGCGCGCACTTGGTTACCAGCTGACCGACGAACAATTTGAGCAGCTGGTAGAAGGTATCAAGGAAGAGAACAACTTCGAGTCCGATGCTGACTTCGTAGCTGCGCTTGAGGCGTCGGAGGGAATGACGGTCAACGATCTCAAGCGCGCCATGGAACGACAGATGCTGGTCAGTCAGGTTCAGCAGATCGAGATTCTTCAGAAGGTTAGCATTACTGATATCGAAGCGCGGGAGTACTACGACACTCACCTTGAGGAATTCACCGATCCGATTACGGTTACGCTGCGCGAGATCCTGGTAGCAGCTCCAGAAGTGGGCGCGGGCGTGAACGTGGTAGCCGATGAGCAGGCTCTGGACAAGGCAGTCGTCGCGCGGCAACGGGTTCTCAACGGAGAGGACTTTGCGCAAGTGGCGATTGAGGTTTCGGACGCGCCGTCGAAGGCAAACGGTGGGCGAATTGGGCCGTTGGATCTAACGGTCCTAAGCGAGAGTATCCAGCAACTCCTGGACGAACTTGAGGTTGGTGATGTGAGCGAGCCCGTGCGCACGCCGGGCGGCTATCAGTTGCTCAAGCTCGAAGCGCGTACCGAGCAGACACCACTGCCGTTCGATGAGGTCCGTGACGCGATCGCGGACAATGTCTTTAGCGACCGTCGAATGGATGAGTACGTACAGTATCTTGATCGCCTGCGTGCCGAGGCGATCATCGAGTGGAACGACGACGTGCTCCTCCAGGCCTACGAGGCGTTTGCGGCAGAGCGTGACGAACAACAGCGGAGAAACCAATAATTAGCGTCCTTCAGGAACACGTGTTACCGGACGTTGTCGTTGATAGACCGTGGTATGCGGTCTGGACGCGCTCGCGGCATGAGCAGGTCGTTCGCCGGCAGCTCGAGCGCCACCGGATCGAGGTCTTTCTTCCTACCATTGCGCGCTGGAGCCGATGGAAGGACCGCAAGAAGAAGATCGATAGGCCGTTGTTTCCTGGCTACTGCTTCGTGCGTTTCGATCCCCACACACGTTTGACCGTGCTCAAGTGTTCGGGTGTCGTCAACATCGTCTCGTTCGACGGTGAAATCGCACCCATTCCCGAGGTCGAGATCGACGGCATACGTCATCTGGTCGAGACCGACCTGCAATATGATCCATGCCCACTGATCCGCGAGGGGACGATGGTCGAGGTGGTACACGGCCCTTTGCGAGGTGTCGTCGGACGCCTGGTCCGCAAGGGGTCTCACGCACGATTGGTGCTGTCGGTCGATCTGATCGGTCAAGCGGTGAGCGTGGAAGTCGACGCGGCTGACGTAAAGGCGTATTAATGCGGCTCTTCGCAATCCTGACGCCACTCACGCCTCACGGTTTGGGATGATGAAAATCGGGTCTATACAACTCGCCCCGCCGTTCGCGCTCGCGCCGATGGCCGGAATGACCGACACGGCGTTTCGTCGATTGGTTAAGCGAAAGGGGGGCTGCGGTCTGGTGGTTACCGAAATGGTGAGTTCCGAAGGGCTCGTGCGCGGCATTGACCGCACACTTGATTATGCGGAGTACACCGAAGAGGAACGGCCCGTCTCGATCCAGGTCTTCGGAGGAGACCCTGCCAAGATGGCGGCGGCGGCCCAAGTGGTCGAGGCGATGGGAGCCGATATCGTCGACGTCAACATGGGTTGCCCGGTACCGAAGATCGCCAAGCACAACGCCGGTTGTAGTCTGATGCGAGATCCGGCCCACGCTGCCACCATCGTCCGGTCGATGACCAAGGCGGTTCGGATTCCAGTCACGGTCAAGATGCGTGCAGGGTGGGACGATCGGGCTGTTAATGCGCCGGTCGTGGCGCAGATGATGGAAGATGCTGGCGCTGCGGCGGTGGCGGTGCACGGGCGAACGGCCGCGCAGTCGTACAGCGGGCTTTCTGATTGGACTTTGATTGCTGATGTGGCGGACCGTGTCGGGATCCCGGTCTTTGGCAGTGGCGATTGCATCACACCCGAGCAGGTGATTGCTCGGACCGCAGAGACCGCCGTCGCGGGCGTGCTCGTCGGTCGTGGCGCGCTACGGAACCCGTGGATTTTCCAGCAGGCGGCGGCACTCGCCGCAAGTGAAACGGTGCGGGCGGTCTCGTCTGCGGAGCGAGGTCACTTCCTCCTTGACTACATTGAGCTGTTGCTGTGTGAGGGTGTCGACGAAGTTGGTGGGTTCCGTCATACGGCACCGAGGACAGTGCTGGTGTCGCGCAGGCAGATGCAGGGTCGTGAGCGATGGGTCGTTAACAAGTTGCGAGCCCTCGGCTCGTGGTACACGAAGGGGCTGAGTGGTGGCTCGCGCCTCAGACAGGCAATTAATTCGGCAGAATCGGTGGATGAACTCCGCGATACCATTGCCCGCTTCTTTTTTGAGCCCGTGCCCGCCGATTTAGCGCACCGCGGGACACGGAAGCCGGATTACTTGTCCGGATAGTACGTAACACTGCCAATGGTCTAGATGCCGGTCTGCGGTTCCGTCATCCGACAGGAGTTCTCACCCCACTCGATCTCGATCGTGGTGTGGGCAAACTGATATTCCTCACACAGGACGCTGATGTCCTCCCGTAGGCACCGGATCTCTGCGATCGTCTACCACGATGTGCGTGGTTAATACATGCTGCACGCCATCCATTGACCAGACCTGTGTGTGATGAATCGATTGTACGTGGTCCAGAATGGTGAGATTGTGCTCGAGCGCCGCGAGATCGACGTCGTCGGGAACACCCTGGAGGAAGAAAACACTGGTGCTCCGTAGATTGTGAGCAACATTGTAGAGAACGAAAGCGGTGATCACAATTGATAGCGCCGGGTCGAGTATTGGCAAGTCGATGAACAACAGCGTGATAGCTACGACCAGCACGGCACTCCACCCTAAGACGTCCTCCAGCAGATGTCAGGACACCGCCTGAGCGTTGGACGACTTACGTTCACGGAGGCGCAACGCAGCGAACCCGTTAACGGTAACGCCGAGGATGGCGAACCCTATCATGCCCGCGGCATTTGTCGGCTCGGGTTCCAACAGTCGTGGGATCGTTTCCGCAAGGACGAAGGCCGAGCCGACTACGAGCGCCGCGGTGGTGGTCACGGTTCCGAGGAGCGAAAAACGACGGTAGCCGTATGAAAAACGGTGGTCACGTTTCCGCTGAGAGTACCGTTCAAGATACCACGCCAGGCCAAGCGAGAGGCTGTCCCCAAAGTCGTGCACGGCATCCGACAGAATCGCGACACTGTTGGTCAAGATACCGCCTGCGCCAGCGACGATAGTGAAACTTAGGTTGAGCAGGAACGCCAGGCGGATGTCGCTGGTTGCTGCGTGCTGTTGATCGTGGGAGCTAGCCATCGGGCTGCCGCGCTAATTGTAGCGGACTTACCACGGGCAGTAAGATATCCAAGTGCAACCGCGACGGATCGATGATATCGACTGGACGTCGTGGACCGCAATTGATCCTGCCACGCTCGTCTTCGTGATCCGCGGAGGTCAGATCCTGCTGATTCGCAAGAAGCGCGGGTTGGGAGCCGGGAAGATTAACGGACCCGGGGGGCGGCTGGAAACAGGCGAGACGTTCGAAGCCTGTGCGGTCCGAGAACTGCATGAAGAGCTCGGCATTACGCCGCTTGAACTCGTCAAGCTGGGGGAGCATCGATTCCACTTCGTCGATGGGTATTCGACGTTCGTCTACGTCTACCGTGCATCCGGACTGGAGGGCACGCCGGTCGAAACTGACGAGGCGACACCGCTCTGGGTCGAGTTGGATGCGATCCCGTTCGACGAAATGTGGGAGGATGACCGGTACTGGCTACCGCTCGTCATCGAGGGCAAGCGGTTCTCCGGGAACTGGATCTTCGATGGCGATCAGATGCTTGACTACCGCCTAGAAGTCCTTGACTAGGAGCCGAGGTGACAATTGATGAGTCCATTTTTAATTATCTCTCTTCGGGTGCCAGGAGAGACGAGCTCGACGAAGCCCAACGCCTCGCCCGCGAGTGGGACACCGCGCACCCGCGTGACCCGTAAGCCTCGTCTCCGCTGAACCCAGACTATCGACTGACAGTCAGCACGAGTGGTGCTTCGTGGCAGGACTGCGGCCTCAGATGGCCGGCGCGACCAAATGAAGTGTCGCGTTTAACATGAGGGTTCGCGCTCCTGTAACATGAGCCCGTTGAGAGGGGAGTAGATCGCGCCCGGCCGGTTCCGGCCGCCGGGCGTCCGGCAAATCGTCAATACGGTCCGTCTTTTTGAGGACCCGGTTTGCCAGCGCGGCTGCTACGAGGGCCGAGGACCCGGACCTTTCGCGGCTGTTACCGCGAGAGGTCTTTTTTTTGTCGCGCGTGCCGTCGTTATGGACAATGTGACGCTGTTCCCGTTCGTCGAGTACTGGTGGGTGTATATCGCATTCGTGGCGGGTGTCGGCGCGCTACTGGCGATCGATCTGGGCGTCTTCCATCGCGACGCCCATGAAGTCTCATTCAAAGAGGCCGGAGCCTGGGTCACGGTGTGGGTGTCGCTGGCTCTCCTGTTCAACCTCGGACTCTACCAATACTCCCTCTGGTCATTCGCCTCCGATCCGAGGCTGCTGGCCATACCGGGCTTCGACCCGGAGGCCACGGCCTGGCGGGTCGCCCTCGAGTTTCTGACCGGTTACGTCGTCGAAGAGTCGCTGTCGGTCGACAACATCTTCGTGTTCGTCGTCGTCTTCCGGTATTTCGGCATCCCCAGTCGTTACCAGCACCGTGTTCTGTTCTACGGCATCCTCGGCGCGTTCGTCTTTCGGACACTCTTCATCATCGCCGG
>Ga0310345_10000980_pt1 | contig 34729 bp, 37 predicted proteins | sample HC15DNA20500_MG_FD_204667 | JGI IMG/M metagenome (GOLD analysis project Ga0310345, IMG submission 204667) | Marine microbial communities from station ALOHA, North Pacific Subtropical Gyre - HC15-DNA-20-500_MG | ecosystem: Environmental > Aquatic > Marine > Oceanic | place: Pacific Ocean: North... | reverse complement strand
ATTCCCCTTTTAGGCATTTGACCTCAAAACGCAACCAGGGCGCCCCATCATCGACCCGCGCCCAAATGTCCCCCATATCCCTGGCCCGGGTCAATCCATCGTCCGAATAATTCGGGGCGTTTCGATATGTCATCCCAGGCATTTGAACAGTGGCCCCGGCATAATGCAACCACCGGGCGACGTGGAAAACACGTTCCGCGGATTCCGCCAGGCGTTTAATAAATCCCGGTTCATCCCTGTCCAGTTTGGTTTTGGTTTTTCCATCTTTTTCCAAGATATAATCCCACAATTTAACAACGTTCTGGGAAAGTTGGCTTATCATTCAAGATCCTCCATCGCGCATTTTTTCAAGGCCCCAGGGGTTCCGGGTCCAATCCATCCCATAAAATATATTCATTTTCGTCATTATTGTCCCTGGGATCAATCATCTGGATTTTTTGACCCCCTGGTCCTGGATATCAGCGCCATTAATATTTCATCAAGTTTTTGGATAATACAAAACGCCAACCCAATGATGAATAATTGCAAACCAACCAGGGCGGCCTTGTATGTCAAGGAAAAATCATTGGAAACGATGGCCGCTATTATGCCCCAAATTATGAAAGATAAACCCAGGGCGGTCCATGTGCCGGAAATCACGTTTATCCCTCCAATTCAATGTTTTATGTGGTCCCCGCCGGGCGGTTGTCGTAACCCGGCGGGCTTGGGATGCGGTCAACGTGCCGCCATGACCCTGGCGACAATCCCAACACCTCACCCCATTTTTGCCAGTTCCCCAGTTATTACCCCATACCCCACGGGCGTGGGGTTGGAAAAATAAACACGATACCCCCTTTTATGTTGGCCGACCCAGTAACCCGTCCGCGGGTCTTTTTTACATATCCCCAGGCGTTTCCTCCTAGTGGCTGGAAGTCCCGAAACCGGATTATACAAATAAAATAATTGGCAACTGTTGGGATTTGTCGCGTTGATTTCATATTGGACAAACCCCTGGAAATGCCATTCCTTTAATGGTTTAAGTTTTTCCGCGTCGTAATATCTCATATTTTCACCTCCCCCACTTTTATGATTTCAATGGTTTCCCCCACCGCCCCACATTTGGGATTTGGGCATTGATCAAAATACAAACTCCCCGGGCTTGATTCTTTCAGGTCCCTGATGTCACCAGACCATTGGCATTTTTTGCATTGCACGGGCGCCGGGTCACGCTCCCCGGTTTTTTGCGTCGGGTCCCCCAGGCGTTTGGGTGCCGGTATCATGGCCGCGGTTTTGTCCGGAAAAACCCCGGTCCACGAATTGGAAATGGAATTTTCCAGGGCCGCCCTGGCGCCGGACGGGTCGATGGCCGCCAATTTTTTCCTGAGTAATTCGCCCGCCCGCGCCGTGATTGGTTTCCCCCGCTCCTGTTTGCGGTAATCAACAAACTGTTCCCAGGCTTTTTGGAATTCTGAATGGGTCCGGAAATGATCGGGCCATGGGGACAGGTCCATGGGATCAAATTGTTTTTTCCGGGATCCAGAACACCCCCCCATTTTTTTGGGGGATTTAAGGGGGTTATCTTTTGAATTTGATACTGATATTGATATAGGGGGGGTTATTTTTCCATTATTCTGTCCGTTTTTAATGAAACGCCGTTGGCGCATCCTGTTTGATTTCCTTGTTTTTAACTCCCTGGCCAACCGCCTGTTTATAATTGTTATTTTTGCGTTATCCTTTAGGATATGCCCGCGGAAATCGTTTTCTATATTTTCCCCATTAACCAAAAAATCAGCCGTCCGGTTTTCGTGCAATTCAACCAAGGCCATCATGGCGGCGTGAATATTGCAACGCCCCAACCTGGCCAATTGTTCCAACGTCCCGGTGATGGTTCCGTCCTGGTTGTCATCGTAAATATTCAACAATAGATCAAAATATATTCCGCGGGTTGGCGGGCTGCAAAGTGTCAAACGTGGATCCCGCAGCCAATCCCCCACATAAACGGGCATATATGGTTTATTTGCCATTTAATTATCTCCATTCCCCGGCCATAAATATCCGGCCAATAATAACAATATACCCAGCCCCATGGTTTCCAATCCGGTCATGGCCTCAACCCCTGAATCTCCAGGTTTTCCTGGTCAATGATAACCTGGGGGTTTGAGCGTTCTACATATGCCACCAAATGGGCCAGCGCCAAAACGGCGTCCCCTGGGCGTATGCCATACATTGGTCCCGGGTCTTTTTTTAACCCATACGGCCCCAGGCGTTCAACCATCGCACCCCGGACCTGGGCGTCCTTGGCGTTTCCCACCCCACAAATATGGCTGGACATAACTTGGCGGCGCTGCGTTGCCCAGGATTGTCCGGCCCCCAGGGCCTCAATAAATCGCCCCGTCCATAATACAGAATTGAAAACCTCATCCCCCGCGGGGCGTCCCTGGAAATATTGGAATTTTTCAAAAATAACCCAATCCCAGGCGCCCCAGGGGTGGGATTTCAACAATATCCGGAGTTGTTCGTTGTCTAATTTTCCGGCGCGTTGGATGGAAAAAACCCTGGGGGTCATAACCGCGCAACAATACCCGGATGCCGTTGTCCCTGGGTCTATAGCTAAATAATTTAATCCGGTCAATTCGGTCATTTTGCCCCCCCAATCGTTGTCAATGTTTTGATTTGGCGGACCTTAACCCCGGGGCATGAAAACGCGTTTTTCTGGGACCGGACCGCCGCCCCAATCGCCGCGGGATTTTCCTGGACATATGCGGGGGGGGCGTGGCCGGACTGGACGGCATCAACCAGGGCGCCCAGGTCGATGATTTCATATGTCCACCGCTGGCGGGTTGCCAATCCGGTTTCCGCTGGTGGCGGCGTTGTGTCCGGTATTTGGAAAGATACGGACGGCCCCGGGATTTCCTTGGCCGCCCGGTCCAGTATCTTGGCCGCGTCATCATGGCGCCCCTGGGCGTCTAATCGTGCGGCCTGTTCCAGGGCGCGGTCCTGCCTGTATTCCATCTCATTTTCCGCCCTGGTCCTGGCCTCCTGGGCCATGCGTTCCGCCTTTTTTTTTCGCATTTGTTCCTGGGCGTCGTCAAAATTCAGAATCTGAGCCTTGACCCTGTTGGATTCCGATTCCGCCAATTCCATGGCCGCTTTTCGCTGGCCGGTGATGGCTTTATGGAATTTGTTGGCAACGTCCGCCAATGGGTTGAAATGGTCACGGATGTCCCTTTTTAATGCTTCCAGGCGTCGCACCATGGCGGCGGCATCTTTCCGCCCCTGGGTGTCATTCACGGCCGCCAGATTTCCGGTTTTGTCTAATACGTCACGAATTTCCCGGGCCGGAAAACCCGGGATCCTGGCAATCATGGCGGTTATAAAATCCGGTTTAATGACCAGCGGTGGGAAATCAACATCATTTTTCATAATCGTCCAGTCCTTTTTTAATTAGTCCGGACAGGGTTGGCCCCTGTCGATATTATCCCAAAAACAGGTTTCCCATGGATTCGTTTAAACCTGTTATTCTCCTATGTGCCTGGACAATTCCAGGGCGTTACACCACTTACGCCGGGCGTCTGTCAAATCCTCCACCCTGTGAATTTTATATTTTCCTGTTTTGGTCAGCATGACGGCCCAGGCATGGCGGCAGATTATCGACCGCGCCGATTCGGCCAGCATGTCATATGCTGCCAATTGTAATTCATACTGGGGGGAATATGGGCCGGTTTTGAAATCAACCAACACAATTTCCCCGCATTTGTCCACGGCCAAAAGGTCCAACGTCCCGGCGTAAAATAAATCTGGATGACCCAGGGCCAATTCCGCATCAATTACCTTTTTAATCATATCATTCTGGAATTTTTTGAACCCATCAAGATATCCAGCCAGGCGCAAATCCACGGAATTCCAGTCCAAATCACCGCTTAAATGATAATGGATGGCCTGATGGACGGCGGTTCCGCGGGCGCGGGCTGAATCCGTGAAAAATTCGGCGCCAGGGACCAATCCGCGGCGCTTCAAAATCCCGGTAACGGACGGAATGGTTTGGCCATCCATCCGGTACGTATGACCAACGGGGTCAAATTCCAGGCCCATTATAGTGGCTAATTGATATAAATTGGGCGCCCGGGGTGGTGGTCGTTGGCATTTATTATACATTTCCGCGGGTTTGTCCGCGGGAATGCACCCCGGGCGCGTTCGTCAATTTACGATCAATTTCTCCCTCTCAGATTTTAGATGTTTAAAAATATCGTTGATTTGTTTATCCGTCAAACCCTGCACCGTACCCCTCCCGAATAGGGAACGGGTCCAGTGGAAAAACATGGCGAAATCTGGCGCCCCCGATGGGTCCAAAAATCCAAGCGCCGCCAGGCGTTGGCCAACCTTTTCCGTTGTGGTTTCGACGGCTGGCGCCCTGGGCGGTTTAGGGGCCGCCACGGCGTCCAGTTCCGGGTCCGGGTCCAGGGGTGGGTCCGGGTCTGTTTTTGCATCCACGGGCGCCCCTGGTGGTTTCTTGGGGTCACCAGGGTCCACGGGGTCCGATATTCGCCGGGGGACTGTCAACGGCCCCAAGTCCCCCAAGTCGTTTTCCCTGGCGATTTCTTGCACTTCCTCAACGTCACTAAACCCCATTAAACAGGCGGGGTCATATGCCCGCGCCCACCAACTGGCGGTCCTGTATCTCAGCATCATTTCGGGCAATTGGCGCCATTTGGATGGAATGACGCGTCCCCCGTCCTTGCGTTTTTTCTCTGCGTCCCACCCATTGGCCTGGACGGTTGCCCAATCTATTTTCATTTCCAAGGGGGTCCCGGTGTTTTTTTCGATCCCTGAACACACGCAACAATAATCAGGGGTGAATTTTTCGCCGGAAAATTTCCAATCCAATGTCCCATTTCTTATCCGTGTTGAACGGGAAACCAGGGCAATTACCAGCTTCCCCTCCATTCCCACCTTGGACGTTCCTGGCACCACATAGGTATTTTGGAGAAATGCCATTGGATCAATTCGCAAACGATAGGCGGATTGTAAACCCACAAATATCTCCGGAAATTTGCCCTTATATGTCGGCGGCAGGAATTCCGCGGCGGCCAAAACCTTGGCGGCCCGTTGTAATTGGTCAAATATAGTCGGGTTTAACCAGGACTCCAGGGCGCGATAATCCCCACCACCCTGGACGGATAAATCCCCGCCGGATGAATCCCCCAGGGGGACAATCTCCCCGAAATCCGGCAACGGCGCCGGGGGGGCTGTGGTTGTCGTTTCGTTTTCTTTATCCATTATTTCCACCCCTTGAATAAATTGATAATCCAACGGGTTATCCGCTGGACGTTTCCCCCAGGGTTGCGCCTGGGCGCCATGGTCCAAATGTGGCCGCCATATCCGCGGCCATTAGATCCGTTCATGTTTTTCCAGTCCTTTCCTGTAATTAGTCCCGGGGCGATTCTCCCCGGGTCGTCAAAATCATCGGGTCCATTATTGCGGGGCCATATCCCGCCAACGCCTGGGCCAGCGCTGTTTTGTCCCCGGCATCCATGGGGCGGACCATTCCATCCTGGACAACCTGGCCGGACGCGGCCGACGGGGTCCAGACATAAACCGGATGGACGGTCCAGGGGATAACGACGCCAGCGACCGGCGCCGGGGCGCCCGCGCCACGGTCCAGCGCTATCCCTTCCATGGTTTCCGCGTGTGTCTTTTTTTTCATCCCCTGCCCTCACGGTTTTTGTTTCTCCGGATGATCCTGTCCAATTTTTCCCGGACCGCCAATTGGACAAAGTGGGAAACCCCTTTATATTCCAGATTTTCAGCCTGGACCGTTGCGCCCATTTCGTCATACAGGTCTTTGGGCATTGATGCGCCCATCCGGAATATTCCCCCCCGGTTGTTGGTCATTTTTACCCCCCCTTTCCCTGAAACTTGCCCGCGTTATGTAATAGTTCATAATAGCGGCCCAACTGTCAACCCCTGGGGTGCCGTTTGTATTCTTTATCGTTGATTTTTCAGGTTCCCTAAATATTTTTTTCCCAAGGCCGCCCCGCGGGCCTCAAGTTCCGCGCGCCGCGTGGCGTCAATGGAATGTGGTTTGGAGTATTTGACCCGGTGGGCCTTAAACGATTTCCGCAACAGGTCCCCCTGGTCCTTGCCCAACTGGCGGTCCACCAGGGCCAGGTATGCCCGGCAAAACAGGCGCCCATGTCGTTCCCCGTCCGGCGCCAGGATGTGCGCCATTTCGTGGATAACAACCCATTGATTCATGGCCCATCCCGGAAGGCGGATCAATCCGCCCGCGGGCGACAATCCACCGCCATCAACCGTTATATACAGAGTGGTTTCTGTATTCCAGAAATGGCGGGCGGTGGCGCTGCCTGAATGTTTGGGGTGAATTAAAACGCTCCGGATTATGGACCGGCGTTTCCACCAGGCGGACCCCGCGATTTTGTCAACGTAGGCCCGCCAGTGGCCCAGGTCATCCACCTGGGTCCGTCGCATCATCGGGAAAACGGTACGTTCCGCGGCATATACCCGGCGCCGTTGTGTGTCTGATTTTTTCACGATTTCAACCCCCCATCATATGGGTGGACCAAAAAACCGTCATATTTGTCCCAAATTTTAACGCCTCTGTAAAAAATCGCGATTTCGTCAAGACCAATCTCCACCCTTTCCGCGTTTGCAATCGCATTGTCCAAAAGCGGAAATGATCCAATGGTTTTCCATTTTCCCCATTGCCAGGTGAAATTAGTAAACCCCCCAGGTGCGACATATGAACGGCCTCCGTGGGTCGTCCTTTTTTTGATGTGATATTGCGCTTTCCTCATTATTCCACACTCCAGTCCCAAATTTTGCCAGTTGTGGGGTCCGGCTCCCCTTCAATGTTTACCAGGTCCGGAATTCACCCAGGTTGTCCGCCCAAGGCAGGCGTCCGGTTTTCTTCAGGTGGTCCAGTTCCTTGGCGTCCAGTGTCAATTCCGCCCCACCCTCAGTTTTTGCAAGAAACAGGGTTTTCCCGTCCCGGCTTGTCAGTTTTTCGGTTGATTTAAGTTTCATGGTTTTTTCTCCAGTCCTGATTTGTTGGGGTCGTTTGACCTGGCATAATTAGAACATAACAGGCCGGGCCTTGTCAACCCCCTAATTTGCTTTTTTTAACGTTTTTTTTAAAATATCAGAAAATGAATAAAATCAGGTGATTGGGTCCAAATGCGGCCAATTTCCGCCATAAATTGGGCGTTGTTGTATAACGCCGCCGGGGAGTTTAAATTCAACCATCAACTCCGAAATCTCAAGGGTGTCCACGATAAAATCAAATGTTTCCAATTCCCAATAATAGGAATAATATGAATTTGATGGGTCTTGGTAAGTATGTTGGACAGTAAATTCCGCGAAACTTTCGACCGCTGTATTAATCAAATGCTTATCCACTTGTCCCACGGATGATACCGTTTCGCTCACCGCCCCGGTTTCCACCTTGGACGGGACCATGGCAATTTTTTTATATGCGGCGGCCTTTACCCCCAGCAATAACGCCACCAGGGCGGTGGCATCCAATACCCGGGATTTGCCTGGCACAATGCCAACAGTTTGGGATTCTGCGGCCGAACCCAAATTTACCCAATAGCCGTCAGGTTTTTGGCCGAATAGTGACCAGGTAATTAATGGGGTGGCTATCAATTCCCGGGGGGTGTCTGCTGGTGGCGTGTATGTGCTATCCAGTCCGGCATACCCCAACGCCCCCAATTGTCTGGAGACGCTGTGGCGGATTTCCCGGAAAAATCCAGTATTTTCCCCAAATTTTACCGTCATTTTTGCGGATACAATTTCGGAATCCGGGGGCAATTTCTTGAGAAAATCAGGAAGGTCCACGGAATAAACGTCCCCAATATAAAAAGCAGTTAAACCCGTCACCCCAATCCCCGGGACAAATACCTGGGAACACCCAACGGATAGCGCCCGGCCTGGGGGGTTGGTCGCGGTCACATATTTCCAATCTGCAATTCCACAGGTCCCGGTGTTGTCCAAATTATTGACCGTATCGCCGCCAAGATCCGTCCACGCTTTGAGATATGGGGCCGGAGATCCCAAAACCAGGGGGGAATTGCAAAGAACCCCGGCGGGGTCGTGCGGATCGGTGCGCGGAACAGTCCCGACTGGTAGAAATGACTCCGTAGCCACTCCAAATGTGGCATATTTCCCCAGGGATAAATTGGTTTTTACGGTGTCCAGGGCATCCAGACAACGGACAATATTTTGGCATAATTGCGCGGGGGTTTCGGGGGCGGCGTTCGAAATGTCTCCGGTTGCCTCAATATCCCGGGCGCCGGTTATGGTGGCGGCGGCGGTATCGTGGACATAAAGGCGCCCGCGGGCATAATGGACTTGATAATCCGATCCATTGACAAGCGTTGACCAGGCCCCGGGCGTGTCCCCCGCGGTCCGGTGTTTTAACACAACGGCCCGGCCTGACAAATCAGGGGGCAACAAAACCCCACCGGTCCGGATATAAAAATCAACGTTTTCCAACGCGTTTTCCCCCAGGGTGTCAATGATGCCCATTTCGTCCCGGATGGTTAATATATCGGCCTTGGTTCGCATCGTTTCGGTTGCCGCCACGGTATTGGCCGACACCCCGGACGGCGAATCCCCAAATGATTGGGTTGTGGTTGAAAAATACCTGGCAATAATACGGGCGCCCGCCAGGTTGGGATGGAAAACCATTTCCCCCGTGGTGGGGTTAAAATGCCAGGTAAAAAACGACGCCCCCGCCGTTGTTATGTCGTAATTATTGGAAATAATGCCCCCATAATTTAGGGCCTGGCGCCCCAGGAATCGGGGGTCCTCAAATTCCACAGTCCAATCCGCAACCCTGGAAATGTCGGCGGTAAATGTTGGGTTTAGGGTTGGCAGTTCCAACGCCAGGTCCACCGTTTGGGGATTTGCGCCGTTGATTAAAAAATCCAATCTGATGTTGGGATTTAAAAGGCCCGCCCCCGTGCTGTATGCGATCTGGTGACAATTATATGATGGAAACGCGGCGAAAGTTCCCTGGACAAACATGTCCGCAGAAACGCGGTAAACTTTCCCCGCCGCCCCCGGGCTTGTGATCGGGTCGGATTTATATTCCACGGTTCCCAAAACAAAGGTGTCCGCCCCGGTAACGATTGCCACCCAATTCCCGTCAATTTTTGGGGTGGAATCCGATTCCGTTATAATGACGGATTCGTTTGTGGCCGTTGGCAATCCATGGGGGGCGCTGGTCTGGACCTCCGGGGGATGATTCGGCGCCCCTCCGTCCGTTATTCCTACAATATTAATGGGGGACCCCGCCGGGTTTGGGGCTTCAAAACGGTCCTGGTCCAAAAACGCCAGGGATAAATCCCCGGCGGCCTGGGCGTTTTCCTGGGGTCTATCCTCCCACCTGGTAAATTTCCGGGCCGGATTTGCCAGGGTGAAATGGTCCTGGAATGATCCAGACACAAATTGGATTTGGACCCTTGTGATATCAATTATTTCCCCCCCCGTTGATTGCCAGGGCGAAAAATCAAAATATTTCCCAATGGTTTTTTGGTCCACCCATTCGTCACCGGATACGGCGGACAGGTCATCCCCGGCGGCGGGTTCTGCGGCGGTAACCCAAAATTTGGCATCCGACCCAAGGGATGGAAAATCCACAACATCCCCAACGGTTGCCTTTCTCCGGGCCGTCCCCAGCCGGGTGGCCTGGTATATAGACGCCTCAAATTTATATGGCCATGGTAAATCAACCACATTCCCACAGGCCCAAAATGTGTCAATAATATCGGTTTGGGTTGCGGTCGTGTGTGAGAAATAAAGCCCCAGATAACAATGGATTTTATAAAGTCCCGCGCCCAAGGATTCAACCCTGTAACCCCGCGCATTTAACCCAGACTCCCCCACCCGTTTCCGTCCTGGGTCCAGTGTGCCATCCCGGCGCACTTGGAAAACCGCGTCAATGGATGAATGGGACCCGATGGTTTTGGATGCCGGGAATTTTTCAAAATATTCAGCGTTTGGGGTGGGGTCCGCGCTTTCGGTGTCGGAATCAATGTCCCGCTGTATCCGTTTGATTGCCCGGTTAAATCGTTGGATTCTGTTTTCGCCCTCCAATCCCGGAATGTCACGGGTTGAAAAATAAAGGTCCTCCCCGCGTTGTCCCGCTAATTTGGACACCGGCGCGGGCGCCCTCCCCCCCAGCCATGCGCGGTCATTGTCCGCCGGGTCGTTAGTCGCATCCGGAGCGCTGGACCCATCCGGGAAAATTTGCATATTAGGCGCATCGGTGGACGGCAACCGGCGCCGCAATTGACCAAATAAAGAGGACGGAAAACGATTTGTGGACCAATTCAAAAGCGCCATGTTGTCCGCAAAATTCACCTGGGCGCCCGTGGAAAATTCCATCCGGTCGTTGTCGTGGCCATCAAAATCCGCATCCGTCCCGATAAATTGATGATAGCCCCCGGAATAGTGGCTGATATTAAGGCCCCAGGCCCCAAAATATGACGAATAGACCGGCGGCGGCGTTAATAGCCAATAGATCGACGGGCAGCGGATATTTAAATGGATGAAATTGGACGCGCTGGAATTACCAGACCCCAATTGGCGCAACGCCTCCCCCATCCCGCTGAAAATTTCGGCAAAATGCCCGGCGGACGGCCCGCCGCGGTCCCCAATTTTAAAATTTGGGCATTCCATATCATAACACTCCGCCGCCCTGAATCGGTTCAGGTTTAGGGCCGGGGTGGTGGCCCGTGCGTCGCAATACCAATGCCAACCCCGCGAATCAGTCCCCACCCCGTTTGTTGTTGTGTTTACGTTCGCAATTGTTCCGGTGCGGTCCAGACGGCAATGACCGCAGCGACTCAAACAGGGCGAATGGACCCCCACCGCGGTTTTGTCGGCGTCTGGAATTGTGTAAGTCACCCGGACGGTCCCGACCGTGGCGGGGATAATCCCGGATAAATCTATGGTTGTTTTATGGTCTGAACTGCTCACGGGTGCGGTTTTTGCCGCCCAAATATATTTCCCTTGTGTGGCGTCATATTGTCGCAAACTGGCGGTTATATCTTCATAGGTTGAAATATTGGTTTTAAGTTCAAATTTAAATGTCCCGTTAATATTGGACGCCAGGGTCCCCCCTGGGGGTTTTTCCCTGGTTGCCATCGGCCAGGCAATGGCGCAGTCCGTGCCGCCTGGTCCGGTGTCCTTCAGCGTCAAAACATGGGCGACGGTGTCCCATTCCGCATCCGTGGACGCGTATTCAAAAACCACCTGGCGCCCCCAAAATGTCCCAACCCCGGGCGGAATTTCCGTCCAGTTGTCCGGTTCTTTTGCCGCATTTCGCGCAATGGATACAGTGGGGGCGGAACCGGCGGGGTCCGCCAGGACCGTGGAATTTGCCACCGATTGGTCCACCGTCACGTCAAACGTGGTACCGCTGGCCTCCGCCTGGACCTGGATGATTCTGGCGTGGATTCTTTCCTGTAAAACCGAATTCCCGCCCGGGATTAGAACGTCCCCGGGTTGGGGGAAAACTCCAGCGGTGTCTGTATAGTCAATAGGTTCATGGTAATCCTCACGCCCCCCCTTTTGGTATATGGTCGAATTCAAGGGATTTGCCCCGTTTTTTTTTAACCTTAATTTTACAGATGAAACCTGGGCGTCAATTTCAAACGTGGCGAATGTGGAGAAATTTGAATAATACGCGCCATTGTATTGATAACTGGGGGACGCCGCAAACCAACCAACTAAATATTGTAGATAAGTTAAGGCGGAATGGACGGCCGCGAAAAAATCATGGATATCCTCCTGGCGATAATCCCCATTTATTGGGTTTAATGCCTGGATTGCGGTGGCGTGGTGAATTCGGGTCCGGTTGTCATAATCCCACAACCCGGCGGATAGTGGGGGCTGGCGGTTTCCATAATCATCGGTAATCGAAAAACCGGCGGACAATTTGGAATTTAAGGAAAACTTTGTGTCAAATTGGGTGGCGTAATCAGTCATTAAAATCCGCCAGAATATCCAAACGCCCATCCGCCATCATAATATCCATTATGGGAATGGGGTGGAAATAATGCGGTCCCCGATGACGTTGACGCGGTTTGGACAGGTGGTTCCCTGTCCGGTAATCGTTGGGTCCTTTCCTTTAGGGTTTGGACCTCCCGGGATACCTGGCGGATGTCGCGGGCAATCTGGCGCGGGGTATGATGCCCCGGCATGTCAAAAACGCGGGCGGCGTCCAGTTCCCAATACCCTGTTTTTATTTTAGTTGTTGGATTGGCCGCCGAAAAATCCCAGGCTATCCCCGTCACGGGCGTCCCAACGTTTTGGACTTGCCACCCCGATGATATGGATTCGATATATTCGCCCACATTCCCCCCCTGTATAAGTCCGGAATATGTCAACTCAATGGATGATCGCGGGATCGCATACCAGGCCGCGGCCAATCCGGCGATGAGATTCAGGCGCCCGTTATCGTTTCGGATGGTTCCCCCGGCGTGTGTCACCAGGTCCCCCTGGTTTATTTTGTAGGTGGTTGTCGGGACAATATATTGGAGTTTTGCCCCATCAACCTGAATATATAACGTTTTGAGCGCCTCCCCGGGCGTCCCTGATATTTGCCGGACTACGCGGACCCGCTGGTCCAATTGAATCATGGCTGTAATAAATAAGTCCGTATAATCATAGACAACGGAATGATTGGACGCGTAGGACGGCGCCGGGGGGGATGGCGGCACCCCGATATCAAACCAATTTTTCCCAAAAATATGATTTATTTTGGACCGGATCCGGACCCCCATTTGGTCATCCAGGACCCGGACGGTTGCGGTTGGCCGGTCCACATTATCCCCCACCTGGTCCACCTGGATATACTTTCCGGAATTCTCAGGGTCCGGAATAAATGCGATGGGGGCCAGGAATTCATTGGAATCCGTGGCCTTGAAAGGAATATTTCTCAACAACGTCCGCCCAAAAATAAATATTGGAACTTTTTGGGACGCGTCCACCGTCCCATCATCCTGGATTTTCGGGACGGCAATGTAACGGTCCACCAAATCGGGTTTGGTCCCGTCCCCGGAATACCCATCCCATAGCGGATTAAGGACATGATCTTGGTAAACTGCCAGGAATCGGTCCGCCCGCCGGGCTTCGTCATTTAGTAGGGCGTCAGATGTGTCCTGGCTGCCTATATCCTCCCTCATGTAGTCATATTCATTTGATAACTCCCACCCGCGGGTCAATGATCCCTCAGCATGGGACAGGGTCAGGGCTACCTCCGCCAGGTCACCGTTGACAATGACCCGATCAAATTTTTGGGAATTGTGCAACTGCACCACCGCCCTTTTTAGGTCAACCAGGGTATCAACGACGTACTGGAAGCGCTCCGGGTTTGGCGGGAAAAATACGGTATTGGACACATAAATGGGGCGGCCGAATGTGGAAAAAATATGGATGGACGGTTCGGCCCCGGCCATACGTACGCACCACCCAAGGCCCCGGTGACGGTCAACTAAACGGATCAAGCATTCCCGCAATGTCAACCCGTCCAAATCGTGGGGCAATGTAATATTTCCCAATAATTCAGACTCCCCTGATAATCCCAAGGTGATCCCCGCCGGCTGGAAAAATCTGAACAAATGGTTAATAATGTCAAGATTTGACCAAACCGCGGAATCTGATGAAAACATGTGGACCCCATAAGTTGAATCCACGCTGGCGGTCCGATTTCCCAGGATGCTGTCCCCATAACGGTCCAGGCGGTTAAATTTCGGGATACTTCCAATTTCCTGGCCGCTGGCCCCGATATCATCCCCTGATTTAATCCATCCCTTATCAATAACCACCATGTCCAAAAGCGTTTCCAGGCCCCTGGCGGTTATTAACTGGTTACCTGTCACGCCGTCCACGGTTCCGAATGCGTCAAATGATTCATCCGTGATCAGTCCGGTCCATAATGTCCGGCGCCCCGCGGGCGTGGTCATCTGTACGCGGATATAATTATTTTTAAGGGCATAAGGGCCATATCTCAAAAATTCGGCGGGGTGGTCCTCCCGTTTGATGTCTCCGTATTCAAAGCGGAATTGCATTTCCGACCTGGACGGGGCGGCCATCCAGGCCCCCCTGATGGGTGTCAAATATTTGGCAATGGACCACTCATCATTCCAATTTGCACGATATTCAACGACCGGGCGCCGGTTCTCATATGTGGTCACCTGGCGCGTTTGGGCGGCGGTCAATGCCATATCAAACCCCCCCCATTAATTCCATAATTGATTCCACAGGGCGGACGGTGCCGTCCTGGTCATAGGTCCCAATAAACACCATGGGCCGGACATCACAATGGAAACGACCATTTCCGTATATTAAACCTTTGAAACCGGCGCGGTAGAATAAGCGCAACGCCTCCAAATTATAAAGATTATACCCACGCTTTCCCAAACTTACGGGGTCCAGGTCAAGGGCCATTCCGTGGGTGTGCCACGAATCCAGGCGGGTTTTGACCCCGCTTTCCATCATTTTTTTTTGATGATCTATGGAACGGTAACCGGATATTATATCAATCGGCCGGTTTATTTCGTCGCGCACGATGGACCATGCGGCCAAAACATCACTGGTGACCCCCCCGGATTTGGTTGTTTTACAACGTATTTCGTAATATTTCAAACCCGGGGCCAAAATTAAATCCCCTGGGTCCTGTGGTCCTGGGGTCCTCATTTAAATTTTTCCTTTATTTCCTTGGGGGTTTCAGTTGTCCAGGATTTTCCGTCCGTCCGGTGGGTAAACCGGCGGCGCGTTTTCCGGAATAACTTGGGGCCGATCATCAAACCAAAAAGGACCAACGCCGCGATAAACCACCGCCCCCGATGGGATAACATATCCGTTGCGATTCTGTCAATTTTCCGCCGGGCAATTGGTTTTCCACCCAAAAAATATCCGATATCATGCACAAGCCAAACCAACCCCATCCCGCGCTTCCCGCGGCCATCGGGGAAACGGCTGGCCCCATCGAATTTAAACATTGGATATTTTTGGGAAACCCAAGAATAGACATCCCAAAACGCCGCGACGTCAGCCTTCCGGACGTGTCTGGAAATATATTTGGTGATGTGTTCCTGATCCGTTGTTGGTTTTGTTTCGGTCATTTTGCCGCCCTCAATAATTGGATTAATTTTTCAAGGTCCTGGCCGGTGTGGCCCAGGCTCACCCTGTATATTCCGGTTTTGGGGTCGTAAGTCGCCGAAAACCCTTCCGTTGACCAAAACCAACGGGTTGAGGTCGCGCGAAATGTACCTTTTTCGATAGTTGACCGGGCGCACCCCCCCACCCCCAGGGATAACAGGGCAAAAAATAAGGGAAAAATGATTTTCATTTGGTCAACCTCCCGGCTTGTTTTGGATGGCGCCGTTTGGAAAACTTAAAATTAGGGGGTCCAAAATTGACAGGTCCAGGGGGGGCAGCGCCCCAAAATCCAAGGGGCCGCCGTTTTGGGCCTGGTTTACCAACACCAGGTCCCGGGCCTGGGCGGTCAATGCCATCCGGATCCCTGCGTCTTGTATATTTTCCGCCTGGATGGTGTCCTGGGGATAACTTGCCAGGGCATCCCGCAAGGGGTCCACCTGCGTTTTGACATATAAATGGCCTAGCCCCGCCAGGGTTGCGAATGCCGCCCCAAACATCATCAAAAAACCAACCGCGAAACTTGCCAGGGCAATGATTAGGGGCCATGATATTTGTTTGCCCATCACCAGGGCCTTGATGGCTTTGTTTATTTCGCGGGTTTCGTCTTTTAACGCGGTTTTAAGTTCAACCATATCCTCCCGATATGCGCCCACCAGATCATCAATTTTTTCAACCATTTGGGAAAATTGAGTTTCCAGGCGCGTTAAACGCTGTTCATTGGTGGCGGTTGGTGGCTTGTCCATTGTTGTTTTGTTTTTCCATTATTCGTTTTCAGATATCCGCCATAATTGCCGGATTTCGTTTTCCATCACGATCAACCTGTCATGGTCTGTTTCAATAATCCGCCGCCGGTAATCTTCCAGGTTTTCCACCCGTGATTCCAACCCGGATTTTTCTTTCGTTTGGACGGCATCATTAAAAAGTGAAAACCCGTTGGTCCCCCCAAACAATAGGGCGACAATCCACCAAATCAGGTTTTCCCTGTTTGGCGCTATTTTCCAAGCGCCCGTTTTCATGTCCGGCATTTTTAGGGCCTTAAAACTCAATTATAGACGTTTGACGCGCCTGGATTTCCGTGGTGGTTCGGTTAAACAATAACCGCCCAATTACCCGGCGCATGGATTCCATAAATTGGACTTGGTCGTCCGGGTCAATTTCCTCCATGATTGCGGCCTTTAATCCCTTTTGTAAATCAATCAGGTCATGGAATTCCACGCCCTGGCGGAATGTAGCGCCCCCGGGGTTGGTTTCAATTATTAGGACAAATTCGCCGCCCGCCAGGGGTATATCCTTGTATTCTGCCCGGACAGTTTCGCCAGTTCCCTGGACGGCCAGGGCTGTCCTGGTTGTCACCCCGTCACCGATTGCCATACTATATGTTCCGGTTGAATATGAATCCTCAATTTCCACAGAAATCCCGTGCAATTTTGTATCAATCGTTATATTTTCAGCCCAAACGCCAGGCATCACGGCCCAAAACAAGGCCGCCCCATTCAATATATTCCTCATTTTTTTCCCCTTTTTATAATTATTTTATCCAACTCCATACCTTATTGGCCACCTTGTGGACGGTTGCAACCGCACCGGTCACAACGGGGGGGGGCGTGGTCACAATCCCGCCGGTCACCCCTTCCATTAACCCGGTGGAAAATGCTTTGTCTTGCGCCGTTGGTTTGGTCAATGATTTTTCCGCGCTTTGGACCGTTCGGGGATTTATGACAAGATTTGCGCCAAAACATAAATGAGGGATAACCCCGCTGCTGGTTATTTTAACGTGGATATCCCCGTCCTTGTCATACCAGACCCCACAATCCGCGCTGATCCCCTCCCCGACCCCAACGGATGGACCGGCCCACAAAGTGGCCTGATTCCCGTCTGGGTTGATGTAATGCCATTTAATAACATCTGTGATGGATGCGCCTATTTGGGCGGACACCTTAATTTCCAGGCCCCGCCCGTCATGGTCATCCATTGAAATATCCGCGCCTTGGGTGGCGTCTACTGTTTGGACAGTACAAAGGTGGTCAAAATTCCATTTATCAGTTTTGACCCATTTCTGGCCTGTTTCTAATTTGTCGCGAAAATAAAAACCGCCATTTTTATCCGCGTAAAACGTGGACTCATTTTTGGAATTACTGACATAGAAACCCGCCGGGACTGTTTGCCCTGATGCCATGGCCCTAATTATCCTCCCCCCCTTTTAGTCGTAAATAACCTCAATCTGATAATTATAGTCATCCAGGTGAATCCCCCCGGCTGTCGAATCTATTTTTATGTGGAGAATGTCACCGGCTGAAAATGTATCCGTCCCCCGCGCTTGGGTTGTCCGGTAATTAACGATTCCAAGGGCTGGGCATGCGCTGCTTGCAGCAAAGGCAATAGAAAGAACCTCCGACGCGTTCACATAAAGATCAATGCTCTGTATTCCGTAATTATAACAATGCTCACAATCAGCCCGGAATGCTAGACCGGTAATTGATCCATCCCGCAACGTTTGAAAACCGATGGTATCCCCCATAACGTAGCCGTCAAGATAAAGTGAGGTGACCACATAAGCGGGCCAGACGTTTGTATCATCCCCCCCCGTAAATACAACGGGCCACCCCCGGGCCTCCCCGTTATTCGTCGCGGTATCCGCCACCCCATTCCCCAGGGTGGAATCCCCCGTCAGGGTCAAGGACCCCCCCGACATGTCATCAATATATGAGCTTTCCCACCGGTTTAAAGTATTCCCCAGGACCGGATTGGCGGACGCGTAGGGCAAAAAATCGGCGTCAATTTTCCCGGTTACAGTTACAAAATCCGTGGACGCGTCCCCCAAATAAACATTTCCGTCCAGGGTGGAAACGCCAGCCACGTCCAGGGTCCCCGCCAGGGTGGAAACGCCAGCCACGTCCAGGGTGGCTATTGAGGACCGTATATTCATGTTTTGAAATGTCACCGTCCCACCTGTCCAGGGCGTTGTCACGGTATCAAATGAATTCCCAAAAACCAGGACATTATCCGCCGCGCTGGCGTCTATCCCTTTGGTCATCGCCTGGAATGCGTTGGCGGTGATAATAATGTGATTGGGGGCCGGTTGGTCCGTGTCGTCCCGGTCAATTGATATTCCGTCCGCGCCGTCGTGGATTACATTTCCCACAATTGTTATCTGTTCCGACGTGCTGGAACCCCCAAGGGCATTATTCCAACGGATCATAATGGCCGAATCCCCCGCCGTTGCCCCGGGGTCAATATCATTCCCCAAAATCTGGACATTGGACGCCGTCCCCAATTCGATAGCGTTATCGTTGATGGAAACAATTCGGTTTCCTTGGATGACTATTTCACGGGCATCCTCCCAAAATGTCAGGCCGTTGGTGGCCCCAGCGGCCGCGGCGTTGTAATTTACCTGGTTGTCCCTGATGAAAATATTAGACCCCGGCGCATTGAACCCAACGCAATGGGACGCGGCGGTCACGGTAAATACATTGTCATAGATCCATATAAAATCACGGGTTCCGGCGGTATTATTGAAATAAATTCCGTGGTTGTTCGCGTTCGCCGATGAAAACCGGTTGTTATGGATCCACAAATTATTGATATTATGGCCGGTATTGTTATATATCCCGCCGCCCGCCGTCGTTGACGCCGTTTGGGTGGTAGAATCAAAATATATTCCCGATATTTCAATATTTTGATAAGTCCCGGACGCGGGGTTGATCTCCAGGGCGGGGGTGTCCGCCGCCGTGGTTTTTAGGGTTGTGGCATTTGGCCCGGTCCCTTTAATGGAAATCAAATCTTTTATGTCCACGGATGCGGCCAGATTAAAAATCCCCTCCGATAACATGACGGTCCCCCCGTTGGGCATGGCGTCAATGGCTTCCTGGATTTGTACATCGTCGGCCGTTCCATCACATTCATAATCTGCCGCCGCTTTGTGGGTGGCTGTCGATGATGCAACCGTGAGGAACCCCAGGCCCGACCCACCCACAAATGCCGCCAATGGTTTGGCAACGGTAACGATTCCGTCCTTAAATGTCATATTGTCGGACCCGTCCCGTTCAATTTCCACCGTCCCGTCATAATTTCCCGAAGTATCCGCAATGTTTATTCCGGTTACATCTGCGGACCACCCCATGGGCCAAATGGCGCACCACAAAGCCCCCGCCGCCAAAATATGGGGGAATAGAATTCCGTTTTTATCTTTATTTGTCATAATTGTCCCTCCCTGAATCTGTTGGCGCGTAATCTGGAATTCCAAATCCCGCCCCCTTGGTCATATTTTTGGAAATCGAAAGCGGTTCGGATTAGGTCCAGTGAAAATTCCAGGGCGTCCGGGGTGGAATTGTAATCCGTATAATTAGCCCCGCCAGCCCATCCCCATTTTGGCCATGTGGCTTGTTCCTGGGCGGTTCCGATTTTAACCAGGCCGTTGGCGTCGATCTCTGCCACGGTTGTTTTGGTCCCATTTCCAACCCCTATTTTTATTTTATTGGGCGTCCCTGTCACGTATTCAATATCTGCGCTTTGCGTCGAATTAGACGATAAATTCCATTCCCTGAACCCGCCCGCCGCTGTAAATGTCCGACCACGGCCCATTCCGGCAACCGCCGCGCCGTCCAAAACTATCCGCAAAACCTCCCGGGCGCGGTCAACCTCCAAATAATTGTTGGAATCATGGGTCCAAATAACCAGGTTGTCCGGTTCTGAAATCCTTGAAACCCCAGAACATCCCGGGGATGGTTCTGAAATCGTTTCCACCGCCGTGGCGGAATATGGCGTGTTATTCGTGGAATCCTTTGTGTCCGAAGATCGGCGCACCTGGACGATTACCTGGACAACATCCCCGGCGGCGTAACCTGTCAAAACGTGGGCCAGGGGGGCGATTCCGTCCGCCTTGGACATGGTAACCACCGCGGGGGTGTCCACCCCTGGGACTGGCGCGGACCCGATTTTGGAATAAACCAACCATTGGTCCGCCTGGTTTGTGCCGTCCGCGTCGTAATCATATCGCGAAATGGCCCGAATGGACAACCCTGGCAGGGCTTCCACTGATGTTTCCAAGGGCGCGGTGGGGGCAACGGACACCAGATTCCCAGACCCGTCCAGGGTAATTTCGTATTCCCGTATATTTTGGGACAAATAATTCCAGGCGTTCCGTTTCCGGACAACCACTTTATGGGTTTGGCTTACGGCCAGGGCCGCGCTGGTGTGTGGCAGACTGGAAAACGTTTCCCAGGGGGTGGAATAATCAATGGGGGCATCAGATCCCTTGTAAGATTCAAACCGGTCCAGGGCCGGGTCCTGGAGTGTGTAACGGCCAAAAATTTCCAGGGATTCACTGTCCAGGGGTTCCTTGACGTGGATTTTTTGCAAGGTTCCAATGGATGATCCGGTCCCCGGAATAACCCTTTTTAACCAGACCGCCCTGGATGACCCGGCGGAAAGGTCAAACGCCAGGGCGCCCCCCTCCGTTGTTGGGGTGGTGAATGAAAAACCGGGGTCATTATTTTCCCCTGGGATGCTTTGGTCCCGGACATATCCGGACCCGTCCACAACGTCCAGGGCCATGGACAGGGTCACCGCCGCGGGATCTATCCAAATTTTAATCCCTGCCATATTTGCGGCCCCTATGTTTTTAATTATAAAAACCCGGAAATCCGTGGAACCCCCGGCCGTTGCCGGCTCAAATGCGACAACATTATGGAATATTTCCGAAAGTGTAACGGTACATTCCCCGGCCAAATTGTCCGCCGTTGTCCTGGAAACCTGGATATATTTCTGGCCGGTCCCCGATTTTATGACCTTTGTTTCCCCGTTGTTAATTGTCACCGCGGTCCCTGGCGATTCACCCGGGGCCGCCCATGAAATGGAGTTATTTGAAACAGCCGTTAAAAGTCCATTCCCCGCCCCATTCAGCCCGGCAACGTGTAAAATCACAATTCCACGGATTGGGGCGTCCAGTGTGTGGCCCAGGGATTCCAGGCAGGACCCCGCCCGATATCCGCCCAGGCTGCGCCCTTCGTCGGCGTTGGGTGATCCCTCCGCCGTGGCTCCGGTGTTATATGGGATTAGATCGGCGGCCGCCATTAGGTCACCGCCGCAACGGTCAAGGTTTTGGGTGTGGCTCCGTTGTAAGTATATGCAACATTTGGGGGATCCGGGTGGCGGACCATAAGGGAAGAAAATTCCAGGGGGTCCCCGGCATAGGACCCGCCGGAAACCGGGGAAACCCGGAACCGGTGGACCTGCCCATCCTCCAGAAATCTGGTAAAATAACCATAAAACCAATCATCCGAATCGGCCAAATATGTGACCGTTTCCCATGTCCCGGACTGGTATTCCTGGACCAACCATTCGGAAACCCCTGGGCGTTGATACCAGCACAGGGTCATATTGCCCCCGGGAATTTCGGTTGGGGTATGGCTTAAACTGTCAAATACTTCAATTATTAAATTTATGGACGGATCCGAAAAAGCCAAATACTCAGTATTCGGGACATTGGCCAGAATTTGGGTTCCGTTTAAATATACCCAAAATTTGTCAGGGGTTCCGCCCAGGTCACTGGACCAAGTAAATAAAATCGAATTTTCAAAAATCTGGGGTTGGTTTATAGTTACGGCCATATTTATTTGGGACCTTTAAACGCTGCTTTGGATCGTCCATTCGGCGGAAAGTATCGCGTCACCGGATAATCCAACGGCAACGCTGAATTTTTTACCACGGACCCGGCGAACATCCAAAATGATACAAGTTGGAAACGTGTTCCCCAGGTCGTCAATAATCGAAACGGTGGTCCCAATCAATCCCTGGTAAGTTTCCATAGTGTCGTCCATGGCTATCCCGGAAACCCCTTTTTTTGTAACGATTGAAAACACCGGCCCCTCCAAACCCAGTTTTCTGTATGCCTGGCCATCCACCCCCGGGCGTTTCATTGTCTCCAGGCGCATCCTGGGAGTCCCTGGGTTTGCCCGCATTTCATCAAATGTTAAAACCCCAATTGTTGGCGTTGCCATTATTCAATCTGCCCCCCCCCATTTGTTGCGGCCGGGTCCGTCAATTTTCCCTCAATGCCCTCCAGTAATTCTATCATTCTTTCCACGCCTGTTTTGGTGGCCCCCGTCATCCTGGGCTTAACAATTTGACCAGGACCGCCGGCAACGCCCCCGGGTTGCGTAACCTGGACCCCGGTTTTATCCGTGATTTCCCCGGCCGACATGCCCCCGGCTATCAACTCATCATGGACCGACTGGGCATGTTCCCGCCGTTCTCCGCCCGTCATATGCCCCGCGGAATATAAACTCTCCAGCGTTCCCTGGCGGATTTCCGGGAAAAATTCCCGCATAGCCAACCGTTTCCCGGGTTTTATTTTCCCCTCCGGACCGAATAGAAAATCGAAACCCCCGTCCCGCGCCGCGGCCAACATGTTGGCTTCCTCTGCCTCTAGAATCATGGACCTGGCGGCCCGTTTTTCAGACACGTCGGCCAATTCAGCCCCGGCTGTGGCCTTTTCCAGGTCGAACATGGCCCCAATCCTTGGCGTCCCTTTTAAGGTTTTAACCATGGATCCGACGGCCCCGGGTTGGGTCTGTTGCAATTCCAACATTAGGCGCTGAATTTCGGGGATGGCGTTGACCATAACCTCCAGGGCGCGGGATGATCTTTCATCAAATCCCGCCCCGGCCAACCGGCTTTTGGTGGTCAACCCTTTTTCCCTCAATAATTCCATCCGGTCAATTAAATCGGCCCCGCTTGTGGCCTCCGGTTGTCCCCTGAATAATGCCTGGGCCTGGGCATTGGCTGGGGTCATCAAACCGCGCCCGGCGGCCTCCAATAATGTGGGCAAATTTTCATCGCCCAAATTGGCCCCCAAAAGCGGGACGGCGGCGGAGAACGTGAAAAACGGGTCCCCCGCCAGGCCGCCAACGGCCCGGGACGCCTTCCCCAGGGTAAACGGATCGCGGGATGATTTCAGCCCGGCCAAAAATGGCAAACTAACCCCCAACCCGGGATCATAACCCCGTTGGATCATTGAGGCGGTCAATTTTGCCGCCGTGTCCATATCAAGCCCCGCTTGTATTCCCGTGAAAACTGAAGGGGCCGCGGCCAACGCTTTTTCATATGCTTGGGGGTCCGCGCCATATTGCCCCTGTAATATATTCATAACCTGTAAGGATTCATCAAATTTGACACCGTGTTGGGCGCCCACCGCGGCGGCTTCCTGGATACGTGGTTCAACCATCCCCGCGGGTTGTTGGAATGCAAATGACATGATTTTCCGTGTGGATTCCTGGGATTTATTGGCCAGGCGGTCCATATTTTGGTCGTAACTGTTGACCATGTCGATGGCTGACCGCCAGGCCCCGGAAATTAATTGGTAGGCGCCAACCAATTTTAACGCCTTTTTTTCAAGTCCATCCAGGGCGGACGATGTTTTTTTGGCCTCTTTTGTGAATTCCCCCTGTTTTTTTTTGGCTTTATCCTGGGCGCCAACCAGGTTCATAAAACCGGATACCGCCTTGGCGGTTTGGGCGTCTACGGTAAAGGTCACATTGGCCATTATTTATTCCACCGCCATCCAGCGCAGATTATAAGACTTGTACCAAATATCCGCGAAAGTCGGCAAACCCTCAATATTTCGGGCCGGGGTCAATTGTCTTTCCCATCGGTCAAATTGGACGCGTCGGATTGAAAGTTTTTTTTTAGTAAATCAAACATTGATGGAACATCCAGAATGGCCTGGATTGAGTTATGGATTGCCATGGGATTAAATAATTTTAAAAGGGAACATTCCCACTTTGTAACCCGGTAATTGATCCTCAACGCATCGGTCAAAATCGCGAAATCATCAGCAATTGATATAGTCACGTTTAACGCTTCCTCCCCTTCAATTTCCGCCGCCCCGATCCGGTTGAAATATTGCTGGGCTATCCCCATAACCCTTTCCCCCAGGTCCAGGAATTCGTCCTGGAGTGTGGCCACAACATCCCCATTCGCGTCCAGGGTAAACGCCCGGTTTATGGGCATTATCTCCCCGGTCATGGCAACGCGTAAAATTGGGAAACGCCATTTTTTCCCGTCCCCCAATTCCACGGAATGTGAATTATAGACAGTATCCCGGATTAAATCGTCCGGGCCTGGCCGTTTGTCGTTTTGCATCCCAACCCAATATCCTTCATTTGTTTCCTGCCAGGATTGGGCCTTGGGGTCATATCCCCGGACCTCAACTTTATCCAGGGCGGCGAACATCCCCGGGGATTGGGTGGGACCCACGGCGGGGACGAATTTGACCTGGTTCCCCAGGCGCCCCCCCAATCCCAATTCCTCAATGGTCCCGGAATTGGCACCGGACCGCCCTGGCAGGAAATACATGAAACCATTCATTTAAAAGGTCCCCAAGACAATCAGGTCCGTCCCGGAATCCTTGGTCGGGACAACGCGAAACGAAAAGCCACCTTTTTGGCCATGGGTTCCCTGGTATCCGTCCAGGTGGACCATCCCGTCCGTAATGGTCAAGGTAATCCCCGCCGCATAGGACACGGCGGAATTTTTGTTGACCTGGCGCAATTTCACCACCACCTTGGTGGAGTTGTTAATGTCCAGGCCAGTTTCCCCTATTAGCGCAATAACGGCAGAATCGAAACAGGTTACAGTTAATTCCGGCAAAATTTGGGCAATGTAACAGTCCCGGGGGAAAATTGTTCCATCCCCCTGGACAAAATCAACCTGGATTCCGAAATTGACGTCCACGCTCTGGACATTGTCAACGGTCGTTCCGTTGATGGTCAATGGCCCCAGGCGGTAGCCTTCATCATGGTTTGTTGTCCCGGATAATGCCTGGTTTACTGTTACGGCTACGGGGCTGGTACCGTCCGCGTTGGTGTCAACCCCGAACCATTGATAAGAAACGGCCGCGTCATCACCGTCCGGGATGGTTAACCCGGCAGGAAAAACAATTCCGTCTGAAATTGTGATTTTATCATGGACGGACCCGGTTGACCGCGTCCCACCTGGTTCCATCCGTTTTCTATACAGGATTAAATCATTTGTACCGATTGCGGCGCCATTCACCCCAATTATTCCCAGGGCCGTGTTGACCGCTTTTGTTGTGAACGTCCCCCCGGGATTTTCGCGCCCCACAGATGTATATTGGCGTTCCACCTCCCCGGACCCAATCCCTAAAATCCGCTGAATTCCGCGGTTTACGGATTGCCCCGTTATTTGCCCTATATCGCTGGATCCGTATTCCACGCCGTGGATATCCCATACATACGTTGACATTTTATTTCATCCTTTCCGTTTCCGTTATGTTTCCGGGTTGTTTAAGTAATTCACCCACCACCCGGTCCATTGTTTTTTCCAATTTTTTCATTTCTTTCCCGATTAGGGCCGTGATTTCCGCCTTTTTGTCAATGGACCGGGCGCTGGATCGGCGCGTGGTTCTATAATTGACATGTGCGGGCGCCGTCATAATCAACTTGGCTTTTTTAGCGGATCGGACATTGAGGCGCCTGGCCCGCATCAATTGGCGCCGCGTATTCCCCGAATAAACCAGGGGCCGATTGTGGCCCAATCTTTTCCGTTTTCTTTTGACATAGGACCGCGCCCGGGCCGTGTATTTATAACGCGAATATGCCGACTCTTTAAAATGCTTTTCCAATATTTCCTCATGCCAAAACTCAAGTGTCTCCCTCAGTCCCTCCATAATATACGGCTTGAATTTTTTTAATTTTTGACGGGGGGAACCTTTTTCCCTGTATATTACAGATAGCATTTTAAACCTCACCCCCGCCGCCGCTGGACGTCGTTGGAAATCCAACCGAAAGCCTGAAATCAATGGCGATATAATCCCCATCCGCGTCCCCGTCCCGTTCGTTGGACCTAAAAGGGCCATCATGGCTCAACCGGTCAATGTTGATATATACCCCGCTGGTTGGTTTGTCCGTGTCGGCCAGGTCCATGATTTCGTCCACAATGTCGTCAATTGCATTAAAAAACCGATAAGCTGCATCTTTGTGGTCGTCTCCGTCGGTAACGTCAATTTCAAACATTAAAGAATAATCCCTCATCTGGGAAAATGCCTTGGATGATCCGGTGGCGTATGATTCGGACTCAAAATTGAGAATACCAAAAAGGGCAAATGGACGTTTCCCCGCCATGTCCCCGCCTGATAGAAACCCCTCTATATATACCGAATTTTTTGCAGCGGCGGCGCTACCCGCGCCAACCCAGGTCTGGAATGCCGCGCAATTGGCCAAGAGGTCAATTAATTCATCAAATTGGACAGATGTGTTTCCCGTGGCGGTTACCATGAATTATTCGCCTACCCTATAATTTTCCCGCGTCCGTTCAAATGCGGATTTATTAACGGCTATCAGGACCGCCGTTTCTGCCAGGGCGTCCGGTTCGATTTCAATTACATAATAATCCGTTGAATTCCAGGTTATTTTATCCGCAAAATCGGGGGCGCTTATCCCGGTGGTTGCGCGTTGATAAATTAAAACCTCCAAGGTCCGGACATCAAATTGGCCCCGGTCGTCTTGTTCGTTGGTAACCGTCCTGGGCGTAACTATTGCGTCAATTGTGGCCGGGCTTTCCCCGGTCGCCGTGTATGTGATTTGGGTGGATTCCTTGTGATGGTCCATCATTACCACCAGGGCGGAATCCTTCCAATTATTGTCAAAATCGGACGGCATCATTGACCTCATAAAACAAACGGCGGACACGCCGTTGGGCGTGTCCGCCGCGTTTGGGCGCTATCTTGCGCGGGTTTCGTTTCCACCCATTACGGAAGGGCGGGCTGGTTCATTAACAATTCAACGGTGGTATCACCGGACGCCTTGGTCCCTGTCCCCTCACCCGAAAACGTGTTCCCGGATGATGTGGTGGTGGCTTCGTTGTTTGTGTCGTCCCAATACCAATCAGTTCCCGCTGATCCGGTATCCGCCGATTTTGCATTCAGTGAAAAAACCCCGGCAATGTGGGCGGCGATTGTGTCACCGTTTGCCGCGTCGTCAATTCCCGCATATACCCCCAGGATCCCCGCGGGACCGGATGGGATAACCTCCCCGGGAACCAATGCGGCGCCCGCGGTCATTTTCATTGGAACATGGTTTAAGTCATTTACCAGTGCTGCCTGTACTGCCATTTTTCTGTCATCCTTTTTATGTCCCCGGCGCTAATATGTGCCGGTTTTATTTTATTTGATACGCTGTTGGATTATTTAACAGCGTTGATATTTCCCGGGCGGTCACGCCAGGGGCGGCGGTTATTTCATCGGGTCCCAATACGTCCCCGGGTTTACATTTGGACCCCGCCGCAATTTGTCCAATGATAAACCCACCCTCCCGGTTTCCCTCCCCCAACGCTATGTTTCGTAGTAATACCACGGCGCCGCGTTTGGGTGATTTTGCTGGTTTTTTTTTCACGGGTTCAGGCTTTGTTGTTTTTTTTGCCATTTTGTCCCCCCTTTGTTTTTTTTTGGGGACCCCTGGCGGACTGGATGCCAGGGACCCCCTGTTGGGGTGGGTCGGCGTGGTCAAGTCGCCGGCCCGGTCATGGATTCGGTTGGGATCAGGTATTCCCGCGGTCCAATCCGCGAAAATCCAGGGCCTTGGCGCCAATATCCAAATTGATATCCCACCCAACGCCCCATTGGCCTTGTATCAGATTGAACCGGCGCAAGACGGGCCGACGGCCCGTTCCGGCCAAATATGCCACCTCTACGGTTTCAACGTCCGCCGGATTGGCGGCCAAAAACCAGGCCGTGGTTGATGCGGTGTGGGCCGTCCCGGAATCCGGATCGGTCACGCCGCCCGAAATGCGATGGTCAACCCGTAGTCCGATCCCAAGATCGGAAACCACGTTCCGCGTTCCGCGGAATGTCTGGCTGGATGAACCATCAACAATTTGGGTTTGGCTTCCAAGATATTCCCGGGCGTCGAATTCCAGGTCCCTCCCGGTTACCAAATACGCCGCGTTGATATTCAAAACGACGGAATCCCGGGTCTGTTTTGCCATATTCGCCACCCTGGCCTTGATATTTGCCAGGGAAAGCGCGGCGGTTGCGGTGTTGCCACCGTGGCCCGCGGCAAACAAGGCGGTCCCATCCCCCATGTTGGCATTGGCCAAAAGGATGGAATAAACCAGGTCCGGGCGCAACCTGGCGGATGCGCGGCCCAATTCCGTGGGTATCCGGGCAACGGCGCCCAAGTTGTCGTTTATGATGTCCTGTTCGTCCATCACAAACTGGTTGGCATAACGCGCAATTTTATATGATTCCACGTTGTCCTCATATTTTGCATGATCCGCGGTGGCCCCGGACGGGAGTTTTTTTAGACCCGCATCCTTGCCCATTTGCGGGCGTTCATTGGTCTTGAAATCCGCCACGTCCGATTCGGAACACCAGTCCGTTGTATCGGCGGCCTCCGAATATGCCCGTTGTAAACGGGCGTTTACATTTGTGGTCATGATGTTGGAAAACGACGCGGTTGAAACTGCGGCGCGGATGATTTCTGACCGTGTATGTGGCTGGCTATTTGACAGGGGATCCCTGGCCTGGTCCATTTTCACGGATTCGCGGGCGATGTCCAAAAGCGAAAAATCCCGGAATCTCCAGGCGCGTTCTGCCACCTGGTTGGCTTTTTCTTTTTCCGCGTCGGAAAATGCCGGGGACGTTGCCGCCACGTTTGCGGCGTAATCGTCCGACATTCTGTGACATAGGGCCGCCACCAAAACGTCCCTATTAATGTCCTGGTCCTTATCGCGGATAATTGCCGCCGGGGCGGATGGCACGGTTTCCGGGCGGGCATTACGGACGGCCCCCAGGAATTCCCTGGCCGCCTGGTCAACCGTCCAGTCATCATTAACCGCACGTTCCACCAGTTCCGCGGGGGTGTCTGTCCCTGCCAATTCCCTAATTTCCTGAACCCTTGCGCGTTCTGCTGCGGCGCCTTGCTTGCGGCCCTCCGCCTGGGCTTCCGTTCTTAAGTTGTCCACGTCGATGGTCACCAACGGGGAGTTTTCAGGGGATTCCGTGTTGGCGGCCCCCTCATTTGTTTGGGATGCGCTCATTTCGGCCATTCCCCTTTCATGTGTTTTTTGGGAATCGGATTCCCTGTTTTGGCTCTCAATCAAACTTATTTCCGATCTAATTTTGGCGGCCTCATCGGCCCCAATCGGTGTCAATGATAATTCCTTTAATGGCCAGGCGGTGGTCACCCGCAAGGTCCGCCCGTTGTCCGCCGTGTATTCCTTTCCTTGTATCGTTTTTGTTTCCCCTGGTTTCAGTGTTTCGGACCCGCGGGCGCGATATCCCACAGAAACGTCCGTTAAATGGCCCTGTTTCAACTTGTTCCAGGCGCGTTCTGCCATTTCGTCACCGTCCGCCAAAAATAACCGTCCAATAACCTGGTCATTTTCCTGGCGGATATTCCGGACGGACCCCAAAACCTGGTCCAGATCAAACCGGCGGTGGTTGTTTAATAATGGGACCTGTTCCCCCGATATTTCAAACCCGTCCGCCCTTAAAACTTCGTCAATTACTTCAAATCTTGCCCAGTCAAACACCTCCGTCACGCGTTCGGTTGACAGGATGGCCTCTACGGATCGGGATTCAGGGTCCAGGGTTTCGGCCCGGACCGTCAAATTTCCAAACGTCATTCCGGAAAGGTCCCGCGTGGCGTTTACGTTTTCAAATTGCTTGAATTTTTCGGCGTGGTGGTTCATCTTCGTCCCCTTCATCATCGTTAAAATCCGCGGCCTGTATATCCGCTGCGCTTTGGTCCTGGTTTAATCCCGCGGCGTCCAGGGCGTCCAATTCCCTGCGCCGCTTGTCAATGTATTCCTCCAGGGTTTTCCCCTGGCCGGCCAATTCGTCCGTTATCGTGGAAATTTGGTTGTCAATCCGGATCCCCGCGGCGTTCGCCTCTTTTACCGGGTCCACATGGGGCGGTTGGGGCCATGTCCAAACCAATTTTGTGTCCATGGGGACCGGTCCCAACCGCTGGCCCGTTGGGGCCAATTGTAATTCCCGCGCCACCTGTCCGACGCATTCCGCCAACAAATTCCTTTCCAGGTACCCCTCCAGGGAATTGATGGCCATGTTGAACCCCTGGGCGTCAAATCTTGCGCTTGAATAATTATGGCCGGACGCGTTCCGTTTTATTTTCATTAAAGGCATCCCAACCGGGGCGCCTAATTCCTCCAGTTTTTCATCACGAAAGTCCTTGTATTGTGCCGACGGTTGGCGGGGGTTTAATTGTTCCATCCTGTAGCCTGGGGGCAAGGTGTTGATTGTTCGCGGTTCAATGTCCACCGACCCCGCAACCTCAACGAATGGGGCATCCATTCGGTCCGTGTATAAATACCCGGCATTATCGGCGGCAATCCTGGCGGCGTCCATAACCTGGGATTCATAATCCCGCAGATCCGCCGCTGTTGAAAGTGGGGTTGTTAACCATGGCAACCCGCGCACCTGGTCGGGTTCTTTTTGTATGAACAAGTGGATTATATTGGACGCATCCAGCGCCAGGGAAGTGGTGGACGCCAAGGAAATCCCGTTAACCAGTTCCTCAACGCTGATATAATAACGCGCGGGGCGGCCAATGCTGTCCAACTCAACCCCCAAAATGATGTCCGCGCTCCCGGCCTTGTCAAATGGCGTATCCAACCGCCTGGGGTGGATATTTTTGAGGCGGAAACTTACTGGTCCCGGGGCGTCCGCTATATTCGCTTTTTGGATAACGTTTTCGCCGCACTGAAAAAACATCCGGACCATAAGTTTAAGCATATCCGGACCGGACAGGCGGTTTTGCGCGTCGGGCATTGCCCACCAGTTTTTCCAGGATGATTCAAGGCTTTCATTGAATGCTGGATTTTCGCTTTGAACCTGTAACGACGGCCCGAATTTTCCGACCAAATCAACCGCGTACTGTTCAACCATCCCCTCAATGTTTGGATTATTTGAAAATTCAAAAATACAACGCTCCCGGATTGTTGCCAGGTCACCCCCTGCCAGGGCGTCATTGATTGAACTGGGGGACGTGCTGGACCAGTGGGTTTGATTTAGACGGCTGGTTTTGGCCGCCTGGAACCTGGACCGGTGGAAATCCTGGCGGGGTTCCGCCATTTTTTCCCGGACTGGCACCGCTGCGCGGGGCGTCCTGTTTGGCCTAATCATGGATTTTAAACGGTTAAACATGGATTTACGTGGCGGGTTTCCAAGTTATTTCTGTGCGCTGGATACCCTGGGCGGCCCCGGCCATGGATGAAATTGACTTTAATAGGGAATCAATTTCCATTCCGCGGATTCGGACGCGGCGGTCCCCTTTTTCGGCGTCTGGAGTAACGGCCAAAAGGGCCTTGGCTTTTAATAGCGTTTTGAATGCGCCGGACCAGTTTTCAGCGTCAATCTGTGTATTGGCCGTGGTAACCAGGGCGTCGATGTCGGAAAGCGCCATGGATTGGGAATACTACAAACCCACCCCATGGACCAAATGGAAACGGTGATTTGGGAAATTTAATTGGGAACATTTCCAGAAAATAGAAACCGCCCCCGTTTTGGGGGGGCGGTGTTGGGATGGGGTTTTGGCCCCCTGGCGGTATGATTGGACGGGTTTAGGATGGGTTGATGGGGTTTGGGATTGGTTACCCGTCCGGATAGATTATTGGTTTTTTCATGGGTCCCCCCGTTCCTGGCTTTTAAATGTCCGGTTGCATTCCTGGCATTTATGATATCGAATCGGGCGGATAGTCCGGACGATTTGCGTTGATTTTGACCGGCAATGCGGGCAATTATTCCGGGCGAATTCAACACAAACCAAATCATCCGGCATGTTTTCCGGTTCTTTTTCCGGCGCAATGGTGAAAATATTACCACAGGCCCCGCAATTCCACCGCGTCCATTTTTTACGCCATCGGATGGCCTGTTGTCGCATCCTGGAAACCTGTGAACATCCGCACTTTGGACATTCCGGGCCGCGGGTTTTGGATAACCTGGAAACCATGGGCAAATATTACCCCTTAAAATAATCCGTTAAATTTTGGACCCCAGGTTTTCCCTGGTTCCCGTTGTGGCCCCCCTGGTTCAATGGTTTGGATTTTTTTTCCAGCCTGAAACCCTTGAAATGCCCACAAACGGCGGCCAAATATGTGGCATCAAAATAATGGTTATTTGACCGGACCGTTTCCCAGGTCATAACATCCCCGCGGCCTGGAATGAATTTTTTTACCTGTTTTTCCGCGGTCAAATGTTTGGAGAATGTGAAATGTTCGGCCCTGGGTGCATCATACAACACCAGGGAACCATTTTCCCCTGGTGGCGTTGACAGCCTTTCATGAATCCAGGTTTTCCAGTGATCCGCGTCTACCTGTACGTATTTTATTCGTTTGGCGGATGCGTATTGCAGATGATAACGCTCCCCGACGTTTAAAACCAACCGGGTCAACGTTGTCCGTTCGGAATAGGGCCGGGTTGTCCCGTCTGAATATACGTTGGTCCCGTACCCCTTGACGGGCATGAATAGGGGTTTATCGCGGCAAAAATCATATATGGTATCTGTCCAGGTCCCCCCGGAATCGATAAAAATACCGTCCGGGCGGATGGGTTCCGGTTGCCCCTGGTGGGTCCACCCCCGGCCCTGGACAATCCGTTCCCAGAAATCAGTCAATCCAACATCAATTCCTTTCTCTGTTCCAAATGTCTGATAATCAAACTCTATAATCCCATATTCGACGACAAACCCGCGGCCATTAGCCCACGAAATCAAAACATATGACCCGCCCCACTTGTTCACATCAATCCCACAGGTTAGGATCTGGGAGTCCGCCGGGACCATCCCACGCGGTAACGCATTGGTCCGGCGTTGTAAGTCGTTTGAATCCAGCCTGGTCACGTCCTCAATTTTGGGGCGGTATGGTTTCGCCCATACAAATTGAAGGATTTCGCGTTCCGATGATTCATCATCCGGATCCCTGGCCGCCGTCCATTCCATCCCGGCAATGTCCGCGGTGGTCCATAATAAATTATTGAACGCGTTCCATCGAAAACCCAGGGTTCTGGTGCGTGGCGCTTTCCCCCGTATTTTTCCGGTTTTTGTGATTGTTTGCCCCCTATGGATTAACCTGGCGGATTCGTTCATTTTCCGCCGCTGGTCATCGTCCAGGGGGGTGGCGCAGCCTGGGCAATGGAACCGGGCCAAATCCATGGCGTCCAATTCTGTTTCCGCATCTTTCCACCCTGCCAGGTGTTCCCTTTCCGGGGTCACAAATTTCCCACAATTCGGGCATGGACAAACAATTTTGGACTCCGTCCCGTTTTTGTATTCAACCCAAATTCTACCGGTTTCAATTGAGGCGGTACATTCCCCGAAAGTAACAGCGCGATTTCCAAACGCTTTTGTCCTGGCTTCAATTTGTTTGACCTTATCCGTTTCCCTGGACTGGTTGCCGGCCTGGTCCATTTTGTCCAATTCCGTCACAAAAACCGCCCGGCTAGTGGCCCCGCTGCGCTTGGCATCCCCACCCCCGCCGGTCAAAAACAATACCATCCGTTCGTTTCCGAATTTCGCCTCTGTGAATTTCCCCCCCCTTGAACCGGATCCGGTTTGGGGCAATAGGGAAGAATAACGGGTTTTTTTAATCACGGGTTCAAGGTCCGCCTTCCATTTTACCGTCGCCATTTCCCCAGACGGCAACCCTAAGATGATATCCTCATCCAGTTCAAACAAAAACCAACAGGCCGGAATAATGTAACATCCCAGGGTTTTCCCAGACTGTACGCAACCCACCACCATGAACCTGGACCAGTTACCGGATTCCACCTGGTCAAAATATAATTTAATGAATGGTTGGCGGTTTATTTTGAATTTCAAATCCTTAAACGGACCGTTGGGGATGGTAATTTCCTGTTCCGCAAATTCACGGATTGACCTGATTTTCCTGGGCGTTAAAAATGACCGCCCGCTTTTAATCGTTGTGATTATTTCGTTGTTCAACAATTTCCACCCCCCTATATTCCGAAAGTGTTGTATAAAATCTTTCAATTCCGTCCTGGATGATGTCGGCCGCGTCCTGGCCGAAATGGACCAATATTTTTTCCCCGGCGCCTTGGATATGGGCGCCAAGCCCCCGCATTGTTTCCAAAACCGCCGCCCGGTCCATTACGTCCCCCAAGTCCCGCTTGTTTTTGATTAATTGGGCCTCCAATTTGGCCTTGGTCAATTCCAATTCCGTTTCCGCTTTTTCCTGGGCGACGGGGTCCGCCTGGGACCTGGCCGCCAGGGTTTTTTCACGCCACCGAATGGCCCGCCCCAAGTCAATGGAGACGGTTCCCCGGCGCCGGTCGCGGTCCGCGGGCATCCCGGCATTTATCCATTTTGAAACCGTCATGGCCGATACGTCATACAATTCCGCAACCGTCACCTGGTCCACGATTATGGCGCCCGGGGGGTGGGTGTTCCCTGGTTCGGTCAATTCGGCCGGGGCTTCAGTCGTTGAATTCATCGGGATCAGTTGCCTAAATGACGGGTTTTTGGCGCTTTTTGCACAAAAATATAGGGATGCACCGTCGAAAGAC
>Ga0310345_10000979_pt1 | contig 34731 bp, 32 predicted proteins | sample HC15DNA20500_MG_FD_204667 | JGI IMG/M metagenome (GOLD analysis project Ga0310345, IMG submission 204667) | Marine microbial communities from station ALOHA, North Pacific Subtropical Gyre - HC15-DNA-20-500_MG | ecosystem: Environmental > Aquatic > Marine > Oceanic | place: Pacific Ocean: North... | reverse complement strand
TCGCGCGGGCCATGTCGGCCTGCACGACATCAAGATTCGATCCATCGAGGCGGCGACGAGATCACTCGGGAATTCGGCCCCGGGAGGTGGCGGTCCGCCGGCGGGCGGGTGGCGGCCGCCGGTCGGGCGGCCTCGATCGCGAAAGATCCGTGCCGAAATCGAGGCGGCGGTCGTCGCGGCGCGGACCTCGAGATCCCGGATGCCCGGGCGAGACCACCTGGTCGTGGAGCGATGAGATCACCTGGTCACGAGCGCGTCGCGCGACGAGACCACCTGGTCGTGAAGCGCTCGAGAGCACGGAGCGACGAGACCACCTGGTCGTGAAGCGCTCGAGAAGAGACCACCTGGTCATGAGCGAGTCGCGCGACGAGACCACCTGGTCGTGAAGCGCTCGAGAAGAGACCACCTGGTCATGAGCGAGTCGCGCGACGAGACCACCTGGTCGCGCAGCCCCCGAGAACATGGAGCGCCCGGAGGCGACCACGAGATCTTTCGGAAATTCGACCCCCGGTGGACGGACGGCGAAACCCGCCTCTCGCCCGCTCGCCCCGAGCGTCGGCCTGTGCGACACCGCCCTCATGAGCGACTATCCGCCCTTCCTCGTCGTCGGCACCCCTCCGCCCGAGGTGCTCGATCCCATCATCCGCGGCCTGCAGCTGCACGGGGAGGTGACCCACTGGGAGACCGGCGCGGGCGCGCAGAAGGAGCTTCACTACGCAGGCGCGCTCTCGGTGGTCGTGGACGCTCGGCTCGAGGACATTAGCGGCTGGGATCTCTGCGGCTGGATCCGCGCGCGCTGGCGCGATCTTCCCCTCATGGTGATCGGTCACGAGGAGATCGATCTGGCCGCCGTCTACCTGGAGCCGCACGGCGCCCTCTGGACCATCCCCGACGCGCTGAGAGAGCGCGTGACCGACCTGTCGGTCCTCCACTACGACCCGTCCGCCGAGCCGGTTCCGCCCACCGAGGCGGTCGCGAACGCGCTGGGGGTCAGCGTCGCCGAGGTCGAGGCGGATCTGCGCGCCTCGCTCCGCGAGCTGAAGTACGACGACGTCGGCGAGATGCGCTTCCACATGCGCAACGCCCCTCACAACCTCGACGAGCTCGCTGCGCCGGTGCGCGTGCGCTTCGAGCCGGGGCCCATCGTGCAGGCCTGACGCGCTGGCGTCGTGTCGCTCTCGTGCTCATCACGCCGCGCGTTCCTGCGAGCTACCCGTGGCCCGACCCGGTGCTCGCCACCGGCACGGTCGTCTCCGACGCGGGCGTGATCTAGGTGCGGGGCTCGTGCCGTTTGCGTTCACGGAGCGCGGCGGCGTCGACCTGCGCGCGCTCAGGCTCCGACGCGGCGCCAGACGAGCAGCGCGCCGAGGAGGAAGAGCCCGGAGAGCGGCGCCGTCCGGCCCGCGACCCGGCATCCGCAACCCGACGCCCGCGCGGCGGGGGGAGCGGGCGCCGTCCCTTCGCTGTCGCCCTCGGCGGCGGGCTCGGGCTGCGCGTCGGGCGCCACGCATCGGCGCGCCCGGTCGCAGCGGCTGTCGACGTTGAGGCAGGTGCCGTCGGGCTCGCAGCCGCGCCTGCGAATGTTCGGGTGCGCTCGGCCCTCCACCGCTTCGAGGCACATGCCGATCTCCGCGCGAGAGCACACGCGGCCGTCCTCGCAGTCCGCGTCGGAGGCGCAGGTGGTCGGCACGCAGATGGGCCACGGGCGCGCCGGCCGCCCGAGCGGGTCGGTCTCCCCTTCCGCCGGCTGGTCCATCACCGCGACCGCGCCGACCGGGCACTCGACCTCGTCGAGCGGCGGTGGGGCCACGTCGGCGACGGCCGGGGCGGGGAGGGCGAGCAGGGCGAGGGCGGCGAGCAGGCGCGTGCGCATGCAGGCAAGGTCTCACACCTCGCGGCGGAAGCGCTTCTCGATCTCGCGGACCGCCTCGCCGAACGTGGCGTCGCGGTGCGGCGCGGCCATCGCCCAAGGGCTCAGGTGCATCGGGAAGGTGCTCTCGAGCTGCATCCAGCGCTCGCCCACGCCCAGCCGCTTCGGCGCGTCTTCGCCCCGCGCGAGCTCGCGCGCCACCGCGCCGTCGGGCACGCCGTGTGGGGTGTGGGGCGGGGTCAGGAAGAGCCCGCCGCGCGCGAAGACCTGGTCGCGGTCCGGCCCGGTCACGATGCCGTTGAGCTCGGTGGCCGCGTTCTTGTGGAAGTAGGGCGGGCGGAAGGTGTCCTCGGTGACGTCCCAGCGCTCGGGGAAGACGACGAGGTCGGCGGTGTTCTCGCCCGGCTGATCGAGGGGCGCGCTCAGCACGGTGAAAAGCGACGGGTCCGGGTGGTCGCGATCGATGGCGCCGACCGGGACGAACATGGCGAGGTCGTAGCGGTAGGGCGCCAGGTCCCCGTGCCAGGCGACGACGTCGAAGGGCGTGCCCTCCCGCTCCGCGTGGTGCAGCGCGCCGCCCTGCTTGGCGACGATCTCCCAGGCCTCGTCGTCCTCCTCGAAGGCGGCGTCCGGCGCCTCGAAGTGACGCGCGTCGGTCACCGCGTTCGCGCCGATGACGCCGCGTTCGGGCAGCTCGAACGCCCGCGCGTAGGCCTCGAAGAGGTAGCCGCGAGACGGACCGTCGACGTCGACCGAGAAGGTGATCGCGCGGGGCAGGAGCGCGAGCTCGCCCGGCTTCACCGTCAACGCGCCGAGCTCGGTGCGGATCCGGAGCGCGCCGGTGTCGGGCAGGAGCAGCAGGTCCCCGTCGTGGTTCACGAACGCGCGGCGGTCCATCGAGCGCGTGGCCACGTACTGGTGGGCGGCGAAGCCCCGCCGGTTCGCCGGGTCCCCCGCGCCGCCGTAGGTCGCGAGCCCGTCGAGGAAGTCGCGATCCCCCTCGAGCGCCGGCGGGCGCCAGCCGCGCAGCGCGATCTCGGGGCGCGCCTCCAGGTAGGCGAGGTTGAAGGTCGCGTGCGCGTACCCGCGCCACGGCCCGACGCAGGTGGAGGGGCGGATGCGGTAGGTCCAGACGCGGCGGTTGCGGTGCCGCGGCACGGTGAACGAGGTGCCGTTGATCTGCTCGGCGTAGAGCCCGTGCTTCGGCGCGCGCGGGTTGTTCCGGTCGCGCGGCAGGGCGCCCTCGAGCGCCTCCGACTCGTGCGCTCCCCCGAAGCCGCGGATCACTCCTCGTCCTCCGGCGTGAACGGCAGCGGCGCGCTCAGCGCCTCGCGGCCGCGCACGAAGTCGAAGCGGTCCCGCGTCAGGCAGTAGCTCGGCCCGCCGAGCCGGCCGACCGTGCGCAGCCGGTCCTGGTCGACGTGCCAGCGCTCGTTGGCGAGCCCGTCGGAGAGCCACACGTGCACGACCTCGGCGATCACGAGGTTGCCCGACATCGGCTGGCCAGGGTTGGTGCGCACGATCTGCAGGGTACGACACTCGAACGCGACCGGCGCGTCGACGAGCCGCGGCGGCTTCACGACCTTGCTCGGCGCCGACGCGAGCCCGACCATGTCCAGCTCGCTCTCGCCGGGTGGGAGGTCCTCCGCGCAGGCGGCCATCTCGCGGAAGTACGACTCGACGGCGACGTGCACCACCATCTCCCCGGTGCCCCCCTCGTCCGGCGGCGCCACGTTGCGCAGGGTGTCCTTGTCGCCGTCCTTCATGGTCAGCGGCGAGAAGACGAGCACCATCGGGTCCGCGCCGACGCCGTTGAAGAACGAGAACGGCGCGAGGTTCACGACGCCGTCGGGCGAGACGCTGGAGACGAACGCGATCGGGCGCGGGGTGACGCAGCCGGCGAGGATCTTGTAGCGCTCGACGGCGCTGAGGCTCCGGGGATCGAGGTCCATGGCGACAACCCTGGGGCCCCGCCGTGGGTTTGTCACTTGCCGCGCGACACGCGCTTGGCGCCCTCCGCCTCGAGCCAGTCGGCGGCCCGGTCGACCACGTCGCCGAGCAAGATGACGTCGTCCTCTTCGTGCGCCGCGCCGCAGCCCAGCGCCTTCTTCATCCGGGCGGCGAGGGCCTCGCGGTGCGCCTCCGGCAGCCCGCTCACCCGGGTGACGGTCTTGCCTCCGCGCCCCTTCTTCTCGCGCCGCACGACCAGCTTGCCCGGCAGCCGGATCGGCCCCGCCTCGGGCTCCGGCGTCTCGACCGGCGCCGCCTCCTCGGGCCCGGCCGGGAGGTCGAGGCCGCCGCCGAGCGCCGCGAACGGGTTGTGCTTCAGCGCGTCCGCGCCGCCCGTGTCGACGCCGCGATCCTTCTTGCTTTTCTTCCCCATGGGCCCCGCGAGCATGCCATCGTGGCCGGCGATGGCGAAGCGCTGGCAGCCCTGGGTCGCGCTCGCCGCGGCGCTGGTCCTGGAGCGGGTCGCCGCGCCGATCCTGGGCATCGCCGCGACGCTCCGGCGCTTCGAGCCGGCCCCCGGAGTCTCGGCCTGGGAGCTCGTCGACGCGCTGGAGCCGCTGGGGTGGGGCATGGCGGCGCTCCTCTGCGCCCGCGCCCGTCCTCGCACGGCGTTCGCCTTCGGGGCGGGCGCCACGGTCGCGGGAGGCGCCGCGCTCGCGCTCGGTGCGCCGCTGTTCGCCACCGCGCTCGGGACGTACGCGCACGGGGTCTGCGCGCTGGCCACCTGGGTGTGGATCGCGGACCGCCTGCGGGCCGAGCGCCCGCTCCGCTGCGCGGCCGCGTTCTTCGGCGCCAGCGTCGCGATCGCGATCGGTCACCTCCTCGGGGCGGTGGGCGCCGAGGCGGTGATGACGGCGGCGGAGTCCCCGCTCGCGGGCGGGGGCGTGGCGGCGCTCGCGCTCGCGGCGGCGGGCTGCGCGCTCCTCGATCGCGGGCCAGCGCGAGAGCTCGCGCCGGCCGGTCGGGCGCAGGTGGTGGGCCGCGGCGCGGTGGCGGCGCTGGCGCTCCTCGCGAGCGCCGCGGTCACCGTCCTCGCGGGGCTGAGCCTGCTCCATGCGCCGGGGATCGCCGCCGAGGGCGCGATGGTCTGGGCGGTGACCTCCACCCTCACGACGCTGCTCGGCGCGCCGGTGTTGCTCGCCCTGGAGCGCGCGCGGCCGGGGAGCTCCGCGCTGCGTGTCGGCGCGGCGCTCGTGCTCGCCTCGATCCTCGGCGTCGTCCCGCTGGCGCTCGCGGCGCCCTCCGCGGTGCAGCTCGTCCTCGGCGCGGCGGAGGGGGTGGGGCGCACCGCGGCGGGCCTCGTGCTCTACGCGTGGGTCGTGCATGACGCGACGCCCAGGCGCGCGGCGCTCGGGCTGCTCGCCGTGATGCTGGCGCGCCGCGGGCTCGTCGCGCTCGGGCGAGACGGCGCGCCCCTCGCGGATCACGGCGCGGTGGTCGTGGCCTTCGCGGCCACCGTGGCGCTCACCCTCGCGCTCGCCGCGCGCGGGATCGAGCGGCGCCTCGGTCCCGCGCCGCCCGAGGCGCCGCGCGTGTTCTGACGTCAGGGCGCGCAGGCTCGGCGCATGGCGGCGATCGCGCCGTCGAGCGGGAGCGCGTCTCGGCCGTGGTCTCGCAGCGAGACGCGGCGGTCGCGCTGCTCGCGCTCGCCGACGACCGCGACGTGGGGGAGACAGAGCGCGTGGGCTTCGCGGATGCGCTTCGCGAGGCTCTCCGGGCGGTCGTCGAGGCGTGCGCGCAGCCCGGCGTCGACGAGTCGCTGGTGGACCTCGCGGGCCCAGGGGAGGGCGGCGTCCGAGACCGGCAGCACGACGACCTGCTCGGGCGCGAGCCAGCCGGGGAGGCGCCCGGCGTGGTGCTCGAGCAAGATGCCGAAGAAGCGCTCGAGGCTGCCGAGCATCGCCCGGTGCAGCATCGCCGGCGCGCCCCGCGCGCCGCGCCCGTCCGCGTACCGGACGCCGAAGCGCTCGGGGAGCACGAGGTCGAGCTGGATCGTGCCGCACTGCCATCGCCTCCCGAGCCGGTCGCGCAGCACGAGCTCGATCTTCGGGCCGTAGAAGGCGCCCTCACCGGGCTGCAGGGCGTGCTCGCGATCTCCGAGCGCGGCGCGCAGCGCGGCCTCGGCGCGATCCCACTGCGCGTCGCTCCCGGCCCGGGCCGCGGGGCGCGTCGAGAACGCGTAGCCGATCTCGTCGAAGCCGACGCGGCGGTAGAACCCCGCCAGCGAGTCCAGGAAACGCTCGACCTCGGCCGCGACGCTCTCTTCCGGCAGGAGGATGTGCCCGTCGTCCTGCGTGAATTGGCGCAGCCGGAAGAGGCCGTGCAGGGCGCCGCTCGGCTCGTCGCGATGCACCAGGCCGAGCTCGGCGTAGCGGAGCGGGAGGTCGCGCCACGAGAGGCTGCGCCGCGCGGCGAGCGCGAGGTGCCCGGGGCAGTTGACCGGCTTGAGCGCCGCGTCCCCGAGCGTGAAGAGGCCCTCGGGGAACTGGTCCCAGTGTCCGCTCCGCTCCCAGACCTCGCGGCGCATCAGCTGCGGCGTGCGGACCTCCTCGAAGCCCTCGCGGCGCAGCCGCCGCCGCACCTCCTCCTCGAGGGCGCGGTAGGCGGCCCAGCCGCGCGGGTGCCAGTACACCATGCCCGGCGCCTCGGGCGCGAAGTGGAAGAGGTCGAGGCGCTCGCCGAGCGCGCGGTGGTCGTGTGAATCGAGTTGCATGTCGGTCTCCGTGGTGCCGGACACCTCGGCGGAGACCGCGATCGCGCGAGCCCCGCTCGGGGCTCCGGCGGGGCTCGTGGTCGTGGGTAGTGGATGAGAGCGCTAGCGCGCGCGCACGACCGGGCCTCCGCAGGAGCGGATGGCGGTCGTGGTGGTGCTGCGAGACGCGCTCACGATCGGAGCGTGAGGCGCGGCGCTCGAGTCGTCAAGGCGCGGCGCGCTCGTAGGCCCCGAGCGACGGGGGATCGGCGTAGCAGCGTCCGTCCCGATCGCCGGCCAGGGTCTCCGCTCGGCCCGCGCCTTCCGCCGGGCTGCCGGCCGCGAGGTGGAAGTCCCCGCCCGCCCGGTCGATCAACATCGGGTCTCGCTGGATGATCGCGTCGGTCTCCGCCGGGACGCCGCCCGAGAGCGTCGGCCCCGACCACGAGGCGTCCTCGTCGAGCGCGTACCAGAGGTTGTGGGAGAACGTGAAGGTCTCGGGCGCGGTGCCGCCGCCGACGTTGATCCACGTGCGGATGTCCGCCGTGTTCACCACGATGACGTTGTTCGCGAAGACCCCGTCGCGCGACGGCACGAAGCGGGCGTCGGTTCTCTCTTGCAGGATGCGCGCGATCCAGGTCCGGGGCTCCACCACCGTGTTGTTCACGAACCCGCAGGCGTCGCAGCCGACGTAGGCGATCGGCGCGCCGCTCTCGGCGCCCACCCGGACGAAGACGTTGGACTGCACCCGGATGCGCGCCGCCTCGTGGGGCGCGTCGCTCGGCCGGAAGAAGGCGAGCCCGGTCGAGCCGCCCGCGTTCACCGCGCGGCCCGGGATGTCCTCGAAGAGGTTGCCGTGGATCAGCGTGTCGGCGCTGCCGCCCTTCGCCTGCACGCCGTTCTGCACCACGTCGTGGATGTGGTTGCCGGTGATGACGCCGCGGTGGCAGCCGACCATGTCGACCGCCTCACCGCGATCGCAGCCGCCGATCTCGTTGTCGATGAGCCAGAAGTCGTCGACGCCGCTCATCTTGATGCAGTCGTTGTTGCCGCCGCTCCCCGCGTCGCGGACGGTCAGCCCGCGCAGCACGAGGTGGTGGGCCGGCGTGCTGTAGTCGCCGCCGTCGTCGAGGTTCATGCCGTGCACCATCGCGTCGACGATGGTGAAGCCCTCGACCACGACCCAGGCCGCGTCCTGCATCGCCCAGCCGATCCCGCTCGAGGCGTCGATGATCACCTCGCCGTCGGCGACGAACGCGATCGGCGCGCCCTCCGCGCCCTGGACCGTGCCGAGCTGCTGGGCGGGGTAGGTGCCGGCGGCCACGAGCACGCGGGTGCCGGGCGTGGCGAGGCGCGCCGCGGCGGCGATGGTGCGGAGCGGGGCGGCGCTCGAGCCGTCGTTCGCGTCGTCGCCGCCGGTGGAGACGTGCAGGGTGCGGGCGTAGCTCACGCCGAGATCGAACGGCGCGGGCGGCGCGCAGCCGGTCGGCCCGCCGCCGTCCGGGGTCGAGGCGTCGGGCGCGGTCGCGTCCGGGAGGTCGCCCCCGTCCCGAGGGTCGCCGCCGCCGTCGCGCCGCCCGGCGTCGCTCGTCGCGCCCGCGTCGTCCGTCACCGACGCGTCTGCGTCTCCGCCCCCGTCGCAGGCCGCGAGCGCGAGCGCCGCGACCACCCACCAAGCCGTTCTCCGCATCTCACGATGCTACCCCCTCCCGGACGGGTTATGACAACGCCAGATGGAGGCGAAGGACGAGCGCGAGCCCTGGCGGTGGGCGGTGATCGGCTGCGCGGTCGTGTTCCTCGCGGGGCTCTGTCTGGTGCCGGCCGCGGTGGTCGCGTTCCTGGTGGACGGGGGCGACGAGCGCCCGCCGGAGGTGGTGAGCCCGCCGCCCCAGCTCCCCACTCCGCCGCCCACGCCGCCGCCGACCCCGACTCCGGTCCCGCCGACTCCTCCGCCGACGTCACCGCCCACGCCCACCGCGCCGCCGCCGCCGGCCACCGATCCGCCCCGGCGCGTGGAGGCGCGGGTCACCGAGTCGACCGGCCTCGGGTCGGTGTCGGTCGGCGACACTTGCAGCTTCGACGTGGTGCGCCACCCGCTGCCCGATGGGACCTTCTGGTGCAACGCGCAGATCCGCTGCGCCGGGCAGCTGCTCTACGGCGGCGCCAACGCCGGCTACTTCGACTGCACCCTCTACGAGGGCGTGCAGCGGCACGTGGTCGGCGAGGACGCGAACACCACGGGCGTGGACTCGGACAGCGCGATGTCGCTGAACACGTTGACCCACGAGCTGGTGGTGCGGGACGACGCGGCGGGCAGCCTCGGCGCGTTCACCGTGCGCGCCGAGATCACGACGGTGCGCTGAACGTGCTCGTCGGACACTACGCGCCGGCGCTCGCCGCGCGCCCCCACTCCGGCCGCCTGCCGCTCTGGGCCCTCGTGCTCGGCGTGCAGGCGGTCGACGTGCTCTTCTTCGGCCTCGTGCTCGCCGGGGTGGAGAGCGCGAGCGTCGAGCCGGGGCGTCACCCGCGGCTGATCGTCACCGACGGGGTCTGGTCGCACTCGCTGCTGATGACCGCGGTGTACTTCGCGGTGTGCGCCGCGGTGGGCTGGGCGATCCGGCGGCCCCGCGAGGGGGTCGCGCTCGGCGTCGCCGTCGCGTCGCACTGGCTGACCGATCTCCTGGTCCACGTCCCCGACCTCCCGGTCGGGCTCGCGCAGGAGCCGTCCCTGGGGCTCGGCCTCTGGCGGTGGCCGCTGCTCGCGACCGGGATCGAGCTCGGGCTCGTCGTCGCCGCCTCCGCCTACCTCGCGCGGGGGTGGGCGCACGCCCGTCGGCTCTGGGTCTTCACCGTCGGGCTGGTGGGCGTGCAGCTGCTCGGCGACTTCGTCGTGCCGGCCCCCGAGAGCGACGCGGCCCTCGCGCCGAGCGCCTTCGCCGTCTACGCGCTCGCCACCGCCGGCGCCTGGTGGGTGGAGCGGGGGCGCGCGAAGATCAGACCGGCTCCAGCCGCCGGTGTGGCGCCGCCGGGAGCGTGATCTCGACCGGATCGCCCGGGCGCACGGCGCCGCCGCGGGTCACCACCCCCATCACCCCCGCGAGTCGCACGAGCGCGCCGTCCTCGTCGCGGTCGAGCACCGCCTTCATCAGCCCCGGCTGGAGCGCGTCGAGCTGGACGCACGGGTTGCGGAGACCGGTGAGGGTCACGATCGCGCTCGCGCCGAGGCGCAGCGCGGCGCCGGTCGGCAGCGCGAGGAGATCGACGCCGCGAGTCAGCACGTTCTCGCCCAGGGTGCCCGGGCCGACGTCGAAGCCCTCGGCGCGCAGCCGGGTGTGGAGCGCCTCGTGCATCAGGTGCACCTGACGCAGGTTCGGCTGCGACGCGTCCTTGCGGACGCGCGAGAGGTGCTGGACGGTGGCGCTCGCGTGGGCGTCGCCGACGACGCCGTGATCGGCCCGCAGCGTGATCTCGGGGAGCACGTCCTTGCCGACGCCGTGACCCGCGCGGGCGCAGACGGCGACGATGGAGCCGCTCACGAGCCCCACTTCTCGACGAGCGCGATCACCCGCTCGCGGAACGCCGCCTCGTGCTGGCGGCCGAACTCCTTCCAGGTGCAGAGCGTCGTCGGATCCTCGACGCGGTCGAGGAAGAGCTTGCCGTCGAGGTGGTCGCACTCGTGTTGGAAGGTGCCCGCGGTGACGCCGCGCATCACCGCGTCGATCGGGTCGCCGAAGCGGTCCCACGCCTCGACCTTCAGCTCCGCGTGTCGCCGCACCACGCCGCGCAGGTCGGGCACGCTCAGGCAGCCCTCGTAGTTCTCGAACGTCTCGTCCGAGAGCGGCGTGAGCTTCGGGTTCACGAGCACGGTGAGCGGGATGTTCGGCTTGTAGGGGTAGCGCGGGTTGTCCTTCACCTCGATGGCGCAGATGCGCAAGGGCACGTGCACCTGGTTGGCCGCGAGGCCGGCGCCCTGCGCGTCGCGCATCGTCTCGACGAGGTCGTCGATGAAGGTCTGCACCTCCTGCGACTGGAGCTGCTGGGGCGTCACCTCCGCCGCGGGCTGGCGGAGCACGGGGTGTCCGATCTGGGCGATCTTGAGCAGGGTCACGGGGTCTTCTCCGAGGCGAGGCGGGCGACGACGCTGCGCTGGCCGGCGTGCAGGTGCACCCCGGGGCGCGCGCGCTTCATGAGGGCGACGGCTTCGTCGACGTCGCGGGCGAGGCCGCGGCGGATGATCAGCGCGGCGGCGAAGGTGGCGCTGCGGCCGTGGCCCATCGCGCAGTGCACGAAGATCGGGCCGGCCTCCTCGGCGAGCTCGTCGACGAGGGCGCGGAGCTCGCGCTCGGTGGGCGCCGCGGTGTCGAGGGTGGGCACGCAGACGTAGCGCTCCACGCTCGACGTCCACGAGGAGCGCGGGAACTCGCTGGTGAGGTCGACCACCAGCCGCGCGCCCTCGGGCAGCTCGCGGGCCGAGATCGGGCGCCGGCCGACCAGGATGCCGGGGGCGACCTCGTCGTGGGCGCGCTCGCCGAAGAGCCGGCTCTTGAGCTGCCAGAGCGTCCAGGCGACCGCGAGGTAGGGGCCGACGAGCGCGAGCCGCCAGGGCGTGAGCCGCCCGAGCCGCGCGTCCTTGCCGAACACCGCGGGCCCGAGGCCGAGGTAGCCGCAGCCGACGTAGAACACGCTGACGCCCGGCCACGCGAGCAGCCAGAGCGGGCCGCCGAAGAGCGGGCCCGCGGACATCAGCGCGACGCCGAGCGCCATCTGGAGGAGGCCGAAGCGCATCTCGCCCGGAGAATAGCGCCCGCTCAGCCGACCGCCGCCTCGACGTCGACGGCGCGCTTGGGGATGCCCTCGGTGAGCACCTCGCTGCCGGTCTCGGTCACCAGCACGTCGTCTTCGATCCGGACGCCGCGCACGTCGGCGAAGCGGGCGAGCGCGTCCCGGTCGAGCCGGTCGCCGGCGACGGCGGTGAGGCGCGCGTCCTCGAGGATGGCGGGCACCTGGTAGAAGCCGGGCTCGATGGTCACGGCCATGCCGACCTCGAGGTCGCGGTCGAGCCGCAGGTAGGAGAGGCCGAACTGCTCGCTCCGGCGCCGGCCGGGCGCGTAGCCCGCGCGATCGCCGAGGTCCTCCATGTCGTGCACGTCGAGGCCGATGAGGTGCCCGACGCCGTGGGGGAAGAAGAGCGCGTGCACGCCGTCCGCGACGATCTCGTCGGGGTCGCCGCGCAGCACGCCGAGCTCCACCAGCCCGAGCGCGAGGGTGCGGCACGCCGCGAGGTGCACGTCGCGGTAGCGCACGCCGGGCGCGACCTTGGCGATCGCGGCCTCCTGGGCGGCGAGCACGAGGTCGTAGATGGTGCGCTGGGTGCCGCTGAGCGCGCCGCTGACCGGCCAGGTCCGGGTCACGTCGCCGGCCCAGCCGCCGGTCGACTCGGCGCCGACGTCGGCGAGCAGGAGATCGCCGTCCGCCAGCTCGTGGTGGTAGACGTCGTTGTGCAGCACCTCGCCGTGCACGGTGACGATCGGGCCGTAGGCCTCGGTCATGTCCCGGCGGGCGAATTCGTGCACCATCGCGGCGCGGACCTCGGCCTCGCGGATCCCGGGGCGGGTGGCCTTCATCCCGGCGAGGTGAGCGGCCTTCGTCGCCTCGGCCGCCTCGCGCAGGCCCTCGATCGCCGCCGCGTCGTGCACGAGACGGAGCGCGATCATCGCGTCGATCACGGCCTCGTCCGCCTCGGTCGGGGTCGAGAGCGGCCGGCCGAGCGCGCGCTCCTGGGCGGCGCGGCCCCGGGCGTCGACGCACGGCACCGCGCCGGCGCCCTCGAGCGCGGGGAGCTCCGTCAGCGGCCTGACCGGGCAGCCGACCGCGGCCGCGAGCTCGGCGTAGGAGGGCAGCGCGCCGTGCCAGAGGGCGTCGGCGGGATCGTGCGGCGGCACGTAGACGGTGCTCTCGCCGCCCTCCACCACCAGCATGGCCCGCGCGATCGGCAGGCCGACCAGGTAGAGGAAGTGGCTCGACGCGCGGAAGGGGTAGGTCGCGGCGGGGTAGTTGCGCGGGCTCGGCTCACCGGCGGCGATCAGCGCGCGGGTTCCGTCGAGCCGGGCGGCCAGGCGTGCGCGTCGCGCCTTCACCGCCTCGGTGGGGGCCATCGAGAGCTGCATGCCCGGGACTGTAAGGTGCGGCGCGCCGGGCGCCCACCGATCGACATCGTCGTTCCCTGAAACGGGCTCAGGCGGGGTACCCTTCGGCGCGATGAGCGAGGCGGCCCCCACGGACCCGCTGATCGGTACGACGATCGCGGAGCGGTACCGCATCGAGGCCCCCCTCGGTGAAGGCGGGATCGGCCGCGTCTACCGGGCGCGGCACGAGACCCTGGGCCGCGCGGTCGCGCTCAAGGTGCTGCTCGCGCAGTACGAGAGCATCCCCGTGCTCAAGCAGCGCTTCGAGCGTGAGGCCAAGGCGCTGGCCGCGCTCTCGCACCCGAACATCGTCACCGTCACCGACTTCGGCGTCGAGGGCGACATGCCCTACCTGGTCATGGAGCTGCTCGAGGGCACCGACCTCGCCGGGCTCGTGCACCAGGCGCCGCTCGATCCCGGCCGGGTCCTCGACATCGTGCGGCAGACCCTGCGCGCGCTCGACTACGCCCACGCCCAGGGCCTCGTGCACCGCGACCTCAAGCCGCACAACGTCTTCGTGCGCGCGATGGGCGACGGCACCGATCACGTGGAGGTGCTCGACTTCGGCCTCGCGCGCTTCGTGGGCGACGCGGCCAAGAGCTCTCCCAAGCTCACCCAGCAGGGCGCGCTGCTCGGCACGCCGGCCTACATGGCCCCGGAGCAGGCGTCGGGCATGGAGGCGGACGCGCGCGCCGACGTGTACGCGATGGGGTGCGTGCTCTTCGAGGCGCTGACCGGCCGGCGGGTGTTCGAGAGCAACGATCCCGGTCAGGTGCTCAAGGCGCACCTGCTCAGCCCGCCGCCGCGCATGGGCGACGTGGACACCGGGCTGGCGATCGACGAGCGCATGGAGCGGCTGGTGCAGCGCGCGCTCGCCAAGAGCGCCCCGGAGCGCTTCCAGAGCGCCAAGGAGATGCTCGACGCGCTCGACGCGCTGCCGCCGGACGCGGTGCGACGGGTCGGACCGCGGCCCGCGCCGACCGGGCCGGTGAGCGGCGTGGCCCCGACCCAGGCCCCCGCGGTCTCGGCGCCGACCGCCGCCGGCACGCCCCGCGCGCTCGCGGAGCAGAACGAGGTCGTCGCGCCGTCGGCCGGCGGCAGCGTGCACCTGCCGCAGTCGCGGCTCCCCCTGATGACCGGGCTCGGCTGCGGCGCGCTGCTGCTCGCGGGCCTGGTGGGCGGGGTGATCTGGTGGGCGAGCGACGCGCTGTCCTCGGACGAGGTCGAGCCGCCGCCGCCGGCGCCGGACGTCACACCCGAGCCGGTCCCGCCCCCGCAGCCCGCCGCGCCCACCCGGCCGCTCGCCCGCGATCCCTTCGCCGCGGACGTGCCCGAGGCGCTCGGGGAGCTGAAGCGCCGGGCCGAGGCCGTGCGACGCGGCAACCGCCCGTCGCGCCAGCTGCTCAGCGACATCAGCCGCTACCAGAGCGAGCACCCGGACGACCCGCGGCCGCACCTGGTGCTCGCGCACCTCTACACCCGGGCTCGCTGGCTCAGCCGCGCGCTGCCCGAGTACCAGACCGCGCTCGAGCTCGACGAGAGCGTGCGCGGCTACCCGCAGCTGTTGCCCGACCTGCTCGAGATGGTCCGGAGCAACAGCCTCGAGACCGAAGCCGGCGACGTCGTGCGCGACGCGTTCGGGGCCGAGGCGCGCGCCGCGGTGCAGGCGGCGCTGAACGAGCGCATGCGCGCCGAGGAGCGCGAGCACCTCGAGGCCCTGCTCGCCCGCCTCCCCGAATGAAGACTCCGGGACGGAGTTTCCTTGTTTCCGAACGCGCGCTCGGAAACAAGGAAACTCCGTCCCGGTGTCCGTGATCGGCTACGCGAGGAAGCGCAGCGTGGCCGCCCGCGCCTCGGGGTGATCCATCACGAAGGTGTGGATCGCGTCGACCACGAGGTGCTCGTGCATGCCCTCGAGGCGGGTCTCCTCGACGGTCACGATGCCGTCGTCGTCGCCCTCGAGCAGGGGGTTGTGACCTTCGCCGCCGTTGCCTCCCGCGACCACCAGGAAGGGCACCTCCGGGCGCGGCACCGGGGGGCCCTTCGCCAGCTGCGCCCCCGCCGGGCCCATGACCGCGCCGAAGAGCAGGCCGAGCTGCGCGTGCAGGATCCTCGCGAGCGAGGCGCCGGTGCTCGGGGGCGCCAGCATCACCACGCGCTCCGCCTCCACGCCCTCGGGCAGCCGCGCGAGCACCCCGCGGGCCACGATGCCGCCGAGCGAGTGGGTGACGAACCGGAGGCGGCGCACTCCGTCGAGGTGCGCGATCAGCTCGCTCACCTGCGCGACGTGGTCCTCGATCGGGCGCCGGGTGCTGGGGTAGTCCAGCAGCGCGACCGCGTGGCCGGCCTGCTCGAGCGCGTCCGCCATGCCCCGGAGCGAGCGGCGGGTGCGCCCGAGGCCATGCAGCAGGATCGTCAGCCGCTCGGGGCCGCTCGGCAGCCCCGCGAGCCCCTCGGCGCACCGCTCGAGGCTCCCGAAGGCGTGCCGTCGGTCGCCGGGATCGAGGAGCCGGTGGTGGCCGGTGAGCACGTTCTGCTGCACTCGCCAGCCCGCGCGCCAGCGCCGATCGGCCCAGAGCTGAGCGCCGCCGAGGGTGGGGACCGCCATGGGCCCGAGTCTGCCACGGAGGGAAGATCGAGCGAGCGCGCACGAACATCGGGGCACGAGACCGGAGCCGCCGATGACCCAGCCCGCCAGCCCGCCCTACCGCCAGATCCCCTTCAACGCGCTCGACCCGCGCACCCGTCAGCGGGTGATCGACGCCATCGTCGGCAAGACGAGCCCTCGGCCAATCCTCGCGCAGAAGGCCTCCGCCGGGGGCGCGGTCGTCGGCTGGGCGCTGCTCGCCTGCCTCGGCATCGCCGGCGCGCTCGGCCTCGCCATCGTCGAGTTCGGCAGCCCCGGCGACCACCCGCAGCACTGGGGGTTCATCGCCGGCTACGCGGTCGCCTTCTTCCTCGTCGTCTGGAGCCTCCTGCGGGCGACGCGGACCGCCGCGCTCTCCCGCGCGCTGCCCTTCGAGCGCGGTCGCTACGTCTTCCCGACCGACCTGGTCATCGCCGACTCGGAGACCCTCACCGTCGTGCCGATGGGCCGCCTGCGGAAGCTCGACGGCGTGCACCGGCACGTCAACGGCGTCTACCAGGCGACCGACCTCACCTTCGTCTTCGAGGGCTGGGGCAAGGAATTCTTCTCGGTGCGCGGCAAGGAGCTCGCCGAGCAGATCATGGACGAGCTGCACTTCTCGCAGCAGCGCATCTCGGAGGCGGTGCAGCACCAGGACCTCGAGATGCTCGCCGCGATGGACCTCTTCTTCGACGCGCGCGTGGCCCCGCTCTGGAACGATCCCGCCGCCGCGAAGCAGGCCGCGGCCCACGCCGACGGCCCGGTCCTCGCCCGCCCGATCCACCCGCTCATGCAGCGCGCGGCGCTCCTCGGCGCGGCCGCCATGGTCTTCGCGGCGCCGACCTGGTTCGTGCGTAACCTGGCCTCCGACGAGGCCGCCTTCGCGCGCGCCCGCGACCTGAACACGACCTGGGCCCTGAACGCCTACCTCCGCGCCGGCGGCCGGCACGCCCGGGAGGTCGAGGACCAGCACCTCCCCGAGGCGGCCTTCGCCGAGGCCCAGCGCGAGGGCACCGTCTCGGCCCTGCGCGACTTCGTGCGCGAGCACCCCGGCAGCGCCCGGGTGGACGAGGCGCGCGCCGCGATCCACGAGCGCTTCGCCCAGGTGCGGCGCGACTTCCTCGCCCAGGCGGCCACCGGCGATCCCCGCATGCCGACCTTCATGGGGCGCCTCCTGGACTGGCTCGAGGCGCACGACTCGCCGCCGGTGCGGGTGCGCTTCTTCGCGCCGAGCGCCGAGTCGCTCGCGATCATCGACCAGAACAACGATCTGCTCGGCGAGGTGCAGGGCGTCACCGGCGGGATCGCGCCCGTGGCGCCGCACTTCACGCCCGAGCGGAGCGAGCGCCGCGAGAACGGCATCACCACGACCCTGCAGCGCGGCTTCGCGCCGATCTTCCCGGAGGACGTGATGCAGCTGAGTCACGCCGGCCGCATCGGGCCCGCGCAGCAGGCGGAGGCGATCGCCGAGCCGACCTTCGACGTCAGCTACACGATCCGCCCGAGCGGCGCGGTCTACACGAGCGACTCGTCGAGCCGGGGCTTCGTCGGGGTGCACGTCGACTTCCACATCCAGATGCGCATCCCCGACTCGGGCGAGACCTGGGGCATCGACACCAGCGTGGAGCCGCCCGAGCACTTCACCGTCACAAGCTACGATCGGCTCGGATTCGACCCCAACGGCGACAGCGCCTACCAGGACGGCCTCGTCTACTCGGTGATGGGCAACCGCGCGTTCGACGGCCTCGGCAACCAGCTCTCCCTCGCCTTCTTCCGGCCCGACTCGAACGCCTTCCGCCAGGCCCAGGCGGCCTCGGAGCGGGACATGCGTGGCGACGCCCCCCGCCCCGGCCTCGGGAACCTCCCGCCCGACCTGGCCGAGGCGCTCGGTAACTTGCCCTCCAATTATTGAGACAGGCGCTTGTGGCCGCCGGGCGGGGGCTAGCTGCCCCTCGGCGCTTTGTCCGCCTACGACCCACCGCCCGATGGCCTGGCCGCGGCCCTGGACGCCCTGCACGAGGGGGTGGTCTGGGCCGACGGGGAGGGGTGCGTGCGCGGCGCGAACCCGGCCGCGCGGGCGCTGCTCGGAGACGTCGCCGAGGGCGCTCCCCTGGCCGACCTGCTGCGCGGCGCGTGGGCGCCCGGTGAGGGCGGGGAGGTGCAGCTCTGGCGGGGGGACCGGGTGCTCGAGGTGCGCTTCGTCCGGCTCGAGGACGTCACCTGCGCGCTCCTCCGCGACGTCACCGACGCGCACCTCGTGAAGGAGGCGGTCCGGCGCGAGCGCTTCCTCGGCCGGGTCTCGGAGGTCTTCGCCGAGACCGCGGCGCTCGAGGTGGTCCTGCCGCAGATCGCCGGGCTGGCGGTGCCGGAGGTGGCCGACTGGTGCGCCGTCGATCGGGTGCAGGGTGAGCAGCTCTCCCGCGTGGTCATCGTGCACGCGGATCCCAGCCAGGAGGCGATCGCCTGGGACATGTGGCGGCGCTGGCCCCCGACCCTCGACCGCAGCCCCAACGCCCGCCGGGTGATCGAGACCGGGGAGGCGTTCTTCGCGGCGGAGATCCCGGACGCGTGGCTCGCGCACGCGGCGCGGGACGAGGACCACCTGGCCGCGCTCCGCGCGCTCGACCTCGGCTCGGTCATCATCACGCCGCTGGTGCAGGGCAGCCGGGTGGTCGCCCTGTGCACCTTCGCGAGCGAGGGCGCGCGGCGCTTCACCGAGGCCGACGTGGACATGGCGCGCGAGCTGACCCGCCGCGCCTCGTTCGCGCTCGACAACGCGCTCCTGACCACCGAGGCGCGTGACGCCGAGCAGCGCTTCCGTGGCCTCTTCGAGACCCAGATGGCGCCGCTCATCCTCGCCACCCACCAGGGCCAGATCGTCGACGCCAACGAGGCCTTCCTCCAGCTCGTCGGCTACAGCCGCGCCGAGCTGGATTCGGGAGCGCTCCGATGGCGAGCTCTGACCCCCCCCGAGTACGAGGCGCTCGACGACGCCGCGCTCGAGGCGCTGAACGCGACGGGCAAGTTCACCCCGTACGAGAAGGAGTACGTCGCGAAGGACGGCACCCGGGTGCCGATCCTCCTCGGCGGCGCGCACCTGGGCGACGGGAGCCAGAACATCATCTGCTACGTGCTCGACCTGCGCGCGCAGCGGCGCCTCGAGGAGCAGCGCTCTCGCAGCCAGCGGGCGCTCGCGGAGGCCGCGGTCGCCATGACCTCGGCGCGCACCATGGACGAGGCCCTGCAGATCATCACCGACGCGGCGCGCCACGCGATCGGCGCCCACCAGGCGATCACCTCCATGACCCGCGACCAGAACTGGGCCCAGGCGATCACGGCGGTCTCGCTCTCGGATCGCTACGCCGCCTGGCGCGACTACGACACGCCGCCCGACGGCTCGGGCATCTACGCGCTGGTCTGCGAGGAGAACCGCACCCTCCGCATGACCCAGCAGGAGCTCGAGGCGCACCCGCGCTGGCGGGGCTTCGGCGCGCACGCCGACGCGCACCCGCCGATGCGGGGCTGGCTGGCCGCGCCGCTGGTGGATCGCGAGGGCCAGAACCTCGGGCTGATCCAGCTCTCGGACAAGCTCGACGGCGAGGCGTTCGACCCGTCGGACGAGGACCTCCTCGTCTCGCTGGCCCACATGGCGTCGGTCTCGGTCGAGACGCACATGCTGCTCGACGCGCTGCGGGCGGAGCGGGACCGGGCGACCGCGGCGAGCCGGGTCAAGGACGACTTCCTCGCGATGCTCGGTCACGAGCTCCGCAACCCGCTCGCGCCGATGCGCACCGCGCTCGATCTGATGGACCTGAGGCCCGCCGGCTTCGAGGACGAGCGCCGCATCCTCCGCCGCCAGGTCGACCACATGAGCCGGCTGGTCGACGACCTGCTCGACATCTCGCGCATCACCCGGGGCACCCTGACGATGGAGCTCCGGTCGGTGCGGCTCGACGCGGTGGTGGACCGCGCGATCGAGCTCTCGAGCCCGCTGCTCGAGGCGCGCGCGCATCACCTCGTGCGCGACCTCGAGGCGGACGTCTGGGTGCGCGGCGACGAGCATCGACTCGCGCAGATCGCCACCAACCTCCTGACCAACGCCGCGAAGTACACGCCGAAGGGCGGCCGCATCCGGGTCGAGGCGCGGGCCGAGGGCGACCGAGCGGTGCTCCGGGTGATCGACGACGGCGAGGGCATCGCCCCCGAGCTGCTCCCCGAGCTCTTCGAGGCGTTCGTGCAGCGCAGCCGCTCGTTCGACCGGGCCGACGGCGGCCTCGGGCTCGGCCTGACCATCGTGCGCCACCTGGTCGAGGCGATGGAGGGCGAGGTCGAGCTCTCGAGCGACGGGCTCGGCCGCGGGACCACCGCGGTGGTGACCTTCCCGCGGGTCGAGGCCCCCGCTCACGCCGCGACCGAGGAGACCCGCCGGACCCACCCGCCGCGCGCGCTGCGCGTCCTGGTCGTCGACGACAACGAGGACGCCGCGTTCCTGCTCCAGCGCGCTCTGCGCCGCCGCGGCCACGAGGCCACCGTGGCCTACGACGGGCCGAGCGCGCTCGAGCTCGCGAGGCGGGAGTCACCGGACGTCGCGCTGCTGGATCTCGGGCTCCCGGTCATGGACGGGCTCGAGCTCGCGACCCGGATCCGCGAGCGACACCCGGCCGCGCTCCTGGTCGCGGTGACCGGCTACGGGCAGCAGCAGGACCGCGAGCGGAGCGCCGCGGCCGGCTTCGATCATCACCTGGTGAAGCCGGTCGACCTCGACGCGCTGCTCCAGCTCCTCGCCGATCACGCGGCGGGCACGAGCGCGTAGGCGAGCACGAGCGGCAGCGCGTGGCGGCCGATGGTGCGCTCGCCGACGACCCAGCCGTACGCCCGCGCCACCGCGCCCTCGTCCGGCGGCGGGACCACGCTCAGCACGTAGATCGGGTCGACCCAGCGCTCGCCGTCCCGCCGCAGCATCAGCGCCACGATCCAGAGGTGCTCGCCGGCGGGGCGCGCCAGGCCGACCCGCCCCTCGAGGGCGACCCGGGCCTCGGCGTGCGCGGCGGGATCGCGGCGGAGCGCGCCGTAGCCCGGCTGGGCCGCCGGGATCCGGCCCTCGAGGGCGCGCGCCTGGAGCGCCGGCGTCAGGTGCGAGAGCCCGCTCGCCTCCTCCCGGGCCCGGGCGAGCAGCGCGGGCGGCACGCCGAGCCGCTGACCCTCCGGCTCCGCAGGTGTCGGCTCGGGGGCGGGCTCGGGGGCGGGCTCCTCGACGCAGGCCGAGAGCAGCAGCCCGAAGGCGATGAGCGCGGGTCGCACGGCCCGGGAGGGTGGCACGCCCGCCGCAGGTCGTCAGCGCCGGAGGCCGAGCCGGGCCCGGAGCGCCTCGGTCTCCATCTCGAGCAGCGCCTCGTAGGAGGTGTCGTCGCGATAGAGCGAGCGGCACCGCAGCCCCCGCGCGAAGGCCCGGGCCGTCCGCAGCGGGCAGAGCACGCCGAGCGCGAGCGCGCCGAGGTCGTTGACCCAGACGAACCAGTGGCCGGGGCCCGCGCCGAGCTCCCAGGCGCCCATCTCGGCCTCGCCGCGCAGATCGGTGCCGTAGCCCGTCAACACGTGGTGCAGATCGTGGCGGGCGAGCAGCGGCCGCTGGAAGGCGGGGCTCGGGAAGTCCAGGGTCTGGCCGAGCACGCGCACCTGAACCGTCTCGCCGGTCATCGCGTCGCCGGTGAAGCCGTTCTCGGCGTGGTAGCGGGCGAGCGCGTCGCGGACCGTCTCGGGCACGCCCTCAACATGACAGGCGCGGCGACGTTTCCCAGGGGCATGCGAGACGTGCGAGCGGTGCTAGGTTTTCGGGCCCCCATGGCCAAGGACAAAGAGCGAATCCCCGGCCGCCTCGCCCGCACGTTGAAGATGGGCCTGCTGAGCGGCCGGGTCGGATCGAGCTACCTGGGGGGCAAGATCGCGGGGGCGTTCCGCAAGGAGAGCGACGAGACGAGCGGCCAGCGCCACGTCGAGAACGCCAGGCGCATCGCCAGCACCATGGCCCAGCTGCGCGGCCCGCTGATGAAGATCGGGCAGCTGCTGTCGACCCACGGCGAGGCGCTCCCCGACGAGTACGGCGGCATCCTCAAGACGCTCCAGTCGTCGGCGCCGCCGATGTCCTACGCGACCATTCGCGACGTGCTGATGGACGACCTCGGGGAGCCGCCCGAGTCGATCTTCGCCGACTTCACCGAGGAGGCGGTCGCGGCCGCGTCGCTCGGCCAGGTGCACAAGGGCGTCCTGCCGGACGGCACCGAGGTGGCCGTCAAGGTGCAGTACCCCGGCGCCGAGGAGAGCGTCGAGGGCGACCTCGCGAACATCCACCTCGGCAGCAAGATGGTGAAGAAGCTGGTGGCCGACCTGCTCGGCCAGACCCGCTTCGACATCACGCCGATCTCGGACGAGCTCGCCGAGCACCTGGTGCAGGAGACCGACTACTGCCGGGAGGCCTTCAACGCCAAGCTCCTCGGCCGGCTCTTCGCCGACGACCCGGAGATCGTGGTGCCGCGCGTGCACGACTCGCACTCGGGGCTGCGGGTCGTCACCTACGACTGGCTCGAGGGCGAGGACCTCGACTGGGGGCTCGCGCACGAGGACGAGGCGGTCCGCGCCCGGGTGGTCTCGCAGCTGAGCCACGCCTTCTGGCACCAGTTCTTCCGCGGCGGCCTGCTGCACGCCGACCCGCACCCCGGCAACTTCAAGATCCTCGCCGACGGCCGCCTCGGCATCCTCGACTACGGCTGCGTGAAGATCTTCGAGGAGCCCTTCATGCGCGCCTTCGCCGAGATGATGCACGCGAGCATCGACGGCGACGAGGCGCGGCTGCGGGACAGCTTCGTGGCCCTCGAGCTGATGGAGGACCGCGAGCGCGACGACGAGTACGAGGACATGCTGAAGATCGCCGAGTACTTCTCGGCCGGCGTGCGCGTGGACGAGGTCTTCGACTTCCGCGACTTCGACTACGTCTCGGCCGGCCGCGAGCTGGTGATGCACTTCCTCACCCGCCGCCGGCCGCCGCCCGCCCAGCGTCACTTCATCTTCCTGAGCCGCGTGGTGCTCGGCTACTACGAGTACTTCTCGCGCGCCGGCGCGAAGACCAACTTCCACCGCGTGGTCTGGCCCTACGTGAAGGACGGCTTCACGGCACGCTCACTCGAGATCCCCCCGTACGGCTGATCGGCGGGGGCGGCGACGAGACCCGCGCCGTGCGGCCCACCGGCAGGAACCAGCCGGGGAGATCCCGGACCAGCGCACGGAGCAGCAGCCGGCCCAGCGACGGCAGATCCCGGAAGCCCCGGCCGCGCGCCCGCATCGCGAGCACCAGGCTGAGGAAGAAGCTGACCACCAGGTTCGTCGCGCCGATCGCCGCGATGCCGGCCAGGCTCCAGCCGAGGGCCACGCCGCCGGGCCCGAGCGCGTGGAGGGCGAGGCCGAGGTTGGCGCTCGCGAACGAGACGTGTCGGATCTCGAGCGGCAGCCCGAGCGCGATGCCCACCATGCCGGTGCTGCCGAGCAGCACGCCGAGCACCACGCTGCCGGTCGTCGCTCCGGCCCGCGAGCCGGTCAGCTCGGCCAGCCGCGCGCGGCGACGCTCCCCCAGCCAGCGCCCGAGCGGGCGGCTGCGCGCGATCCGCGCCGGGACGTGGCGCGCGATCACCGAGTTGGACACGTAGCCGGCGACGATCCCGGAGAGCGAGAGCCACACCCCGGTCAGCGCGGCGTGCGGGATGGCGCCGCTCTCGAGGGGGTGGAGATCGTGCACCAGGGCGGCCGCCTTGGTGGCGTCGGCGACCGGGTGCCCGAAGAGGAACGACAGCAGCCAGGACAGCAGGAACGCGGTCGGGAAGGCGATGAGCACGTTGCCGAGGATGGCGGCGAGCTGGCTGCGCGAGAGGCAGACGATGGTCTCGACCAGGCGGGACTGATCCTCGTCGACGTTCTCGGAGAGCGCGGCCGCGGTCATCGACGGCTGCTTGGTCGCGATCGTGAAGCCGAGCATCTGCACGGCCACGAAGGCGGCGGCGTAGTTGAGGCTGAAGAGGAACGCCTCGATCACCAGCGGCGCGTGGAGCGCGCCGAGGCCGACCTTGAACACCGCGGCGAGCGCCACCAGCGAGCCGGCGCCGGCGGCCGCCCTCCACATGCGGGCGTACTCGCCGCGGGTCCGCGTGATGTACGAGCCGCCCGCGCGCCCGGCGTGGGAGACGATCTCGGCCGCGACCAGGTGCAGCCCGCGCCGCACCGCCGGCATCACCCGCTGCGACTCCACGCGCGCCTTCAGGAGCTGCCGCGTCAGCGTCGCGCGGGCCGGCCAGGCGACCTCGGGGTCGGGGGAGAGGGTCGTCAGCAGCAGCCGCAGCCGCCCGAGCAGGTCGTGCATCCGGCCCAGCTCGTAGGTGAGCCGGATCGTCGCGCCGCTCTGCGGGATGCGCCGCTCGATGCGGGCCGCCTGATCCTCGCACTGCCGGAGCAGCACGAACGCGTGGGCGGGATCGGCGGGGGCGCTCGCGCGGCGGGCGGTGGTGAAGCGCACCACCTCCTCGGCCTGGGCGAGGAAGGGCGACTCGTGATCGCCCGCGTCCTCGACGAAGAGCGCGAGGTGCGGCTCCTCCCCCACCGCGGCGAGGCGATGCGACGTCAGCTCGATCGCGCGCAAGGCCCCGTGCACCAGCGCGGCGCGCGCCCCCTCGTCCTCGGGCATCAGCGCCCGGCAGAGGCGGATGAAGGCGTCGTCCGAGACCCGCTCGGCCCACGACGCGGCCCCCCGTCCGTCGCTGACCTCGTCGAGCACCTCCACCAGATCGTGCGGCGGCCGGTGCGAGGGCAGGATCTTCGCGGTCAGCCGGTCTTGCATCTCGGCGACCAGGCCGTGGGCCGGCAGCAGCCCGAGATCGGCGAGCGCGGCCCAGGTGCGCACCGAGCGACAGAGCCGGGCCACGTAGCCCCGGGTCCCCTCCCGGAGCGCCGCGTCGGCGTCGAGCCGGTCGGCGATCGCGGTGGCGGCGGCGTCGGGATCGGGCGAGGCGCCGAGGGCCGAGAAGAGCGCCTCGAGCGGCCCGAGCGGGGGCAGCCGCGCGGGCTCGTCGCCGGCCGAGGCCATCGCCTCGAGGGCCGCGTGGAGGGGGGCGAGCAGGTCTCCCGTGGGGGCGCGAGTCACGAGGACGAAGCAGCCCACGTGCCATGCCGCGGCGGCCGATTTCCTCGGAGGGGGCGTCCGCCGGTCGGGGCACTTCGCCCCCGCTGCGCCGACCCGGCGCGGGTCAGTTCAAATGCGCGCGGAGCACCAGCGGGGCGTTGGGCACGTCGCGGGGCTCGCCGGCCGGGGTGATGGCCGCGCCGTCGAGCGCGTCGGTCACCAGCAGGAGCTCGAGCGCCGCGCCCTCGTCGGCGGTGCTCCCGAGCATCGCCACGTCGTCGTGGGCGCCGTCGCGATCCAGGTCCACCACCCGATGCCGCCGGGGGCCGAACGGCCCGCCTTCGAGGGTGAGCGCGTCGCGCGGCACGAAGTCGACCTCGCCGGTGTGCTCGAGCACCACGAGCCGCGGGTGGTCCCAGCCGACCAGGTCGACCTTGCCGTCGCCGCTCACGTCCAGCACCTGCAGCCCGCGCAGGGTGGCCGGCACGCCGTCGACGCCGCGGGGCTCCATGCCCTCGAGCGAGCCGGCCCGGATCCACCGGAGGCCGTCGCCGAGCACCACCAGGTCGCCGCCGCCGTCGCCGTCCACGTCGCCGAGCGCGATCTCGCGCGCGCCCGCCAGGTCGAAGCGGTGGCTACGGGGGAAGCCGGTCCCGTCGCCGAAGTGCAGGTCGACGCGGCCGCGCGAGAGCGCCACGACGTCGGACTGGCCGTCCCGGTCGAGGTCGCCGATGCGCACGCTCGCGCCGCCGAGCCCGAGCACCAGCGCCGCCGTGCGAGCGGGGGCCGCGCCGCCGCCGAACACCCAGGCCTCGCTCGGCAGCTGGGCGAGCGCGTTGGTCCGGTTCATGGCTACGATCTCGGCGCCGGCCGACGCGTCGAGGGGCGCGATGGCGACCTCGACCGCGGCGATGGGGGCGAGCCCCGCCGGCTCGCGGATGCCGCCGAAGCCGTCGCGGGGCACCCACCAGAGGCCACCCCCGCGGGTCGCGCCGGCCGCGCTCTCGTGGGCCAGCGGCAGGACCAGATCGAGGTGCGAGTCCCCGTCGACGTCGCCGAAGGCGGCCTGGCCGACCCGCGCGCGCTGCTCGGCCGGCGCCGGGCCCACCGAGAACACCGCGATCCGCTGCGGCCCGCGCGAGGTCAGCCCCAGCACGTGCCAGCCGTTCGGGCAGCCCACCACCACCTCGGGGCGGGCGTCGCCGAAGACGTCCTCGATCGCCAGGGACGGCTCGGCGTCGGAGGCGGCGCACACCGCCCAGCGGGTCGCCTCGGTGGCCTCGTCCGCCTCTGCCTCGGTCTCCTCGCCGGCCTCCTGCACGGCCGCCGGCGCCTCGGCCACGCCGGCGTCCACCGGCGCCGCGGCGAGCTCCTCCGCCCCCGCGTCGCCTTCGGTCTCGGCGACCTCGAGCCCCGCGTCCGCCGGGGCCGCCGGCTCCTCGGGCTCGTCCCCGAGCGACACCTGCGGCCGCAGCCCCTCGATCGGCACCGCGCCGGTGAGGATGCCGACCACCGCGAGGATCACCCACAGCCCGACCAGGACGCCGAACGTCCGCAGCGTCGCCCAGACCTTCTTCACGGGCCCGGTTATAGCACCCTGGCGCGGAGCGCGATCAGAGCGTGACGTACACGAAGTTCAGGCACATCTCGTCCTGCGTGCCGTCGCCCCATTCGGTCAGCGTATCCCGCTCCATCGTGTCGTAGGTGCACGTGATGGTCGCCGAGTCTTCGCGAGTGATCGTGATCGGCTCGTCGAGCCAGTAGGCGAGCTGCCAGTTGAAGTCCCAGCGCGGCACGTCGATGAGGCACTGCTCAGCGCCGCCGCCGCGGTGGATCTCCACCGAGAGGGAGCGACCGAGCGTGTGCATGTGCGGGAACGCGCCCCACACCCGCACCGCGGCCGGCAGGATGGAGCGGAGTGAGATGGTGTTCGACGCTTCGACCTCTTCCATGCGCGGGGGCAGATAGAGGTCGGCGGCCCAGATGGGCGCGATGAAGGCCGGGTTGGCGCTCGACCGGAGCGAGAGATCGATGGTCGTGCGATCCTCGTTGGGGGACTCCATCACGAGGTTGTTGTAGTGGACCTGGATGATCTGCTTCGTTCCCGCGCTGACCCGCACGCCGGTGCCGCGCGGGAAGGCGGTCGCGCCCGCCCCCGGGGCCCAGAGCACCATCGGGGGGGCGTCCTCGACGCGCGGCCCGCCGAAGCAGGGGTAGCCGTCGCCCGCGACGCCGTCGGCCATGTCCAGCTCCTCGGCCGCCGCCACCGCGCCCGGGTCGACCGGGTTGTAGACGATGACGTGGTGCACGCGCTGGGCGTTGCCCGGGTGCACGTCGTAGCCGGTGACGTACTGGTCCTCGGTCAGCCCGGTCTCCACCACGAAGCAGCGGTAGTCGTCGTCGCCGGCCTCGTCGATCGCGTAGCTCGGGGTCTCGAGGGTGAGGTCCACCGAGGGCAGCGTCGGGAGCTCGGCGCGCGGCGGCTCGGGGGTGCTCGGGTCGCCCTCGAGCTTGCCGTCGACCACCCACTGGTCGAAGACCGCGATCTCCTCGTCGGTCAGCCCGCGGTGGTTCGACCACGTGTTGCACTCGCCGGAGTTGTCGGCGAGGAACGGCGGCATGATGCGGTCGCGGGTGACCTCCCGCATGCGCTCGCCCACCTCGGATGCCTGCGCGTAGGTCTCGAGCGGGAAGGGCGCGACCCCGCCCTCGGTGTGGCAGGTGACGCAGTTCTCCGCGAGGATCGGGCGCAGGTCGCCATGGTAGGTCGTTTCGTCACCGCCGGGCCCCGCGTCCGGGAGGCTCATGCCGGTGTCGGGCCGGAGCGGACCGTCGATCTCGCCTCCGTCGCAGCCGGCGAGGCAGAGGATGAGGGCGAGCGAGAAGAGTCGAGTGCGCACGTGGGGGCCTCCTGGACCCGGAGAAGATTCCGGAAGCCGGGACCCCGCGCAAGTCCGGGACACCCTTACGCGCCGCTTGCCGATCGCCGCGCGCCGACGTCATGCTCGACCCCATGACTCGCCGGGACAGCTGGGTGCCGCCCGTGCTCACGTTCGTGACGTGCGGCCTCTACTACTTCTACTGGCAGTTCGCGACGACGGACGAGCTGAAGCGAGTGACGGGCCGGGAGGACCTCAACCCGATGCTCGACCTGATCGTCACGCTGCTCTGCTGCGGGCTCTGGGGCATCTACGTCCAGTACCGGAACGCGCAGGTGGTGCATCAGTTCTTCGAGGCGCGCGGCCAGCGCCACGAGGACCGCTCCGGCTTCGTGCTCATCCTGCACGCCCTGGCGCTGTTCAACGGCTTCACCGGGCTGTTCGCGATGATGATCGTGCAGGACGAGCTCAACAAGCTCGCCTCCGGCCCCTCCAGCTTCTGACCGCGCCTTTGACCCCCACTTTTGACCCGGGCCGTCCTGGACCCATGTGAGGGGCATGGAACGAATCGAGCCAGGGCCCGGTCAGGAGTCGGTCTGGGACTACCCGCGTCCGCCGCGCGTCGAGCCGGTGGAGCAGACCGTGAAGGTGGTGCACGGCGGCGAGGTGCTCGCGGAGAGCGCGCGGGCGCACCGGGTGCTCGAGACGAGCCACCCGCCCACCTACTACATCCCGGCCAGCGACGTCGCGATGCAGCGGCTGGTGTGCGTCTCGGGCAAGACCAGCTTCTGCGAGTTCAAGGGCACCGCGCAGTACTGGGCGCTGGCCGACGACCCGGAGCAGATCGTCGCCTGGTCCTACGCCCAGCCCTCCGCCGGCTTCGAGGACATCGAGGACCACCTCTCGTTCTACGCGAGCCGGGTCGACGAGGCGTGGGTCGGCGAGGAGCGGGCCAAGGCGCAGTCGAGCGACTTCTACGGCGGCTGGATCACGAGCCAGGTGGTCGGCCCGTTCAAGGGCCCGCCCGGCACGGGTGGCTGGTAGCGCGGGTTCGCGCGAGACTCCGGGGGTGCGCCGGCTGCTGACCCCGTTCTACAACCGCGAGGAGCGGCGCCTCCGCGCCCTCTGGCGCATCGCGCTCGTCGCGATCCTCTCGGTCCTCTTCGTCCTGCCGGGCGGCATCGCGCACTACTTCTTGCGCCCGGTGCTCGGCCCCGCGCTCGGCCCGGTCGCGTTCGCGCTCTTCGAGGTCTGGCAGGCGGGCGCCATCCTCGGCGCGGTCGCGCTCGGCTCCCGCTTCTTCGACCGGCGCCCGCTCGCGGCCCTCGGCCTGCGGCTGCGTCGGCGCTCCTACGTGAACGACCTCGCCTTCGGCTTCGCGCTCGGCGGCGCGCTCATCACCGCCATCCTCGGGGTGGAGCTCGCCTTCGGCCTCTCGAGCGTCCGCCTCGCGGAGCCGACCTGGGAGGGCTGGCCGCGGGCCGCGCTCACCCCGCTCGCGCTCGTCATCTTCGCCGGCGTCTCCTTCAACGAGGAGCTCCTCTTCCGCGGCGCGCTGCTGACCAACGCGGCCGAGGGCTTCGAGGCGCGGTGGTGGTCGCGGCCGACCGCGTGGGTCCTCGCGACGGTGGTCTCCAGCCTGATCTTCGGGCTCGCCCACGCCGGCAACCCGGAGGCGACCCCGATCAGCACCAGCAACATCGCGCTCGCCGGCCTCTTCCTCGCGAGCGGCTACCTGGTCACCGGCGAGCTCGCCCTGCCGTTCGGGCTGCACCTGTCGTGGAACTGGTACCAGGCGGTCTTCGGCATGCCGGTGAGCGGCAACGACTTCGCGTGGTGCGCGTCGCTCGTGCGCGAGGTGCACGGCCCGGTGTGGCTGACCGGCGGCGCGTTCGGGCCGGAGGCGGGCGTGACCGGCCTGGTCGCCATCGCCGTCGGCACGCTCGCCGTCTTCGGCTGGGCGCGCTGGACCCGCGGCCCGCTCCGAGTGCGCGCCGGGCGCTGACGCTTTCGGCGTGCGCGAGCCGCCGCGGTCTCTCATGCTCCGCCCGGCTTCGAGGGGAGACCGATGACCGTCCGTGCCTTCCTGTCGCTCGCTCCGAGCCGCGCGCTCGCGCTCGCGGCGCTGCTCGCGGTCGCCTGGCCGGGGTCGGCGCGCGCCTACCGCACCTCGCAGGACTCGCTGTTCAACCAGCGCAACGGCATCACCGGCCCCGTCGCCTTCGAGCCGCTGCCGGTGCGCTACACCCTCTTCCGCGGCCCGAGCGCGCTGGCCCTCGCCGACGTCGAGCGCGCGACCCGCGAGGCGTTCCTGACCTGGACGCGGCCCTCCTGCAGCGCCCTCGAGATCGAGGGCGGCGGCTTCGCGGGCACGGCCGCGATCTACGGCGACGACCGCAACGTGGTGGAGTGGGTCGAGGACGGCACGTGGCGCGCGCGCGGCTTCTCCGGCTTCACCATCGGCGTGACCACCAACCAGCTCCTGCGCGTGGGCGATCGCTGGACCTTCGACGAGTCCGACATGGAGCTCAACGCCGACGACTTCCGCTGGGTGATCGACGGCGGCACGGGCGAGGCGGATCCGGTCGACGTGCAGGGCCTCGTCGTCCACGAGGCGGGCCACTTCGTCGGCCTGCTCCACACCTGCGAGCCGAGCGCCCAGGACGGCGCGCCCGCCTGCGCCTCTGGCGGCGAGCCCGAGACGATGTGGCCGCGCTACACCGGCGAGAACCAGCGCACCCTCGAGCCCGACGACGTCGCCGGCATCTGCTTCCTCTACCCGGCCCCCGGCTGCGCCACCGAGGGCTGCCCGCCGGGGCAACGCTGCGTGATGGACGCGTGCGTCCCGGAGGACGCCGGCCTCCCGTCGCGCGACGCGGGAACGCCCACCGACGCCGGAGCGCGCGTCGTCGACGGCGGCGTCCAGCGCGACGCGGGCCCCGCCCCGGAGGAGCGCGGAGGCTGCGGTTGCCGCGTCGGACGCCGCGCGGCGCACCCCGGATGGCTCGCCCTCCTCGCCCTGCTCCTCCTCCGGCGCCGACGCCTCTGAAGATTCGAGCCCAGGGCCGATCTTCACGACGCTCGCGTCATCGGCAGTCGCCGTCGCGCTCGCGTCGTACGTGGCGCCAGTCGCGGCTGCGCCCCTGGGACGCCCGGCGGGAATGGAATCGGCTGACCAGGACGTAGGGCTGACTGGATGCGACGGCGCGACACTGGACCGGCGAGAGCGATGAGCCACACCACCGAAGGACGCCCCCTCGCTCTCAGAACGAAGCGCGCCCTCGCGGTCTCGCTGGTCTTCGCGCTCGGCGGCTGTCTCCTCTTGCTCGCGTCCAGCTACTTTCAGCAGGCGGCTCACGCGCTGCGGCGGGCTCAGCCATACCTCGAGTTCCATGGCGTCCTGGAGACTTCGTCCTACGCCCACCTTCTTCGGCGCGGAGCGCCTGCCTTCATCGGGCTGAACTGGGGCATTCTTCTGCTGGCCTACGGCGCAGCACTCCGAGGCGCGCTCAGTGGCCGAGATCGACCGGGACGCATTCGCGCCTCGGCTTCCATCGTCGCGAGCATCCTCGCTCTCGCGCTGTTCGAATGGTTCATCGTCGTTGCCCAGATCGTAACCGGGGTCTAGCCGTGAGGACGGCGCCGCGGCCCCCGGCAGCGGAGCGCTTCCTCCGGTGCCTACCCGCAACCCCTGCAGGTTCGCCTTCAGGGGCGGGCCAGTGTGAAACGGCGCTCGTGCTACATCGGGTGCGCGGCCCGAAGGTGACACCCGGATGGGGGGCGGAGACGATGGAAAGTGAAAGTGTGGCGTTGTGGCCTCGCTGACCCGGAGTCGCCATCGCGGTCGGCGAGCCTGGGTGTACGCATGGATGTCTTGCGCGTGCGCAGCGGGATGCATGCCCTCACCGATGGATGGGACGCCATCCTCGGGCGTCGTCGAGAGCTCCTGCCCGGAGATGAGTCACGCCATCTGGCATCCGGGTGAGTGGGGCCGTGAGCGAGGCGGCGGGCTGCTCGTCTGGGGGCCCACCTTGGGAATCGTGAGCGGCGAAGTACCGTCTGCTTCACCCGAGTCGGTGGTGGGATCCCTGGCGGCAGCCGAGCTCGCCATCTGCCGCTTCATCGAGGACTCGCATCGGGACTCCGGCTGGCAGGTGGTCTCGAGAAACTACCGCAGATACTATCGCCGATACCGCTTCGTGGAGGGACGGCTGGAGGTCGCGTTCTACTGCCGGAGTGACGAGGATTGGACATCCGGATCGCTCGTGATGGATGGGGGCCAGTGTTACGCGCAGTTCACCGTTCGGGATGGTGCGGCTTCGGGAGTCTACAACGGCAACGCCCCGCCATACGGCGTCTTGGAGGGCCGATTCGGAGGCGTTCCGGTCGAAAACTAGTGCTCGCTGTGCTGCGTCATCATTCACGACATTCGGTCCGGACACGACCCGCTCTGTTCGACAACTGGGTCTCCCCACTGTCGTGCGCACGCCACCCCCGTGGCCCCTCGCTCCCGCAATGTGCGCTGCTGATCGCGGCGCTGACGCTCGCCGGTGCGGGCTGCGAGTGCTCGAGAGACGAAGACGGAGGCCCGAGGGACTCCGGGACGGCGCCCGACGCGAGCTTGCCGGCGGTCGAGCGCACGGGACCGGCTTGCGACGACGTGTCGCTGCCGGCCTCCCGAGCGTGCCTCGAGCGGGGCTGGTTCTCGATGCCGCAGTGGAGCACGGCGCCTCCGGAGCACATCCATCGGACGGGGGCCGGCGCGCCCCTGCCGCGGCGCCCCGTCTACCTCGACGCCTTCGGCCTCGACCGGCACGAGGTCACCAACGACGAATACGCGGCCTTCGTCTCGTCGGGGGGAGCGCTCGCGCCGACCTGTGACGGGAGCTCGGAGCTGATCATCTGCGGTCCGTGCGAAGGAGGCGGGTCCTTCCCGATGCGGACCCCGTGGGAGGGCGGCGCTCTGAGCCCGGGCTACGGAGATCACCCGGTCCTCTGCGTGTCCATCGAGGACGCGGCGGCGTTCTGCGCCGCGCGCGGGGGCCGGCTGCCGACGTACGTGGAGTGGCTCCGCGCGCTGGTCGGACCGCTCCCGGGCGAGCGTCGGTTTCCCTGGGGCACGGAAGACGAGCTGCCCGACTGGCGGCGAAGGCTCTTCGGCCCCGAGGTCTTCATCGAGCCCCGCGACTCGGCGGGCACGCGCCCCGTCGGCGCAGAGCCGCGCGGCGCCACTCCGGAGGGCGTCGACGACCTGCTCGGGAACGCGTCCGAGCTGGTGGCCGGATGCCCCGAGGCGCTGGCCGTCGACACCGCTCCCTGGATACGCCCCGACATCTCGTCCTGCGCGCCGCGGCACCTGGTCGCCGGCGTGAGCTGGTTCAGCCCGAACGACGTGGAGGCCGGTCCGCTCGGCTACGCCTCGGGGGTGTACGAGGTCGACGCCGAGGGGGCGGCCGTCTACCTCGAAGAGGCCGCGGGCCTCCTCTCGTACGCGAACGTGATGGGACACGACCCGGTCGCCGTCTCCGAAGGCCGATCGTGGCGCCGCGGCTTCCGCTGCGCCTACGACCTCGACTGACGGCGCTCCTCGGCAGAGCCTCCTCGCCTTCGATCCAGCGCCAGCGCCCCAACTTTTTCGCCGGCGCCGGTCGATCCCACTCCCGCGCCGAACCCGCAGCGCTGGCGCGGGCCGTTTTAGCTGCGCGATCGAATTTCAGAACGCGATGGCCGTCGTTTCGGGACGAGAAACCGAAAAAAATCAGAGCCACGCGTCGACTCGCGCAGCTTCGAAGCCGCTGGAACGCAAAGTCGCAGCGATCTTCTGGGATTCTTCGCCCGGGTTTCGGCCTGCGGCGCGAATCTGCGGAGATTCTCGACCGGGGTCGCCTCGCCTCGCTGATTTTTCAGCGATTCCCGCGCTGAAACGCGCGTCTCCGCGAATTTTTCAGCGACTTCGCCGAAAGAACGCAGGGCGGGCGCGATTTTTTGCAGATCGCCAGGAAACCGGCCGGCGGAGGCCTCGATGGAGGGGGCATCGCGTCGCTCGGGGGCTGACATGGGGTCGGGTCCGGGGGCGACGCCCCGATGGAAGAGGCCACGCCATGTCGATCTCCGACTTCTCTCTCTACGTCGCGCCCACTCGCTTCAGCGCCGCCGACGGCATCGTGCTGGGCATGCAGCTCATCACCGCCGCCGAGGGCATCGACGCGCCCCGGCCCCGCAAGTCGCTCGGGGTCGTGCGCGACGAGGTCGTGAAGCTCCAGGCCGTCACCCGGGGCCGGCTCAGACCGTCCGGCTCGGCCTTGCGGGGCATCGCCTCGCGCCTCGGCGGCGGCTACGTCGGGGGGCGCATGCGCCTCGACGGCCTGATCCGCATCAGCAGCGGCGAGACGCAGGCCCGCGCCGCGTCGCTCCGCGTCCGCCTGCTCCCGCAGGGCACCAAGTTCGTCACCGGTGAGTTCACCGAGCTCTACACCACCAGCGACAACCTCCTCCACCGCATCGCGGAGCAGGGGCTCGAGGCCGAGATCGACGAGCTCGTCGGCCCGACCTTCCTCCCCTTCATCCGCGCGCAGCACGCGGCGTTCGGCGAGGCGCTGGGCGTGGGCGGCACCGTCATCGACGCGCCCGACAGCCGCGCGGTCGCCACGCAGATCAGCGCCCTCGCGGAGGCCATCGCCGCCTACGGCCGCGCGATGGTCGGCTGGGTCGAGACCGACGACGAGGAGAGCGTCGCCGCCTTCCAGCGCGCGATGGGTCCCCTCGACCGACACCGCCGCGGCCTCACCAACGGCGGCCGCGACGAGGAGCCGGAGGCGCCGCGGGTCGAGGACGACCCCGACGCCCCCAACCCGGAGGACCCCGTCCCGCCGATGCCCGGCGACGACGACCCGGACGTCACCGACGACCCGGCGCCGCTCGAGGCATGAAAGAGATGACATCGATCGCGACACGGCCCGCCCCTCGCTCGGGCGGGCCGTGTCACTCGGCCGGCCGCCGCACCACCGCTCGCCGAGCGCGGTGGTCGCGATCGAGGGAATGTTCGCCCCCGGCTCGCGCCGCCATGATCTCCCAGCTCGCGTCTCGAAATTTGCTCCTCGCCGCGCTGGTGACGACGACCGCGTGCGGTCCCGAGCTGGATCAGGCCATCCAAGCGCGTCGGGAGCGGGTCCTGGCGCTCAAACGCCCGCCTGCAGCCGCCGCTGGTGGCGCGCTTCCGGCCCAACCGGAAGCGACGGGGCGTGCTCACCCTCCGCGAGCTGGACGTCCCACATGAGGCGCGGACCGCGCTCCAGCGCGCGTTGCGGGA
>Ga0310345_10000978_pt1 | contig 34732 bp, 32 predicted proteins | sample HC15DNA20500_MG_FD_204667 | JGI IMG/M metagenome (GOLD analysis project Ga0310345, IMG submission 204667) | Marine microbial communities from station ALOHA, North Pacific Subtropical Gyre - HC15-DNA-20-500_MG | ecosystem: Environmental > Aquatic > Marine > Oceanic | place: Pacific Ocean: North... | reverse complement strand
GGTCAGCAATGCCCCTTTGCGGCTTTGCGTCTTTGCGAGAGTAAATTCGGAGGACTCGCAGCTCACGGACGTGCTGGCGAGGAGGTGGTGGCGGGGAGAGGTGGCGGGAGGAGGTGGCGAGGTGCCATCCCGCTGCCCGCATGCCCCTTTGCGGCTTTGCGTCTTTGCGAGAGTAAAATTCGGAGGACTCGCAGCTCACGTGACCGACACGAAGGCAGTGTCGAATGGGAACGTCCGCAGCTCACTCGACCGAGACGAGGGTTCGGCAAGCGGAGGTGCCGAGGTGGCCGTCGCGGACGACGAGCCAGAGGGGGTAGGTGCCGGGGGTGTCGGGGGCGGTCCACTCGGTGGTGCGGCCGGGGGGGCGGGTGGTCTCGAAGCTGAATTCGCCGGCGACCGAGAACCACGAGTAGTAGGCGTCTTCGACGCCGGTGATCACGTCGCCCTCGAGGTCGAGCGCGGGAAAAGTCTCGAGCCAGGGCTCGTCCGGCTCGGGGGCGAGGACCACCGCTTCGCCGGCGGGCACACGCGGGGGCTCGGCTTCGGGCGCGCAGTCGAAGGGGTCGGGGCCGCGGGCGCTGACCCAGGCGTCGCCGACGCGGAAGCGCGGGGGCGGCGGGTTGGTGAGCGACGTCGGCGCGGCGACGAGGGAGAAGCGCTTGAAGCCCTCCATCGCGACCTCGCCGTCGGCGCGGAGGGTGAAGCGTGCGATCAAGGTCAGACCGACCGTCTCGTAGACGTAGCGGACCACGTGCTCCGGCGTGCCGGGGGGCGCGTCGCCGATGCGCGCGAGCAAGGCGTCGAGCGCGGCGCGGGTCTCTTCGGCGGGGAGGCGGGCGACGTCGCCGTCCGTCTCCAGCGCGATCGGGCGGGGCTCGCCCTCGAGCGACTGACCGGCGGCGGCGGCGAGCGCGGGCACGCCGAGGTCGATCTCCCACTCGACGGTCAGCGCGGTGGCGTCGGGAGAGGCGACGAAGGGCGTGAACGTGACCGCCTCCCCGGCCGTGGCCTCGACCGGCGCCGCGACCACCGCGATCACCCGCGGAGCGCGCACGATGGAGGCCGGCTCGAAGTCCGGGCCCTCGCAGCCGACGGTCAGGAGCAGCATCAAGGCGACGCGCTTCATTGCAGGGTCCCCCGCACGCCGATCGACGGGATGATCGGCAGCCCGCGCAACAGGCCGCTGCGCGCGTAGTCGTACTGGAAGAGCCGACCCTCGGGCAGCTCGGAGAAGTAGACGTTGATGACGTCGAGGTAGACCGAGCCCTTCACGGCGCCGAGATCGAATTCGCGGTCGACGCGCACGTCGAGCTGGTGGCTGTAGGGCACGCGCGGGCCCCGCGGGCCGAAGATCGCGACGAAGCCGCCGGTGTCCGCGTCGAAGCGCGCGCCCTCCGCGTCCCGGGCCGGCCGGCCGGTGGCGAGCTGGAAGCGGCCGCCGAAGCGCCAGCCGTCGAAGCCGTAGCTCGCGACGAGGTTGAGCACGTGGGTCTGGTCGAAGCCGAAGACCTCCGGCGCCTGCCCCGGGTGCCAGCGCTCGGCGCGCGAGAGGGTGTAGGTGACCCAGCCGTAGAAGCCCTCGTGCCGCATGCGGAGCATGACCTCGAGGCCGTAGGAGTGGCCCTCCTGGTCGGCGCGGAAGAAGACCCGCCGCAGGCCGTCCTCGGTGGGCACGATCTCGTCGGTGGCGCGCGCGATGTTCCACTGTCGGTTGTAGAAGCCGGTGAGGAACGCCTGCACGCCCACGGGGAGCGAGAGCTCCAGCCCGCCCGACGACTGCCAGGCGCGCTCCGGCGGGATGGACGGGTTGCCGCCCACCCGGAAGATGGTGAACGGGCTCGGCTGCTGCACGAAGAGCCCGGACGCGAGCTTGACGGTGATCCACTCGGCGAGCGCGAGGCGGCTGACCACGCGGGGATCGAAGATCGGCTCGAGCACGTCGCCGTAGCGCATCACGTCCACCCGCAGCCCGGCGCTGATCTCCAGCGGGCGGAAGTCGAAGACCTGCTCCCAGTACGCCGCCGCGAAGGCCTCGACCACGCCCACCGAGGCGTCGCTCGTGGTCAGCGTGGGGAGGGGGCGCGGCTGCTCGCCGAGGCCGGGCGGGACCGGCGCCGTGCCGAGGATGCGGGCGCTCAGCGTGTTGACGTCGACGCCGGCTCGCGCGCGGAGCTGATCGGTCATCGTCAGCTCGGCGTCGAGGCGCACGCCGGCGAAGAAGGCCTCGAGCTCGAAGGTCAACAGGCCCAGCCCCGGCTGCGCCGCGTCGAAGCCGCTCGCGTCCCGCCCGACCATGCCGCTGAGGGTCACCCGGGTGTCCGTGTCGGGTCGGATTCGAACGCTCGCGATGAGGCGCTGGAGGTCGAAGGAGACGCGCGAGCGGCTGCCCTCGCTGATGAACCCGCCGTCGCCCAGCTGACCGCTCTGGTCGAGGTTGTCGTTGGCGCCGAAGAAGAAGAACGAGACCTCGAGCCGGTCGTCGGGCGCGTACTCACCGAGGAGCTGGTAGTCCATGAAGGACAGCTCCAGCCCAGGCTGCACGAGCGGCAGGATCGCCTCGAAGTAGCTCCGCCGGAACGCCGCCGCGACCGCGCCGCGGCCGTCGTCGGTCGGGACCACCGCCAGCACGCTCGCCCGGGCCGCGTCCAGCGAGGCCTCGCCCAGCGGCGAGTCGACGTCCGGGATGTCGCTGCTCAGCGCGATCAGGCCGCCGCCGTAGCGCCCGTAGCGCACGGGGTAGTTGCCCGCGTAGAAGTCCATGCGGTCGACGAAGCGGTTGCTGAGGATCGCGGGGCCCGCGCCCACGTGGTACATCAGCGGCACCGGGAAGCCGTCGACCAGGAACCCCGTGTTCTGGAAGTCCGAGCCCCGCACCAGGAAGAAGCCCAGGCCGAACGGCGAGCGGGCGACGCCGGGGAGGCTGCCGACCGCGCGGAGCGGCTCGCCGAAGGTGCCGGGCACGGTGGTCAGCTCCTCGCCGCGGAGCGTGATGCGGCTCGCCGCGCCCTCTTCGTCGCGCTCGACCACCGCGGTCACCCCGAGCTCCGGGCCCTCGTCGGGCGCCTCGAACAGGGGATCGGGCGGCGGCTCGAGCGGCGGCGGCGCCTCGAGCGGCGGCGGGGTCGGCGCGGTGACGACGTAGCGGAAGCGGATCCGCGCCGGGATGGGCTCGCCGCCTCGCGTCGCCGGCTCGAAGCGCATGCGCCGGGCGGCCTCGAGCGCGAGGGCGTCGACGTCGGGTCGGACCGGCGTGGTGATCGCCGCGTCGCTCACCGCGCCGGTCGCGTCGATCGTCAGGAGCAGCTCGACCGCCGCGCCACCCTCGATCGGCGCGGCGCCCTCGGGCAGCTCGAGCGGCGGCGCCTCGAGGAGCCTCGGCGGAGTCGGCGGCTCCTCCTGCGCGAGCGCCGCGCTGGACATCGCGAGCCACGCGACCAGCCACGCAACCAGGACCAGGCGCGAGCCGTTCCCCACGCCCTCCGGTTACCACGCCTCGACAAGGACCGCGACGGGATCGATCATGACGGGCGATGCGTCGCGCGACCGCACCGCTCCTTCTCCTGGCCCTGGCCGCGGGGTGCGCGGACGGGCACTTCGTCAGCACGCGCCTCCAGACGAGCTACCGACACGGCTTCCAGTTCGTGCTCGCGCGGGTGGAGCTGGTCCGGGTCTCGGACGGGGCCGTCGCTCACGCCCGCGACGTCACCTTCTCGCCCGACCCGGGGCTCGACCTCGCGCTCCTCTCGGGGCGCAGCCTCGCGGACTTCGAGGGCGTCGCGACCGGGGTCTACGACGTGCGGGTCACCCTGCTCGACGCGCGCGGCGGCGCGGTGGACGACGGCGTGACCCGGGTGGCGATCGAGGACGACCGGAGCGTGCTCGTCGGGGTCAGCGCCGCGTGCGCGTCCCTGTCGTGCCCGACCGCGAGCGACCCGGCCGACGCCACCGCGTGCAGCCTCGGGCGCTGCGTGCCGCCGAGCTGCCTCGAGGACCCGGAGGGCTGCGTGGAGCGGGAGTGCGGCTCGGACGCCGAGTGCGCGGGGACCTCGGCGTGCGCGGCCGGGCAGTGCGTCGGCGAGCGCTGCCTCGCCGTCCCCGACGACGCCCTCTGCGCGGCGGACGAGTTCTGCGAGGCGACCCTGGGCTGTCAGCCACGTCCCGAGCCGCCGGAGCCGGACGCCTCCACGCCGCCGCCCGACGCCGGGCCCACGCCGTGCTCGCCCTCCGACTGCGACGACGGCGATCCCTGCACGACGCACGCGTGCGTCGCCGGGAGCTGCCAGACCTCGCCCCGCTGCGGCGCGGGGGAGTACTGCGACCGCGGCGCCTGCCACCCCGAGCCGACGTTCATGCTCCAGACCTCGGGCGCGCCCGACTGCATCGATCTCGGCGTGGCCCACACCGCGCCCGACTTCACGCTCCGCCGGATCATCGAGGGGCGCCCGAACCGCACCGCCGTGCAGACCAACCAGCAGGTGAGCTGCGGCGACCCGCCGCGAGACGACCCGGCGAGCTTCCCGCTCGGCCCCGACGGGCGCTGGGAGGACACCTTCGAGTCTGGCGCGGTGACCGACTGCGACTTCGGGATCTACGGGCGCTGGCAAGCCTACGTGACCGTCGACGGGCGCCGCAGCAACACGGTCGAGACCGTCTACTACAACTCGGGCTGCCCGGCGGTCGCCACGTGCGTCGCCGCCCGGTCGTTCTGCTCTCCCTGCCGGGCGTGCACCGAGTCGCAGTATTGTTACGCGTCGTCGAGCTGCGCGCCGAACCCGACCATCCGGATCGACACCGCGAGCGGCCCGGGCTGCGTGGACCTCGGCGTGCCGCACTCGAGCCCGCCCGCGCTCGTGACCCGGGTGAACGGCCGACCGCGCGCCACGAGCACCCAGGTGAACGAGCGGGTGGGCTGCGGCGCGGCGCCCTACGACGCCGAGGAGCGGGTGCTCGACGCGAGCGGCGCCGCCGTCGATCCGTTCCCGCCGACCGCCGCCCTCCCGTGCGACACCGCGGGCATCTACGGGCGCTGGGACATCCGGGTGCGGGTCGACGGGGTGCTCTCGGACCCGGCGGAGATCGTCTACTTCAACTCGGGCTGCCCCGGCATCTCGACCTGCGCGATGGCCCGCGCCACCTGCGTGCCCTGATCAGCCGCCCGCGTCCGACGGCGCGCGGGTGCGGAAGCAGCGGCTGACGTTCGTGCGGCAGACGAGCTCGGGCGGGCAGTCCGCGTCCTCGCTGCACGCGAACACGCCCTCGGGGATCTCGGCCTCGCACCCGAAGAGCGCGAGGGCGAAGAGCAGCCAAACCGTCCGCATCGCGCGGAAGATAGCGCGCGCATCGGGTATGCTTCGAGCCCGTCGGCGTCTTTCGCCGGCCTGGAGGTCCGATGCGGCGACTCTGTGGTGCGACGATCTCGATCCTGCTGCTCGCTTCGTGCGGCCCCGACCTGGGGCCGGCCGACGAGGCGGCCGCGCTGGAGATCGTCTACACCCCCGACGGCGTGCCGGCGTTCGCCGGGCAGGCGCTGATGATCCAGAGCTGCGGTGCGGGCGGCTTCTGCCACAGCGAGGACATCGACGCGCAGGAGCGCTTCGGCGCGCCGCTCGGCCTCGACTTCGACGTCCGGCTCGCCTCCACCAGCAACGAGGTGGAGCTCGAGGCGGCCGACCGCCTCCTCCGCAACCAGCAGCGGGTGCTCTCGATGCGCGGCCACATCTGGGAGCAGGTGCAGTCGGGCGAGATGCCGCCGACCGGGGAGGCGGGGCGCATGTACGCCGAGAGCGTCAACGAGCGCTTCGAGCGCATCGCCGACGACGGGGTGACCGCCACGCCGCTGCCCGGCCTCGACACGGAGGAGGGCCGCGAGCTGCTCCGCAACTGGCTCGCCTCGCGCACGCCGGTGATCGAGCGCAGCCAGGAGCGGGTCGATCGTGAGCCCAACGTGACCGGCTTCACCATCGCCGCCTGCGAGCGGAGCTGCGTCGACCCGACCTGGCCGGCGATCAACGCCCAGATCATCCAGCCGAGCTGCGCGCTCGGCCGCTGTCACGACAACAGCGATCCGGCGGGGTCGCTCGACCTGAGCGGCAGCGACGCCGAGGTGCACGCGCGCATCCTCGACGCCGCCCCCGAGGGCATGCAGTGCGTGGGTGAGGTCCCGCTCCTGACGGCGTCGATGCCGGAGATGTCGCTGATGTACCTGAAGGTCGCGGCGGCGAGCTCGGACGACGTGTGCGGATCGCGCATGCCGCTCAGCGGCAACCTGCTCAGCGAGCAGCGGCTCTGCGCGCTCCGGGCGTGGATCCAGTGCGGCGCGTGCGTCGAGGCCGACGGCGGGGACTGCGCCGACTGCATCGCGGGGGAGCGGGAGGCCTGCAACGTGCAGCTCGGAGCGCCGGGGAACTGCATGGAGACCATGCCGTGCCCCAACCGCGCGGCCCTCGACATATAGGGGTTTTCGAGGCACACCGCGTCCGCGATGCCGGCCGAGAAGCTGATCGACGTCCTCCGCGCGCGCCCCGTCGTCTTCGACGGCGCGATGGGCACCGCCCTCTACGAGCGAGGCGTCCTCTACACGAACAACATGGACCAGCAGACGGTGAGCAAGCCGGAGCTGGTCGGCTCGGTGCACCGGGCGCACCTCGAGGCGGGCGCCGAGGTCCTCCAGACGAACACCTTCGGCGCGAACCGCTACCGGCTCGCGAGCCACAACCTCGAGGGCGAGGTCGAGCGCATCAACCGCGCCGCGGTGGCGCTGGTGAAGGACGTCGCGGCGGGGCGGGCGTGGGTCGCCGGGTCGGTCGGCCCGAGCGGCACGATCTTCAAGACGGTGCCGGAGAGCGAGCAGGACGCGCTCCGCGCCGCGTTCCGGGAGCAGTCCGAGGTGCTCGTCGACGCCGGCGTCGATCTCCTCGTGCTCGAGACCTACCGGCAGCCCGACGAGCTGCAGCTCGCGATCGAGGGCGCGCGGGCCGCGTCGAAGGGGAGGGTGCCGATCCTCGCGAGCGTCAGCTTCGACGCCTTCGGCACGATGAGCGACGGCACCGGCCCCGAGGAGATGGCGAAGCGGCTGGCCGAGCTCGGCGTCGACGCGATCGGCGTCAACTGCGCCGACGGCCCCGCGGGCGTCTACGAGATGGCCGTCCGCCTGCTCGACGCCGATCTCCCCGTCGTCGCCCAGCCCAACGCCGGCCTCCCGCGCCGGGTCGAGGGGCGGTTCGCCTACATGGCGACGCCGGAGTACTTCCTCGTCTACGCCCGCCGCCTCTACAAGGCCGGGGTGCGCGGCGTCGGCGGCTGCTGCGGCACGACCGCCGAGCACATCCGCCAGATCGATCAGGCGGCGCGCATGCTCCGCGGCGACGAGAAGCCGCGCGAGTCGACGCCGCCCGACGTCGCGGGGCAGGCCACGCGCGACTACGAGCAGGTGCCGGACGAGGGCATCGCGCCCGGCGTCGAGGTCACCCCGCTCTCCGACAAGGGCCTGCTCGGCGAGCGGCTCGCCGAGAAGAAGTTCGTCGTCAGCGTCGAGGTGAACCCGCCGCCCGGGCTGAGCCTGGAGAAGGCGCTCGCCGGCGCGGCGCAGCTCAAGGCGGGCGGCGTGGACGTCATCAACGTCGCCGACGGCGCCCGCGCGACCGCGCGCATGGGCAACCTCGCGCTCTGCTACCGCATCCAGGAGCAGCTCGGCATGCCGGCCCTGATGCACGTCACGACGCGGGACCGCAACGTGCTCGGCCTCGTGGCGCATCTGCTGGCCAGCCACGAGCTCGACGTGAAGAACCTCGTCGTGATCACCGGCGACCCGCCCAAGATGGGAGACTTCCCGGACGCCAAGGCGGTCTACGACCTCGACTCCATCGGGCTGCTCCGCCTCATCAACGGGATGAACCGCGGCTTCGACCCCGGCGGCAAGCCACTCAAGGGGGCCACGTCGTTCCTCTGCGCGACCGGCGCCGAGCCGGCGGCGAAGGACTACGACCGCGAGCTGCGCCGCCTCGAGCAGAAGCGGGACGCCGGCGCCGAGCTGGTCATGACCCAGCCGGTCTACGATCCGGTGGTGCTCGACCGCTTCCTCGAGGACGTGCGGCCGCTCGGCATCCCGGTGCTGGTCGGGCTGCTGCCGCTGGCCAGCTACCGGAACGCGGAGTTCCTGCACAACGAGGTGCCCGGCATGAGCATCCCCGAGGACATCCGCGAGCGGATGCGCAAGGCGGGCGGTGGGCCGGACGGCCGCGCGGAGGGCGTGCGCATCGCGCGCGAGATGCTCGACGCGGTGAAGGGCCGGGTGGACGGCGCCTACATCATGCCGCCCTTCGGCCGCTACGAGCTCGCGCTCGAGGTCATCGACGGGATCGTGCGATGACGCGGATCACGCTCTGCGCGGTGGCGCTCACCCTGATGAGCGGCTGCCCGGGCCGACCCTGCCCGACCTACCCCTTCAACGACGCGACGAGCGCGCTCGAGTCCTACCGCGACATGCGCCGGCCCGCCCGGGTGCTGCGCGCGGAGGCCCGCGTGGATCGACGCGACCCCGAGGGGCGCATCCGCGGCACCGTGCTGATGTTCATCGCCCGCCCCGACCGGGTGCGCTTCGACGCGATGACCCAGTTCGGCCCTGCCGCGGTGCTCACCAGCGACGGCGACCGCTTCGCGCTGATGGATCTGCGCGAGAACCGCTTCTACGAGGGCCCGACCTGCCCGGCGAACATCGAGCGCCTGCTCGGCCTGCGCTTCAGCTCGACCGAGGTGACCCGGCTCCTGCTCGGGGAGACCCCGCGCATCGAGGCCGAGGAGCGCCGCATCCGGTGCGAGGGCGGCAGCTACCACGTGGAGCTCCTCGCCGAGGACGGCCGCCGCCAGGAGCTCGTGCTCGAGGTGCGCGACCAGGACCTCACCGCGCCGCCCGAGTCCCAGCGCATGCGGCTGAAGCGGAGCGAGGTGTTCTCGGCGGACGGGCAGACCGAGTGGCGGGTCACCTATGACGACTACGCCTTCATCGCGGACCCGGACGACGAGGCCGGTCGCGGCGTCGTGCTCCCGTTCCGGGTGCGCTTCGAGGATCCCAGCCGGGACATCGACACCCTCGTGCGCTTCTCGCGCATCGACCTGAACGTGGAGATCCCGGCCGGCGCCTTCCGGCAGGAGACCCGCCCCGGGCTCGAGGTCCACGCGGTCTCCTGTGATTGAGCGGACGGCAGCTGTTATCCTCCGCGCCGCATGAGCGAGCCGCTGCTCCGCGTTTCCAACCTCGTCACCGCGTTCCACACCGACGAGGGCTCGGTGCGGGCCGTCGACGACGTCTCCTTCGAGGTCGCCGACGGCCAGACCCTCGGCATCGTCGGCGAGAGCGGCTGCGGCAAGAGCGTCACCAGCCTCTCGGTGATGCGCCTGGTGCCCGATCCGCCCGGCGTGATCGAGCAGGGTCGCATCGAGTTCCAGGGGCGTGACCTCCTGAAGCTCTCCGAGCGCGAGATGCGCTCGCTCCGGGGGCACCGGATCTCGATGATCTTCCAGGAGCCGATGACCAGCCTCAACCCGGTGCATCGGGTGGGCAAGCAGATCGGCGAGAGCCTGCGCGTGCACAAGGGGCTGTCCGGCGCCGCCGCGCGGAAGCGCGCGATCGAGCTGCTGGACCTCGTCGGCATCCCCTCGCCCGACGAGCGGGTGGACAGCTACCCCCACGAGATGTCCGGCGGCATGCGGCAGCGCGTCGTCATCGCGATGGCGCTCGCCTGCGAGCCGACCCTGCTCATCGCCGACGAGCCGACCACCGCGCTCGACGTGACGATCCAGGCGCAGATCCTGGAGCTGCTCCGCCGGCTCAAGGACGAGATGGGGATGAGCATCATCTTCATCACCCACGACCTCGGCGTGGTCGCCGAGCTGACCGACGACGTGCTCGTCATGTACGCGGGCAAGGTCGTCGAGCGGGCGCCGACCGCGCGTCTCTTCGCCGACCCGCTGCACCCCTACACCCGCGGGCTGCTCCGGAGCGTCCCCGGCTTCGGCGACAACGTCGGCAAGAAGCGCCTGCCGACCATCGAGGGCATGGTGCCCGATCTCCGCGATCTGCCGCGCGGCTGCCGCTTCCAGGATCGCTGCGACCTCGTCGAGGCGCGTTGCCGTGAGGCGGAGCCGCCGCTCTTCGCGATCGACGAGCGCGAGGTCGCCTGCTTCGTGGTGGCCGATCGGCGCGGCGAGGAAGAGGAATGACGAAGGGTCCGATCCTCGAGCTCGAGAATGTCTCCAAGCACTTCGTTCACCGCGAGGGCTTCATGGGGATGAAGCAGCGCCCGGTGCGCGCGGTGGACGGCGTGTCGCTGACGGTCGAGCGCGGCGAGACCCTCGGGCTCGTCGGCGAGTCGGGGTGCGGCAAGAGCACCCTCGGACGCGTGGTGCTCCGGCTCCTCGATCCCACCGGCGGCCGCATCCGCTTCGAGGGGGAGGACATCACCGCCGCCTCCCAGTCGGAGCTTCGACCGCTCCGCCGCCGGATGCAGATCATCTTCCAGGATCCCTACAGCTCGCTGAACCCGCGCATGACGGTGCGCGCCACGATCGGCGAGGCGATGCGCATCCACGGGCTCGTGAAGGACGCCGCGCACGAGCGGGAGCGGGTGGCGGAGCTGCTGAAGAAGGTCGGCCTCCGGCCCGAGCACGCGACCCGGTACCCGCACGAGTTCTCGGGCGGGCAGCGTCAGCGCATCGGCATCGCCCGGGCGCTCGCGGTGGAGCCGACGTTCATCGTCGCCGACGAGCCGATCAGCGCGCTCGACGTGTCGATCCAGGCGCAGATCGTCAACCTCCTGGGCGAGCTGCAGGAGGAGCTCGGGCTGAGCTACCTCTTCATCGCCCACGACCTCAAGGTGGTCGAGCTCGTCAGCCGGCGGGTGGCGGTGATGTACCTCGGCAAGATCGCCGAGCTCACCACCAGCGAGCAGCTCTACGCCGACCCCAAGCACCCCTACACCCGAGCGCTCCTGAGCGCGGTGCCGGTGCCGGACCCGGCGCGCGACCGCAAGCGCATCGTGCTCCAGGGCGACGTGCCGAGCCCGCTGAAGCCGCCGTCGGGCTGTCGCTTCCACCCGCGCTGCCCGATCGCCGAGAAGGGGCTCTGCGACCGGGAGGAGCCGGAGCTGCGCGAGCTGGCGCCGGGCCACGTGGTCGCCTGCCACCTCGCCGAATAGGCCGAACGAAAAAATCCACGAAACGGGGGAGGAAGACCGTGCACTCCCCGTACACCAACCGGCCCTCGATCCCCCGCGAGGGCGACCCTCGACCCCCGGAGGTTTCGTGCCCGATCCCCGGCGCGCCGCGCTCGCCCTCTGCTTCGCCTTCTCGCTCTGCTCGTGCACCGAAGACGGCGTCATCCTCGCCGTCGACCTGCGCACCGACTACGTGCCCGGCGTCGAGTTCGTCGTCGCCGAGGCCCGGATCGAAGACGGGAACGGCGCCCTGGTCGACTCCCGGATGTCCGGGGTGCTCGGTGACGCCGACGCGCTCGAGGGCGTGCGGGTGGCCGACTTCCTCGGCGCCTCGCCCGGCGATCGGAGGGTCTCGGTCACCCTCTACGGGGCCGACGGGCAGGTGGTCGGACGGAACGCCGTCTCGATCAGCTTCACCGGCAACTACGGGGTGACCGTCCTGGTGACCCGGGCCTGCGCGCGGGTGACGTGCGGCGACGAGGAGTCCTGCGTCGACGGACAGTGCGTCGACCCGCGGTGCTCGCCCGAGACGCCCGAGCGCTGCGGCGACGCGGTGTGCGCCGACGCCACCGCCTGTGACGCGCCGGCCGCGTCCTGCGCGGAGGCGCGCTGCGTTCAGGGGGCGTGCTTCGCGGCGCCGGTCGCGGGGGCCTGCGGCGAGACCCAGGTCTGCATCCCCGAGGGCGGCTGCGTGGAGCGACCGACCCTGCCCGACGCCTCGGTGCCCGCCGACGGCGGCGTCGGCACCCCGCCGCCCTTCGGGCCGCGCCCGGTGCGCCCCATCCGCGGCTACGACACCGGCCGGGTGGACGCGCCCGACCCCGGCCTGCCGCGCCCTCACGCGACCCGCCCCAAGTTCGTCTGGGACAGCGGCGCCGACGAGGCGACCCGCTTCGAGATCGAGCTGTCGCGGGACAGCGACCTGGACCCGGTGGAGGTCGTCGTCACCCAGGCGGCGCCCGAGCTGTTCGTCATCACGCCGCCCGCCCAGGCCCTCTCGGCGGGGCGCTGGTACTGGCGCATCCGCGCCTGCAACGACGCGGGCTGCTCGCCGCCCGAGACCTCGGAGATCCTGCACTTCGACGTCGGCGTCGTCCCGGGCGACATCGACGGGGACACGCTCGCCGACGCGGTCGTCGGCGCGCCCGGCTTCAACAGCGGCTTCGGCGCGCTGCACGTCTATCCGGGCGACGCGGCGGCCGGCCTCCGCTTCGCGGCCGAGGACGTGCGGACCAACCCCGGCCTGGTGAACGGCAACCTCGGTCGGGCGCTCGCGGTGGGCGATCTGAACGGCGACGGCCGGGCCGAGCTCATCGGCGGCGCGCCGCTCCAGCGCCACACCGGGGGAGACGTGCATCGCGGGTCGGTGTTCGTCTGGACCGACGACGCGTCGCCCGGCATCTCCTTCCTCGGCGCGCCGGACGAGCTCCGGAGCGGCAACCCGCTGGACGACGCGTGGTTCGGCGAGGCGCTCGCGGTGCCCGGCGACTTCGACGGAGACGGCTTCGACGATCTCGTCGTCGGTGAGCCGGGCGTGCTCCCCGAGGAGGGGACGCCTGCGCCGCGCGAGGGGCGGGTGTGGGTCTACTGGGGCAGCGCGACCGGCGTCTCGAGCAGCGACAAGGCGGAGCTCGTCGACCCGCTCGGCGCGGCGGCGGTGGGGCAGGCGTTCGGCGCGGCCATCGCCGGGGGCGACTTCAACGGCGACAGCTACATGGACCTCGCGGTCGGCGCCTACCTGGCCCCCGGTGGCGGCGACGGACGGGGCGCGGTCCACGTCTACTTCGGCGGCCCCGACGTGCACGGCGGCTGGGATCTCGCGACCCGGCCCGATCTCACGCTCACGCCCCCGGGCGGCATGGACCAGGACAAGCTCGGGTTCGCCCTCGCCTGCGTCGGCGACGTGAACGACGACCGCTACGACGATCTCGTCGTCGGCGCGATCGGCCGGGACGGAAGCGTCGTGGACGAGGGCGTCGCCTACCTCTTCTTCGGCCGCTTCGACGGGCTCTCGACGTCCGACTTCATGACCCTCCCCACGCCCGCCGGCGCGGCCCGCTTCGGCTCGGCGATCGCCCCGCTCCGCGACGTGAACGGAGACGGCGACGAGGACTTCGCGATCGCGGGCTACGCGAGCAACGGCGACGAGGGCGGGGTGTGGCTCTTCACCGCGTTCGACACCGCGGGCGTCCCGTTGACCCCCACCGCGCCGCCGGTGGTCGACGGCGGCGACCAGCTCGGCCGCTGCGTCGGCGGTCACGACTGGGACGGCGACGGCCTCACCGACGTCGTGATCGGCGCGCCCGAGACGCCCTCGGGCGGCGCGTGGTTCTTCACCGGCGTCGAGGAGAGCACGCCCACCGAGCGCCGCGGCGAAGAGACCGTGCTCGACTCCCGCTACGGCCTCGCGTGTCACTGAGTTTCTTGGAGGGTTTGGTGCAAACCCTCCCCCCATTGGGCAAAGCGCCAATGGGGCCCCCCTCCCGACTCCGCCGGGGCCTCGCGCGCTTCGCGCGCTGGCCCCGCGACCCCAGCGACGGGGCGCTGGGGGCCCTGCGGCTCGCGCTCGCGCTGCGCGCTCGCTGGCCGCCCGCTGCCGCGGGATCGAAGCGCGGCTCGCGCTCGCTCTGCGCGCTCGCTGGCCGCCCGCTGCCGCGGGATCGAAGCGCGGCTCGCGCTCGCGCTGCGCGCTCGCTGGCCGCCCGCCGCCGCGGGATCGAACGACTCGAGTGGCGCGTGCGGCGACCTCGCTGCGCTCGTCGCCTGCCGTCGCGGCTCGCGCTGCTTCTCGCTGGAGGGTTTGGTGCAAACCCTCCTCCCATTGGGCAAAGCGCCAGTGGGGCCCCCCTCCCGACTCCGTCGGCGCCGAGCGCTTCGCGCTCGCGCCGCAAGGCCCCCAGCGACGGGGCGCTGGGGGCCTTGCGGCTCGCGCTCGCGCTGCGCGCGACCTGATGGTGCCTGCGCCCCCACTCAGCCTGTTCATCCCGGCGTCGCTGATGGGTCACTGATGCACGCGAACAGCGACCATCCGCTTCGTGCCACCTACTTCTGGAGGCGCACGTGATCCCGAAAGGAGAGCTGGCGCCACGGACGTGCGATCTCAGGTGCGGCGGAAGCCATGCAGCATCGCTTCGACGGCCTGTGTCCACCGTCGCTTCGCGGTGCGCGTCCCGCCGAGACCCCCCGCCAGTTCGAGCGAAGCCAGCCCGTGCACCAGCGCATGGAGCTGAAGCCCCAGCTCCGCTGGCTTCGCAGCAAAGATACCTCGGTCCACGGCGCGCTCGAAGGCGCCGAGCACTCGGCGATAGCCCGCTCTTGCGAGTCCGAGCTGCTCCGCAGACGGAACGAAATCGGACATCGATGCGAAAACGAAGCTGTAGAGATTCGGGTGCTGCCGCACGGCGGCTCGGTAAGCGAGGGCAAGTTCCACCAGCTCCCCGACCACATCATCTTCGCGGACCGGCACTGCCGCATGGCGGTCGCTGAGCACGGCCGCCATTCGCTCGTACATGGCTGAGAGCAAACCCGCCTTGTCACCGAAAAGGCTGTAGATCGCGCGCGTCGATGTGCCCGTCTCGTCGGCGAGCCGCCGCATCGTCAGCTGCGCCGGGCCGTGAGTCTTGAGAATCTGCCCAGCGGCTTCGAGCAGCTGCTCGGCCACTGCCTCGTCGTGTATCCGTGGTCTTCCCATTGACGTATTCCCACGGGAACAACTATACCGCAACAATGTTTCGAAACAGCGTTTCGTTACTTCTGGGATGGCCATCGTGATGGGGGGTTGGCACGAACCCTGGGTGCTGGGTGCCGCAACCGCGGCCCTCGGCCTCGGCGCGCTCCGCGTGCCGCTGTTGGCGTGGTTCGCGCTCACACCTCTCGCCCGTGCCGCATACACCCTCGACCCTCCCAGCGCGGCATGCGCAGCCCTCATCGCAGGCGCTGCCTTCGGCATCTCCGGTCAGACCACACCGATGGTCCGTCGTCTCATGCCCGTCTCGATGTTCGTCATGGGGGTCAGCTTCGCTGCCGCATTCGGCGCCGCGAGCCATCTCTGGCCGGCTGAAGCGGTCTGGCTCGCGCCCATCGTCGTGCCGTGTGCTGCGCTGCTCGCCGTGCTCCCGCTCCGTCTGCTCGGCGCGCCTCGCTATTTGACCAACCTGCTCGCGCGTTCCCAAGAGTCGCAGCCCTCGGTGCTGCGCGTCGCGCGCGTAGGGCGCTCGGATCTCGTGCTGCTCGCGCTCATGGGAGCCACGTCCGGCGCGTTGCTGACCTTGCGAGACGGGTCTTCGCAGGTGGTGGGCATCGCAACGTTCTGCCTCGTCGTTCTCATCTTCGTCGGCACCCACGCCTTCGCCCGCCCAGCCGCACCTACCCGGACACTCCGGGTCGCAGCCGTGGTGGCCGACGGTCCGGTGAACGCCTTCGACCTCGACCACCCCAGCACAGCCCCAAGCGCAGTCGTGCCGCGATACGATCCCGTGATCGCGCGTGCCTCGAAGGACGGAGCGCGGCTCATCGTGCTCCCGGAGATCGCCGTGCGAGTCGACGACAGATCCCGCGCGCTTTGGAACGAGGCATGCGTCCGGTGGGCGAGCAGCCATGGAGTGACCTTGGTCGCGCCTCACTTCGACGTCAGCACGATGCGCAACGAGCTCAGCGTGTTCGGCCCGGACGGCGAACTTCTCGCGAGCTACGAGAAGCAACACCCGGCGCCCATCGAAGCACCACGGCAGCAGCGCATGGGCCCCGCCGAGTTCGCCGTGGAAGGAGTGCGGGCTAGCGCGGTGATCTGCGTGGACCTCGACTACGGTGACCTGATCACGACCGCGCGAAGGAGCGCGCTGCTCGTCGCGCCTGCCAACGACTGGCCCGTCTTCGACGAGCTACACCACCGCACGGCAGTCTGGTCCGCGGTGCTCGCGAACACGCCACTCGTTCGCGCGACGGGCCACGGCATCTCGGCAGTGTTCGACGGCAGCGGACGTGTCCTCGCCAAAGTAAACGCAAACTCGAACGGAGGCACCGCCGTGCTCGTTGCGGATGTTCCGATCGCCCCCGACGAAAAGGATGACGACCATGCATGACGACCGTCCGCTGCATCAACGGCCCCCACTCAGCCCCTTCATCCCGGCGTCGCTGATGGGTCACTCGCGCTCGCGCCGCGACCCCAGCGACGGGGCACTGGGGCCCTGCGGCTCGCGCTCGCGCTGCGCGCTCGCTGGCCGCCCGCTGCCGCGGGAACGAACGACTCGAGTGGCGCGTGCGGCGACCTCGCTGCGCTCGTCGCTTGCCGTCGTCTCGGGTCAGTGTCGTGGAAGCGGGCGGGGGTGCCCCGGCGCCATCGTTTGCCACCTCTCGAGGATCACGGGATGCCCTCGCACCAGTGGCGGCCGTCGCCGGTGCACGTCGGCTCGCCGCTGGTGAAGCGCGGGTCGGCGCAGGCGCGCACGTCGCACTTCGCGAGGCGGGCGACTTCGGGATCGTCCCAGGGCGCCGGCAAGGCGGCGGTCGCCTCCGAGACCTGCCCGAGCCAGAAGGGGCGATCGATCCGCAGGTAGGCGGTCGGCGGGGCGTCGTCCCCGATGGCGGCGCAGTCGGGCGCGCCGCAGTAGCGCACGCGGACCCAGAGCGGCGCCTCGAGGCGCTCGCCTCCGGCCACCAGGCTCACCGGCACCCGGTTGGGGGCGTCGGCGGCCGCCGCGCGGAACGCGCCCGAGAGGGGGAACGCGCTGTCGGGCGGCACCTCCTCCGAGCCGTCGGTCGCGACGTCGACCACCACGTGCGTCGCGTCGGCGCGCCCGACGTCGGCGGCCGGCGGAAGCTCGAGGGTCAGCTCGAGGATGGCGTTCTCCGCGCAGCCGGAGAGCAGCAGCGCGAGCGAGAGGGCGAGGCGCTTCATGGCGTGATCACCAGATCGGAGAAGCCGGGGTCGGGGCGGAGCTGGGCGTCCTGGTAGAGGAAGATCCCGAGCCCGACCCCGACGCCGGCGAGGACCACGCCCACGATCGTCCAGAAGACCGGCGACTCGTGGATCGCCTCTCCCTCCTCGGCGACGATGATCGGCGCCGCGGTCTCGATGGCCCGGAGATCCACCCGCAGGCGGGTGCGCTCGCCGTCGGTGAGCGTGACCTCCTCGCGCCAGCTCTCGAAGCCCTCGCGCTCGACGCGCACGGCGTGCCGCCCCGGGTCGGTCTCGAGCTCGGCCGGGTCCCGCGCCTCCACCTCGACCGCGAGCCCGTCGAGCAGGATGCGGGCGTCGGGCGCGTCGCTCAGCCCGCTCAGCAGGATGAGCGCGACCCGCCCCGCCTCCTCGTGCCGCCGCGCGACCGCCTGCTCGCGCAGCCCCGCGTCGAGATCGTCGTGGTCGGCGAGGAGCTGGTCGAAGGCGTCGCGCGCGTCGCGGTGGCGGCCCATCGATCGCAGGGTGGTCGCGGCGTTGAAGAGCGCGGCCGCGATCCCGCTGAGCCGGTACGAGGCCTCGAAGCGCTCGAGCGCGTCCGCCCAGCGGCCGGCGTCGACATGAGTCAGGCCCTCCTCGTAGAGGCCGCGGGCGCGCTCGAAGGTCGCGTCGTCGACCTCTCCCGCCGGGCGCTCGAGCCGGTAGTGGGAGGACTGGGCGAGGGCCGGCGTGGCGAGCGCGAGCCACACCCAGCAAGCCAGCAGACAGAGGCGCGCCATCACGGCGACCGAGGGTAGCGCATCCTCAGCGCTGGAAGGCGTCCGACCCGGCGAGCACGCCGCCGCGGCGCGAGGGGCGCTCCTCCGCGGGAGGCTCCTCCGGCTCCTGCGTCGGAGGCGGGGTCACGGCCCGCACCACCGGCGTCACCGCGCCCGGCAGCACCGCGGCGCGGGTCGGCGGCGCCTCGACCTCCGGCGGCTCCGGCTCGGGCGCCGTCGCGTGCGTCTCTCGAGGGGGCGGCTCCGGGCGGGTGGGGCGCGCGACCCGTCGCGCGTCGGCCCGGCGCGGCGCCGGCGATGGCGTCTCCGACTCCGGGGCTGGCTCGGGATCGGGCTCGATCGCGGTCTCGGCCCGGGGCGGCGGCTCGGCTTCGGGCGCCTCGGTCGGCGTCTCCTGCGGCGCCGCCGGTCTCGAGTCGGCGGTCGCGTCGCCGCCGTCCCGCAGGGCCAGCCACGCGCCGGCGCCAGCGAGGGCCACCGCGAGCGCGCCCGCGGTCACCCAGGCCGCGCGCCGCGGGCTCGGGGCCGGAGGCGGCACGCTCGGCTGGGGCAGGCTGTCCACCGCGCCGACCATCACCTCGCGCGACGGCGCGTCGACCGCCGAGGCCGGCGCGGTCTCCGCGTCCTCCGGGACCGATCGGGGCGTGGCGAGCGGGAAGGGCGCCTCGAGGGCCTCGCCGCCGTCCAGCAGCGCGCGCAGATCGCGCAGGACCTCGGACGCGCCCGGGCGACCCTCCGGCTTCTTCGTGAGGCAGGCGTCGACCAGCGCGCCCCAGCCCGCCGACAGATCCGGGCGCAGCTCCGCCACCGGCCGGTGCGGCATGGTGACCGCCTCGACCACCACCGCGTGCGCGCTCGGGCCGTCGAAGGGGCGCTCGCCGGTCAGCACCTCGTAGAGCATCGCCCCGAACGCCCACACGTCCGCCGCCGGGCCGACCTGCTTGCTCGCGGTGGCCTGCTCGGGCGCCATGTAGAGCGCGGTGCCCACCGCGACGCCGGTCGTCGTCACGCTGGGGCCGGCGAGATCGCGCGCGATGCCGAAGTCGAGCACCCGGAGGCGCGGCTCGCCGGGGGCGTCCTCGAGGAAGAGGTTCTCGGGCTTGAGATCACGGTGCACGACGCCCTGCGCGTGGGCCGCCACCATGACCTCGAGGGTGTCGGCGAGGAGCCGAACCGCGCGCGCGTGGTCGGCCCGGGGCCGCTCCATGAAGTCGCGGAGGCTCTCCCCCTCGAGCAGCTCCATCGCCAGGTAGAAGCGCTCGCTCGACGCGTCGGTGCCCGCGTCGAAGACCTTCACGATCCCCGGGTGCTTGATCTTCGCCGCGACGCTCACCTCGAGCTTGAAGCGGCGGGCCACCGCCTCGTCGCCCGGGCCGACGTTGAGCACCTTGAGCGCCACGATCTGCTCGGTGAGCAGGTGGCGCGCTCGGTACACCGCCCCCATGCCGCCCTCTGCCAGGGGCGCGAGGACCTCGTACTTGCGGTCGACGACGGTGCCGGGGTCGAGCTGCACGAGCCCGGAGGGTAGCAGCGATCCCGCCCTTCGCTCCCGGGATCGGTTGCCGTCCGGCTGGCTTCGCAGTACCACCTGCGGCCGTGGAGGACCTCGGGGAGGCGGAGCGTGCGAGGCTGTTCGAGCGGTTCGGCCGCTCGTACGAGGCGGGCACGCAGATCTATGCGGAGGGCGACACCGCGACGCACTGCCACCTGATCCAGGAGGGGCGCGTCCGGCTGGTGAAGCGCATCCGCTCCTCGGATCGCAGCCTGACGGTGCTGCGACCGGGCGATCTCTTCGGCGAGGACGCGCTCCTCAGCCAGGGCGCGCGAGGGGCGTCCGCGGTCGCGCTGACCGACGTCTCGGTCCTCGCGCTCGATCGCAAGACGTTCGGGGTCCTGCTCTCCAGCAACCCGGAGGTCGCCCTGCGCCTCGTCGAGCAGCTCGTCCGGCGGCTCCGGCACGCGGAGGAGCAGCTCGAGAACGCCATGCTCCGCGACCAGCCGTCGCGGGTGGTCAACACCCTGGTCCGCCTCGCCGGCTCGACCGAGCGCACGCCCGACGGGCACGTCCTGTCGATCTCGCCGCTCGAGCTGTCGAGCCGGGTCGGGCTGGACGTCGACGCGGTGAAGCGCGCGGTGCAGCAGCTCCGGGACGGTGGGTACCTGCGGATCCACGACGAGAAGATCATCCTCCCGGACCTCGCCGCCCTCCGTCAGCTGTACGAGCTGCTCGGCATGAAGGAGGAGGTGCGCGGTGGTTTCCTCTGAGAACCGGATCGCCTTGACTGTCCCCCCTCGGATCCTTCATCGTCCGGCCCGCCTCGCGCTCCGCGCGGGCGCTTCTTGCTTGGTCGCGCTCTTCCTGATCACCGCCTTCGGCGGCTGCAGTGGCGGTCCCACGCGAGAACAAGTCATGCGGTCTCAGCGCGAGTACGACCTCGGGATCGGGCTCTACCAGGAGCAGAACGTCCCCGGCGCCTTCGAGCACCTGCTCGAGGCGATCACGCTCGACCCGGACAACGCCGAAGCCCACCTGATGCTGGGCAACCTGTTCATGATTCACCGCGCCGACCAAGAGCGAGCCGAGCACCACTTCCGCGAGGCGATGCGCGCCAACGAGGCGGTGCCCGCGCGGGCCGGGCTGAACGCGGACGCCAACAACAGCCTCGGCGTGCTGTACATCCACGCCGAGCGCTACGCCGACGCCGAGGAGGTCCTCCGCGCGTCGGCCGCCGACCTGATGAACCGCGAGCCGGCGGTGGCGTGGACCAACCTCGGCTGGGCGCTGCTCGAGGCCGGCGATCACGACGGCGCGTTCCAGGCCCTCCGCCAGGCGGTGCAGATCTCCCCCCAGCTCTGCCTCGCCTGGTACCGGATGGCGCAGGTCCACACCGCGCGCGAGGAGCTCGAGCGGGCCGAGGAGGCCCTGACCCGGGCCCTCTCGGTCGAGAACGAGACCTGTCAGCGCCTCCAGGCGGCCTGGCGCCTCCGCGGCGAGGTCCGAGCGCGCTCGGGCCACCGCGAGGAGGCGATCGCCGATCTCGAGCGCTGCGTAGAATTGTCCCGAGATACGGACGATGGGGCCGCCTGCGTGCGGCTCCTGGAGGCGAACCCGTGAGCGCTGCGATCGGTCTGGGCCCCCGGAATCATGGTCGATCCGGGGAATTCAGCGCGACTGGATCCGACGAACGTCCGGATCCGACACCGCGCCGCCGCGAAAACGTGCTAGAAGCGTCGCTCCGACGCGTGGCGTCGGGGATTCCGGCACCCCTTTCGGGTGCCGTCTCGCGTGTCGGAAGTGCGGGGGCCGACAGCGAGGTGGAGGACGGACGGATGGAGTCCCTCGGAACCTATCTCCGGAACGAGCGCGAGCTGAGGCAGATCTCCCTCGAGGAGATCGCGCAGACCACGCGCATCCCGATTCGAATGCTCCAGCGCATCGAGGACGACGACCTCGACGCGCTCCCGGGTGAGGTGTTCGCCCGCGGCTTCCTCAAGTCCTACGCGAGCAGCGTGGGGCTCGACGCGGACGACGTGCTCGCCCGCTACGGGCGGCGCGACCAGCCCCAGGAGGAGGCGGCGCCGGCGCCGATCACCGCGATCACCCCGCCCGAGAAGGGCCGCCGCTTCGGCATCGCGATCGCCCTGGTGATCCTGCTGATCCTCTTCACGCTCGCCCTCTCGATCGTGCTCCGGCCGCGTCACCGCGACACGCCGATCGAGCTGTCGACCGCGCCCGCCGCGGCCCTCGACCTCCGCGCCTGACGAAGTACGCTGGGGCGGTGGCCCGAACCGAGCGCACGGCGGCGGTGGTGCTGCGCTCGGTCGCCTACGGCGAGTCCGATCGCATCCTGACGCTCCTCACCGAGTCGCACGGCAAGGTCGCCGTGATGGCGCGGGGGGCCCGCAAGAGCAGCCGCCGCTTCGGCGGCGCGCTCGAGCCCTACGCCCTCATCGAGGCCGACTTCGCGCCCGGCCGAGGCGACCTCGGGCGGCTCGCCGAGGCCCGCCTGGTCCGCGCCTTCCCGGGGGTGCTCACCGATCTCACCCGGATGAGCGTGGCCGCGGCCGGGCTGGAGCTCGTCCGCGAGGCGCTGCCCGATCGCGAGGCCCCCGACCCGCGCCTCCTCCCCACGGTGGTGCGCTTCTTCGAGCTCTGCGAGCGGCTCGGCACCGACGCGCTCCGCTTCGCCTTCGCGCTCCGGGTGCTCGCCATCGCCGGGCTCAGCCCGAACCTCAGCTCGTGCGGCCGCTGCGGGCTGGAGGCGCCCGAGGGGAGGGCGGCCCTCTTCGACGCGCGGCTCGGCGCCATCGTCTGCCGCGGCTGCGGCGGGGGCCCGTTCAAGATCGGGGGCCGCCTCCGTTCGTCCCTCGCCCGCGCCGCGACCGGCGCCTGGGAGCAGATCGCGGAGGAGGACTGGCCGGATGTGGAGCGAGCGGCCGCGCAGCGCGTGCTCGACGCCTTCCTGGAGCGACACCTCGGCCGGCGGCTGGCGGGCGGCGACGTCCTGTCGCAGGTTCGCGAGGTGCAGCGGAGTCACGATCGGAGGATCGACGAATGAGCAGCCCGGAGCCGGTGGAGCTGCGCGCTCCCGAGGGGGCGCGACGCATGGAGATCGACTGGAGCGACGGCTCCACGACCGCCTATCACCACGCCATCCTGCGGGGCTTCTGCCCCTGCGCCTACTGCCAGGGCCACCAGGGCCCGGTGCGCTGGGTCGAAGGCGCCGAGAAGGAGAACCTCGAGCTGGCGGGGGTGGAGCCGGTCGGCAACTACGCCCTGCGCCTCAGCTGGGCCGACGGACACGCGACCGGGATCTACACCTTCCGGTTCCTGCGCGCGCTCGGCCCGGTGGGCGAGTCCGACCCCTCCGAGCTGGGGGAGATCCGCCTGGACCGTTGACGCGCGGCGAGTACTCGACGAGCGCCCCCCGAATTTGCGACACTTCCAGCTCCCCATGTCCGCCCCCGGAGGTCCCCTGATCGCCCGCATCCTGGTCGTCGAGGACTCCAGCGCGATGCGCGCCTTCGTTCGCGCCGCGCTCGAGGAGGCCGGCGTGGTGCGCGAGGTGATCGAGGCCGCCAGCGGTTTCGAGGCCCTGCGCATCCTGCCGCGCGAGCAGGTCGATCTGGCCATCGTCGACATCAACATGCCGGACGTGAACGGGCTCGAGCTGATCCGCTTCATGCGGAAGAGCGAGTCCCACAAGGACACGCCGCTGATCGTGATCAGCTCCGAGGCCTCCGAGCGCGATCGCGAGCGCGGCCTCACCCTCGGCGCGAACGCCTACCTCGCCAAGCCCTTCACCGCCGAGGCCCTCGTCGCGTTGGTGCGCGAGCTCGCTGGGGAGGGGGAGGGGGCGTGACCGGCGACGACGACGGAGACAGCGTCCGGAACGAGTTCGTCGCCGAGGCGCAGGAGATCATCGAGGCGCTCTCGCGCGACCTGCTGCTCCTCGACCACGGTCAGAAGGAGGGGCACCCCGACCCGGACCTGATCAACTCGGTCTTCCGAGGGGTCCACACCCTCAAGGGCATCGCCGGCATGTTCGGCTTCGCCGACCTCGGCGAGGTCGCGCACGTGCTGGAGGATCTCCTCGACCACCTCCGGCTCGGCAAGGTCGATCTCTCGCAGAGCGTGCTCGACGTGCTGTTCGAGGGCGTCGAGGTGCTCCAGCGCCTGCTGAGCGGAGGGCCCGACGCGCCCGAGGCCGACCTCGACGGCTTCCGGGGCGCGGTGCAGGCGGTCATGGGCGGCGCCTCCGAGAAGCCGCCCGACTTCGGCCCCTACGACCTCGACACCGGCGTGCTCTCGGTGCTCACCGAGTACGAGGAGCACCGCCTCCGCACGAACATCGAGCAGGGCGTCCCGCTCTACCGTCTCCGGGTGACCTTCTCGCTCACCTCGATCGACAGCGACCTCGAGGAGCTGAAGGCGCGCGCCAAGCCGATCGCCGAGATCATCACCTACCTCCCGTCGATGGAGGGCGGCGACGACGACGCCATCGATCTCGAGGTGCTCCTCGCGAGCCGGGTGGCGATGGACGAGCTCCGAGACGCGCTCGCCGCCGGCGGGGAGGCGGTGCTCGAGCCGGTCTCGCAGCAGAGCCAGGACGCGGCGCGGCTCACCCCGGCGCCCCCGCCGCCCATGCACGAGACCTCGCACCCGCCGAGCCCGGCGAAGGTGCCCGAGAGCGCTCCGCCCCCGGTGCCGCAGCGGGAGATGAGCGCCGACTCGCTCTCGCTCCGCTCGGTCACCAAGACGGTGCGCGTCGACATCGGAAAGCTCGATCACCTGATGAACGTGGTGGGCGAGCTGGCCATCGTGCGCAGCACGGTCGGCAAGATGCTCGATCGGGTCCGCGGCAACCCGGAGAACCGCGCGCTCGCCGCCGAGCTGCACCGGGTGCACCGCGCCTTCGAGCGCCACCTCGACGATCTGCAGGACGGCATCCTCGACGTGCGCATGGTGCCGCTCGGGCAGACCTTCGATCGGCTGGCCCGCGCCGTCCGGCAGGTGGCCCGCGAGCACGGCAAGGAGGTCCGGCTCCAGGTCAGCGGCGCCGACACCGAGGTCGACAAGCTCATCGTCGAGGAGCTGACCGATCCGCTCCTGCACATCATCCGGAACTCGATCGACCACGGCATCGAGCGCGCCGACGAGCGCGAGCGCATGGGCAAGCCGGCCACCGGCACGCTCGCGCTCAACGCCTATCAGAAGGGCAACCACGTCGTCATCGAGGTCGAGGACGACGGCGCCGGCATGAACGAGGAGGCCATCCTCCAGAGCGCGGTGAAGCGCGGCGCGATCACCGCCGAGGCCGGCGACGAGATGGCCCGCCAGGAGAAGCTCGCGCTCATCTTCCTGCCCGGCGTCAGCACCGCGGCCGAGGTCACCGATCTCTCGGGTCGCGGCGTCGGCATGGACGTGGTGAAGACCCACATCTCGCGGCTCGGCGGCGTGGTCGACGTGCAGAGCCAGCTGCAGATCGGGACGAAGTTCACGCTCACGCTCCCGATCACGCTCGCGATCATCAGCGCGCTGGTCGTGCGCTCCAAGGGCCGGACCTTCTGCATCCCGCTCACCGTGGTGCAGGAGGCCTTGATCCTCGATCCCGCGTCGGTGCGGCGCGTGGAGGGGCACGAGGTGATCACCCTGCGCGGCGCGACCCTGCCCATCTGCCGGCTCGAGCAGCACTTCGGCCTCGAGGCGCTCGAGGAGGACGGCGCCGACGGCGGCAAGGAGTACGTCGTGGTGACCTCGCTCGGGCAGCGACGCCTCGGCCTCGTGGTCACCGGCCTCGAGGGGCAGCAGGACATCATCATCAAGCCGCTCGGCAAGAGCCTCGCCGACGTGAAGGGCTTCGCCGGCGCGACCGATCTCGGCGATCAGCGCGTGGTGCTCGTGCTCGACGCGCCGTCACTGCTCGACGAGATCCTCTCCGGGCCCGAGGTGCGCTCGGCGCTCACGACGGGGGCGCTCTCGTGAGCGGCGGCAAGATCCAGAAGCGCGAGACGCTGATCCCCTCGGCGCCGCCCAAGAGCCGGGCCCGGCCGGATCGACGGGCCGAGGTCAGCGAGTTCCTCGCGTTCGGGCTGGCCGGGGAGGCGTTCGCGCTCCCGCTCGGCGCGGTCCGGGAGATCCTCAAGGTGCAGCCGATCACCGAGGTGCCGCGGGCGAAGCCGTACGTGCTCGGCATCCTCTCGGTGCGCGGGCGCATCACGACGGTCATCGACCTGCGGCGGCGGCTCCGCATGCCCAAGGCGACGAGCACCAAGCAGAGCCGCATCCTGCTCGTCGACGGCGGCGAGGAGATCATCGGCATGCTCGTGGACGAGGTGCACCAGGTCTACCGCCTCCACGAGGAGGAGATGGAGATGGCGGCCGTCGTGGCCGGCGATCTCTCGGAGTACGTCTTCGGGATCGGCCGCCCCGGCGGCGCCTCCGAAGAGGGGGGAGAGCAGGACGACATCCTGATCCTCCTGGACCCCGAGCCCCTCTTGAAGAGGTGACCATGGCGAACCTCGCGAGACGGCGCGGCGATCGCAGCAAGAACCTGGTGGGCTTCACCATCGGCGACGTGCACTACGCCGTCGACATCCATCGGGTGCGCGAGATCATCACCCCGCTCGAGATCGTGCCGATCACCCACGCGCCGCCGGCGGTGCTGGGGGTCAGCGACCACCGCGGCGAGGTCGTGCCCATCCTCGACGTGCGCCGCCGCTTCGGGCTCCCCGCGGTGCAGCCGACCCGGCGGACGAAGTGGATCGTGGTGGAGCTCGGCCAGCGCCTCGCGGGGCTCGTGGTCGACGGCGTCACCGACGTCTTTGGCGCCGGCCAGCCCGACCAGCGCTCGGTGCCGCAGATCGGGGTCGGCGACGCCGCGCGCGGCATCTCCGCGGTCTACGTGTACGACGGCAAGCTGGTGTTCGTGCTCGACGTCGACCGCATCGCCGCGGTGACCGAGGTCATCGACCTCGAGGCGATCGACCACCTCCTCGAAGGGGGCGCCCGTGAGTGACGACCTGAGGGCGGCGATGGACAGCGAGGATCCCGAGGAGCGTCGGCGCGCGACCGCGGCCCTCGCCTCGGCCGGCGCCACCGACCGCTCGGCGCTGCTGATCCGCGCGCTCGGCGACGTCGACTGGCGGGTGCGCAAGGAGGGGGCGCGCATCGCGGCCACCGTGGCCGAGGAGTGGGGCCTGCTCCCCGAGCTGGTCGACGGCATCTGCCAGGGGGAGAACGTCGGCCTGCGGAACTCGGCGCTCGAGGTGCTCGAGCGGCTCGGCCCCCGGGCCGCCAACGCGCTCCTGGTGGCGCTGCCCCGCGTCCCGGAGGCGGCGCGCAAGTTCGTCGTCGCCGCGCTCGGGTTCGCCGGCGGCGCGGGCGTCGAGAAGCTCGCCGAGCTGAGCCGCGACCCGGAGCCCAACACCGCGCAGGCCGCCATCGAGGCGCTGGCCCGCGTGGGCGGGGAGCGGGCCGAGGAGGCGCTGCGCGGTCACCTGGCCGCAGAGGATCCGGTGCAGCGTCTGGCGGCGCTCGAGGGCCTGGAGCGGCTGCAGGCGCAGGTCTCGCTCGAGGCGCTCACTCCGCTCCTTCAGGATCGCCTCGTGCGGCGGCTCGCGCTCCGAGTGCTCGGCTACAGCGAGGAGCCCGGCGCGGCCGACGCGCTGCTCGACGCGCTCGAGGACGGCGGGGCGGCGGCGCTCGAGGCGACGGTCGCGCTCGGCCGCCTCCTCTCGCGCGGCGGCCCGGTCGCGCGCGAGATGGCGAGGCGCGCGAAACAGCTCGGTGAGCCGGTGCGCAAGCAGCTCCGCGGCGTCTCGCAGAGCGGCCGTGACGAGGCGCGCCGCGCGGCGACCTGGGTGCTGCTGCTCGCGCGGGACGAAGAGAGCCTCGGAGCCGCGGCGGAGCTCGCCGCCGACGATCGCCTCCCGCCGATCGCGCTCGACGTGATCCGCCGGTGGGGCGGCCCCGCGATCGGGCCGCTCGTGCAGGCGGCGCCCGGGCTGCCGCCCCGCGCCCGGGCGGTGGCCCTCCAGATGGCGAGCGACCTGGCGGCCCGCGCCGAGCCCGCGCCCGACGTGCTGAAGGCGCTCCGCGTGGCGCTGCGCGACACGCTCCAGAGCGGAGACGGGATCGCGGTCGGCGCGGCCGCGGAGGCGCTCGGCCGCTGGGCCGAGGCCGAGGACGCGCCGGCGCTGGTCGCCGCGGCGAGGGCCTTCCCGGAGCACGTCGCCCGCGCGGCCGGGCGCGCGCTCGAGCGGCTCGCGGCGAGCGCCCCCGACGCGGTCGAGGCGCAGCTCGGCTCGCTGCCGCTCGATGGCCCGCTCGGCGCGGCGCTGCTCCCGGCGGTCGCCGCGCTCGGCGGGCAGAGCGCCACGGACCTCCTGCAGGCCACGCTGAACGCCGACGACCCTCGCGCGCGCCGCGCCGCGGTGATGGCCCTGCCCAAGCTCGGCGGCGAGCGGGCGGTGGAGCTGGCCGGCTTCGCGCTCGCCGACGAGGACGTCGACGTGCAGGTCGCCGCGGTCATGGTGCTCGGGCAGCTCAGCCGCGGCGGCGAGCTCGGGGTGGCTCAGCTCCGGCTGGCGCTCCGCGCGAGCTTCGAGCCGGTGGTCGCCGCCGCCGCGCGCGCGCTGGGCCAGATCGGCGACCGGGCGTCGCTCGCCACCCTGCGCGAGCTGGTGAAGGAGGGGCGCCCCGGGGTCGCGGTGGCCGCGATGGAGGCGCTCCGGCTGATGGAGGATCCGGCGCTCGACGACCTGCTCGTCGAGGCGCTGGGCCAAGACGACGAGGAGCTCGTCAAGGAGGCGCTGCGCGCGATCGCGCAGTCGGACACCCCCCGCCGGGAGGCTCGGATCGGGCTGGCGCTCGAGCACTCGGCCTGGGACGTGCGGCAGCTGGCCGCCTCGCTCCTCGGGCAGCTCGGGACCGACGACGCCCGGGCCGCGCTCTCGCGCCGTCGCGAGCGCGAAGCGGACCGGGGCGTGCGCGAGTCGATCGACACCGCCCTCGACGCCGACCTCGACGGGGAGGAGGGCTGACCGCGTGTCGATCCTCTTCGACACCGGGCCGCCGCTTCAGCCGGAGGAGTTCAGGCTCCTCCGCGAGCTGATCAACCGCTTCTGCGGCATGACCTTCTCGGACGACGCGCAGTACGTCTTCGAGCGGCGGCTCCGGGATCGCGTGCGCGAGCTCGGCCTCGACGATTACACGCAGTATTACCACCACCTCCTCTACCACCCGAACGCCAAGGCGGAGATGGAGGCGGCGGTCGACGCGCTCGTCACGAACGAGACGTACTTCTTCCGCGAGGACTACCAGCTCCGCGCCTTCCGCTACGAGGTCCTCCCCGAGCTCCGCGAGCGACTCGAGGGCGAGGGCCGCCGGAGCCTCACCTTGTGGAGCGCGGGCTGCTCGACCGGCGAGGAGGTCTACACCCTCGCCATCCTCGTCCAGGACTCGAAGCTCTTCGAGGGCTGGGACGTCCGCATCTTCGGCAACGACATCTCGAGGCGCGTGCTCGCCGTCGCGCGTCGCGCCACCTACGGCTCCTCGAGCTTCCGGGCGATGCCGCCCGAGTACGAGCAGTACTTCGTCGAGACGCCGGATGGCCGGCAGGTGGTCCCCCACATCCGAGGCATGTGTCACTTCGGGCACCTGAACCTGCTCGACCGGGACCGCAGCGCGCTGATCGGCCGCGCCGACGCGGTCTTCTGTCGCAACGTGCTCATCTACTTCGACGAGCGCGCGCGGAGCCGCGTCATCGACACCTTCTACGAGCGGCTCTATCCAGGGGGGTACCTCTTCCTCGGACACAGCGAGTCACTCTTGAATTCCACCACCGCGTTCGAGCTCGTGCACCTGAGCACCGACATGGTGTACCGGCGGCCGCGGACCAAGATCAGCTTCGGCGGGAAGGGAGAGCGCACGTGAGAGCCCTCCGGGTTCTGGTCGTCGACGACTCCGCGTTCAACCGGAAGCTCATCGGCGAGATCCTCGAGACGATCGAGGGGGTCAAGGTCGTCGGCAAGGCCGCCAACGGCGAAGAGGCGCTCCGCATGCTCGGCACGATGGAGCCGGACCTCATCACGCTCGATCTCGAGATGCCGAAGATGGACGGCTTCAGCTTCCTGCGCTTCGTGATGGCGCGGCGGCCGACGCCGGTCATCGTCGTCTCGAGCCACTCCGCGAAGCAAAACGTCTTCCGGGCTCTCGAGCTCGGCGCACTCGACTTCGTCGCCAAGCCGGCGGCCGCGCCCGGCGAGCGCCTCAACGTCATCCGCGAGGAGCTGATCCAGAAGGTGATGATGGTGCGGCAGCTCCAGCCTGCGCGCATCGGCCGCGACGCGGGGCGCTCGACCGTCAGCTCGATCCTGCGCACGGTGCCGAAGGCCGACGAGCGCCCGCTGCCCAACCAGGACATGCCGCGGCATCTCCTGGTGATCGCGTCGTCGACCGGCGGGCCCTCGGCGCTGGTCGACATGTTCGCGAGCTTCGACTCGGACCTGCCGGTCGCGGTGGTCGTCGTGCAGCACATGCCCGTCCGCTTCACCCGCACCTTCGCCGAGCGACTCGATCGGCTCGGCGGGCTGCGGGTCACCGAGGCCGCCGACGGAGACCGGCTCCGGGCCGGGCGCGCGGTGGTCTGTCCGGGCGGGCGCTGCATCGAGATCGCGCGGGTGCGCGACGGCTTCGCCGTGCGGGTGGTGCCCCCCGACCCCGACGACCGCTACGTGCCCTCGGCCGACCGCGCGCTGACCTCGGCCGCCCGCGGCGCCGGCAAGCGCGTGACCGCGGTGGTGATGACCGGGATGGGCGACGACGGCGCGAAGGGCGTCGTCGACGTCAAGCGCGAGGGCGGGCGCGTCATCGTGCAGGACCCCGAGGACGCCATCATCGACGGGATGCCGAAGTGCGCGCTCAAGACGGGCGTCGTCGACGAGTCGCTCCCCCTGAAAGTGCTGGGGAATCGGCTCGCGCGGCTGTTCGCGGACTCGTGAGAAAATCCGCGTCCGGGCTCGCCGAGCGTGTATCATCCGGTCGCGCCACATGTCGGACGAAGAGTCGGAGCAGCGAGGGCAGAGGACGAGTGACGTCCCGGTGGATCTCACCCGGGAGCGCGAGACGTTCGTGCGCCAGTTCCTCCGCAAGGGGGTCGAGCTGACGGAGACGGTCCTCGAGGAGAACAAGACCCTCCACGACAAGCTCAACGCCGCCCAGCGCGAGATCGCGATGCTGCGCGCGCAGGTCGCGAGCGACGACGCGATCCGGGACCTCCTCAAGAAGATCGAGTCGCTGGAGACCGAGCGGAACAAGCTGCTCGAGAAGTCCACCGAGCTCGAGGAGACGACCCGCCAGAAGGAGACCCGCAACGTCGAGGTCGAGCAGGAGCTGCACGACCTGGCGAACCTCTACATCGCGAGCTCGCACCTCCACTCGACGCTCTCGGTGCGCGGGGTGGTCAAGCACCTCAAGGAGCTGCTGCAGCAGCTGGTCGGCGCCGAGATCTACGCCATCTACCTGATGGACGGGGACGGGACGGCCGCCAAGCCGCTCGCGTGCGACGGCGTGGAGCTGTCCGCGCTCTCTCCGGTCGTCAAGGGCGAGGGCGTCGTCGGGGAGGTCATGATGACCGGCATCCCCAAGGTCAGCGAGCGGTGGGACGAGGGCGGGACCCTTGAGGCCCCGCTCGCCGCGGTCCCGATCATGGTCCGGGACCAGGCGGTCGGCGTCATCGCCGTCGCCACCGTCTTCGAGCAGAAGGAGCGCTGGGCGGCGGTCGACCACGAGCTGTTCAAGCTCCTGGGCAGCCACGCCGCCACCGCGCTCATCGCCGCCAACCTCTACGCCGACGCCGACGGCGCGCTCGTGGCGCTGTCGGGGGTGGCGGGTCACCTCACCCAACCCCCTTCTTCCTGAGCTTTCCCGAGGAGCTTTCGAGAGCCCATGGCCGACTTCTCATGCCTGGTCGTCGAGGACTCGCCGATGATGCGGCAGCTCTTGGTGTTCGCGCTCGCGCGGATCAAGAAGATCGCCGTCACCGAGGCCGAGGACGGCGTCGATGCCCTGCGCAAGCTCGCGAACACGCGCTTCGACCTCGTCGTCACCGACATCAACATGCCGATCATGGACGGTCTCAAGCTCGTCAAGCGCATCCGCTCGGACGAGACCCACAAGGACGTCCCGATCATCATCATCACGACCGAGGGCTCGACCGAGGACCGTCAGCGGGCGATGGCCCTCGGCGCCAACGCGTACATCACCAAGCCCATCCAGGCGCCCCAGGTGATCGCGAAGGTGAAAGAGCTCCTGAAGCTCTGACGTGACCGTCGAGATCAAGGTCTGCGGGATCACGACCGTGGACGACGCGCTCGCCTGCGTGCAGGCGGGCGCGAACGCGTTGGGGCTCAACTTCTGGCCGAGGAGCAAGCGCCGCGTCTCCTGGGAGGCGGCCGAGGCGATCGCGCGGGCGGTGGGAGACGACGCGCGCCTGGTCGGGGTCGTCGTCGACGCGCCCCCGGCCGACCTGGTCCGCATCCGCGCGGTGGGCGTCCCCTGGATCCAGCTCCACGGCGGCGAGGGCCGCGCCGACCTCGAGGCGCTGCTCCCCGACGCCTACAAGGCGCTGCACGTCGAGACGGAGGCGGACCTCGAGGGCGCGCTGCGCTGGCCTGGCGACGAGCTGCTGGTCGACGCGCGCACCGCCGAGCTCCCGGGCGGCACCGGGAGGACCGCCGACTGGGCGCTCGCGGCGCGGGTCGCGGAGGCGCGCTCCGTCTGGCTCGCTGGCGGCCTGCGTCCGGACAATGTGGCTGTCGCCATCGACGCCGTGCGCCCGATGGGCGTCGACGTGGCGAGCGGCGTCGAGGCGGCGCCCGGCGTGAAGGACCGGGCGAAGGTGGAGGCCTTCGTACGCGCCTGCCGGGGAGCGTGATAGATCTCCACCGTGAGCTCCGCCCCTTCCTCCGCCGGGATGTTCGGTCGCTTCGGCGGCCGCTACGTCGCCGAGACCCTCGTCCCCGCGCTCGACGAGCTCGACGCCGCCTGGGCCGAGGCCCGCGGTGACGACGCCTTCGTCGCTCGCCTTGACGCGCTGCTGCGCGACTACGTCGGTCGCCCGACGCCGCTGTATCACGCGGCGCGGCTGAGCGAGGCGGTGGGCGCGGAGGTCTGGCTCAAGCGCGAGGACCTCGCCCACACCGGGGCGCACAAGGTGAACAACACCGTCGGCCAGGTCCTGCTCGCCGAGCGCATGGGCAAGCGGAGGGTGATCGCGGAGACCGGGGCCGGCCAGCACGGCGTCGCCACCGCCACCGCGTGCGCGCTCCTCGGCCTCGACTGCGAGGTCTTCATGGGGGCGGAGGACGTGCGCCGTCAGGCGCCGAACGTGAAGCGCATGGAGCTGCTCGGCGCCAAGGTCGTCCCGGTGCAGAGCGGCTCGCGGACCCTGAAGGACGCGATGAACGAGGCGCTGCGCGACTGGGTCACGAACGTCGAGACCACCTACTACTGCGTCGGCTCCGCGGCCGGGCCGCACCCGTACCCCACGCTCGTGCGGGACCTCCAGAAGGTGATCGGCGAGGAGGCGCGCGCGCAGATCCTCGAGCGGCGCGGGAAGCTCCCGGACGCGGTGGTCGCGTGCGTCGGCGGCGGCAGCAACGCGATCGGGATCTTTCATCCCTTCGTCGGCGACGAGGGCGTGCGGTTGATCGGCGTCGAGGCGGCCGGGGAGGGCGTCGAGACCCCGCGGCACGCGGCGACGATCGGTGGCGGCGCGGAGGGCGTGCTCCACGGCATGCGGACCTTCGTGCTCCAGTCCGACGACGGACAGATCCAGGAGGCGCACTCGGTGAGCGCCGGCCTCGACTACCCGGGCGTCGGCCCCGAGCACGCGTGGCTCGCCGACAGCGGCCGCGCCGAGTACGTGAGTGTCACCGACGACGAGGCGCTCGCGGCCTTCCACCGTCTCGCGCGCACCGAGGGCATCCTGCCCGCGCTCGAGACGAGCCACGCGGTCGCGGCGTTGGAGCGCGTCGCGGAGGACGCGTCGCTCATCGTGCTGAACCTCTCGGGACGAGGCGACAAGGACCTGAACACCGTGCTGGAGGCCGGCTGATGTCGCGCATCGGAGACGCCTTCGCGCGCGCTCGCGAGGAAGACCGAGCCGCGCTCGTCATCTATCTCTGCGCCGGCGACCCGGACCTCGCGATCACGCCCGAGCTCATCGTCGCCGTCGCCGAGGCGGGCGCCGACGTCATCGAGGTCGGGATGCCCTTCAGCGACCCCACCGCCGACGGACCGACCATCCAGCAGGCGAGCGAGCGCGCGCTGGCGGCTGGCGCGACCCTGCCCGGCGTGCTCGCCGCGGTGAAGAAGGCCCGCGCGCGGACCGACGTGCCGGTGCTGCTCTTCGGTTATTACAACCCCATCCTCCGTTACGGGGAGGCACGCCTCGCAAAGGACGCGCACGACGCCGGCGTCGACGGCCTCCTGGTGGTCGACCTGCCGCCCGAGAGCGCAGCCCCCCTCCTCGGGCCCCTGCGCGAGCACGGCCTCGACTTCGTCCCGCTCGTCGCCCCGACGAGCCCCGCCTCCCGCGTCGCCGCGGCGGCCGAAGTGGCGGGCTCGTTCCTCTACTACGTCTCGATGACCGGCGTGACCGGCAAAGCGGGCGCCGACCTCGCCGCCGCGGCCCGCCGCGCCGCCGAGATCCGAGAGACAACCGGCAAGCCGGTCGCGGTCGGCTTCGGGATCACGTCTCCCGACGACGTGCGCACGGTGGCCGCGCAAGCGGACGGCGCCGTGGTGGGGAGCGCGGTCGTGCGGGCGATTCACGGCGCCACGAGCGATGAGGGTCGCGTCGCCGCGGTGAAGGAGCTCGTGCGAGCGCTCGCTTCCGGCGCGCGACGCTGAGGGGCATCGTTGGCCTGGGCAAACCCAGGTTGAGCGCCATCTGCTCGCTCCTCTACCCAGGTTGACCCTCGATCAACGCCCTCCGGCCGCGTATTTCGCGCCGCGAGTAAGCTCTGACGCCCAGCGCGTTGAGCGAAGCCTCGACGGAGCTCCCCGAACGCCCCCCCTCCAGCCGCTCAGAGCAGATTCATACACCTCACGTCCGAAGACGGACGCAAGAACGCGCGGCCCGGGCCGTCACCGAGCCGCGCGTGGCCTTCGACGGCCTCTGAGTCGAGCTACGAGGGCGCCTTCGGCTTCCGCCGCCGCGTGCGGTGCGTGACCTGGCGCGGCGGGTGCTCGCGCTCGGCGCTGCGGGCCGGGGACTCGAGCTCCGTGCCCTCGGCTTCGCCGTCCGCGCGCTCCTCGTCGGGCCGCAGCACGTCGCCGG
>Ga0310345_10000975_pt1 | contig 34791 bp, 46 predicted proteins | sample HC15DNA20500_MG_FD_204667 | JGI IMG/M metagenome (GOLD analysis project Ga0310345, IMG submission 204667) | Marine microbial communities from station ALOHA, North Pacific Subtropical Gyre - HC15-DNA-20-500_MG | ecosystem: Environmental > Aquatic > Marine > Oceanic | place: Pacific Ocean: North... | reverse complement strand
CGTTGGGAGAGTAGGTCGTCGCCAGGCATTGCAGCCGGCGGGCACGCGGATATAAACCCATTCACAAGTCAACGGGCCTCAGGGCCCGGATCAAGGAGGGCCTTCGAGGCCCTTTTTGCGTCTCCGAAGGACGCAGAAAAATCGGTGCCGCGGGGTGGAGCAGTCCGGTAGCTCGTCAGGCTCATAACCTGAAGGTCGTTGGTTCAAATCCAACCCCCGCAACCATCCTTAGCATACAATCGCCGCTGTCCTTCGGGTCGGCGGCGTTTGTGCGTTCGGGCGCGGAAAAGCCCAGGACGGTCGCCAGGTCGCCATGCAAAAGCAGGTCGGCGCCTCGGCCGCCATCCGCGCGCGGTGCGATAGTGATGAAGTCGACCAGGCGGTCCAGCAGCGGCCGCGCCTGGTCGATCGCTTCGCGCTCGCCGGCCGCGATCTTCGCCATGCCTTCGACCTGGCGCCGATAGTCGGCGATGACGGTCGGGTGAGCGATCATCGGCTCAATTTCGGGCATGTCGACCTGCGCGGCCAGTAGGTCTTCGCGCTGCCGCGCCAGATCATCCGAACGCGCCTTCAGCTTCGACGGGGCGATTCCGGCCAGGACCGCGTCGGCGATGCGTTCTTCCTGCTGGTCAATCTCGGCCAGCTGTCGATCGATGTCGGCGCGGCCGGCGATCAGTCGCCGGCGTTCCTCGGCCCAAGCCTGGCGGAATTCTTCAAGATAGGCGGCGACAACATCGGGATGCAGCAGATCGCGGCGCATGGCCGCCCAGACCCGCCGCTGCAGAACCGTGTCGGTGATGGTGACGCCGTTGTCGCAGGTTCCGGTCTGGCGATAGGCGCTGCAGCCCCAGCGATCGGTCGAAATGATGATGACGGGGCCGCCGCAGCTGGCGCAGCGCAGCTTGCCCGAAAAAAGGCGCGTCTTGCGCGTCTGGCGACCGCGCGGGCCGCCGGCGTCATCCAGGCGCTGCTGGACGCGCTGCCAAGTGGCCTGGTCGATGATGCGCAGTTCGGGGACTTCCTGGCGGACCAGGTCTTCGGCTTCGTTCGGTTTCGAGACGCGGCGCCGGGAATCAGGGTCTTTGCGGAAGGCCTGCCGATTATAGACGATTTCGCCGATATAGAGGCGATTATGCAGGATGCCGTTGCCGCGCTGCCGGTGCCCGACGATTGCATTCGCCCGCCAATGGCCGCCGCGTGGCGATGGGATGCCTTCGGCATTCAGCTGGCGCGCGATCGCGCTGGCGCCTTCCCCTTCAGCATAGGCCGCGAAGATGCGGCGGACGATGGCCGCCTGGTCTTCATCGATTTCGCGCAGCCCGCGTTCCGGCTCGCCATCTTCGCGGAAGGCGCAAACCTTGCGGTAGCCATAGGAGAGCCCGCCGGGGATGCGGCCGGCCTTGACCCTGCCGGCATGGCCGCGCCTGACCTTTTCGCCCAGCTGTTCCAGGAACAGCGCCGACATCGTCCCGCCCAGGCCGATGTGCATCGTCCCGACTTCGCCTTCGGACAGCGTGACGATGCGGCCGCCGGAAAAGCGGACGCGCTTGAAGATGCCGGCCAGGTCTTCCTGGTCGCGCGAAATCCGATCGAGACTTTCGGCCAGCAGGATGGTGGCGCGGCCGGTGTTGATTGCGGCGATCGCCGCGACCAGCCCTGGCCGGTTGCGGATGGTGCCGCTGACCGCCGGGTCGGATTCCTCGGCGACGATGCGCCAGCCTTCCCGATCGGCGCGCTGGCGCAGGATGCGCAGCTGGTCTTCGACCGATTCCTGCGATTGCATCGCCGTGGAATAGCGGGCGTAAAGGATGGCATCGGTCATTTGCGGGGCGCCGAATCGTTGGTTCTCTCGGCCATCATGGCGCGGACCCGCCGCCTTGCCAAATAGCGCGCGAAGTCGATCGCTTCCTGCCGCGCGGGCGGCAGGTCTGGGTCGCTCCGGTCGAGCAAGGCAAAGGCGGCGCGGTCGGCCATCAGTCCAGCGCGTCGACCGCTTCGCTGATGCGGGTCACGGCCGCGCCGAACCAGCGCGGGTCGCGCTCGATGCCGAAGAACCGCTTGCCGGCCGCGATCGCCGCCACGCCGGTCGAGCCGGTGCCCATGAACGGGTCGCAAATGGTCTGGCCGGCGACGTTGCGCATGATCTTCGCCATGACGGCCGGCGGCTTGATGGTCGGATGTCCGAACCGCTTCTTCAGCGCCCGATCGCTGCCGGCAGTAATCGACCGTCTCTTGTCGGCCAGTTCGCCTTGCGGATGATAGCCGGCGTTCCAGGCGTGGACGTAGAATTCGCGATCTGGGCGATAATGCTTGTTCGCGACGGGTAGCGGAGCCGCCTTCGTCCAGTCCAGCAGGGCGAAGCGATCGAACTGGCCATCGATCTGATGCAGCAGCTGGGGCAGCTGGTCATTGTGGCAGAAGCAAATGACCGCGCCCGCCAGCAGCGGATTGATGATCGCCATGTCGAAGCCCTGGTCGATGCCGGCTTCGGCGATTTCATCCATGCTGCGCCGATCTTTGCGAAAGCGTCCGCCGCCGCTGGTCGCCAGCAGGAAGGGCGGATCCATGACATCGGCATCCATCCAGCCCAGCGTCGGCCGAATGGCATAGGCATCGCCGCAATAGAGCGTGGCCAGGATGTCCGCGCCCTTGCGGATGGTGACGACATGCCGATCGTTGCCGGCGACGGCCCGGTCGATGCCGGTGATGATCGCGGGCGCGTTCATGCCGCTGACCGTGCAGCGAATCCGCCGCCCCATTGGACCGCCATTGCGCGAGCGATGCCGGGGAAGAACCGGCTTCGCTCTTTCGCGCGATCGCTGCCCGGCGGCATGCGATGGACGCGCGCGATCGGCGTGTCATCTTCGGCGAAGCCCATCGCTGCCCGCGCGGCGTCCAGCGTCGGATAGGTCGGCTTCAGCGGCTTGAGCCCGCGCAGCCAAAGGCAGGTGCGCTTAGTTTCCCAATCGCCGAACTGCCAGGGCTGGACCGACTGCGCCGGCGGCGCATAGTTGGCAATCAGCGCCTTCGCATGGCGGTGCATGACGGGATTTTCGCAGGCAACGCGCGGAACTGGCGCGTTCCACAAGTCCGAAAACAGCGCAGCGCCTTCGACCAGTTCCGCCTTCAGTTCGGCCTTCGTGCGGCCCGGCGGTGGGGTCGAAAGCCAGCGAACGCCGCTATTGCAAAGCCGGGTGCAGGGCGGATGCGCGACAATGAGCAAGTCCCAGCCATCGCCCAGGACATCGCGGACATCGCCGGTAATATGGCGGTTGCTGCGATCTTCAGCCGGCAGGATGTCGCAAGACCATGTATCGTGCCCTTCAGCGAGGAACGCGCGCCGAACGATGCCCGAATATTCGCAGGCGATCAGAACCTTCATCGGCCTTGCCCCTTCAGTTCGGCAATCGCAGCGATCGCCAGGGCGGCAGCGGTTTCCAGGTTTTCGATCGCGGTGGCGCGCTGCCCGTCGACCAGGTTTTCCCTGGCGGCCAGCGCGAAGCTGGCGACCTCGGCCGCGCGCGCCGATCGGCCGCGCGGTGCCTTGCGCGCGTTGGCGATCAGGTCTTCGCGCCGGTGGATGACGGCCAGGAAGGCGGCGCGGTCTTCGACGCGGACGCCGACATTCGTGACTTCGGTCTGCGCCATTTCGGTGAAGCGGCCCATCCGAAGCCGCGGAATCTTCTGGGCGGTGGTCATCATCATGCGAATTCCTCGATTTTGGGCTGCTCGGTTCGCGCCGCGATCGCGGCGTCCAGGCGGCGCTGTTCTTCGATCTGGGCGGCCCGCCAGACCCGCGCATGAAGCAAGCGTTCCAGGCGCGCTTCCTCGGCCGTCTCGGCTTCGGTCAGCGGCCTCTGAATGCGTATTTCGGCCAATTCGTCGCGCCGGCGGTCCTGCGCGGCGATGCGCTGTTCTCTGATGGTCATGCTGCCATCCTTTCTTCGTTGGGAAACAGGTCCGCGAAGGCGCCCAGGAAGCGGTCCTGCGCTTCGTCGGGATGCCAGCAGCGGGTGATCTTGATGCTGGTCAGCTGGTCGCGATCGACGCGGTCGAGAATCGGCCAGGCGTCGGTGCTGCCGATCAGATCGCGCTGTTCGATCGCCAGCGCCTGCAGGTCGGCTCGCTTGACGGTGTCGCGGCGGAAATCGGTCCATGACCATCCGAAGCGCTCGGCCAGGCGCGCTTCGAACCGGGCTTCGATCGCGCGATAATCGGGAAGCTGGCGCTTCAGCGGGCTGGTGATGTCGTGGATGATCGCTTCGGCGCTGTCGTGCATCAGCGCGCATCGGCGCAGCTGCCGGGCCTTCTCGCCGCCCAGGGACCGGGCGATCGGAGAAACCAGGCGCAGGACCAGCAGGCTGTGCTGCGCGATGGTGTAGAAGCCGCTTGTCTGGGCGCTGAAGCGGGGCTGGCGCAGGCCGGCGGCGATGTCGATCGGCTGAACGACGCTGCAATCCGGGTCAGCCAGATCGAGATAGGCGCCCGACAGCAGCGGCATGCTGGTTTCCGTGACGATCAGGCGTTCATCGGAGCGCGCACAAGGCAGGTCGACCGGGGCGCAGTCGCCGCAGGTCAATCGCCCTTCGACCCGCCGCCATCCGTGCGGAATGGCATCCTGGCCGCCGTGAAAGGTCGCATCGCATGCGGCGCATTCGTAGATCGCAGGCTGTGCCATCACGCTGCCCCCCAGGTCATCCAGGCGAGGAAGACGGCGGCCGCTGCCCAGATCGCAGCCAGGCCCGCCAGTGTGAGGCGCCATCCGCTGGCCCGCAGATGATCGCGGGCTGCGAACCGGATGCAGCCGCTGCAGCGGCAGTCCTGGGCGTGGATAGCCAAGGGTGTTCGTTTGATCGGTTTCATTGTGCAGGCTCCCTGCTGTTGCGCGCTGCGGCCGCATCGGCGCGCAGCTGGTGGGTCAGCCTGGCCAGCGCGACTTGATCGCGCCCAGGCTCCAGGTGCCAGCGAAGCGCGATGACCGCGCCCGCCTGGCGACCCAGGGATTTCGAAAAGCCGCCCTGCTGGCCGGCGATGTCGGCGATGGTGGCCAGGCTCGTGTCGAGCGCGCGGCGGCGTTCGGGGATGGTGTGATGCCGGCCGGGCTCGCCTTCGCTTCCCGCGCTGGCGATGAACCGCCAGTCGGCGACCAGGTCTTCGAAAAGGGCGATTTCCGCCTGCGCGTCGGCTTCGGATTTCTCGCCGGCGGCGACCAGGGCGGGGAAGCCCTTGCGGCGGCTGTCCAGCATCTTTTCGGCCATCTGCAGCAGCTGGTCGAATTCGTGGCGCATCGCAGGCGGGTCTTCGCATTCGATGCCCTCCCAGACGCGGCGGCGGGTGTTCTGTTCGTCGGTCATATGATCGGCGCCTTCGCCGCTTGCGGCTGTTCGAAGATCCAGCATTGCTGGGCTTTGCCGATCGGCGGATTGACCGCCTTCGTCGCCAGCCAGCGGCGCGACTTTGAGCCGCGCAGCAGTTTCTTCAGCTGGTCGAGCGGCGGCGGGAAAATGCCCGCCTGGCGACAGCGCGCTTCGAAGTCGGGCAGATTGATGGCCAGGAAATCATCGGCCTTGCGGTGCCGGTTAAGGCTCTTGCCTTCGGCGTGGTCCGTCTCGTTTTCGCGGCCGATCAGATAGTCGACCTTCTCCCAGAAATCGCTGACCAGCGGGTGATCGCCGCCGGCCGACTGCTGGCGGTCCAGCGCCATGCGATCGACTTCGGCGATGGTCTGTTCGACCCATTCCTGCCGACAGTTCGGGAACAGCTTCGGCAGGGCTTCGATCGCGGCCGCCAGCTGGCTGTGGCATTTGATCGGGCGGGCATTGGTCAGGCCTTCGACCCGCTTGCCCATGTTTTCATCGTGGTGGGCGAAGCGATCGAAAAAGAACTCGAGGAACGGTTTTTCCTTGCGCGCGACATGAACGATCGTGCCGCTGCATTCTTCCAGCGGCCAGCCTTCCAGGCGCTGCGCCGCTTCCTTCGTTCCCGGTCCCCAAAGCGACTTGTCGATCGCCATCGACATCAGCCGTTCCAGCACGGCCGGAATCGCGTCGATGCGTTCATTCTGGACCAGGTAGATGGAACCCAGAAAGGGCGGTTCCTCGGTTTCATTGCCGCCGGTCTTCTTACCCAGCGATCGGGGCGACCGGCCGTTATAAAGGACCAGCAATTCGTTGGGGTCGAACTGGCGGGAATGCGACCTGCCGCCATCATCGCGCCCGCTTTCGATCAGACCGACCGGCAGGTTCGCGACCTTGACCATGTTGCGCGCCAGCGCGGCGCGCGTGGCCTTGTTCGGGTCGAATCCTTCATAGGAATCGCGCCCCATCAGCTTCCAAAGAAATTCGATCAGGGTCGACTTGCCGGAGCCCGGCGGACCAGTGATTTCCAGGAAACCCAGGGACTTGTGGCGCTTGCGTATCTGGACCGCGAAAATCGACATGACCCAGAAGGCCAGGGCGATCATTCCGCGCGGGCCGTAGGCGGTCCAGACATCGTCAAGCCAATCGAACTTCAGCTGGTCGGGGTCATAGTCGATCGACAGCATCCGTTCGGCGCTGCGCAGCTTCACGGCATGCTTGCCGACATCGAAATAGTTTTCGGAATTGACCTTCAGGACGCGGCCCTGGTGAACGGCCAGGTCGCCCAGAACCCATGCGCGATGCGCCTGGGAATAGCCGGTGAAGCCGATGGGCTCGACGACCTTCAGCCGCCGGGTCTGGTTCTTCATCAGCCGGTCCAGCTGTTCGGCGCTGCCGCTCCACATGCCGGCGAAGGCCATCAGCCGCTTTTTGAATTCGCCGCTGTTGGCGCAGGCGGCCGACGAAAAGCGCGCCTTCACTTCGGCCGCGCGATCGGGGAAGTCGATCTTCAGGAAGTAATTGGTTTCGTCGGCGATTTCGTCGCGCTCGCGATAGAGCAGCCGGAAGGCGCAATTCGCGATTTCGGTCAGGTCGATCTGGTTCCCGCCGGTGTCGTCATCGTGCTTCACGCGGACCCAGAAAATCCGGTTTCCGTGGCGCATGTCGAAGCTGGAAATTGCCCGCGCCTTCGACTGCGCGCGGTCGACTATCAGCCGGGCCTTTTGCATCGGCGTTTCCGCGATCGTTATCGCGCCGTTGTGCAGATAGGTCGCGATCGCGGCCGGCCCCAGCGGGCCATCCTCGGCGGCGCCCTGGAAGGCCTGCTGGCGCAGCAGCAGATCATTCCAGTCCAGCTTGCTGCCCTCTCCATCGGGGCGAACCTGCGCGGCGGTGGCCTGCCATCCTTCCCGGAAGGCCCGCTTGATGTGTTTCTTCGTGTAGAAGACGCCGGCGGCGCCGACATCGAAGGCGAAGACCAGCCTGGGCCGGCTCGCAATACCTTCAGCCGCCAGATGGTCGGCCAGCGCCTTCAGGAAGTGTTCGGGGTAGGGGTTGACCGACATGTTCGAGACGGCCGCGACCTTGGCGCCCTGGGTCAGCGCGACCGCGTCGAAGATCCCTTCGGCAATCCAGATTTCATCGGCCTTGGCCAGCGTCGACAGCGTGGTGCCGTTGGGCATCCAGCAATGGCCCGACCAGTTGCTGCGCGGCTTGAAGTGCGCTTTCTTCGAAAAGCGGCCGGGTTTGTCGATGATGCGTTCCCACCAGCTGCCGCCCAGAAGGTCTTCGGTGATGGGGAACCGGATGGTCGCCGAAGTCTGGCCGGTGTCACGGTCGCGGAACAGTTCCTGGCTGAATTTCCCGCGCAGGAATCGCATGTCCAGCCCGCGTTCGTGGACCAGGTAGGCTTCGGCCGCCGCATCGGGATTGTCTTCGGTGGTCGGGAATCGGTTCGACCAGTCTTCGAACAGTTCGGGCAGCAGGTTGCGGACGGTGTCTTCCCATCCGCAGCGCTCCGATCGGCCGCAGCGAACGATCTTCGGTTCCTTCGCCGCACAAAAGGCTTCGCGCTTATTGCATTGCGGACAGGTGCCTTCCTGCAGCCATTCGCCGCGCGTCTTCTTGAAACCGAAATCGCGCTTCAGCGCCTTGATGACTTCATCGGCCAGGTTCATCGCGTGGCCGCTCCGATCAGGACCAGCGCCATGTAGGCGGCGAGGTAGACGCCCAGCGCGATGCAAGGCAGGTCAACGAAGACGAATTCTTGCCGCCGCCGCCGCCGCGCCCTGGCGGCCATCGGGTCTTGGATTTCGTGAAACTTTGGCAAGGCTCCCCCTTCGGCAGAGTCGTGGCTGCCGCGTTCGAATTTCGGATTGATGGGCTGGGTCCGCCGGTCAGGCGGCGGCGGTGTCCCCGCCGAAGAATGATGGTTCGTCCTCGTAGCGCTCGCCGGCCGGCGGCCGGACATGTGGGACTTCCTCGCGTGGACAGACCGCAAGGTTCAGATCGGGCCGATCGATGTTCCCTTCGACCAGCGTGTGCACGAAGACGATGTCGGCGCGGAAAATGTGACCGCAGCCGGAATCGGTGCAATGGCAAGTCATCTGGGTGGTCTGTTCGCTCATGCGTTCGGACCGGCGGATGAAGGCCGGCGCGTCGCATTTGGGGCAAAGCATAAAGCAGCTGGCGCCCGATTTCCGGCCGCCGGGCTGCAGACGGAACTGCAGCGGCGCTTCGACCAGCGGACCTTTTATCAATCCCGAACCTTCACCGCTCATGGTCTTCCCCCAATCCCGCCAGAGAGGCGGTCAGTCGATCGATTGCTTCCTGGACTTCTTTCTTCGCCCGACGCCGCATTTCGGGGCAGTCGGCCTTGGCGCTGGCTTCCAGCAGCGCCGCAACCGCTTCGCCGGTTTCCTTCGCGCTGTCGGCAGCGTGTCTCACCAGATCGCCGTCGCAAGTTTTCGCGGCCAGTTCGACGCGAAGCGCAAAGAGGCGGTGGAACGGTGCGTGGTCGCCGCCCGAAGAGATGAATGCCCGATCGAGGCGTTCGGCATCGATCAGGCGGATTTCGGTCTCGCAATCCGGGTCCGACCAGAGGCGGACCGTCCGATCGGTTACGCCGCAGAGGGCGCCGCAGCGGTCCCAGCCAATGCGCGCGGCTATGGTGGTGAGGGCGGCATGATAGGTGAGAGGTTCGCGCCGCTTGGTCATCGTGCGGCCTTCATTTCTTCCCGCCGATTGAAATGGTCAGCGGCGTGGATGCGGCTATCGTGACCGGCATGGGGGAAACCACTGTCCGCACGTTGATCAACGCCCGTGAAGCGGCGGCCGACCGCTTGGTCGGTCATTGTTTCGCGCGGATAAATGTCGGGCCGCAGATCGTGGCGCGAGACGCCGGTGGCAGCTTCGGCCAGGCGGACGAACTCGGCGGGCATTCTTTTCGAACTTTGTATCCATTTCCAGACGGCGGTCTGGGATACGCCACAGATTTCGGCCAGCGCGGTTTGGCTGCCGGCTATCTCGACTGCGGCAGTGAGTGCTTCATGGGGAGTGATATGGGGCATGGGCGTTGTAGCTATAACCAAAGTTGTAGCAGGTCAACACCAAAATTGCAGCGCGGTTCGCCGCGCATCGCTGTAGGCCCAATCTGTGATTGATGAACGGCGCCTTCGCTTCCTCATCGAAGAGAGAGGAATTTCACAAAGCGAACTCGCACGTCGGGTCGGCATATCGCAGGCGGCGATCAACAAGCTGGTCAGCGGGCGAGGGCAGGGCTCCAAGCATTTGCACAAGATCGCCGAAGAACTCGGCACAACGCCGGGCTATTTGACCGGCTCGTCGGATCAGATCGAGCCGCCCGAAGGAACCAAAGCCTTCGAGATCCATGCGGCCTTCGAAAATGCACCGCGTCCCCAGACCCGACCATCTAATTCCAGCGGGCTGATGAATGACCGTATCATCGAGATTCCGGTTCTCGATTTGGCCTATGGCATGGGCGGAACTTATCTCGACAACATCGATCCCGAGATGATCAGCGAGCCGTTCCCCCTGTCATTCATCCGCCGCTATACCAAGGCCAAGGCTGAAGACTTGGTCATCGCGGAAGGGCTGGGGGACAGCATGGCGCCGACCATCGGTTCGAATGACCAGATGATGATCGACCGCAGCATAGACCAGCTGCGCGTTGCGGACCAGATTTGGGCTTTCAGCTTCGGCGGCGTGGGCATGGTGAAGCGGCTGCGGCCGCGCCCCGATGGCAGCATTGCAATCCTTTCGGACAATCCGGCGGTGAGCGAAGATGTTGCCCACGACGACGAATTGCATCTTATCGGGCGCGTGGTGGCGATAGTGAGAAAGGTCTGAGGGGGCACAACGTGAAGAAGGCAACAGCTGTGGCAGCGTTGGCGCTGGCGGCTTGCGGCTCGCCGGAGAGTTTCGAAGAGCAGAGCGCGGACATCCAGACCGCCGAGGCGCAGGGCGTGAACCTTGTGGTCAAGGCGCGCCAACAGATGGTGGCAGAATCCCTGGCGATGACGCAGCTTGGCATGTTGATCGAAGAAATCGCGCTTGGAGTTCAGGCGGAATTGCCCGGTCCAGTCGAGCAGACGGAGTTCGTGCAACTTCAGCTTGGGTATGCATCGACGGACCGGCTCGGCAATGAGGCCACGGTAGATTTCGGCACGGTCCGCCTGCCGATAGGCGACCTGCGCGAAGCCCAGATCGACAACCTGACCGGCACGCAATTTCTCGAACTGGCCGACAAGGTCAGCCCAGGACCGGCTATCGATCCAGCCATTCAATATTGCAGCGACATGGACAATTTCAGGTTCAACCCGGTGTGGTGCCAAGCGGTCGGCGAAGGACTGGGCTTAGGAGACTATAATTGAGCAGCAGCAATTCCATTCTCGTGCGGGTTATCCTCACTGGCGGGGCAGTTCATGATCTGGAATTTCCCTCTCTCCCTCGAAAGGGAGAGGCGATACTTCTCGATTTCGGGGCCGGCGCCGGAGAAGTATGGATCGTCGAAGACGTGGGATACAAGTTCGTGAGCCCCGACAAGACGGCGTTTCCGGTTATTGAGTGCTCCGAGTTTGAAAGCGGCGATGTCGCACCGTCCGGCCGTTATGACCGAATGATGGCCGGTCGCTGATCAAGCGCTTTCAAGTTCGATCGACTGGCGCAGTCCGCCGCTGCCGAATTCGGTGGTCACACTTTCGACCAGCCAGGCCATGCCGTCGATCTTCTCGCCCCAGCCTTCAAGCTGGATTCGCATGTCGGGCTGCAGCGCCGGTTCGGCGACGGCCAGATCATAAGTGAAGCGGTAGGGTGCCCGCGCGGCGCGGCTTGTCGCCGCCTCGGCCGCCTGGCGCGCTTCGGCCTCGCTAGCATAGACCCGCTTCAGCTTGCGGCGATTCTCGCCGCCGACAGCGACCGTGCGCCGCCGTCCGGCATTCTGGTCCTGCCATTGCGCCGATGCGCCGTCATAGTCTTCGCGCGATGCCTGGCGGAAGGACCAGCGCCAGCCTTCGCGCTTCGTCAGCGAAATCGAATCCAGTGGGGTGCCGCCAGCGGTGGCCGACATGCCGATCGGCAGGAAGATCAGCTTGCCGTCCTTCCAGGTGGCGATCGCGTCATAGCGGCGGCCCAGGTCGCGGACGAAGGCCATGTCGCTCTTGCCCTCTTGTTCGATCGCGTCGACATGCTGGTTCGCAAGCCCGCTTTCGACCCTGGCAAAGCGACCATGCCGGTCTGCGATCTGGCCCAGGATCGAGCCCAGCGAAATGTTCTTCCATGACTTTGTGCGCCGCTGGCGCAGCAGGCCTGTCATGTCGGCCGATCGCCCCTTGAAGACGACGATGTCGGGCGGTCCCTCCTGCCCAACTTCGTCAACGGTGAAGCGGCCCTTGTCGACCAGGCCGGTGGCGACATCATCGCCGCTGGCCCAGCCCATCGCCAGGGTCAGGACCGCGCCCGGTTCTGGGATTGCGAGCAGCCCGTCGGCGTTCTGAAGGCGGATGTCCAGTTCGTCGGCCTCGGCCTCGCGGCGTTCGGACAGCGAAAGGGTCGCCAGGCGCGGATTGACCTTTCCGGTCAAGTCCGCGCCGCCTTCGAGCGCCAGCTGGATGGCCGCCTGGCGCGCGCTCATTGCGCCGTTCCCTGGGCGACCTGGTCATCGCCGCGCGCCAGTTCGATGCGGAAACCGACATGACGCGGCGTGCCGCCAGCCATGATCGACAAGTGATCTTCTTCCAGGCGTGCGATGCGGTAATGCCCCAGAACGCGGCCAGCCCCATCGATCAGCGGATAGGTGTCGCCGGTGGCGGCCATTTCCGCCAGCGTCTCGAGCGAACCGGCATCGGCGCCTAGTTCGGGGACTAACAGGCCGGTCAGCTGGATGCTTTCCGGTCCTGGACCGATGAACTGCGCAGCTGGGCGCGCGCCGTGCCGTTCGGTGGTTTCATGGTGCCATTCGCGGGTGCGGAACAGCTGATGATAATTGGCCGTCCCCATGCCGAAAATGAACATGCCCAGGCTCATCAGGTAACGCGGGGATGAAACGTTCGACATCAGATTCCGTCCTCGTAAGAGCGCCTTGCCGCATCGGCCTGGGCCCGGCGCAGTTCGTCGGCGACCCGCTTCGCCAGGTCGCGGCTGTCTTCGCCCTCGCGCTGATAGATCTGGATGGTGACGCTGCCGGCCGCGCCGTTATTCGCTGCCGGTGCCGCCATCGGCCGCGCTGCCATCGCGGGCTGCGCCATTGACATCGCCCCGGCCGCAACCGCGCCGGCGGCGAGCCGCCCAGCTGCGCCGCTGACCCGACCGCGCTGCCTGTCGAGCCCGATCGCCATCCCTTCGCCGGTGTGCTTCCCGATCGCCATGAAGACGCGGGACGGCGACTTGATGCCCAGCAGGTTCTTGACCTTGCCGATGCCCGCCATGACGACGCCCTTCAGCGCGTTCCAGACCGCGCCGGGTGCGCTGGCAATGCCGCGCGCCAGCCCCAGGACCATGTCCTTCCCGATCGACAGCATGCGGCTGCCCAGGTTCGAAATGAATTCGACGCCCTCCCAGAAGGCCGCCTTGATCTTGTCCCAATTGGTGTAAATCAGATACGCGGCGCCCGCGATCGCGGCGGTCAACGCCACGATGACTAGGACCATCGGATTCGCCAGCATCAGCAGACCCGCGCGCATCACGCCCTTTGCCATGAACAGCGCGGCCGTGCGCAGCGCCATGAATGCCTTGCTGGCCAGGCCGAACTTCTGCGCAAAGGCGATGAAGTTCGCGGCCGGTTTCAGGAAGCCGCCCAGGGCGAACTGCGCCGCGCCCAGACCAATCTTGAAGACGGCCAGCCCGGCGACCAGCTTCGTCAGCGTGGCGGCCGCTTCAGGGTTGGCCTGGGCCCAGTTGCTGATGCGGTTGGCGATGCCGGAAATCATCGTCATCGCTTCGGCCGCGACCGGCAGCAGGGTGGTTCCCAACGTGATCACCAGGGTCGAAGCGCTGGCCATGAAGGCGCGCCAGTTGACGGTGGCATCGCGGGCGGCGCGCTGGCCGAAGGCCTTGTCGACCGTGCCGCTGGAATCGATCGCCGCCCGGCGGATGTTCCGATATTCCTCCATGTTCTGGATCAGGGCGGTGATTCCCATCCGCGCCTGCATGTCTTCGAAGGCGTAGCCCAGGCGCTTCATGTCGCCGCCAGTCGCCTGCTGGGTAATCATCGCGATGGCTTCCAGCGACGTGTGGCCGGCGTCGGTCAGCTTCTTCATCGCCGCCGGCAGGTTGACGCCGAAGTTCTTCTCGAAGGCGCGAACCGTGGCGGGCGCGTTGATCTTCGCCAGCAGGTTCTTGATGTTGTTGCCGGCTTCATCCTCGCTGCCCGCCGTCTTCATCGCGACCTGCAGCGCGGCCGACAGATCGGCGACAGCCGGAGCGCCCTTTTCGCCCAGCGCCTGCATCTGCGCGGTCAGTGACGGGAAATGCCGCGCCATGTTGCGGACTTCGAAAGCGCCCGCGTTACCTGCGGCCGCCATCATGTCGAAGACCAGACCGGCCTGGCTGGCGGGAACCTTCAGGTTGCTGATGGCCGAATAAGCGGCGCCGGCGGCGTCGGGGATTTCGACCTTGTAGGCGGTGGCGATGCGACCCGCCGGCCCCATGATCTTTGTCGCCGCTTCGACGCCCAGCTGTTCGCCGCCCTTGGCCAGCAGCAGGTCGAGCCCGGCGCGCATGTCTTCGGGCATCTGGCGGGCGTGGCGCGCCATGACCATGATGTTCCGCCCCAGGCGATCGGCCTGTGCGTTAGCCAGGCCAGCCTTTTGCTGGATGTCGACCATCCCGCTGGAAAATTCCGCGGCCTGTTTCGTGGCGAGGATAAGCGGCGCGGCCAGGCTGGCGCCCTGGACGATGTTTTCCCGCCCTTTCGCCATCAGCGCATCGCCGCGCGCCTGCATTGCCCGGCGGTCGCCCTCGATCGCATTCAGCCGCTTGCGCTCGGCCAGTTCGCGGTTCGTGCGATCGATCGCGCGTTCCAGTTCCCGTTCGCGATCGATCAGGCCGGTGACGTTGCCCGAAGCGCTGCCAAGTTCCCGGCGGACATCGCGCAGCTGCGATTCCAGTTTGCGGCCTTCGCCGCGAAGGGCTCCCAATGAACGGGAGCCCTTGCGGCCCAGCTGGGTGATGTTGCGCAGGCTGCCCGATAGTTTGTCGATGCCGACGAAGTTGACCATCAGCGACAGCTTGTTCGACATCGATCTAGTCCCTTGCTGCGCGGTGGGCGTTCCACCATTCGACCGCGCGGCGCTGCCAGGCGGTCAGTTCATCGATCGACAGATCCTTCAGTTCGGACAGGGGCCAGTGAAAGATCGCCGCAATATCGGCCATCAGGTCTTCGGCTGTTGCTCGGCCATCATCGTTTCGATGATCTGCCGTTCCGCCTTCGTCATAAAAAAACCGCGAATCGTGCCCCCGATTTCGGCCAGATCGGCAGGGTCAAGATCGTGACATTCGTCATCGGTCAGCTTCGGTTCGCTGATGCGCGGGACCAGCTTCAGGATGGTCGCGACATCGGTCCCGATGACATCGGACAGCGCCAGGCCGCGAAGTTCGCCCGCTTTCGGCTTGCGCAGGGTCAGCTTGTCGATGGTGGTATCGCCGCGCTTCAGCGGCTCGGCCAGTTCGACGGTTTCGAAAGCGGTCGGCCTGGCGGTCTGGGATTGAGCGGCTTCGGTCATTTGCGGGGTCTTCCTTCAGGATAAGCGGGGCGGGTGTGGGCTGACCGGCGGGAGAGGACGCCGGCCAGCCCAGCGATCGACGGCCGGCTGCCCCGCAAAAGGACCGACCGCCGAAACAGGGCGGTCAGTTGGCGATGATGGCCATGATTTCGGCATATCGATCGATGCCGTCGACGATGAAGGTGCCGGCGATCATGTCGATTTCGACTTCGGTTCGGCCGTTCACTTCGCGCCGGTAGTAGGACAGCGCGACCGTGAATTCCTCTTCGGTGTCATCGCCGGCCTTGCTGGTGCCGAAGCCGATTTCGCTGAAGCGGCCGCCGATGTAGCATTCGACCGCCTGGGCCGGGCTGCCATCGTCGGCCTGATAGGCGCCGGTCAGGCGGACGCGAACGCCGTCGACCCGCGTGGTGCCGAACTTGCGGATCAGCTCCTTCACATGGCCGCCCATCTTCAGCTTGGCTTCCATGCCTTCCAGACCCAGGTCCAGCTTGACCGAACCGATCATGCCGCCGCCGCGATAGTCTTCGGTTGCGAGCGCCAGGGTCGGCTGTTCGAATTCGGCGACCTCGCCCAGATAGCCCTTGCCATCGACATGGGCGTTTAGGTTCTTCAGCTTCTTGGGAATGCCCATCGGGGTGTCCTTTCGCGGGTGTTTGCAGGGTCAGGCGGCGGCGCCGGCCAGCTGTCAGATCAGCTGGTCGGCAAAGCCCGAATAGTAAAAATCGGTGATGACCAGATCGACGTTCGGGTTTTCGAGCGGCGCGACCGGCGTGAACTGGATGCGGAAGCGCGGGCGCCCCTGCGCCAGTTCCTGGGCGCTGTTCTGGTCCTGGTCGAAGAACATTTCGGCGCCGATGATGCGCCCTTCGACCGCCAGCTGGCGGAAGCGCGCATTCCCGGTTTCCAGGATGTCCTTAATCAGCCCGTTGGTCATGGGCTGGTCCAGGAAGGGCGAGACGATCTGTTCGATGATCGCCTGCAGCGCTTGGCTGGTGCGGACTGCGCTTTCGAAGACGAATTCGGGCTGCGCTTCGTCGGCGCAGGTGCGGTTCCCCCAGAAGCGGAATCCGTTCTGGCGGATGATGGTGGTCACTTCGCTGGCGTTGAGCAGCCCGGCGGCGGTCGACGGGTCGGTCAGATCGAAATGGACATCGTGTTCCAGGCCAGTGATGCCGACCAGCGGCACATTCGACAGCGTCTTGTGCCAGCCAGTCAGTTCATCGATCTGCGCGCGCAGGCCAAGGGCGCGGGCGATGTTGTCGCCGCCGCCCTGGGCCGTGTCAGGCCAGATGACCATCAGTTCGCGATGGCCGAAGTTCTCGCGATAGGTGATGGCCTCGGCTTCGGTGGCGGCCGGTGTGCTGCCGTCTGCGCCCTTGGCGCCGGCATAGACGAAGCCGCGCAGCTTCTTCGCGATGCTGACCATTTCTTCGACCACGGCCTGGCTGTCGAGATTCGGCGCGCCCAGGATGGTCGGCTTGACGCCCAGGCGGGTCTGCGCCGCCAGCAGCGCCTGCAGCCCGGTGTAGGTGTTCCCATCGGTCGAGCCGATGACATTGGCTTCGGTTTCCGCCTCGTCGGCGCCTTCCTCGACGCGGACGACGACGACGATCGGGCTCGCCTGGTCGCCGATCGCGCGCAGTGCCGGCCCCAGGGTGCCGCCATCACCAGCCTTGCCGGCTGCAATGTCGACGCCGCCGGAAATCAGGACAGGCTCATTCAGCGGGAAGTCCGCGTCCAGCTGCGCCTGCGCTTCGACATCGCCGGTTGTGCTGGCGGTGGCGACCAGGCCGATGACCGCCAGGGAAAGGGCGGACAGGGCGCGCGGCCCGGTGGCGGATTCGGTGATGGTCAGGCCGTGACGAAAGGGCATGGGGTCTTCCTTCAGCTAACAGGCGCCAGCTGGCGCCCCTGGGGGATTTCGATCGGGATGGTCAGCGTTTGCAGCTGGTTCGCCGCCGGCAGATCGGTTCGCCGGCCTTCGATGCGCAGGGTCAAGCGCCCGTCCTGGGGCTCGCCCTGCAGGGTGACGCAGGTCAGCTGCAGGCGCGGTTCCCAGCGCCGCAGCGCGATCGCGGTCGCCGCATGCATCAGCATGCGAATGGCGCCGTTGATGGGCTTGTCGACCAGTTCGAACAGAAGCGAACCGTAATCGCGCCGCATGACGCGGCTGCCCAGCGGGGTGGTCAGGATGTCAACGATCGACTGCGCCAGGTGCGCATCGCCCGACAGGGCTTTGCCGGTGCTGTTGCTGATGCCGATCATGTGACCAGCAAAAGCGCGCTTCGCGCGTGAAATGCCAGCGGCGGCAATGGTGGAAGACATATCCACCATGCCGCCGCCGGTCGGTTGCGAAATGTCGGGCGTTTATTCGGGCTTTTGCGTCTTGCTGGCGCCGCTGCTGACGCCGCCATGAAGGTGATCTTTCAGGCTGATGTCATCGGCGACAACGTCTTCGGCGGCCGTCAATGTCTCGCTGACCGATGCCTTCCCCTGGATTTCGACATCGCCTTCGATGCGGACATCGCCGCGCAGCGTGATGCCGCCGGGCGCCTCGATTTCGGCCGTCGCGCCGGCCGGCAGGATGGCGCGCAGCTCGCCCGCCTCCGGGTCATAGGTCAGCTGCGCCCCATCGGCGAATTCGATCATTTCGGCGGTAGTGGAGCCCAGCGGCGGGAAGGTGTCCTGGACGATGCCCATCAGCGCGATCGCGTTGCCGACCTGGCCATCGGGCGCCAGCAGCAGGACTTGTTCGCCCTCGCTCGGCGGCGACCAGATGCGGGTCAGTCCTGCGCGCGGCGCCAGCCAGCGGATGGGCGGCGTTTCGGCCGGTTCCTCGTCATCCGGGTCGCCATAGCGAACGATGCAGCGCGCGGCCGCCAAGTCGACGGCAATGACCGTCCCGATGCGTATCAGCCCCGCCAGATCGGCGGGTATGTCTTCGAAGGGCTGGGCCCCAAATAGCTTCATTGTTCCGTCCCATTGCCGCCCGCCGGGGATGCGGGCATGTCCAAGCCTTCCCCGGCGCGGCCGCTGTCCCCTGCGGTTCGCGCTGTTTGATTGCCCCCTTGGCCGGCGGACGCCGCCTGCAGCCGGGTGGCCAGTTGATGCCCCGCTTCGGCCTTGATCGTGTTGCGGGTGCAAATCCTGATGTCTTCGGCGCTTACGAGAACCAGGCCTTCGGCCAGTCCAGCAGTCTGGCGATCGACGCCGGCATCCAGCTGGGCCGGTCGACCGGCTCCTGCAGGATCTTCGGCGCTTCGATCTTCGGCGCCGGTTCCGGCTCCGCAGCGTGGATTTCCAGCGGCTTGTGCGCGCATGCCGCCAGCAGCAATGAAGCGATCGGCAGCACGCAAAGCGGCGTCGAGATTGTCTTGCGCATCGTCATCAATCCTTTGGGCAATGTCGCGGTAAAGCGATTCCTGGGCGAGCCGCGCGGCCTTCGCCTTGGCGGCGGCCGCTTCGTTGGCTTCGATCATCCGATCGATCTGGTCCTGGCGATTCTCGGCCGTTTCGATCCATCCGGTTATCGAAAGCGGCCAGACCTGCAGGCCTTCCAGGCGAATGGTCTGGACGGCCGCGATCGTGGTCGGCGCCAATATGGCCGCCCCGATGAACGCAAGCCAAACTCCCTTCATGGCGACCCTGGCGGTCATCCATCCCGGCGCGGAAATCATGCCGCCCCCTTGATTCGTTCGAGCCCGCGCAGGCCGTAAACGGTGCAAACGAAGGTCAGCACAATGCCCCTGGCGGTGTTATCCAGACCCATCTGCAGCGCATCGCCCAGGCCCATCGCCCAGGCACTGGAAAACAGGCAGACCCAGCGCAGCAGCGGCCTGGGCGCCTTCTCGATTATTGTCGCGGTCAGCGCGATCGCGGCGGAACGTTGCATGTCGAAGCCCTCCATTTAGACCGGCGATTCGCTGAAGGCGGGTCGATGCCCGACAGCTGCGCCTGTAGGAAACCGGGAATTCAGGCGGTGCGTTTGCCGGCCTTGACCGGCCGGCCCAGCGGGCAGGTTTCGAAGATGACCAGCGGCGAATAGCGGTTCTGCAGCCCGCGCCCCGCGATCGGGGCGGTGCGGATTTCGAAATGCAGATGCTGGTCTTCGCCGCGCATGCCGCGCGCATTGCCGCTGTTGCCGGTCAGCCCGATCTGCTGGCCGCGCTCGACCTTTTCGCCGACCGCGACATCGACACGCGCCAGGTGGCAATAGGCCGCGAACAGAACGTCGCGATCGCCATCGCCGTCGAAGTCGAGTTCGAAGCGCATGATGATCTGGCGGCCATAGGCGCCGACATTGCGGACCATGACGATCTCGCCATCGGCGACAGCGAAGCAAGGCGTCCCTTCCTCGGCTTCGAAGTCCCAGCCCTGATGCGGCCGGCGCGACCCGTCGCTGTTGCGGCGGACCATGCCGAAGGTGTGATTGATCGCGCCGCGCCGAATGCGGTTACGGGAAAGCGGCCAGGCAATTGCATCGTTCATGGGGCTTCGCTCCAATGAGGCGGGGGAACGTGGCGCATGATGTGGACGAAGCGCCAGGCGGAATAGATGACCAGGATGGCATCGCCCAGCTGGCGCAGCAGCGGGATGGCGGCGCCCGAAAGCCAAGCATCGATCTGGCCGATGCCCAACAGTGCCAGCGCAAGGCCCAGCAGCCAGGTCTTCCACGCGCGCCAATAGGCGATGCGGCGCAGCGCGGGGGCCGCGTGATGCCACAACAGGACTGCGACCGCGATTTCGGCCAAGCCAGTCAAGAGGTTGATGGTGTTCATCGGTCTTTCCCCCAGGGCAGGCGGATTTCGGAAGGCAACTTTCCAGCGCGCGCGACGGCGCCCTTGCCGAAGCTGGCAAGGGCGCCCCCTATCCAACGCGATGCGGCGCCGGCGATCGCCAGGACCAGTTGCAGCGGCCAAGCTGCGAGCCCGAATGGAAGGTGCGGGTGCGCAATCGCGGCGACCAGGCAGACGACTAGGCCGGCGAACAGCGTGGCCCAGATCGTCATCCGGCTTTCAGGCGGTGTGAAAAGCATGCTGGCATAGGTGGTCGCCAGTCCCACGATCATGCCGCCGACCAGGTCTGGCAGCGGCGCGGTGATGCCAAGCGCAAGCGCCAGCCACAACAACAGCGTCTTCAGTTCGATACCCATGCGACTAGGCCTCCTCGGATTGGTGTCATTCCGAAATCAGCCCGTGAGCGCGAAGGACTGCCAGAATGGCGTCAGTCGTTGGTTCGCCAGAATTGGCGATCGCCGCCTGTCGAGCGCCGAGAACTTTGTTCCCGGCAACATAAATCCCATCCGAAAAGTAGCCGCGAAGCCATTGACGCGATGACTGACCGAACTGCTGGGAGGCGTTGCTCGATGGGCGGACTGTGTTCCCGCCAAGATCGATTGGACGGTATAGCCCTGTTTTTCGGTCATATCCTGAAAGGGTCAGGTCGTTGTTCGCATTGACCGACAGGCCAACAACACGATTGTCACCGTCGGCATTGCCAAACTCGATGGCAACCTGATTGCGGACAAGAGGATAATCGTGGAAATATCCGCCGTGATCGGTCTGCGGGTGGGGTGTAGGAATGGCCGCGCCTGCCTTTGCGAACACATTCCGGCCGACATTGTAGATCGGCCGGGACGCGGATTGCTCCATTTCGTAATAGGGGAACCGGCCTCCCTTAGAAATCAAGCCGTTGGTGTTGGCGATGTCTTTGAAGACTGCGGCCGACGACGCCGTGTAACAACCGAGAAACATGGGCCGCTCTGAACCGGCGTGGAACTCCACATCGGCAATTGCGCTTGCCTCAAAGCGCGTGCCGAAGATGCCTGGAGCGATGGCGCCAGTCGCAAGGCCAATATCGCATCCTTCTGCCCGCCCGCCGTAAAGCATGGGTGTGTCCACGGCAGTCGACGCAGGAACCATATCGAAGCCGGTCAGGCAATTTATCGCCTCACAGCCATAGGCGGCGTTCTCATTGCCATCATTGTCCCATGCAATGCCCGAAGCGAGGTTCCGAACGCTGCAATTGACGACTGAATTGGTGTAGGAGCCGCTGGCGCGTGTCGAGCGAAACACGATGCCCCGCCCATTCGCTGTTTCCTTGTCCGCGCCGCCGATGACCAGGACGTTTTCAACGGCCGAATTGTTGACGTTGTTCAGGTCGATGCCGTCGACCGCCTGCCCGTTCAGGTCAAGCAGCAGATCAGAAATCCGGATCAGTCCGGCCGTGCCATCCGCCTGGTTTGAGAGGATCGAACCGACCGTCCCTGGAATGACCCTTAGCACGGTCTTCCACTTGCTTTCGCCGACAAGCTGCAAACCGGTCTGCTCGAGCTTCGGCAGATTGCCAACCATCATCGTTCCGTTCGGAACGAACAAGCGGCCCTGCGCGACTTGAGCCATCGCAGCGAGGAAAATCGAAGTATTGTCGTTGTTGCCTGTCAGGTCGAGACCGTTCCAATCGCGGAGGTCTGCCCTGTCTTGCGCTTTGTCGGACAGCTTTCGGGCCGCAGGATCGGGAATTTCCCGTGCGACCCCCACCATTGCCGCGCCAGCGGTGGATTCCAGCCCGGCCTTGGTCGGTTCCTCGTGGACCAAGTCCGAACCGCTGGCGGTGCGCACACGAACCTGGGCGTAGCCTTCTAGGACGCCGATCGCCTTGAAATATGTCCCCTCGGCCACGGCCGCTTCGCCGGCGGCCCGCGCGGTCGCAAGATCGGCCTCGACAAATCTGTTTTGCGGAAGGACCAGGTCCGCCGCTTCGTCGCGCAGCTGGGTCGCGGCGTCCAAGGTCGGTTGGGCAAGCGCCTGCAAGGTGGCGGCGCCGGTGGAGTTGCCTTTTACCGCCGGCAGCAGTTCGCTGCCGTCGATGGTGGCAGGGTCGATGGCGGGAAGGGCGCTGATTTTCGCCATGTCAGTCGTTCTCCGAAGGCCATTCGGCCAGCGTCTTGATGTCGATGGTTTCCAGTTCCTCGGCCGGCATGTCGGCCAGGCTGGCTTCGATCTGGTTCGACGCGGCGCGGATGGCATCGATCGCGGCAAAGCGTGCAGCGCCTTCGTCGCTGGGCTCGCGCAGGTCATTCAACTGGCGCCATTCGGGGCTGACCAGGAGAATGCGGCGGCGCGCTTCGGCGCGGATCGTTCGCGCCAGTGATGCGCGGCGATCGGCCATTGTTACCTGCACTTGGCGATAGCGTGGCTTGCCATCCTCGCCGGCGTAGATTTCCTTGCCAGCGGCTTGGGCGTCGAGCAGTTCGCGATGCCTCGCGTCTTCGATTTCCACGGCATCGGCAGGCGCCTGGCGGCGCAGCAGGAAGAACGCCGGCGCGCCTTCCACCATTGCGAAAAAGGCGGTCATGACAGGTCGATCCTTCCCAGCGCGACGTAGCAAATCACGTCCGATTGTTGGTTCGCATTCCAGACCTGGAAGCTGGTCGGCCCGATCGAACTGGCGCGAACGGATGGATAGTTGTCCTGGGCGTCCTGGTTCGTGTCGCTGGTGCCATCGGCGACCACGGAATAGGCATCGGTGAAGGCGATCGGGAACGTGACCGTAGTCGTTCCATTGGCGATCGCGGTCGACCGCCCCCATTGGATTAGCAGCGTGTTCGCCGGGTCCGCTCCGGGAACGGTGGCATATCCAGATTGGCCCAGACTCTTGGTCATCGGCCCCAGGGCCGCCGGGGTGATTGCGCTGCCATTGTCAGTGCCGGCGCGGACCTGCGCGGCGCTGGCAATGGCGACCTGCAGAACGCGACTGGCGGCTAGACTGCCGCCGCCGGTGACAAGGCCGCTGCCGGTGATTGTGCGCGCCAGCAGTGCGTCGATCAGCGCCTGCAGCGCATCGTCTTCATCGGCGCGGGTGGTTTCCTCGGCGGCAAGCGCGGCGGCCTGGTCGGCGATCGACTGCAGGATGGGGGCGAGACGCCCGGCCAGCTTGGCCGGGGAAACAATGCGCGAATCATCCTCGCCGGCGTCGGTTTCGCCGTGGGTCGCGATTTCCGCCACGCCCTTGGTCTGTTCGGTCGCGGGCGGATAGAGGAAAGACGCATCGCCGAATGCGATGTCGCCGGTAATCGTTTCCGAAAACAGAACGTCGAAGCTGACCAGGAAAGTGGCGATGTCGACCTTACGGAAGATCGGGTCCGCCTGGCTGTAGGCCGCGAACAAGGTGCCATCGTCCAGGAACAGCCCGATCGAGCGCAGGTCATAGGTGTCCTGGCTCGCGTCCTGGGCGGTCATGTGGATGATGGTTTCGCTGGCGGCGATGCCGGCGAAGCTGTCGAGCCGCTTGAATTCGCCGGGCAGCGCATCGAGCGTCGGCGCGACCGAAACCTGCTGTTCGGACAGGCCCAGCTGGGCGATGGTGATCGCGGTTGTGACGCCGTTCTGCGCGTCGACCAGGGCGTCGAGCCCCGCTTGCGTCAGGGTCAGGCTAAGGGGCAGGCCCATCAATTATGCTCCAAATATTCGCCGGCGCCGCCGGTCAGCGGTTCGCCGTCTTCAGTCTGCAGCAGCGAATCCCAGAACGGGTCGGTCGCGGAAGCGGTGTCGGCCGCCATGTCGAGCCGATCGAAGCCGGCCGTGTGGACGGCGGACAGGATGCCGGCATGCGCCTGCAGGCGCAGGCTGTGGACCGCCTCCATGTGCGCGCGCAGCGGCTTGACCGCGTAAATGTCGCGCAGCAGCGCTTCGACCAGCGCGGTTTCGTATTCGACGGCCGTGTCGGCGGCCAGTGGCAGTTCCAGGCGGAAGGTGTGCGGTGCCAGCGTGTCCTTGTCTTCGAACCATTCGACCAGGCCGATCATCGGGTCGAAACGGTCCAGGACCGCGCGAAGGCTCGCCGGGGTGCCCTTGCGCCGCTGTTCGGCGATGGCAGCAGCAACGGCTGCGCGCTTCTCGGCTTCGGTCCAGTCGCTGTCCCAGAAGTCGATCGACACGCCCCAGGCGAGGAACGGCAGCAGCGCGGCCGGGCAGGTCGACGGATTCCACAAGTCGCGAATGGGCAGCGGGACGCCGGTCAGCGCGGCGCCGTTCGCATCTTCGAAAGCGCGTTCGAAGGCGGTGGCATTGGGCGGCAGCAGGGTCATTCGCCCAGCCCCGCAATGGTGACATCGATCGCCTGCGCATAAGCGGCCTCGGTGGCGCCGATGACGATGTCGGCGGCGGGCTCGACCAGGTTGACGTTCTGGACGCCAGCGACATGCAGCGCGCGGAAGATCGCGCTGCGCGTGATGTCGCGGCCGATGCGGCGGCTTTCCGCCAGCAGCGCGTCCAGCGCGGCCGTGGCGGTGGAAAGGATCAGGGCTTCATCCGGCCCGGCATAAAGGGTCAGGCGCGCATCGATCGAAAAGGGGACAATCTCGGCCGACTGGACGGTCACTTCATCGGTCAGCGGGCGAACATCGTCGGCGCCGACGCTCGCTTCGACCTGGTCCAGCAGCGCCTGGGGCGCGGAACCGTCCCTGTCGACCGAAAGAACGCTGACCAGGATTTCGCCAGGGGCGGGGCTGGTTGCGGAAACATCGGCGACATCACCCGACGCGGCCAGGGCGTGGAAGACATAGGCGGCGGTCGGGCCGGCGACTGAATAGCTGTCGGGCGCCAGCAGGACGCGGCGGCGCAGGTCTTCGTCGGATTCCATGACGGCCGGCGTTCCGGCCTGGTCATCGGCCGGCGTGATTTCGCGGCGGGTGACGCCGAAGACCGCCGCCAGATTGTCCAGATCGGCGCCGATCGCATAGGCGACCAGGACCGCGCGCGCGGCGTCATTGATGCGCTGGCGCAGGACCATTTCCTGATAGGCGCAGACTTCCAGCAGCTTCATGGCCGGGTCGCTTTCGACGAAGGCCGCGAAACCGGGATAGCGCGCCAGGAAGTCAGCCTGGCGCGCGGCCAGGATGCTTTCGAAGTCGAGCGCTTCGACAACATTCGGAGCCGGCAGGCGGGACAGGTCGATTGCCGTCGAAGTCGCGCTGGAAGTGGTGGCGGGCATGGGTCATCGGTGCCCGATGACATGCTTCGCGCGAAGGGGCTGGGGCGGTGGAAGGGGCTTTGACCGTGGCGCGGCGGGCGATCAGCCGGAACGGCTAGCGGGGCGGGGTGTCCAGCAGCTGCGCGGCAATGTCGATCGCAGCTTCGCGGTCGCCTTCGCCAAAGCCCAGCAAGCGGCGCTGCGGATATTTGGTGAAGATCTTCGACCCGTCAGGCGCGCGGCCGACATAGCCCTTTTTGCCGAAATGGTGAACCGCCGGAATCGGCGACCTGCCGTTCGGCCGAAGTTCGACGCTGTCGGGGCTCGCATCGATCGCCCAGCGGCGGGCGTAGCGCAGCTTGCGGAACATTTTCCCGCCGGCCTTGCGGCGCACGCGGCCGCGCCGGTCCAGGCGGCTTTTGCGGTCTTCCATCTCGCTGCCGTCAGGTTCGACGTTGGCCTGAATCCGCGCCAGGTTCGACCGGCGCAGCGCCTGCCCCAGCTTAACCGCGGCGCGCTTGCGCTTCGCCGGCGACAGCCCCTGCATGACGCGGCCGAACCAGTCATCCAGGCCCGCCAGCGCTTCGCTGTCATAATCGGCCATCAGTCGGCCACGATGGTTTCGACGCCGGTCAGCGGCGGCGGCGGTTCGATGCCTTCGAAGCCCAGCTGGTCATCGAACAGCGGGTCGGGCTCGACCAGGTAATCGATCGCCCAGCTGCCATCGTCGTTTTGCGCGACCTGGACGTTCTCGACCAGGTCGATGGTGAAAAGGATGTCGGCCGTTCCGTTGTCCAGGATGTCGGTTTCGAATTTGAAGCTGTCGCCGCTGCCGGCGGTCAGTCGATCGGGCTGGTTCCGGCGCAGCCAGCGATTGATCGCATGCGTGGCGATGGCGATGTCGGTCGAGACTTCGCGCAGCAGGACCGACAGCGGATATTCGAAGGCGAAGCCGTGTCCTTCGGTCTGGCGCATGCGGACCGCGCCATCTTCGACCCAGATCGACAGGCGATCGGGGCTCGCCTTGATTTCTTGAAGGGCGGCGGTCAGCGCGGTGCGAAGGCTGGCGGGCTTTTGCATCGGTTCAATCCCAAAGGCTGATGGTCTGGCGCCTGGCGGGCTCGGCCGCCGCGATGTCGGGCAGGTCGATTTTCGTCCCGCCGGGCAGCTGGGCGCCCAGATCGGCCAGGCCGCGATTGCGATGGAAGACTTGTTCGGTGACGCCGGCGGTTCGCCCCAGGACGCGCCAGCAGATTGCATCGACGGTTTCGCCGTCCTGGGCGGTGGCGATCATATCAGGTCGACCCTGTTACGGCCGTGCGCAGCGCCGTCTTCGGCGCCGATCGCGCGCAGATCGGCGACGGCTTCATAGGCCTTGCGGCGATAGGCGTCGGCGGTGCTTCGCTTTTCGTCTTCGCGGTCCAGCGCGTCATCGGTGGCGGCGACATCGGTGTGACCGTCCAGCAGTTCGGCGGCGGCGTAATAGGTGACGATGCGGCGCCATAGCAGTTCGGCCAGGTTCTCGCCGGCCAGTTCGTCTTCGGTGACATCCGCCAGCGATGCGATTCCCGCGCTGGCGTGCTTCGATCGCCATGCCGACATCGCCTTCAGCCCGGCCAGCATGCCGGCGATGGTCGCTTCCTTCAGGCGTTCTTCGGTGACAGCGCCATCGCCGATGCGCACATTGCGCCGAATCGCGCCGGTGTCGATGCCAGGAAACCAGCCATCGGCCACGATGACCTGGCCGTTCAAAGGCGAATTGTCGGGCGGCGCTGTCAAACCTGCCATGACGGTTCCCTGACCTTATGGCCCGGCGGCGAAGTGGGGGAGTGAGAAAGAGCCGGGCGGCGATGGCCGAAGCCAGGCCGATCGGTTCGATCGCTCCCCCAGCGCCGTGGGGCGTTTCGTGGCAGGCCGGCGCATCCGGCCCGCAATCCTATTTCCGCGCCTGACCGCGCTGCCGGCGCTGCGCGCGCTTGCGCGGTTTCGTTGCCTCGCGGGGCGACCCGGCGGGCTTGGCGGCAGGGGCGCCCGGCTGTTGCTCGCCGGCTTTGTCTCCGCCTTCGTCTTCGTCTTCGTCTTCGGATTCGGCGCGCAGGTCGCGCATCTGCCGTTCCAGCTGTTCGATGTCCTTTTTCACGCCGGCCTTGCTGTCCAGTTCCAGCGCGCGGCGCAGCTGGACCAGCGCCTGGTCGACATAGGCGGCCTTGCCGCCGGCCGGGGCATTGTCCGCGCTCGCATCGAAGCTGTCGGCCTTCGCCGCCCAGCTGCGGCCCAGCGCCTTGTGCAGCTTCGCCTTGGCCTGGTCGGGCATGTCCGCGCCGGCCGTGATCGTGTCGATCTTCGCCAGCAGCTGATGGTCGACCGCGCCGGGCTGGTCGATCGCGATCTGGGCGATGTCTTCGCGCAGGAAACAGGCCACGCTGCGCTTGTAGCGATCGGGCATTTCCAGGCCGTGGCGCAGCGCGAATTCGCCCAGGCGAACCGCTTCGGCGAAATCGCCATAGTCGATCGCCCAGACCATGCAGGTCATCAGGATTTCATCCTGGCTGGGCTGGTTGGCCGCGATGACGCCGTCGACCCAGCTGGCGAATTCCTTCGCGAACTTCGCCTTCATCGGCTTGCGCGCTTCATGGCTTTCGGTGTCCTGCAGCTGGCGCAGATTGTCATGCAGGCGGACCTTGAGCGCGGCATATTCCTGGCCGGCTTCGGTGCCTTCGGCGGGTGCCTGCGGCTTGCGCGCGGCGGGCTGCGCCTCGCCGGCTTTCATCGCCAGCTTGCGGGTGCGGTTGCGAAGGAAGGGGCTGGTCATTGCGGGGCGTTCCTTGTGTCGGGAGAGGTAGACCCGGCCAGGGCGGGTCGCGGTCGACCTGGCCGGAGCCCTTCGAAGCGGCCGGGGCATCAGCCCCGGCCCAGCGCATCAATTAGGGAGCGGGCCGCGCAGGCGCCGCGCCGATGACGATGTTTTCGACCAGGACGGCCAGTTCGTATTCCTCGACAACGTAGGCTTCGTTGACCGATTCATAGTTGGCGATGCGGTCATATTCCGGCTCGTCCTTCAGGTGGCGCCGGCGGGTTTCTTCCTGCCAATAGATCGACAGGTTCGACAGCTTCGTGACCATGATCGCATTGGCCGGGAAGCCGCTGACGCGGATGGCTTCCAGGCCGCCCAGCATCTTGTTGGACCGGATGATGCGATCGGTCGCTTCGACTTCGGTCGCGGTGGCGCCGGTCTTCTGGGCGATGTTGAAATATTTATCGTCCAGCAGGTCGTGGCCGACGATGACCACAAGGTCGTTGTCGCCGCGATAGCGGGGATGAATGCCGCGCTTCGCATCCAGGACCAGCGCGTCGAGGGAGGAATAATCCGCCCCCGCGTCGACCGCGTTGTCCAGTTCCTCGTCGTAAAGGTCGACGCCGGCCTTGATGTAGATCGCCTTGGTGGCGTCATCGTTGCTGCCGTCATTGTGGACGGTCAGGGCGCCGTCATCCATGACCTGCGCCGGGGCGTCGGTGCGGATTTTGTGCAGCCAGCCTTCGTTGACATCTTCCAGCAGCGGGTTGGCATCGCGATCGGTGGTCGCGGCCGCCTGGGTGCCGTGGAAGCCGATGGTGATGCGGTCCTGCGCCTGCTGGGCCAGGATGTCATCGCGCAGCAGCGTTTCGAAGTCGGAGCGGTGGCGCCAGGCGTCCAGCATGGCGTAGCGCATCGACCAGTCGAAATCGGTCTTCTTGCACAGGTAGCGATGCTTTTCGTTCGCGCCGCCGACAGCGGTCGGATCGCGGCGGGCGCCGGCGCTGGTGTCGGTGCGGCCGGCCAGCGAACGGGAGACGCCCACGCCCAGGACCGCGCCTTCCTGTTCGGAAACGGGAATGACGTTAATCAGCGAAAGGAATTCGCTGGAATTGCGCAGGCGTTCTTCCAGCTTCTGTTCGACGTTCGGCGAGACATTGAACTTCGTCTTCGCGTCTTCGGCGGCGATGCCGTTGACCAGCGCGATCTGCGAAACATAGGCGCTGAACAGCAAGCGGGTGGCGTTTTTCATGGGTCGGTGTCCTTAAGCGAAGCGGATGCGGGGCTTGCTCGGGTTGGCGGTCAGGGCGGTGGTCAGCAGTCGGTCTTGGCGAAGTTGCCGTTCGCGCCGGTGGCGGCCGGGCGGGCGGTGTAGGTCGACGCCGGTTCGGCTTCGAAGCGGTCTTCGATCGCCTTGATCTGGACCGCGAACTGGTCGGCCTGGTCGGCCATTGCCGTCTGCAGCTTGCCGACTTCCTCGCTGAAGGCCTTCGTCATGTCCTGGAACAGCGGCTGCAGCTGCGCGAAATCGAGCGGCGCGCCGTCGCCTTCGGCGGGCTTCTGCGCGGGCTTGGCTTCGGTCTGCTGGGGCGCGGCAGTGAACTTGCCGGCGAAGCCGTCCAGGATGCCCGACAGCTTGCCCAGGAAACTGTCGCCGGCTTCGGTCGACGCGCCGGAATCCTCGGCGAATTCGATCGCGAAGGCCTGGTCGGGCTTGTCGGCCGCCACGGTCAGCGCGCCGGGCAGGCGGCGGTTGAACTGCAGGCGATCGGTGGCGATCGATGCCGGGCTGTCGGTCAGCGCAACGCCCATCAGATAGGCCTTGCCCTTGCCGGCAAAGTTGGGCTCGATTTCGATCGACGGATAGACCTTCTGGCTGGCGCCATTCAGTTCCTTCGCATCGTCGGTGACATCGAAGACGCCGAAAAGGCCGGTGCGCTTTTCGGTTTCGCCATTGAAGTTGACTTCGACTTCGCCGGTTTCGAGCGACAGGACATCGCCATAGGCGCGGAAGGGCCCATCGGTGCCCAGGCCGCGAATGTGTTCGATGTTGAGCCGCGCGCCATAGGTCTTCGGGTCATAGGCGGCCGCCATCTCTTCCAGCATGTTGGCGTCGATCGTGCGGCCGTCGACGGTGGCGCCGGACGTTGCGAGCAGGAAACGTTTGGTCTTCATGGCGGTTGGGCTCCGGGGTCTGCTGTTGCGCGGGGCGCGGTTGCGCTTTGTCAGTCGCACTAAGGCCTTGACCGGCCCGCCTCTTGCAATGCGCCGCGCGGGTGGATGCCCGATTGACCGCCGCAGCCGATGGCCAAGCCCCCGCTAGCGGGGTGCATGGCAAGGCCATGCACTTGCTGCCCGCCTCCGATGGCCAGACCGAACTGACCGCCGCCTATCTGAAGCGCTGCGCGCGCTCGCTCTATTGGCGCGGGTGGCCGATGGCCGCGATCGCCGAAGAACTCGACATCAAATATCCGACGCTCGCCAGCTGGAAACAGCGCGGCGGTTGGGATGATGCGAGCCCGCGCCAGATCATCGAAGACCGCCTGGAAGCGAAGATCGCCAACTATCTGGACAAGCCCGACTTCAACGAAGGCGACATGAAGCGCGTCGACTTCCTGATGCGCCAAATGGAGCGGTTGGCCCGCATCGCGAAATTCGAGCAAAGCGGGAAGGAAGGCGACCTGAATCCGAAGATCGCGCGCCGCAATGACGATGCCGCCAAGGCGAAGCGCGAAGACAAGCGGAAAAACTTCCTGACCCTGGACCAGTGGCAGGCGCTGCTGGACGATTTCCACGACAAGAACTTCGACTATCAGGCCGCCTGGTGGGAACAGCGCGACCAGCGGACCCGCAAAATCCTGAAGTCGCGGCAGATCGGCGCGACCTGGTATTTCGCCCGCGAAGCGGTGGCGAAGATCGCCGAAGCCGTCCTGGCCGGCGAGCAGCCGCGAAACCAGATTTTCCTTTCGGCGAGCAAGCGCCAGGCGCTGAAGTTCAAGCGGGAAATAACGGGCTGGGTGAAGCGGGTCTGCGATGTCGACCTGCAGGGCGACCCGATCATGCTCGACTTCGGCGGCCTGGAAGACGACGCGGGCGAACCGCTGGGGCTCGACCAGGTCGGGCTTTATCCCATCTCGACCAACAGCAACACGGCCCAGGGCGAAAGCGGCGACTTCTATTTCGACGAATTCTTCTGGGTCCACGGCTTCGCCCAGCTGCGCAAGGTCGCGGCGGCGATGGCCACGCACAAGATCTTCAAGCGGACCTATTTTTCGACGCCGTCGACGAAGACGCATGAAGCCTTCGCCTTCTGGTCGGGCGAGGAATGGAACCGGGGCAAGGCCAAGGCGAAACAGCGCGCCTTCGACTGCAGCCACAAGAACCTGGCCGGCGGGAAGATCATGCCCGATGGCAGCTGGTGCCAGGTGGTCACGCTGGACGACGCGATCGCCGGCGGCCTGGGCGCGCTGGTCGACATTGACGAACTGCGCGAGGAATCGAGCGAAGACGAATTCCGCAACCTTTACGAATGCGAATTCGTGGATGATGCCGCCAGCAGCTTCCCCTGGGCTCGCCTGGCGCCGGCGCGCGTCGACAGCTTCTATAAATGGCGCGACTTCCAGCCCGCGCTGCTAGACATCCCCGGCGGCCGGCCGTTCGGCGATCGCCCGGTGTGGCTGGGCTATGACCCGAACAAGCAAGGCCGCGACGATGCCGCGCTGGCTGTCATCGCGCCGCCCGATCAGCCCGGCGTCGGGAAGCTGCGCATCCTCGACAAATATCGCCTGAACGATCTGGACTTCCAGGGGCAGGCCGATTTCATCAAGCGCATCGCCGCCCATTACAACGTCGCCGACATTTCGATCGACACGACGGGCCACGGCCGCGCGGTCTTCGAACTGGTCAAGCGCTGGTTTCCGAACGTGCGGGCGATCGAATATTCGGTCGCCACGAAGACCGCCCTGGTCATCAAGGGGCAGTCGCTGTTCCGCGCCGGCCGCGTCGAATTCGACCAGGGCTGGACCGATGTCATGCAGGCCTTCATGGCCATTCGCCCGACGCTGACCGGCAGCGGGAAGGGTGTCACCTATACCGCGACCAGGAACGGGCAGATCGGCCATGCCGACATCGCCTGGGCTGTTCTCCATGCCTTTTCGAACGAACCGCTGGACGTTGCCGCCGCCGCCGAAGGCGCGGGCGGCAGCAAGGTGGTCTTTTCAGACTGACCGGACCGATGAAAGGAATCCGACCGATGACCGAACTTGCCCTGCAGAATGCCGATCGGCCCGGCGCCGGTGGCCCGGCCGCGAAGCCGGAACTGTTCAGCTTCGGCGATGCCGAAAGCGTCCTGGACCGCCGCGAACTGACCCAATATTTCGAAATCTGGCACAATGGCCGCTGGTTCGAACCGCCGCTGCCGATGGACCGGCTTTGCCAGACCTTCAACATGGCGCCGCATCATCGCAGCGCGATCGCGCTGAAGGTCAATCTGCTGACCGGACTGCAGGAACCGACCGCGCAGCTGTCGGCGGGCGACTTCGAACGGTTCGCGCTCGACTTCCTGCAGATGGGCAACGGCTATCTGGAAGACGTTCCCAACTATCGCGGCGCGACCGCCAGGGCGCGCCATGCTCCGGCCCGCCACATGCGCGCGCCGAAGGATGGCGGCGGCTTCTATTTCGTGGGCGGGCTCGGCCAGGAACATCGCTTCGCCGAAGGCGCGATCTTCCAGCTGCAGCAGCCCGATGTCGCGCAGGAAATCTATGGCCTGCCCGAATGGCTGTCGGCGCTGCAATCGGGCTTGCTCAACGAAAATGCCACGCTGTTTCGCCGCCGCTATTACTTGAACGGGGCGCATGCCGGCTTCATCCTTTACGTCAACGATGCCTTCGCCGACCAGGCCACGGCCGACAAGATCGCCGAAAAGATGAAGTCGGCGAAGGGCGTCGGGAACTTCAAGAATATGTTTCTTTACATGCCCAACGGCAAAAAGGACGGCGTCCAGGTGCTGCCGATCGCCGATGTCGCGGCGAAGGATGAATTCAGCGGCGTGAAGAACATCAGCCGCGATGACATCCTGGCCGCGCATCGGGTGCCGCCGCAGATGATCGGCATCGTCCCGACCAATTCGGCCGGCTTCGGCAAGGTCGGCGAAGCGCTCGACACGTTCTTCCAGATCGAAATCGCGCCGATCATGCGGCGCATGCTGTCGATGAATGAATTCTTCGGTGCCGAAGTCCTGCGCTTCGACAATTACAGCGCCAGCGATGGCAGCCAGATAACGCCCCAGGGCAAGCGCATTCCGGCCAGCCAGGTCGAAGACTGACCGCCGACCCGGTCGGCGCCAGCTGACAGCAAGAGCCCCGCGACCTGGCAAGGGTCGCGGGGCTCTTTCGTGCGCCTGGTCAAATGTGGCGAATGGTCGGGCCGAACAGCCGGATTGTCTCTGTCTCGGCGGCCAGGCGGCGCAAGGTCGCGGCGGTTGCTGGGTCGCGCGCCAGATCGGCGCGGCGGTGAAGGGCGGCGGTGCGTTCTGCTGGTGTCTTCATGCGCCCGCCCTGGCAGGCGATTCGCTTGTAGGAAAGCGCGCGTTTTGCTCGCGCTGATGCCGCATATGACAAAAGCGCATCGAAAGCGAGGCTTTCGCGCGCCTTCCCCTCGCTAGGCCAGCGCGCCGCCCTGGTCAATCCCGCATCGCTTCCATGCGCCCCCGGCCGCCATGATAGAAGCGGTTCCATCCCTGGCAGCCGGCGGTCAGCCGGCAGCGGGTCCGCCGGTTCCATAGGTCGAACGCATCGCCCTTGATCTGCGCCAGGCGGACCAGGTCGACATCGCGCCCCTGGCCGCATGTGTCGCACATGCCGCGAACGGTCACGCCCGCTTCGATCAGCGCGCGCAGGCTGCAGGTCCAGCTGGGTCGGAGAGGAGAGCGCTTGCCCATGCCGGTCGCCTGCGCCCGCGCATCGATTCCGGCAAGAACAAAGTTGAAACGGGCCGCGCGGCCGGCGCCGGGCTCGGCCCGCGCCCGATCGCGCCGAACCTCATCCGCCGCGACCCGCGCGCCGCGCTCGCCCCCACGCCACGCCCTCGGCTTGTTTGTCGCGATTTATGCAAGGCCGGCCCCGATCGATGCTGCTGGCGGTGGGGGGTGTGTGCGGGAAAGGCATAACATTCCTAACCTGGTCGCGTTTTGGCTTCAGGAATGGCGGAAGTCTGCCGTTTTTGAGGTTAGGTCTGCGGCATCACAAGGCATAACATTTTTGAGCCGCTTTCATTACCTCATTGATTTTGCCGGACTTTTCAAACCTTCGAGATTACCTTTGTTCTATATAATATGGTTATGCCTATGTTAGAGTAATATTATGTCGTAAGCCTTTGAAATCGAAGGAATGTTAGGAATGTTATGCCGTTGCCGCGCATACCCTGGACTTTGAGAGCCGGGACGGGGTTCTGCGGTTTTGATACGAAAACAGCCCGTCGCGCGGGACTGCGCGATCGGGCTGTCGGGTAGATGCGGAATTATGCGGGAGTGCTAGGCAGCGATCTGCAATGTATGTTCTCTTGCAAATCGAGCCCCCGCAACCAACCTCACCACATTCCCTTTCTCGGAGTTCGCCGGCCTTGCGCGCCGCAACTCCTTCGTCCACGGCTCGCGCCGAGCCCTCCGGGTGTGCTGCGCCCTCGCGTGCCGGCCCATCGCAGCGTGCGCGCCGCGGGATCAGCCTTCGGAGCGCTTGTCCGCCCCGCCGTCGTCTTCGCGCGAGCCGGCGTTGCGGTTGCCGCCGCCCTGCTTGTCGTGGCCCAGCTGTCCGGTGCCGTGATAGCTGTTGACCGACTGCCCGCCGTGCGACTGGAAGCCGTCGGCAAAGCCCTCGCCATCGGATCGGGCCTTGTCGCCGCGCGGACCGGGGTAGGGCGCGCCGTC
>Ga0310345_10000974_pt1 | contig 34801 bp, 26 predicted proteins | sample HC15DNA20500_MG_FD_204667 | JGI IMG/M metagenome (GOLD analysis project Ga0310345, IMG submission 204667) | Marine microbial communities from station ALOHA, North Pacific Subtropical Gyre - HC15-DNA-20-500_MG | ecosystem: Environmental > Aquatic > Marine > Oceanic | place: Pacific Ocean: North... | reverse complement strand
GCCCGCAGCCACGCCCAGGATCATGGCGGCCAGCACCGTCCCCAGCATCATCGTCCGCGCTCCTTCCTCCGAGGAGCCGCAGAATTTCCGGAACGGCGAGCCGCAGAGTTTCCGGAACCATCAAGGGTGGGCTTGACGTAACGGGCTCGCTACACTGAAAATCATAGCGCTATCGCTCTTCAAGGGTCCCCACGTCGGGGGCTGAGGGGAGGGGCGACGTGTCTGGAGGGGGGCCTTGCTGACACAGAAGCAGTTGGAGATCGTGGAAAGACTCGTCGAGGTCGATCCGATTCGCACCTACCCGCACAGGGGAGCGGAACAGGTCGCGAATCTGATTGGGGCGAACGGTTATCGCCTGGAGCTCGACGACGACGTGCACGAAAGTGAGCCGGCGCCAAACGGGCCGGCGGCCATCTCGTTGACGCTCGAAGGCGGGAACGAACGGCTGGGGACCCTCCACCTCTACGGGATGCTGTCCGAGGACGACAAGCAGCTCGCGAGGTGGGGTGGGCGAATCCTCGGCAAGACGTTGCGTTGCTGCCATCGACTCGACGAGCAGAACACACAGCGAACGTACGAGGACGTTCAAGCGATGCTCGCAAAGACACCGCTGACACCTCGGGAGCGCGATGTGGTCGGCCGCCTGCTATCGGGGGCGTCGACGAGGCAGATCGCGGAGAGCACGGGACTCACGGTCGCGACCGTGAACACGTACTTGAAGCGCATCTTCGCCAAGCTCGGAGTGCACAGTCGGGTGGAGCTCGTTGCTCGCGTCACCGGGACGCGGGGGGTGGTGCCGCCCGGCCCAAAAGCCAAAAGCGAGGGACCTCAGCCGTGACGACGGCAGAGATCCCTTCGCATCACTGAAGACATCCCCATCGCGGTGACCCGACGGGGCCCGCGTCGTCGTTCGGCGAGGGTAGAGGCGAGAGCTTCCCCTCGCCGAGCGTCGTTCCGTCCGTCCCTGTGATAGGTGACGGGCATGCAGAACGACTTCTTCGGGAGCGCGATCGCGACCGTGCGCGAGAACTGGTTGGCCTGGCTCACCGGGCTCGCCGTCGCCCTCTTCATCCTCTTCCTCGGCTGGCTGCTCGCCCGCCTCGCCGCGGGCGCCACCCGGCGGGCGATGCTCCGGACCCACGCGAAGTCGCTCGCGCCGATGATGAGCACCCTCGTCCGGGTGCTCGTGTTCACCACCGCGTGCGTCACCGCCCTCGACCAGGTGGGCTTCGATGTCACCACCGTGCTCGCCGGCGCGGGCGTGCTCGGCCTCGCCATCGGCTTCGGCGCGCAGACCCTGGTCAAGGACTGCATCAGCGGCTTCTTCATGGTGGTCGAGAACGTCCTCGAGGAGGGGGACTGGGTCGACGTCGACGGCAAGTTCGGCCAGGTGACCTCGGTCGGCCTGAGGCTCACCCAGCTCCGCGCCTTCGACGGAACCCTCTGGCACGTGCCCAACGGCGAGGTGAAGATCGTCGGCAACCTCAGCAAGGAGTGGGTGCGGGTGGTGGCCACCGTGGGCATCGCGTACGAGGCCGACCTCGCCAAGGGCCTGAAGGTGCTCCAGGAGATCGCGGACGACTTCCGCGAGAAGCACGCCGACCTCTGCTACGAGGGCGACCCGCCGGTGGCGCAAGGCGTCGTGAGCCTCGACGACTCGTCGGTCGCGCTCCGGCTCGTGGCCCGCGTGAAGCACGGCCAGAGCGGAGACCTCTGGCCGCTGCAGCGCGAGGTCTATCGGGCCATCAAGGAGCGCTTCGACGCCGAGGACATCGAGATCCCGTTCCCGCGGCAGGTCGTCTACCACAAGAGCGAGGCTGGCGAGGGCGTCCGCGTGATCACGGAGGCGGCGTGAGCGACGAGCTGACCCACCTCGACGACCAGGGCCGCGCCCGCATGGTCGACGTGAAGGAGAAGGCGATCTCCGACCGCGAGGCGGTGGCCAGCGCGCGCGTCCGGATGCGGCCCGAGACGCGGGCGATGCTGCTCGGCGGCGAGACCCCCAAGGGCGACGTGCTCGCGACCGCCCGGATCGCCGGGATCCAGGCGGCGAAGCAGACGCCCACGCTGATTCCTCTCTGCCATCACATCGCGTTGACGAGCGTCGAGGTCGCCTTCACGCCGGACGAGGACGGCGAGCGGATCCACGTCCGCGCCGTCGCCCGCGCGAAGGACCGCACCGGCGTCGAGATGGAGGCGATGACCGCGGCTAGCGTCGCGGCCCTGACCCTCTACGACATGCTCAAGGCGATCGACCGCGGCATGGAGATCGAGTCGGTCCGCCTCGAGGAGAAGCGAGGCGGCCGCTCCGGGCACTGGGTCCGAGAGGACGGGGTCACAGGCTGAGCCGCGCGCGGATGCTGCCCGTCCACTCGCCGATCGTCGGCCAGTAGTCGAGGTCGGCGGCGACGCCGACGACCGGCATCTGGGCGCCGAGGCGGATCCGGAAGGCCGCGTCGGGGTCGCGGTCGCCGAGCTGCCGGAAGACGACGCCCGCGCCGGCGAAGACGCCCGGGAGGAGCAGGATGAAGGGCGAGGCGGCCTCGACGACGACCGACTCCATGATCGAGTGGAAGTCCGTCTCGAACGCGGCGCTGACGAAGAGGTAGTCGGTGACGCCCAGCTCGTAGGCGGCGCCGAGCGAGAAGCGCAGCTCGTCGTCCGACGCGTCGAGGGGGCCGGCGGCGCCCGCGAGCAGCACCGGGCCGCCCGGCTGGATCGGGAGCTCGCTCCCCGGATCGGGCTCGAGGGTGAGCGAGAGGCCCACCCGATCGACGGCTCGTCGGGCGACGCCGACCACCTCTTCACCGGCGAGACCGACCACGACCGGGCCCGCGTCCGTGGCGTCGACGTGCACTGGGCCGCGGACCTCGACCGCCTGCCCCTCGACGAGCGCGCCGGAGACCCCGTCCCCGCGCCGCCGCACCTCGCGCGACTCGCCGAGCAGGAGGTGTCGCATCGTCATCGGCGACATCATCAGGAAGAGGGTCGGCTCCACCTCGGTGCGCAGTCGCCGGGTCGCGCTCACCCGCACCGCCACCCGCTCCCCCCGGGCCAGCTCGAGCGGCGTCGAGAGGGGCTCGCCCTCGCCGTCGACGATCCGGGGCGCGTCCGGCTCCGGTCCCCACCCGGGCCGCGCGGGCTCGAAGCGATCGAGGCGGGTGGGGCCGACCGCGACCAGCGCGAAGTGAGCCTCGACGTGGCAGCTCCCGCTCGGCGCGGGGTGGCCGGAGACGTCGCAGCGCACGGTCACCGAGACGTCCTCGAGGGCCACGCGACCGTGGGCCGCGAGGGCGGTCAGCGGCACGGGAGGCGGCGGGGGCGGGGGGGCCGCGGCGGCGAGCGCGGTGCGGGGGAGGGCGAGGAGGAGGAGGGGAAGCCAGCGCATGGGGACCCAACGTCCGCGGAGCGCCGAGCTTACACTCGGGGTCAGCGTCGCCGCTGGACGATGGCCTTCAGCTGCGCGATCTCGGCCCCGCCCAGCTCTCGCAGCGCGAAGAGCGCGACCCCGTAGGCCACGAACCCGGCGGCGAGCGCGCCCAGGGCGGTGAGCGCCGTGTCGTGAGGGACGAAGCGGGCCACCGCGAAGCCCGCGGCCCCGGCGAGCAGCCCGCGCAGGGCGGAGAGCGGCGGGATGAACGCGCCGAAGGATCGCCACACCGCCGCGCCGACGAGCAGCAGCGCGAGCCCGGTGCCGATCGAGGTGCCGGCGGCGGTCGCGACCAGCGCCCCGTGGCCCTCGATGCCGGCGAGCGTGATCGCCACCCGGGTCGCCACCAGCACCACGCCGAGCGACACCACCGCGAGCACCGCCGCGACCCCGGGCCGGCCGCCGCCGGTGAGGATGGTCGCGCCGATGACGAAGAGGGCGAAGGCGACCATGCCGAAGACCAGCACCCCGAGCGCGTCGGCGCCCGCCAGGTAGGCCTCCGGGTAGGCGATGCGCAGCACCCCGGACGCCGCGCCTCCGATCGGGGTGGCGATCGCGAGCAGCACCAGGAGCGAGAAGCGCATCGCGCCGTGGATGTAGCGGCGGGCCGCCTCGTCGTCGCCGAGGCTGGTGGCCCGGCTGACGAAGGGGAAGACGATGAAGGTGACGCTGAGGATCAGCTGGTAGGGCACGAACGCGAAGGTCTGGGCCGCCCGATAGGTGCCCGCGAGCACGTCGGCGAGATCGGTGGCCGGGTCGCTCGTCATGCCCTGGGCCAGCGCGAGCTCGGTCGCGGTGCGCTTCAGCATCTGGAGGTCGATCTGGAGCATCCCGTTGAGCGAGGCCTGGTAGAGCCAGATCGGCGCCATGAACGCCAGCCAGCGCTTCAGCGGCACCCCGCCTCCGCCCTTGCCGACGCCGACGACGAACAGGCCGACGAGCAGGATCGACCCGGCGGCGAGGCCGAAGCCGCTCATCGCGCCCAGGGCGCCGATGCCGAGCGCGGCCCCGCCGAGCAGCCCCGCCGTGCGCAGCACCGAGAACGTCATGTCGAGCCGCGCCTGGTGCGAGAAGCGCCGCTGCCCGTTGAGGCTCCCGACCAGCGCCGCGTAGAGCGCGTAGGCGAAGACCACGCCCCCGGCGACCCGGATCAGCGGAGTGAGCGCGGCGTCGAGGAGCGCCTGCTCCGCGATCAGCGGCGCCGCGAGCGCGAGGCCGCCGCCGAGCAGGGTCCCGATGAAGAGCTGGAGCTGCAGCCCCTGCCGCAGGGTCTGCGGGGCGCGCGTCTCGTCCTCGCTCACCAGCTTGCTCACCGTCTGCACGGTCGAGGCGATGAGCACGTTGTTGAGGATCGAGGCGGCGCCGAAGGCCACCGAGAAGAGGCCGAAGACCTGCTCGGAGCCGAACAGCCGGGGCAGCGCCAGCGCGACCGCGTAGGCGGTCACGATGAAGACGATCTTGCCGGCCGCGACCCAGACCAGGCCACGCCCCGCGTGTCGCGCCTCGTCGCGCGCGCTGTCCGCCTCCTGGGTCAAGGGCTGGCGGTTGTACATCGACGCCGCTCACTTGACACCACCCGGCCGGGGAGGCGCCAATGCCCCCGTGGCTCGTGGCGACCAGCGCGACATCTTCCGTGGCCGCCTGATCCTCGCGGGCGTGCTCCTCGGCGCCGTCGTGCTCGTCGGCGGCGGCGGCTACTACGTGCTCGGCGACGGCCGCTGGAGCTTCGAGGAGATCTTCTACTTCACGGTCATCACGCTCAGCACGGTCGGCTTCGGCGAGACCCTGCCGGGCATGCACGACGTCCCCTACGCCCGCCTGTGGACGATCCTGATGATCTTCATGGGCAGCGGGACGCTGCTCTACTTCATCTCCACCTTGACCGCCTTCATCGTCGAGGGTGACATCCAGGGCGCCATCCGGCGGAACCGCATGCAGAAGCGCATCGATCACCTCTCGGGCCACTACATCGTCTGCGGCGTCGGCAGCACCGGCATCCACTGCGTCGAGGAGCTCATCAATACCCACACCTCCTTCGTCGTGATCGACCGCGACGAGGAGCGGCTCCTGATGCTGGCCGACAAGTTCGGGCCTCAGCACTTCCTCTACGTCGTGGGCGACGCGACCGAGGACGAGGTGCTCGAGTCGGCCGGCCTCGGCCGATCGATCGGCGTCATCTCCACGCTGACCGACGACAAGGACAACCTCTACGTCACCGTCACCGCCTACCAGCACGAGCGCGCCCGGGCCGAGCGCGGCGAGTTCCGCATCGTGTCCAAGTCCATCGACCCCACCGCCCGCGGCAAGCTCCTCGCCGCCGGGGCGACCCGGGTGGTCTCGCCGTCCGAGATCGGCGGCATGCGCATGGTGAGCGAGATGGTGCGCCCGGCGGTCGTCGAGTTCCTCGACCTGATGCTGCGCGACCCCGAGAAGAACCTCCGGATCGAGGAGGTCTCGATCCCCGACGACTCCCCGCTGATCGGGGTCCGCCTCCGCGACACCGCGATCCGCGCCCGGACCCGGGTCCTCGTCATCGCGGTCAAGCACGGCGGCGAGGAGACGCGCTACACCTACAACCCGGGGCCCGACCTCGAGATCGAGAAGGGCATGATCCTCATCGTGCTCGCGGAGACGGTCGAGATGAACAAGCTCCGCGACGGGATCGCCCAGCGCAGCATCGGCAGGCTCTGACGCCCGTGGACGGAGGGGCGGTTGACATCGTGTCAGCCATTGCCAAGTTGTGCCATGCGAACGCGGAGCCGGCCGAGCACGCGTTCGGGCAATCCACCGTTATTGTTGGCAATTCTCAGGGGTTGACCCCCACCTTCGGGTGATTAGATTCGGCCGCGCCCCCCACAGGGGTGCCACATCTACGCGCGCCAGGACGGCGTCGCGGACATCACCGTCATCCCTGCGACTTGCGGCGCGGGAGCCTTCGTGAGAGAGGGCCCTGCCGAGCAACCCGAGAAGGAAGAGAACATGGGGAAGATCATCGGAATCGACCTGGGCACGACCAACAGCGTCGTCGCCGTGATGGAGGGCAAGGAGCCCAAGGTCATCGTCAACGAAGAGGGTGACCGCCTGACGCCTTCGGTCGTCGGCTGGAGCGAGGACGGCGAGGTGCTCGTCGGCCAGATCGCGAAGCGCCAGTCGATCACGAACCCCGAGGGCACGATCTTCAGCGCGAAGCGCTTCATCGGTCGCCGCTTCGACGAGCTCGGCGGCGACGAGAGCCGCGTCCCCTACAAGGTGATGCGCCGCGAGAACGGCGACGTCGGCTTCGATGTGGACGGCAAGCAGATGGCGCCGCCCGAGGTGAGCGCGCACGTGCTCCGGAAGCTCAAGCGGGCCGCCGAGAACTACCTCGGCGAGACCGTCACCGAGGCGGTCATCACCGTCCCCGCGTACTTCAACGACTCGCAGCGTCAGGCGACCAAGGACGCCGGCAAGATCGCGGGCCTCGAGGTCAAGCGCATCATCAACGAGCCGACCGCGGCCGCGCTCGCCTACGGCCTCGACAAGAAGAACGACGAGCTGATCGCCGTCTACGACTTCGGCGGCGGCACCTTCGACATCTCGATCCTCGAGGTCGGCGACAACGTCGTGCAGGTCATCAGCACCAACGGCGACACGCACCTCGGCGGCGACGACGTCGACGACAAGATCATCGAGCACCTGATCGCCGAGTTCAAGAAGGACACCGGCCTCGACGTCTCGAGCGACAAGATGGTGCTGCAGCGCCTGAAGGACGCGGCCGAGAAGGCGAAGATCGAGCTCTCGAGCAAGCTCGAGACCACGGTCAACCTGCCCTTCCTGACCGCCGACGCGTCGGGCCCGAAGCACCTGAACGTGAAGCTGAGCCGCGCGAAGCTCGAGTCCATGATCGACGACCTCGTCGACCGGACCCTCGAGGCCAGCAAGCGCGCCCTCAGCGACGCGAAGAAGAGCCCCGGCGACATCGACGAGGTGGTCCTGGTCGGCGGCTCGACCCGCATCCCGCTCGTGCAGGAGAAGGTCCAGAAGTTCTTCGGCAAGGAGCCCCACAAGGGCGTCAACCCGGACGAGGTCGTGGCCGTCGGCGCGGCGGTCCAGGGCGGCGTGCTCAGCGGCGACGTCACCGACATCCTGCTGGTCGACGTCACCCCGCTCAGCCTCGGCGTCGAGACGCTCGGCGGCGTGATGACCACCCTCATCCCGCGCAACACGAGCATCCCGTACAGCACGGGCGAGACCTTCAGCACGGCCGAGGACAGCCAGACCAAGGTCGAGATCCACGTGCTCCAGGGCGAGCGCGCCCAGGCCCGGGACAACCGCACCCTCGGCCGCTTCCACCTCGAGGGCATCATGCCCGCGCCCCGCGGCGTGCCGAAGATCAAGGTGACCTTCGACATCGACGCGAACGGCATCCTGAACGTCACCGCGAAGGACGAGGCGACGGGCAAGGATCAGAAGATCACCATCACCGCGAGCTCGGGCCTCAGCGAGGACGAGATCGAGAAGATGGTCGAGGAGGCCTCCGCCCACGAGGAGGAGGACAAGAAGCGTCGCGAGGCGGTCGAGCTCCGCAACAAGGCCGACCAGCTCTGCTACAGCATCGAGAAGGCGCTCGCCGACGCGAAGGACAAGCTCCCCGCGGACAAGGTCGCCGACATCGAGAAGAAGGTCGCGACGCTGCGCGAGTCCATCGAGCGCGACGACACCGACGCCATCCGCACGCAGACCGCCGAGCTCGAGGCCGCGATGGGCGAGATCGCCCAGCAGGCCTACGGCGCGGCCGGCGCTCCCGGTGGCGCGCCCCCCGGCGCCGGTGAGCCGGCCCCCGGCGGCGCCCCCGGCGGCGGCGACGACGACGTGATCGACGCCGAGTTCGAAGAGACGAACTGACCTCGGCCCGGTCGAACGAGAAACGGCGCTCTCACCTCGCGGTGGGAGCGCCGTCTCCAATTCGGGCGGCCGTCAGAGCTCGGTGTACGGGACCCGCGTCGCCGAGAAGTTCAGGTAGAAGTACCAGCCGGACATCCCCATGTAGGTGTCCTTGTCGCCCATCATGGGGGCCGGCTCGCTGCAGCTCCCGGTGCCGCCGCGCAGCAGGCTCGAGAGCGGCTGCCCGTCGATCCCCGGCTGCCCGGTCGTGCCGGGCGGGATGATGGTCATGTCCGCCTGCATCTCCGAGAGGAAGCCCCGGATGAGGCCGTTGCGGATCTCGGTGGCCGGGGTGCCGAACCACTGACCGCCGATCCGCGCGTCCTCGAGGGTGATCAGGATGCCGCCGAGGTCGAAGGTCACCGTGCCCGCGTTGGCCGAGTAGCAGGTGCCGCCGCTCGGGGCGCGCGGGGTCGCGGTGGAGGGAGTGTACGGACGCGCGGTCCCGGGCAGGATGCCCAGGCACTCGGCCATCCCGCCCTGGTTCATCGCGGTGCCCGGCGTGCGCGCCGCGCCCATCGGCAGCGTGCACATCGTGGAGGACATCGGCGCCGTGCAGTCCGGGAAGGCCATGTAGCTCGGGGTGCTGGTCCCGGCCGCCTGGACGAGCGGCGCGAACACGTGGGCGATCGAGAGATCGAGATCGCCGTCTCCGTCACCGTCCTGCTGCACGTTGTCCTGCAGCTGGTTGTTGATCCCCATGCCGAACGGACCGTTGGTCACGTCGGTGCAACCGAAGAAGCCGCCGATGTCCGCGAAGACGTGCGGGTCGCGGATGTCGAGATCGGTGAAGCGGAACGCCGTCGGCTCCGCGCGGCACATCGCGTCGCAGCCGTCGCCCGCCGTGGTGTTGCCGTCGTCGCAGGTCTCCGGGGCGGTGACCACTCCGTCGCCGCACGCGGCGGGGCAGTCCGGGTCGGTCGACAGGTCGGCCCCCATCGGGCAGCACATGTCCATCGGGCCCGGGCCGACCGGCATCGCGGTGCAGCTCGCGCGGCAGGTCCCGGCGTTGGCGAGGGAGTCGGCGGTGCACACGTCCCCGTCGTCGCACGCGGTGGGGCAGGCGCCCGCGCCGCCGCTGATGCCCGTGTCGCAGGTCTCGCCCGCGCTCGCGGTGACCACCCCGTCGCCGCAGCGCGCCGGGCAGTCGTCGTCGGTGCCGATCGTCGCGCCCGAGGGGCAGCAGCCGTCACCATCGGCCGGCGCCGTGATCGGGGGGTAGCTGCAGGTGGCCGAGCAGGTGCCCGCGCCGGTCAGCGTGTCCCGCGTGCAGGCCATTCCGTCGCTGCAGCTCGTCGGGCAGGCGCCCGGCATCCCGCTCGCGATCGCCGTGTCGCAGCTCTCGCCGCTGGAGACCACGCCGTCTCCGCAGGTCGCCGTGCAGTCGGAGTCGTCCGCGATCGTCGCCCCGGCCGGGCAGCAGCCGTCCCCGTCGACGGGCGCGGTGATGACGGTCGAGGTGCACTGCGCGTCGCAGGTGCCGGCGTTCGCGAGCATGTCGGTGGTGCAGACCATGCCGTCGTCGCACGCCGTCGGGCACGCGCCCGGGGAGCCCGCGGCGATGGCCGTGTCGCAGCTCTCTCCGCTCGACACGACCCCGTCGCCGCAGACGATCCCGCAGTCGGAGTCGGTCCCGATCGTCTCGCCGGGAGGGCAGCACATGTCGCCGTCGACGGCCGCGGTCACCGGGGTGAGCTCGCAGGTCGCCGCGCACGTCCCGTCCATGCTGATGGCGTCGGTGGTGCAGAAGTCGCCGTCGTCGCAGGCCGCCGGGCAGGCCCCCGCGGAGCCCGCGGCGATCCCGGTGTCGCACGTCTCGCCGGGCTCGACGACGCCGTTGCCGCAGGTCGACGTGCAGTCGTCATCGGTGGTGGCGTCGGCGCCGGCCGGGCAGCAGCCGTCGCCGTCGGCGGGCGCGGTGATCGGGGCGCTCTCGCACTGCACCGAGCAGTCGGTGCCGCTCAGGACGTCGGAGGTGCAGGCGTCGCCGTCATCGCAGCCGGTCGGGCACGCTCCCGCTTCGCCGGCGGCGATGTCGGGATCGCACAGCTCGCCGTCGTCGAGCACGCCGTTGCCGCACTCGAGCTGGCACTCGCGCGAGCAGCCGTCGCCGTTGTTGCGGTTGCCGTCGTCGCACTCCTCACCGTCGGTCTGCTCGCCGTCGCCGCAGCGGCCGGTGACGACCATGCCGTCCGTCGCCGTGGCGTCTTCGGCCGGCGACGCGTCGACGGGACCGCCGTCGACCGGATCCGACTCCCCTCCGCAGCCCACGGCCAACGCCAGCCCCAGGACCAGACTCAGAACTCGATCTCTCATCCCCACCACCCCCGCTCGGGCCCATACTGTGCAGCCATCGTACACAGACCCGAATGGGTTGGTCCAATCGCGGGGTGCTTCCGGCTCAAGGTCCTCTTCAGTCGGCCGTTGTCCCGGGGCGTGACCCGCCAACGCTCCATCGCGCCGGGGATGGGACCCTCCGCGCCGCTCCTGCCGACGTGTCGGCCGCCGGCGCTCGCGGCCAAGCGGCCTCCGGCGTCGGGCGTCCACACGGCGCCTCGGCGGAAGCGCAAGCGCGACAACACCCTGGTGCACGAGGGCGCGCGGGTCGGGGACAACCGCTTCGAGCTGATCCGTCCGCTCGGCGATGGCGGCATGGCGAAGGTCTGGCTCGCGCGGCACCTCGGCCTGCAGCGCGAGGTGGCGCTCAAGGTGCTGCACCGGCGCGTGCACGAGCGGGACGACCTCCGGCAGCGCTTCGAGCGAGAGGCGATCGCCATCGGGCGGCTGCGGCACCCGGGCATCGTCGACGCGCTCGACTTCGGGGAGCTGTCGGACGGCCGGAAGTTCCTGGCGATGGAGTACGTCGAGGGCGAGACCCTGGACGCGATCCTGAAGCGCGAGCGCCGCCTTCCCTGGGAGGTCGCGGTGCGAGTGGGCGTGCAGATCGCCGACGCGCTGGCCTGCGCGCACGAGCACGGGGTCATCCACCGCGACCTCAAGCCCGACAACCTGATCGTGCGCGGCGGCGACCCGGCCACCGGGCCCACGCGGATCCTCGACCTCGGCCTCGCCCGGGTGGAGAACGCCGTCGCGCTCAGCGGGATCTCCGACCACAACATGGCCATGGGGACGCCGAGCTACTCGGCGCCGGAGCAGCTCCTCGGCCAGCCGACCGACGCGCGGGCCGACGTCTACGGCGTCTGCGCCGTGCTCTATCGCCTGATCACCGGCCAGCCGCCCTACGCAGGCGTGAGCTTCGAGGACGTCGCGGAGAAGATGCACAAGGGGGAGCTGAAGGCGCCGAAGGCGGTCTTCCCCGACGGCTCGCGCCCGCGGGCGCTCGACGCGCTCATCCTCGCGGGGCTGGCCACCCGCCCGGACCAGCGCCCGGCCTCGGCGGTGGCCTTCGGCGACGCGCTCCGGGCCGTCAGCCAGCCTCGGAGCCGACCGGCGTGGCGGCGCTACGCGGCCGGCGCGGCGCTCGTGGGCCTGGGCATCGCGGCCGGGGTGGGCGCCGCCGTCCTGCTCGGCGGTTGACCTTCCCCGGGGCCCCCGTTGGCCCCAGTCTCCCGCCCAGCGATCCCTACGGGCGCGCCGTGAGCAGAGACGATAGACTCGCGGGCGGACGGCTCAGAAACGATTGAGCTTTTGGGGTCGTCCACTGGACAGATGCCCGCCTTCGACATCCCCACGATCGGCACCTGGCTGCTGGGTGCCGTCCTCGTCTGCGCCAGCTTCACCTTCGCGGTGAGCGTCGCGGCGGCCCGCGGCCGTCCGCACCTGCTCCGCTCCGCCCGGTTCGGGACGTTCGCGACCATCGCCCTCGTGGCGTGCGCGGTGTTCCTCCTGGCCTACGCGTTCCAGGCGCACGACTTCCGCATCCGCTACGTCGCCCGCTACAGCGACCGGTCGATGCCAGCGATCTATCTCTGGACCGCGCTCTGGGGCGGCCAGGACGGCTCGCTCCTCTGGTGGACGTTCCTGTCGTCCCTCTACATCGGCGCGTTCACCTGGTGGGTGAAGGACAAGTTCCGGGCGCTCCAGCCGGCGATGTTCGCCACGCTGATGAGCGTGATCGCGTTCTTCGTGATCCTGCAGCTCTTCGCGGCCAACCCCTTCGAGACCACCTTCGGGGCGCCGCCGGCCGACGGCGAGGGCCTCAACCCGCTGCTCCAGAACTACTGGATGGCCATCCACCCGCCGGCCCTCTACATGGGCCTGACCGGGTGGTGCGTGCCCTTCGCGTTCGTGGTCGCGGCGCTGGTCACCGGGCGGCTCGGCGAGGACTGGATCCACGGCGCTCGCCGCTGGGTGCTCGTCGCCTGGGCCTTCCTCAGCCTCGGCAACATGCTCGGCATGTTCTGGTCGTACGAGGAGCTCGGCTGGGGCGGCTACTGGGCCTGGGACCCGGTCGAGAACGCGTCCTTCCTGCCGTGGCTCACGGCCACCGCCTACATCCACTCCGTCATGATCCAGGAGCGGCGCGGCACCTTCCGCGTCTGGAACGTCTTCCTGCTGAGCATGACGTTCATCCTGACGATCTTCGGCACCTTCCTGACCCGGTCGGGCCTCATCGCGAGCGTGCACTCCTTCGCCCGCTCCGACATCGGCATTTACTTCGCCGGCTACCTGGTGCTGCTCTGCCTCGCGACCTTCGCGATCATCGCGTGGCGACTGCCGGACCTCCGCTCGGGGCGTCGCCTCGGGTGGGTCTCGTGGGCGATGGGCGCCCTCGTCGGCGTCTTCTTCGGCGTCTTCCTCGTGATGGCCGACGTCGCCGTCTCCTGGTGGTCGCGGCTCCTGGTCGCCTCGGCCGGCCTCGTCTTCGTGGCGATGCTCAAGGGCATCGAGTGGCTGCGGCTCGAGGCGCTCCGCGTCCGCGCGCAGACCCACCACGAGCGGCCTGGCTTCGAGTCGCTGCTGTCCCGCGAGTTCGCCTTCCTGAGCAACAACTGGATCCTGCTCGCGATGGCGATCTTCGTGCTGCTCGCCACCACGTTCCCGCTCATCAGCGAGGCGCTCCGCGGCGAGACGGTCACCGTCGGGCCCGAGTACTACAACTACTGGATGGTGCCCTTCGGGCTGATGCTGCTCTTCCTGACCGGCGTCGGCCCGCTGATCGCGTGGCGCAAGGCGACGGGCAAGAACCTCGTGAAGGCGTTCACCAAGCCGGCCGCCTTCGGCATCGCGGTCGGGGTGGCCCACGTGGCGCTCGGTCCGATGATCGACTTCCCGGCGTGGGTCGAGCCGAGCGAGATCTACGACACCCTGACCGGCCGGGTGCTCGCGACGATCTACGGGATCATGCCGCTCTTCTCGAGCACGCTCTGCGCGTTCGTGCTCGCGACGGTGGTCCAGGAGTTCGCCCGCGGCACCCGCGTGCGCATGAAGAACAAGGGCGAGAACGCCCTGCTCGCCCTCTTCGAGCTCGTCTCGAGGGCGCGCCGTCGCTACGGCGGCTACACGGTCCACGTCGGCATCGTGCTGATGTTCTTCGGCTTCACCGGCGCGGCCTACGACATCGAGCACGAGGCGAGCCTGCTGCCCGACGAGGCGCTGGAGATCGGCGGCTACCAGGTCCGCTACGACACGGTGCGCATGGAGGAGGACCCCTCCAAGCGCATGGTCTTCACCGACCTGACCGTGATCGACGACGGCGAAGAGGTCGCGCGGGTGCACCCGGCGAAGTTCATCTACCGGAGCCACCCCGAGATGCCGACCACCGAGGTCGCCATCCGCACGACGGCCACCCACAACCTCTACGTCATCATGAGCACCGTCGACCCCGAGACGCGCCGCGGCACGTTCCGGGTGGTGAAGCAGCCCCTGGTGGTCTGGATCTGGATCGGCGGCGCGCTGCTCCTCCTCGGCGTGTTCATCGCCGCGATGCCCAAGCTCTCCGAGGTGCTGGGCGAGGTGAAGGCGCCGAGGCCCTCTCGGGCGGCGGCGGCGGCCGCGGCGATGCTGCTCGCGGTGACCGCGCTGGCCGGGCTCGATCCACCCTCGGCGCACGCCCAGGCGGAGAGCTCGAGCTCGCTCCACGCGGGCACGGTGGTGATGCGCGACGCCGACGAGCGGCAGCTCTTCTCCCGGCTCCTCTGCGAGTGCGGCGACTGCCAGCGCCTGCCGCTCTCGACCTGCGGCTGCAGCTGGGCCGAGGGGATGCGGGCCGAGCTCCGCGCGCGGGTCGACCGAGGGGACGAGCCGGCGGCGCTCATCGCGGACTACCGCGACCGCTTCGGCTCGCAGGCGATCGCGATCCCCTCCGACGAGGGGCTCGACCGGGCGCTGTGGGCGGTCCCGATCGCCGCGATCTTCCTCGCGGCCATCGCGCTCGTGTTCCGCGGGCGTCGCCTGGCGCGCAAGGGCGCGGCCGAGACCGCCGCCGCGGCCGACGAGGAAGCGGAGGCGCCGTCGGAGTACGACGATCGCCTCGACGAAGAGCTCCGCGAGCTGGAAGGCGACTGAGCGCCATGAGCCAAGAGCGAGACGACGCGCCGACGCGCGTGCCCCCGGTCGTGTGGATGGGCGCCGTCGGCGGCGCCATCGGAGCCGCGGTGGCGATGGTGAGCATCCCGAGCGGAGGCAGCATGCTGCCCGCGCTCTTCATCGGCCTCTCGAGCGTGATGCTGCTGCTCGCGCTCGGGGCCCTGTGGCAGAGCGTGCGCACCGCCTTCGGAGGCGGCACGACCTTCGATCCCCAGGCCGATCCGCTCCTGCCCGAGCGCCAGCAGCTGCTCGAAGAGAAGGCCACGCTGCTCCGCGCGCTGAAGGACATCCAGTTCGAGCGCGAGGTCGGCAAGATCTCCCAGGAGGACTTCGACCGCCTCAACCGGGCCTACCGGCGCCGGGCGAAGGAGGTCCTCCAGGCGCTCGACCAGGACATCCACCCCTACGTGGAGCGCGCGCGCCGCATGGTCGCCAAGGAGCTCGACGAGCAGGAGGCGGGCCCGTATCGCGACGCGCACGGAGCCCCCAAGAAGAAGCGGGCCGAGAAGAAGCCCGCGCCGGGTCTCACCTGCCCGCACTGCGGCGTCGCCAACGACGACGACGCGACCTGGTGCAAGGCGTGCGGAGAGCGGGTCGCGCCCGTCGAGTGCGCGGCGTGCGGCACCGTCAACGACCCCGACGCCAGCTTCTGCAAGAGCTGCGCGGCCCCGCTCTCGGACGAGGGCGCCGAGGCGACCGAGGAGGAGGGCGCATGAGGCGGCTCGTCGTTCTGCTCACCGCGCTCGCGCTCTCGTCCGGCGTCGCCGCGATCGCGCGGGCCCAGGACGGGCTGCCCCCGGGGCACCCGCCCACCGGCCAAGCGCAGCCGCCCACCCCCGCGCCGCAGGGGCTCCCGCCCGGTCATCCGCCGGCGGGTCAGCCGCAAGGGCTCCCGCCCGGGCATCCGCCCGCCGGCCAGGGGTTGCCCCAGGGACATCCGCCGTCGGGCCAGGGCATGCCCGCGGGACATCCGGGGGGCGGAGACCGGGCGCGCGCGGCCCAGGCGATGCGGCCGCCGTCCCTCGCCGACGCGGAGCCCACCGAGGAGCTGCCGGCGGGCACCATCCGGGTCCGCGTCGTCGACGAGCGCGGCGACCCGGTCGCGGGCGCGGCGGTCGACGTGGGCTCGCTGGCCCAGGGCGAGCGCTCGCGCCACAACGCGGAGACGGACGGCGAGGGCGTGGCGCTCTTCGAGGACCTGCCCACCGGCTCGGGGCAGGCGTACCGCGTCAACGTCCCGTTCAGCGGCGCGCTCTACAGCACCAACCCGTTCCAGCTCGCGACCGACCGCGGCTTCGAGGTCCGCATGACGCGGCTCCCGGTCACCCGCGACCCGCGCTTCACCTTCTTCCAGGTGTTCCGCGTGATCGTGGAGCAGCGGGGTGAGCGCCTCCACGTGATCCACCAGGCGCAGCTGACGAACGCCGGCAACGAGACCTACGTCTTCCCCTCCGAGGGGGCGCGGGCCTCGCTGCCGGAGGACGCGACCGCGTTCCAGTTCCAGCGGGTGATCGGCGACCAGCGCATCGAAGAGGTGCCCGACACGGACGCCTACGCCTTCCGCGGCTCCGTGCCGCCGGGCACCATCCAGCTGGCCTGGGCCTACGACCTGCCGGTCGACGGCGAGACCCTCGACATCCCGGTGGAGATCCCCTTGCGGTTCTTCACGCTGCAGGTGCTCGGCGAGGCGCTCCCCGGGCTCTCCATGGACGTCGACGGCATGCCGCCCCCGCGGCGCCTGGACCCCGAGGGCGCCGAGTGCGCGAGCAGCGCCGTCACGGAGGGCTGCGCGTGGGTGACGATGGACCGCCGCGGCCCCGAGCAGGCGCAGCTCCGCTCGATCGTCATCGAGCTGAGCGGGATCCCCGGGCGAGGCCCGACGCGCTGGATCGCCGTCTTCTTCGCCTTCGGCTTCCTCGGGCTCGGCGTCGGTTGGGCGATGGGCCGCCCGCGCAAGGATCCGCGCGCGGAGAAGCGGGCGCGGCGTCGGCGGCGCGAGGCGCTGATCGAGGAGGTCCGAGAGCTCGAGGAGGAGCTGGCCGCCGGCGAGATCGGCCCCGAGTACCGCGCGAAGCGGCGCGAGGCCATCGAGCGAGAGCTGGCCGTGCTGCTCTATCGGGAGGAGCGCGACGCGGAGGCGGACGAGCAGGACGACGAGGCCCCGCCGCCCTCGCGAGCCCGGGCCGGCGCGTGGGGCGGGGCGTTCGTCGCGGGGGCGGTCATGGCCTACGGCGGCGTGAGCGGCCTCCTCCAGATCCCCTATCTCGACGGCACCGGCATGGTGCTCGCCGGGTTCGGCGTCTTCCTCGTGGTGCTGGCGATCGTGCGCTGGGCGGCCGAGCGCCGTCGCTGAGCGAGGATTTCTCCTCGAAAAGCGTCAGTCGCCCTCACGCCCGTGCGTCCACGCTCCCGTGGCGCCCGGAACGCGTTGATCGCGCCCCGCGGGCCGTCTAGGGTGGGCGGCCCCTCGGACGAGGGGTCGTCCGGGACAGTATCGAGATTGAGAGACGACGATGGCATCTGAAGGGCTCAACAAGGTCATGCTCATCGGAAACCTCGGGATGGACCCCGAGATCCGGTTCGGGCAGAGCGGCAACGCGGTGCTCCGGATGCGCCTCGCGACCACCGAGCGGTACATGACCCGCGGCGGTGAGCGGCAGGAGCGCACCGAGTGGCACACGGTCATCTTCTTCGGCAACCGCGCCGAAGGCCTGTCCAAGGTGCTGACCAAGGGCACGACCGTCTACGTCGAGGGCCGCCTCCAGACCCGTCAGTGGGACGACAAGGACGGCAACAAGCGGTACACGACGGAGATCGTGGGCACCGGCCTGCTCTTCCTCGGCGGCGGCCGCGGCGGCGGCGGGGGCGGTGACGACTTCGGCGGCGGCGGCGGCGGTGGCGGCGGCTACGGCGGCAGCGGCGGTGGGGGCGGCGGCTACGGCGGCGGCGGCGGTGGCGGCGGCTACGGCGGCGGCGGCGGTGGCGGCTACGGCGGCGGCGGCGGCGGCGGGAGCCGCGGCGGCGGCGGTGGGCCGACCGACGACTTCGGCGGCGGCGGCGACGACTTCGGCGACGACGACATCCCCTTCTGACGGGTGGCGGGTCCCGGGCGAGCCAAGAAGGTGCGCGCGGACGTGCTCCTCGTGGAGCGCGACCTCGTCGAGAGCCGCGCGCGCGCGCAGGCCATCATCCTCGCCGGCAAGGTCTTCTCGGGCGAGCAGCGCATCGACAAGGCGGGACAGCGCCTGCCGGTCGACGCGCCGCTCGAGGTGCGCGGTCGCGACCACCCCTACGTGTCGCGCGGCGGGGTCAAGATGGAGGGCGCGCTCGACGCCCTCGCGCTCGACCCCGAGGGCCTGGTGGTCGCCGACTTCGGCGCCTCGACCGGCGGCTTCACCGACTGCCTCCTCCAGCGCGGCGCGGCGCGCGTCTACGCGATCGACGTCGGCTACGGACAGCTCGCGCATCGGCTCCGGGTCGACGACCGGGTGGTCGTCATGGAGCGCACGAACGCACGCCACCTCACCGAGGGCGTGCTGCCGGAGCCGGTCGACCTCGTGGTGATCGACGCGAGCTTCATCTCGATCGCCAAGCTCCTGCCCGCGGCGCGCGCCCTGCTGAAGGACGACGGCCGCGTGCTGGGCATGGTCAAACCGCAGTTCGAGGTGGGCCGCGCCAAGCTCGAGAAGGGCGTGGTCCGCGATCCCGAGGCGCGCGAGGCGGCGATCCGGGAGGTCGCCACCGAGGCCGAGGCGATCGGCTTCACCCTGCGTGGCCGCTGCGACTCGAAGCTCGCCGGGCCCGACGGCAACCTCGAGGCGTTCCTACTCCTCGAGCGCGTCTGAGGTCTCGACCGACAACAGATCGTCGAGGTCGTCGCGAGGCGCCTCGCCGATCGCGCTCAGCACGAGGCGATAGCGGACGCCGTCGTGAGCGAAGCGGCTCACCCGCGACCTCAGCCAGCCGTCTCCGGCGAGCGACGCGCTCACCGCGTCGGGCGTGACCGAGTCGACCCGATGGCCGGCGCGCTCGAGGCGAGCGGCGATCTCGCGGGTGACGTCGGCGCCGGTGTCGTGCGCGAGGTCGAGCGTGAGCTGCGTCCCCTCCCCCTCCCACGCCCAGACCCGATGCGCGTCGCGCCAGCGCGCGTCGCCGGCCGCGCGAGTCTCCTCCTCGAGCGAGGGGGATCGCGTCAGGCCTCGCTCCGTGGGGTCCGAGATCGAGAAGCCGAGGGTGGGGTGCGCCAGTCGGCCGTCCTCGGCGCCGAGCGCTCCGGCGGCGGCGCCGCCGAGCGGGACCGGGCCCGCGGCCTGTGAAGACCACACCACCAGCGCGATGAAGCCCGCGGCGATCGACGCGGACAGCGCTCCGGTGATCCGAGCCGCGGTCCGCGCGCCTCGCTCACCCAGCAGCGCGGCCGAGAACCCGAGCGCGCCCGCGATCCAGGCCGCCCACATCGCGCCGCTCACGATCGAGGCGGGCGCCCAGGGGCTCGACGCGGCGACCGCCAGCGAGGTGAGCATCACCGGCGCGGCGGCGAGCGATCCCCACCCGAGGGCGCGCGCGTAGCGCATGACCCACTCGGGCAAGATCAGAGCTCCGGCGGCTGGATTCGAACCAGCATAGACGGATCCAAAGTCCGCAGTCCTACCATTGAACGACGCCGGAAACGCTGCGGAGGATAGTACACGCGCCGGTCGCGTCGAGCGGCCTGATGCCTCCCGCCAGGTTCGAACTGGCTTCTCCCGGTTACGACGCGGGTGCGTTACCGATCACGCTCGAGAGGCACGGTCGCCGCGACCGCTCGCCAACGTCGCGAGCGGCCGCGGGGCCCGGAGCTCCGAGGAGCTCTATTTGGGTGGATGGGTGAGTGGTGGAAGAAGAACTACTGGCCGCGGATGACGTCCACCCAGTGCTGCGCGCCGTCGGCGCCCTGGGCGAACGCCGCGACCACGTCGAACACCTGGTCGGAGAAGCCCCCGACGTTCAGGATGTCCGGCGAGTCCGGCGCCTGAGAGTGGCCGTACGGCTGCACGTCCACGCAGACCAGGCGCGCCTTCGGGTTCCGGCTCTTCAGCTGGTTCCACTGACGCATGGTCTCCGTGGCGCCGTGACGACGTGCATCGACCCACGACTGGTTGTCGCTGACGATCACCACCAGGTCGACCTTCCGCTGCTCCGCGTTCAGCTTCGCCAGCGGGGCCGAGACGTTGGTGCCGCCGCCCCCGATGGAGGCGAGCTTCCGCGCGTTGGTCATCACGGTGTCCCGCGGCTCGAGCTCGACCGGCACGCAGCCGTGCTCGAAGGGGATGACCCCCGCCCGCGGGTTGTGCCGCACGAGCGCCGCCGCGAACAGCGCCGCGACGTCGACGCACTTCACCGCGCTCGTCGCGCCCTGCCGCCAGCCGGTGACCGGCGACTGCATCGAGCCGGAGACGTCCGGGCAGACGAACACGTGCCCGTCGATCCGCGGCACGTTCGCGATCGCGTGCTCCATCGCGTCGTGCAGCGCGCCCCGCACCTGCGCCGGGACCTTCGTCGCGCTGACGTAGGCCATCATGAGCTGGTACGGGAAGGCGCGCGCCTTCCGGACGAGCGACGGATCCGAGAGCCGCGCCGCGATCCGCTCGGTCATCCCGTCCACCTCGAACACGCCGTGGCGCTGGAAGGTGTTCAGGTTCATCCGCGTCATCTGCCACGACGCGGACTCCGCGATCGCCGCCCACTCGGCTCGGCCGAGGCCGAGCGCGGTGAGCATCTGGAACGGCACGCTCGGCACCGCGTTGGACCGGTCACGCTTGTAGGCCTCGAAGGCCTTCACGAGCTCCGGCAGCGCGTCCCCGTCGTGCGCCTTGCCCAGGAGGTACCCGTAGAGCGCCCGCCGCGAGGCGGAGGCCGGCTTCGGGTGGACCATCTTGAGCACGTCGGCGAGCGACGGAGCGTTCCCGACCGAGCCCTTGAAGAGGTACTCGTCGGACCGCGAGCCGAGCCACCGGAGGATCTCCTTCTTCGGCCGCGTCCCGAGAGACTTCCGGCCGACGGCGCCGCTCCGCATGATCTGCACGAAGGTCCGGAGCATCTTCACGTTGTCGACGACCTTCGGGAAGGCCGCCCCGAAGAGCTCGGGGTCGCGCACGGAGAGCACCGCGAGCAGGAGCGCCGGCATGTCCTTCATGTGCCCACGCTGGCGCGCGTACTCGGACGGATGGTCCTTCACCAGCCGCGCACTTGGCGAGGAACTCCGGGTCGACCGCGAACGCGAGCTTCAGCACGACGTCGAGCTGCGTCTGCGCCGACGCGTAGAAGGTGCCGTTCAGGCAACCGGTGGCCGCGTACTGCCCGAGCGCGTGCTCCGGACCGAACGCGTAGGCCGGCCCACCCGCCTCGTTGACGAGAGCCGGCTTGGGCAGGAGCTTGCCGACGAACGACGCGAACAGGTTCTTGTTTGCCATGATGCACCTCCGTGTGGAGTGAAAGGCGCCGCGAGGGCGCGTGATAAGTCGCGTTCGCTGGGCTCCTCCCCGAGAGGAGCCGGGGTGCGAACGCGAAGCGACCGGTCGGAGTCGAACCGACACTGCGGACCTGGCAAGCCCGAGTCCTACCGTTGGACCACGGTCGCGGGACGCCGCGTACGGAAATCGAATCCGTCTCACTCGGGAGACAACCGAGCTGCATCCCAGATGCACAACGCGGCAGAAGATGGAGCGCATCGGAGTCGAACCGATCACGCCCTTCGCTGAAGCGATCGACGGGAGTTGCACCCGTGTCTCCGGCATGGGAGGCCGGCGTCCTGCTGCTGGACGACGATCGCGAAGGCGAGCCCCTACGCGAGAGGCATTCGCGGCATGGAGAGCGGAAGAGTCGAACTCCACACCCCGGAGGGTGCGCACCCGCTAGCAACGGGGCTCGATCCCGGACCGATTCACTCTCCTGAAGCGGAAGGAGGAGGTCACGCTCCCCACACCTGTCGGTGCGCACCGTTTTCGAGACGGGCTCGGCCCTCGGCCAATTCTCCTTCCGGGAGAAGAGCAGCGACGAGTGGTGCGAAGACGTGTTCCCGCGGTCCTGCCCTTGGACGACCGCCGAGGCGGGCCGGAGTCGAACCGGCATCTGCGGGGTGAGTTGTAGTCTTCGCGGCATTCGCTGCGCCATTCGTGCGAAACGCGCTCGCTCCCTCGAGAGCGACGGAAGATGGAGGTCACGCTCCCCACCCCTGGAACCAGGGGCGCGCCGGCTTCCAACCGGGCTCGGCCCTCGGCCGATTCACCTTCCAGCTCGCGCGTGGGGCGAGGGGCGACCTCGAGGCCGACCCCTCACCCGCCACGCGCCGCCCTCAGCTCGGGCCGGTCGTCCACCAGACCCAGTCCTTCCACGGGTCCGGCAGGCTGCGACCGACGCCCAGCTTGGGCAGCCCGGCCGGAAGCGCCTTGGGGCGCACCGGCTGGCTCAGCAGCTTCATGCCGGCCTGCTCGGGCGTCCGGTTGCCCTTTCGCCCGTTGCAGTCGCGGCACGCGCTGACGATGTTCTCCCAGGACGTGCGGCCCCCCTGAGAGCGGGGCTTCACGTGGTCGAACGTCAGCTCCCGCGCCGGCAGCTGCTCGCCGCAGTACTGGCAACGGAAGTCGTCGCGGGTGAGCACGTTCACGCGGGAGAAGCGAACCTTCGGCTCGCGGTGCTTGATCGCGCGGGTCAGCCGAACGACCGCGGGCTTCGGCAGCGCCGTGCTCACCGAGCGGATGAGCTCGTCATAGGTCTCGACGACCTCCACCTTCCCCGTGAAGGACATCAGGATGGCCTTCTGCCAGCCGACGATCCGGTGTGGCAAGTAGCCTTGGGTCAGGACCAACGTGTCCATGGGAGCACCTTCTTTCGGGGTGATGCGGGCGGAGGGAGGCGCTCGGCGCCGAACGCGACGAGCGGTGACGGAGGGGAGCGAGGGTTCTGCTGCGAACGGGGAGATTCGAACTCCCACTGAGCGACTTCTGAGGCCGCTGCCTCTGCCGAGTTGGGCTACGTTCGCGAAACTTTCGTGGCGGGAGGTGGTCGGCTGCCCGGGGCATCCAGGCGAAGCGGGTGGAGCCTTCGCCCACCGGGCAGCCGACCGACCTTCACGCTCGAGTCCCACCGGACCGTGGCCACCCACCGGTCGCCCGCGAGGCTCGCGCTCGCGGTCGCCCCTCGTCCGAGGAGCGCGGCGTGGTCGGGGACGCTCTCGCCTGGACTCGAACCAGGAACGCGGGCTTCGGAGGCCCGAGTGATCTCCGTTTCACTACGAGAGCATGTCCCCGTCGTCCGGCGGTGCGTCCAGCGCGGGGGGATGCGCCAGCGGCACGTTCGATCCGACGGAGATCGGAGAGGGAGGAATCGAACCTCCGTGGTCTGGTTCCCGAAACCAGTGCGTGGCCACTACGCTACACTCCGTTCTTTGGAGGGTTTGGTGCAAACCCTCCCCCCATTGGGCAAAGCGCCAATGGGGCCCCCCTCCCGACTCCGTCGGAGCTTCGCGCTTCGCACTCGCTCCGCGTCCCCAGCGGCGGGGCGCTGGGGGCCCTGCGGCTCGCACTCGGCGCTTCGCGCCTCGCTGGCCGCCTTTCTGTTGTCGCCGAGCTCGTGCGGCTCGCGGGGCCCCCCTCCCGACTCCGTCGGAGCTTCGCGCTTCGCGCTCGCTCCGCGTCCCCAGCGGCGGGGCGCTGGGGGCCCTGCGGCTCGCGCTCGGCGCTTCGCGCCTCGCTGGCCGCCTTTCTGTTGTCGCCGACTTGGTTGTCGTGGGCCGCGCTCGGCGCTTTGCGCTTCGCTGGCCGCCTTCCCGTCGTGGGGGGACTCCGGGCCGGGCGGGAGCACCCTCGGCAGGAGTCGAACCTGCATCCTCCCGATTCGTAGTCGGGTGCTCATCCATTCGAGCTTCGAGGGTAGAGAGTGCCGAGAGGGAGTCGCGCCCTCGCTCGCCGGGTTGCAGCCAGCGACGCTCGCTCGAGCTTCGGCACGTAGTGGTCGACGAGGGAGCCGTGAGGAGTGCCCGGTCGGGCGTCGATTGACAGTCGATGTACTCACGGCGGCATTCGACCAGTGATCGAGGCGGGAGACGATCCCGCGACCTCCGGCGTGTCGGGCCGGCGCTCTGCCTGCTGAGCTACTCGATCGTGTCTCCAGCGGAGACGAGAGAGGCAGCGACGAGGGGTGCGAAGACGCAACGCTTCTCCGCCCGCAGGATGGACGGAATCGGAGTCGAACCAATGTAAAGCAACCATGTAGTCTTCACGGGCATTCGCTGCGGAGAGGAGATGGCGACGAGGGGTGCGAGGACATTGCTCTAGCCACTGAGCTACGTCCCGATGACTCGAGACGGCCGGATTCGAACCGGCGACCCTTCGTGTTGCAGACGATGTAGTCCTCACGGGCATTCGCCATCAGGTGGACCGACGGGACTCGCACCCGCTCATGCCTGGGTCACGGCCAGGCGCCTCGACGACTTCGGCTTCGGTCCACACAGCGCCTCGAGCTGGAGTCGCACCAGCACCTCCCGGATTTCACCCGGGCGCTCGACTGTCGAGCTGTCGAGGCAGGAGCGCCGCCGGAAGGATTCGAACCTTCGACCCCCCGGTTAACAGCCGGGTGCTCTACCGTTGAAGCTACGGCGGCGTTCGGACCCCGGGGCGCCTGCCACGCGCCCCGGAGGAGACCTGATTTTCAAGGAGCGGCCCTCGATGGAGGGCGCAGCCGCGCCGAGGAGTCGCACCTCGACCTCCCGGTTCAGAGCCGGACGTCCTGCTGTTGGACCAGCGCGGCGTGATGAAGCGCCAGGGAGTTGCACCCCGATCGACCGGGTAAGAACCGGCTGCTCTGGCTGTTGAGCTAGCGCTCCAGAAACGAAAAAAGCCGTCTGCGTGCAGGCAGACGGCCGGAAGAAGTCGCATTGATTCGACTTCACCGTCTGCGATGAATCTCCTGACCGTAGGTATCTGTCTGCGAAGAGATCGGATTGAGATGGGGTTCCGGACATCCGCTCGCCAGGCGCAGGTCACCCGTCGAGCGAGCGAACGAGGCCGCCGCGCGTGAGGGGGTCGCCGGACGCCATCGCGGCCTGATGGCCGCCAAGGGCATGAGGGGGGTGCGCTGCATGGGAGGGGAGACGTTCGAGGGGGCGAGAAGTTCCGTCGAGCTGGGATGAAGGGAGGGGAGGGGCGCGAGAAACGAAAAAGGCCGCCTCGGGGAGTCCCGGGGCGGCCCAAATACGCGAAAAGCGTATGGATCTCGCCCCTATGGGATGCGCAGTTCCTGACGAAGGACGCTCGGGAGCTTCCCGAACGACGAGCTGCGCTCGTCCGCGCAACGCAGCGGTCCGTGACCGCCGCACTGGCTATCGATCATGTCGATGTCGATGCCGCAGAGACCGAAGGTGGTCTCCCGGCTCACACCGTACCGGTTCAGCGCTCTGGCTGACCGGTCGCCCTTCGGCGTCTGATGCGTCCACGACATGATGTGAAGGTCTTAACCCAGGTCCAGACCCGTGTCAAAGAAAAAGTGATGTCGATGACCAGAAAGTTGGTCGGACATCAATCGCGGTTCTGTCGACGAAGGTGATCCAGGGCTTCGAGGAACACTCGCGCTTTGAGCTCGGTCTCCTCGATCTCTCGCTCCGGATCGCTCGCGCTCACGAGGCCGCCGCCCGCGAAGTAGGTCGCGCTCTCTCCGGAGATCACGGCGGTTCGGATGGCGACCGCGAGCGAGACACCGCCCGCGCGATCGACGTATCCGAGCGCGCCCGTGTAGACGCCGCGGGCGCACGGCTCCTCGGCCTCGATGAGCTCCATCGCGCGCAGCTTCGGCGTGCCGGTGATGCTGCCCGGCGGGAAGGTGGCCTCGAGGATCGCGCGCAGATCGATCTCGGGTCGCGTCCGGCACGCGACCGTGCTGACTAGGTGGCTCAGGCCGCGGAACGGCTCCACCCGCAACGGCGCGTGCACACGCACGCTCCCCGTCTCGGCCACGCGCGAGAGATCGTTGCGCATGAGATCCACGATCATCGCGTGCTCGGCGCGCTCCTTGTCGTCGCGGGTCAGCGTCTCCGCCTCCGCCTCGTCGTCGCGGCCGCTCCGGGCGATGGTCCCCTTGATCGGGCTCGTCCAGAGGCTGCGACCCGCGCGGTCCCAGCGGAGGAAGCGCTCCATGGTCCGGCCAAGCACGGCGTGGTCGGGGCGCTCGAGGTACATGCCGAGCGGCACCGGGCTCGCCTCGCGCATCGCGCGCCAGAGGGCGAGGGGGCTGCCCGCGTAGGGCGCGGTCCACCGGCGCGCGAGGTTGACCTGGTAGATCTCGCCGGCCGCGATCGCGTCGAGCGCGCGCTCGATGGCGCGGCGGTGGTCGGCGCGGGGCGGCACCGACGCGGCTCCCGCCTTCGCGCGGCACGCTGGCCGGGCGGAGGCTCGCTCGACCCGCTCTCGCAGCGCCTCCGCGTCGGGGCCGAGCGCCCATCCCCGGCCGGCCTCGCGGTCCACGGCGATCAGGCTCTCGTACCGACCCAGGCACACCACCGGCAGCGCGTCGCGGGGATGCCGCGCGGGGGCTCGCAGGCCGAGGCGGCCCGCCTCCGACCACGCGGCGTCGTACGCGATCCAGCCGATCCACCACGGGACCGCGCCGCGGTCGAGCGGAGCGCCGTCGATCGGCCCGGGCTCGCCCTCGAGCCCGTCGAAGGCGGCCCAGGGATCGTCGCCGAAGCGCGCGACGCGGGTCTCGACCGGGTCGCTCGCCAGGAACGTCCAGCGGCCCTCGGGGTGACCCGGCTCGCCGTCCAGCCAGACCCGTCCACGCGGACCGAGCGCGTGGGCGATGGCGTCGAGCGGCGGGAGGCGCCGGAGGGGCAGGGCGCGCACGCGGCTCCTTTACTCGTGACCTACCTCGCAGTAAAGGCCCGGGACCCATGCGCCGTGCTCTCCCCCTGCTCTTGCTCCTGGTCGGCGCCTGCGAAGGCAGCGACGGAAACGTCGGGCCCTCGATCTCGCTGATCGACGAGAGCGGCGACAACGCGGCGCGCGACGTCGCGAGCGGTCAGCTCTCCGTTCTCGTCCGCCAGGACGGGCGACTGGTCTGCGATGGCCTCGAGGCCAGGTGCGTGACCCCGATCACCAGCGGGGACTTCTCGCTGGTGTTGCCGATCACCAGCCTACAGGCCGACACCGAGCTCCAGCTGCGGATCACCGGCGGGGACGACGCGCTCTTCGGCGCGGTGCCGGCGTTCCGTCCGTTCGGGGAGGGCATCGACGTGCTCCCGGTCCGTCCGGTGATGCAGCCCGCGCTCACGTGCCGCGAGCTGGATCCGCCCGCGATCACCACGAGCGGCTCGCTCCGCCTCACGCGCGGCCGGCGCGACATGGCCGCGGTGCCGCGCGCCAACCTCGTCCTGCTCGCGGGCGGGCTCGAGGACGACGGGCCGTCGCGGGAGGTCGATCGCTACGACCAGGTGGTCACCGAGGCGCTCACGTCGCTCGGGCCGCTGAGCGCCGACATCGGGGCCGCGCGCGGCGCGACGCTGCGCGACGAGGGCACGTCTCTGGTCTCGCTCGTCGTCGGCGACGGCTCGAGCTGGCGGTTCGTGTCTCAGATGGGCCCGCCGCGCGCCGAGCGGGTCACGGGGCTGCACGCCGGCGCCGGGTTCGCGTCCGCGGTCGTGCGCCACGAGGGCGGCGCGGCGGTGGTGGGCGGCGACGACTCCGACGAGGTGACCTGGATGAGCCTCGACGGGGACGTGAGCGCCACGACCCGGCTGAGCGAGCCGCGCGCGTTCCCGGCCGCCGCGTTCGTCGGCGGCGAGCTGATCGTGGTGTCGGCCGGCACGGTCGAGCGGGCGCCGCGGGAGCGGGCGGGTGAGCCGGTGGCCGTCGAGGGCCTCCCCGTCGGGACCGGCGGCGCCCTCGCGCTCAGCCCGTCGGGCGACGCGCTGCTCTACCTCGGCTTCGAGGTCGACGGCGCGCCGAGCGCGGAGACCTTCGTCCTCCGGGGCTGCCCGGAGGCCTGCGCGGCCGAGCCCGGCCCGGCGTGGGAGGAGCCCCGAGCGGGCGTCGCCTTCACCCGGACCGACGCCGGGACCCTCTGGCTGGTCGGCGGCGAAGGCAGCGCGCGGATCGATCTCGTCGTCTGGGACGGGAGCGCGCCCCGCTTCGAAGCCGGGCCCACGCTCGCCGGGCCCCGGGCGGGCGCCGCCGTCTTCGAGCAAGCCTCGGGCGTGGTCACCGTGGCCGGCGGCGAGGGCCCCGACGGCCCGTCGCGCACCTTCGAGCAGTGCACGCCCGCCGCGCTCGATCCGTTCGGCTGATCACCCCAAATGCGCCGGGTCCCCGGACCGTCTACAACGTGTATGCTCGCCCGACCCGCGAGCCGGCGGCGCGGCCATGCTCCGAAAAGTCGAAAAGTACGAGATCGAAGAGGAGATCGGCCACGGGGGCATGGCCACGGTCTATCGTGCCCAGGACACGGTCCTCGACCGCGCGGTCGCGCTCAAGATCTTGCACCCCCACCTCCGCTCGGCCGAGGAGGCGCGGCGTCGCTTCCAGCGCGAGGCACGGAGCGTGGCCCGGCTGCGCCACCCGCGGGTGCTCGAGATCTACGACTTCTCCGGCGAGGGCTCGACCGAGGCCTTCATCGCCGCCGAGCTGCTGACCGGGCCGACCCTCAAGCAGTGGCGGGAGAGCCACCAGGAGGTCCCGGCGGAGATCGCGGCCTGCTTCGTCATCGAGATCGCGCGGGCCCTCGAGGCCGCGCACGAAGCGAAGATCGTGCATCGCGACGTGAAGCCCGAGAACGTGCTCCTCCACGAGGATCGCGAGCTCAAGCTGACCGACTTCGGCATCGCCGACATGGTCGACTCGCAGTCGATGACCGCCACCGGGCAGATCCTCGGGTCCCCCGGGCACATGGCCCCCGAGCAGATCGAGGGGAAGGACACCGACGAGCGCACCGACCTCTTCTCCCTCGGCACGGTGCTCTATTACCTGGCCACCGGGCGGCTCCCGTTCACCGGGCGCAACCCGCACCAGGTGCTCAAGCGCATCGTCGACGGCGAGTACGCCGACCCGCTCCGGGTGAACCCCGCGATCGGTGGCCAGCTCCGCGGCGTCATCGTCAAGGCGCTCGCGAAGGAGGCGGACGAGCGATACCAGAGCGCGGCCGAGCTCCGCGAGGCGCTCGAGGCGTTCGTGGCCGAGGCCGGCATCGAGGACCCCGAGGCGACCCTCGCCCGGTACCTCAAGGATCCGGAGGGCGAGCGGGCCACGATCGTCGCCCGGACGGTGGAGCGCCTCATCGACCACGGCGCGCGGGCGTCGGACGCCGGCGACGTGCCCACCGCGCTCGACTACTACAACCGGGTCCTCGTGCTCGACGAGGGCAACGAGCGGGTCCTCAAGCTCATCGAGCGGGTCGGCATGGACCGTCGACGCCGCCGGATCCTGATGGCCGGCGCGGCGCTGATGACCTTCGGCGCGGTGGCGAGCGGGGTCGCGTGGGCCGCCTGGCCCGACGAGGGACAGGACCGAGACCCCGCGATCCCTCCGATCGCCATCGCCCCCGAGGACGCCGGCCAGGACGCCAGCCCAGACGCCAGCGAGGCGCTCGCGCTCGTCGAGGACGCCGGCGGCGCGGAGGACGCGGCCGTCGAGCTCGCCGAGGCGACGCCCGACGCGGGCCCCGTCGACGAGGGGACCCCGACGGCGCCCAGCCGGCGAGGGCGCGCCCCGGTGGTGTCGCGAGAGCCGCGGCTCGTGCGGCTGGCGCCCATCCCGCAGACCGTCACGATCGCCGTCGATGACGGGCCGCCGCGGCCCTACGGCCCCGGCTTCGACAGCATCGAGCTCACCCCGGGGAGGCACACCTTCCGACTGACCCCCACCGGGGCGGGCGTCGAGACCTGGGCCGCGACGACGGTCAGCCACGTCATCGAGCCCGGCGACGGGCCGATGTTGCTGACGCTCCGCTGTCCCTACGAGCCCGCAACCCTCTACGTGCGCACCAGCGTGCCGGCCGACGTCCAGGTCGGGAGCTACGCGCGGGGCCGGTCCAACACCTTCATCTCGGTGCCGATCGGCACCCGCACCGCCAACGTGCTCATCCGGGTCTCGTCCGACGGGCGCCGGCCCCACGAGCAGCGGGTCCCGCTCTCGGCGGGGGAACGACGCGAGATCACGGTCGACCTGCCCGAGCTCGCCGCCGCGCCATGAGCCGGAAAAAGCGGGCCCGCCCCGGCCGTCCCGTGGTATGGCACGAGATATTTCGGGCGGGGACCATCCTCACCCGGGGACCGATTCGGGTCCCGATCGAATGGCTCCCCCTCCGGGGACGACTCACCGTCGGCCGATGGCTCCCGTCTCGCGCATCCATGTCCTGATCCCGGCCCTGGTGGTCCTGGGGTGGACGGGCGCGGCTCACGCGACGGAGATGGACGACTTCCAGCGCGCCCAGAGCGCCTATCAGCAGAACGAGTTCGAGGAGGCGGTGCGCCTCTTCGAGGAGATGATCGTGCCCGTCCCCGCGATCCGGGACCCGCTGCTGATCCAGGAGTCGCGGAAGTACCTCGGCGCGGCCTACGTCTTCGTCGGGCGACAGGAGGAGGCGGAGCGACAGTTCGAGGCCTTCCTCCGCGACGAGGAGGACTTCGCGACCTATCAGCTCGATCCGGCGCTCTTCCCGACCGACGTCATCTCCCTCTTCCAGTCGGTCCGGGACCGCCTGGTGGAGGAGCGGGCCCAGGAGTCCGACCGGGAGCGCGAGCTGAGGCTGCGCCGGGAGGAGCGGCGGCGGCAGGCTCTCCTGACCCTCGTGTCGCTGGCCCAGGAGAACGAGGTCAGCGTGACCCGGGACCCGACCCTGAGCTGGCTCCCCTTCGGCGCCGGCCAGTTCAACAACGGTAACGAGGGCCTGGGCTGGTTCTTCGCCGTGACCGAGGGGCTGACCCTGCTCGGCTCGGTGGCGGCGATGACCGCCTACGTGCCCCTCGAGCTCGAGCACGCGCGCGACTTCGGGGCCGGCGGCGCCAACATCCCCGATGAGCTCCGCGGCGGCCTCTACTGGGGCGCGATCGGCGGCGGGCTGGCGTTCCTCGGGCTCGCGGTCGCCGGCGTCATCGAGGCCCACCTCAGCTTCCGACCGCGCCGGACGGTCCGGGAGCCCCGCGAGATCCCGCCCGACGTGCTCCAGGAGCTCGACCTCTCGGTCGGCCCCGGGAGCGTGTCGCTCCGGCTGCGCTTCTGACGGACCATCGGTGATCCACAAATCACCGAATCCGACTTGACAGGTCCCCGCCCCCCAGTAATCTTCCGCTCCCCCGTGGCCCGGGGTGCACCCACCGGTTGCGCTCTGTTGCCCGGGAAGCCGCTGTTTTCGGTCATCTCCGGAGCACGCAGGCCCACCAGCCGAACCCGAATTCTTCTTCGCCTCCGAGCGAGGCGCCGAGACCTGATGCCCACGATCAACCAGCTCGTCCGCAAGGGACGCAAGATTCAGAAGGCGAAGACCAACTCGCCGGCGCTCCAGAACTGCCCGCAGAAGCGCGGCGTCTGCGTGCGCGTGTACACGACCACGCCGAAGAAGCCGAACTCGGCGCTCCGGAAGGTCGCGCGTGTCCGCCTCTCGAACGGCATCGAGGTCACGACCTACATCCCCGGTGAGGGTCACAACCTCCAGGAGCACAGCGTGGTGCTCATCCGTGGGGGCCGCGTGAAGGACCTCCCGGGTGTCCGCTACCACGTGGTGCGCGGCGCGCTCGACGCCAGCGGCGCGGCGGGCCCCTCCAACACCAACAAGGCCAACCGGACCCAGGGCCGCTCCAAGTACGGCGTCAAGCGCCCGAAGAGCTGAGAGCCGAGGTAGACGATGCCCCGCCGTAGAGAAGTCCCCAAGCGCAAGGTCCTCCCCGATCCCAAGTACGGCGATCGCGTGGTGACCAAGTTCAGCAACATCCTGATGGTGGGCGGCAAGCGTGCCACCGCCGAGAAGATCCTCTACGGGGCCTTCGACATCATCGAGAGCCGCTACAAGGAGGATCCCATCGAGGTCTTCCGCAAGGCGCTCGACGTCGTGAAGCCCAAGGTGGAGGTCAAGAGCCGCCGCGTCGGTGGTGCGACCTACCAGGTCCCCGTCGAGGTCCGCGCCGACCGCCGCCTCGCGCTCGCCATGCGCTGGCTCGTCGACTACGCCCGCGCCCGCGGCGAGAAGACGATGACCGAGCGCCTCGCCGCCGAGCTCAAGGAGGCCTCGGAGGGCCGCGGCAACGCGGTCAAGAAGCGCGAGGACGTGCACAAGATGGCGGACGCCAACAAGGCCTTCGCCCACTACCGCTGGTAGTCCTCACGGGACCGCTTGCGCGGTCCCCCTCGGGAGGTCATACCTGGCCTCCTTCGGTCTTTTTCTTCCGGTAGGTCCGCCGTAGCAGTGGCGCGGATACCCCCGGGATGGGAGTCAGCAGAGCGACGATGAAGTCGAGGCCATAGACGAGTGTCACCAGGGGCCGCCAGAGAGCGCCCAGCCGGTCAGCCCGGCGACTGAAGTGCCACTCGAGACCCTCTGCGGGAAGGGCGATCCGAGGGAGATCGCGTAAGGCCGCAGGGGGTCTTCGTGCGTCTAGCCTCCGCCACTCCGATCCAGCTCGCTGAACCAAGACCATGTCTCGTCAATTCCCACTCAAGCGCACGCGCAACATCGGCATCATGGCGCACATCGATGCCGGGAAGACGACGACGACCGAGCGGATCCTCTATTACACCGGCGTCAACTACAAGATCGGTGAAGTCCACGATGGCGCGGCCACGATGGACTACATGGAGCAGGAGCAGGAGCGCGGGATCACCATCACCTCCGCGGCGACCACGTGCTTCTGGGAGCCGAAGGCGGGCCTCTTCCCCGCCGAGCAGCACCGCATCAACATCATCGACACCCCCGGCCACGTGGACTTCACCATCGAGGTGGAGCGCAGCCTCCGGGTGCTCGACGGCGCCATCGCGGTCTTCGACGGCGTCGCCGGCGTCGAGCCGCAGACCGAGACGGTCTGGCGCCAGGCCGACCGCTACCGCGTCCCGCGCATGTGCTTCGTCAACAAGATGGACCGCGCGGGGGCGAACTTCGAGTACTGCATGAAGACCATCGTCGGTCGCCTCGGGGCGAACGCGGTGGCGCTCCAGATCCCCCTCGGCGCCGAAGACGAGCACCGCGGCATCATCGACATCGTCCGCATGACGGCGCTCGTCTTCCACGACGACAAGCTCGGCGCGTCCTGGGACGAGACCGACATCCCGGCGGAGTTCGCCGACGCCGCCCAGGCGCGTCGCGACCAGCTCCTCGAGGCCGTCGCCGAGCTCGATGACGCGCTGATGGAGCGCTACCTCGAGGGCGACACCGACTTCTCGGTCGAAGAGATCCAGGCCGCGATCCGCAAGGGCACCCTGGCCCGCAAGCTCGTGCCGGTCCTCTGCGGCAGCGCCTTCAAGAACAAGGGCGTCCAGCAGCTCCTCGACGCGGTCATCGACTACCTCCCGTCGCCCCTCGACGTGCCCCCGATGGAGGGCACCGCGGTCGACGACCCGGAGAAGAAGCTCACCCGCGAGGCGTCGGACGACGCGCCCTTCAGCGCGCTCGCCTTCAAGATCATCAACGATCCGCACGGCAACCTGACCTTCATGCGGATCTACTCGGGCAAGATCGAGAGCGGGAAGACCGTCCTCAACGCCGCGAAGAACAAGCGCGAGCGGATCGGCCGCCTCCTCCAGATGCACGCCGACAAGCGTGAGGAGATCAAGGAGGCCTACTCCGGCAACATCGTCGCGGCCGTCGGCCTCAAGACGCCGACCACGGGCGACACGCTCTGCGACATGAAGCACCCCATCCTCCTCGAGCGGATGGACTTCCCCGACCCCGTCATCAGCGTCGCGATCGAGCCGAAGACCAAGGCCGATCAGACGAAGCTCTCCGAGGCGCTCGCCAAGCTGACCGCCGAGGATCCGAGCTTCTCCGCGCACACCGACGAGGAGACCGGCCAGACGATCATCGCCGGCATGGGCGAGCTGCACCTCGAGATCATCGTCGACCGCATGAAGCGGGAGTACCGGGTCGAGGCGAACGTCGGCACCCCCCAGGTGGCCTACCGCGAGAGCATCACGGAGACCGTCCAGCAGGAGGGGAAGTACGTGAAGCAGTCCGGCGGGCACGGCATGTACGGCCACGTCTGGATCGAGCTCGGCCCCTCCGGCCCGGGCGAGGGCTTCGTCTTCGAGAACGGCATCGTCGGCGGCGTCATCCCCAAGGAGTTCATCCCCTCCATCGAGAAGGGGATCCGCGAGGCGATGGGCCGCGGCGTGCTCGCCGGCTACCCGATGACCGACGTGAAGGCGAAGGTCTACGACGGCTCCTTCCACCAGGTGGATTCGTCCGGCCCGGCCTTCGAGGTCGCCGCGTCGATGGCCTTCCAGGAGGGCGCGCGCAAGGCCGGCCTCCAGCTCCTCGAGCCGGTGATGGACGTCGAGGTCGTCTGCCCCGAGGACAACATGGGCGACGTCATCGGCGACCTGAACGCCCGCCGCGGGCAGATCCGGAACATGGATCAGCGCGGCAACATGCGGGTCGTCGAGGCCGACGTGCCGCTCGCCAACATGTTCGGTTACTCGACCGATCTGCGCAGCAAGACGCAGGGCCGGGCGACCTACACGATGCAGTTCAAAGAGTACCAGCCCGTGCCCCCGAACGTGGCCGACGAGATCGTCGCCAAGCTCCGCGGGTACTGACCGAATACCGCTTCACCCAGCCACCGAAGACTGAGGGAAAGACTCATGGCCAAGGAAAAGTTCGTCCGCACCAAGCCGCACGTGAACGTCGGCACGATCGGTCACATCGACCATGGCAAGACCACCCTGACCGCCGCGATCACCAAGGTGATGAGCGACAAGCACGGTGGGAACGCCATCGCGTATGCGGACATCG